>RRZU013588738.1_pt1 | contig 12451 bp, 12 predicted proteins | sample 2165561 | NCBI WGS metagenome assembly RRZU01 (sample SAMN10456909, study PRJNA506462) | wastewater metagenome | isolation source: wastewater sludge | place: USA: Moscow, Idaho | reverse complement strand
TTAAAGAAAGATTTGTAATTACAGGCTCATCGGGCGCGGTCCTTGGCATAAGCGGCGGAATTGACTCAGCTGTTTTAGCGGGACTTCTCAGCAGAGTATTAGGACCTCAGAATGTTATAGGTGTCATTATGCCTTGCCACAGTATGCCTATAGATGAAGAATATGCCAGAATTCTCGCTGGTAAATTTAAAATAAGAGTAGAGAGGGTTGATCTGACTGACTCCTTTGACCTTTTAAAATCTACGCTTGACAAAGAAGTCGGTGTTTTAAACACCCTGCCTGAAGCGAATATAAAACCAAGGCTGCGTATGATTACCCTTTATGCCATTGCACAACAAAATAGCTATATTGTCTGCGGAGGCAGCAATAAAGATGAGATAATGTATGGTTACTTTACAAAATACGGTGACTCAGGAGTAGACATGATGCCTATGGCTGATTTACTCAAAGGAGAAGTCAGGTTACTTGCTGAATACATGGGTGTGCCGCGCGAAATTATCGACAGAGCTCCAACAGCGGGGCTGTGGGACGGGCAAACTGATGAATCAGAAATGGGGCTGTCATACGACACGCTAGATCGTTTTTTAGCGACAGGCGAAGCTGACACCGACAGTAAAGCAAAGATAACAAAGGCTATTTCACGTTCCGAACACAAAAGAAAATTTGCCATGATAGCGGAGCTGCCAAAGAATCTGTAACATCTGCAAAAAATTATTGTTTTACAAAAATACATGAGGTGATTTAACTTGTCAGGACATTCAAAATGGGCAAACATCAAACATCGTAAAGCTGGTCAGGACGCTAAAAAGGGCGTTGCATTCCAGAAGCTGGTCAAAAATATTATTTCCGCAGCGAAAGCCGGCGGAGGTGACCCCAATTCAAATTTTAGGCTCAAAATTGCGATAGAAAGAGCCAGAGCCGGCAATGTGCCTGTTGATAATATCGAACGCGGGATTAAACGCGGCACGGGTGAACTCGGCGGCACAATGGAGGAAATCGTCTATGAGGGATACGGCCCCAATGGTGTAGCTGTTATGGTGCAGGCAATGACAGACAACAGAAATCGTACTGCGCCGGAAATGCGTTCACTCTTTACCAAGTGTGGCGGTGCGATAGGCGAACTTGGGTGTGTGGCATGGAACTTTGACCGTAAAGGTGTCATTGAAATCGTTGGAGAAGGTATCGACGAAGATGAATTGCTGATGGCAGCCATTGACGCCGGAGCAGACGATATGGGCGCAGGGGAAGATGGCGGTTTTGAAATCACCTGCGATCCCTCGTTGCTTTCCGTTGTGGCCGAGGCACTCAAAAATGCGGGCTATAATGTGGATTCTATGGAATTTGACATGGTGCCTAAAAATTCAATCGCCATTAACAATAAGTCAGATGCCGAAAAGCTTCTAGCCATGGTTGAGCGCTTTGAAGATAACGACGACGTGCAGGCTGTATACGCCAACTTTGACATTCCAGAAGACATTCTTGCAGAAATTGACGAATAATATCCCTCAAGGTTCAAATACTATCAGAGCATTGGGTATTGACCCCGGACTCGGCACACTCGGGTACGGGGTTGTTTCTCAAACAGGAGACAGGCTTACATGTGAAACATATGGCGTAATCAAGACACCGACAAATTTATCCTTGACAATGCGCCTCTCACTGCTTTATGACGAACTGAAAACCAAGGCTGCCGAGTACCCGCCGGATATAGTGGCGGTGGAGAAGTTATTTTTCGGACGAAACATAACCACGGCTGAGATGGTGTGGCAGGCTCGTGGCGTGGTGCTTCTTTTTTCGGCTCAGCTGGGTTTAGAACCTTACGAACTAAAGCCTAATGAGGTAAAACTTGCTGTATGCGGATACGGTGCCGCGGAGAAAGGGCAGGTCCAGGGAATGGTCGCCAGTATCTTGAATCTTGCTAAACGTCCTACACCCGACGATGCAGCCGATGCTTTGGCGATAGCTATAGCCGGCCTTTCGATGAAAGCCTATGATTCTAACATCATGAAAGGATACTGAGGGTATGATTAGTTCTCTTCGTGGTACGGTAATATCAAAAAACAGTGATGCAATTATTCTTGATGTCTCCGGATTTGGTGTTGAAGTCTTTAGCACAAAGTCGCTGTTGACTCAGGCGGTAGTGGGTGAAGAGCTTTTTTGCTACACATATATGCAAATCAGCGATGCAGGTGCGGCGATGTTTGGTTTTACCACAGAGAGAGAAAAAATACTTTTTCTGGAGCTCCTGCAAGTAAAAACAGTCGGCGGTAAACTCGCAATCACTCTATTGCGCCACTTGGATTCAGAGCAGGTGCTTCAAGCTATTTCATCTGGCAGCATGGCGATACTTTCAGTGCCTGGGCTGGGTGCTAAAAGAGCGGAACGTATTTGTTTTGAATTGAAAAATAAAATAGCGAAAAAATTCTCAGATGTACCCAGCCTGGGAGATAGCGCCGGAATACCATCTTTTGATGCTTTTGTTATGGACGCGCTAACAGGATTGGGGTTCACTCAAAGTGAGTCTTTAAGAGCTTTGGCGGTATCCAAAGCCTCAGCTGACAGTGAGATTACCTGGACAGAAGAGAGCCTTCTTAAAGCCTCTTTATCCATACTACAAAGAAGGTAACGCCCATGGCTGATAACGTAAGCGAAAAATTGATTGAAAACATGCGTAACGACAGAGAAGAAGAGTCCTTTCTTACTCTGCGCCCTCAGGCACTAGATGACTTTATCGGTCAGTCAGGATTAAAGGATAAGCTTACCATTTTTATGACGGCCTCGCTTCAAAGAGAAGAGCCGCTAGATCACACACTATTTTACGGCCCTCCCGGACTGGGTAAAACGACTCTTGCCGGAATAATCGCTAAAGAAATGAAGGGCAATTTGCGAGTGACCACAGGGCCTGCGCTTGAGCGCGCCGGAGACCTAGCTGCGATACTTTCAAATATACAGCCCAATGACGTTCTCTTTATTGATGAAATACACCGCATGTCTGCCAACATAGAGGAGATTCTCTATCCGGCGATGGAGGATTTTTCTTTATCAATAATTGTAGGTAAAGGCCCTTTGGCTAGAAGCATACGCCTTGCTCTGCCAAAGTTTACACTAATCGGGGCTACAACTAGACTTGGACTGCTGACCTCTCCCTTGAGAGCGAGATTTGGCATTGTCGAGCAATTGCATTTGTATTCTGAGGAAGAGCTTACTTCTATAGTTAAGCGTGGGGCGGAGGTTCTTGGGGTAAAGATCACCGACCAGGGCGCTGAAGAAATAGGCGTCAGGTCACGAGGTACACCAAGAGTTGCACTACGGCTGCTTAGACGTGTCCGAGATGTAGCCGAAGTAAAAAGAGTCGCTCAAGTTGAAAAAGACTTGGCGAGTTATGCTTTGGATATGCTCGGTGTTGATGAAATGGGGCTGGATGAGGGAGACAGGAAGTTTCTCAGAGCGCTTGTGGAACTGTTTGACGGTGGCCCTGTTGGCCTTTCGACACTGGCTGCCGCTCTTAATGAGGACTCGCAAACCATCGAAGATATATATGAACCTTATTTGATACAAAAGGGGTTGCTTGAGCGTACACCCCGCGGGAGAAAAGCCACACATAATACATGGACATATTTAAATATACCTGTTTCGCCTCATTTTGTTCAATATCAACAAACTCAGCTGATACCTGAAGAGGATTGCTGATGATTCATCTTGGGAAATACATGGTAATAACTGGTGGCTTTTTGATTGTATTTGGAGTTATTTTGATGGTAGCTGGGAGATTTAATATATCGATAGGCAGTTTACCTGGTGATATAACTTACCATAAGCGTAATATAACTGTTTTTGCTCCGTTCGGCACAATGCTTGTAGTGAGCATAATTCTGACACTGATTGCGAATGTTATTTCAAAATGGAAAAATTAAAATTTATTGTTATCGTCATCGCCTTTATACTATGCAGTGCTGCTTCTGAAGCTTTTTCAGGAAACGTTTCCATCTTGATTCAGAATAAAGTATCAAGTGGGACACTCTCTGGAAATGATTTTTCTATAACTGACTCCACCGGCAATAGTACAAAACTTTCCGGCTCATATAATATTCAGCAAAATGGATTGGATATTTATGTTGCCGGTGCAGTAATGACACTGCCAGCGGTAGTTGAGTCCACGGCGCCGCTTTCGTGGAACGGCACGCCATACAGGGGATCCTTAAAGATTCAGTCGTCACAGCTGAATTTTGCTGTGATCAACACAGTTGACGTTGAATCTTACATAAAAGGTGTAGTACGCTCCGAAATGAGTCCTTCATGGCACATAGAAGCCCTAAAAGCCCAGGCTGTTGTAGCCAGAACATACACTGCCTCAGCAATCGGCAAACATGGTGACTTTGACCTTTGCGCAACAACGCATTGCCAAGTATACAAAGGCATGAAAGCTGAGACAGCAAACATTAACGAGGCCGTCACGGAGACAAGCGGTAAAATACTGACATGGAACGGACGCCCGGCATCCGTCTTCTATCACACAGACAGCGGCGGAATGGTGACTGCGTCATCAATGGTGTGGGGGAGCGATATCCCTTATCTCACAGTAAAAGCGGAGCCCATACAATATTCAGGGCCAAACACAAACTGGCAGTGCTCTATCTCAATGTCTGAAATAGAAAACAAACTAGCCTCTGGCGGTATCAATGTCGGAAGCATTAGCTCTTTGACTCCCATAACACGCGACGAGAGCCAAAGAGTGCTCTCGCTGGAAATTGTCGGTTCTGTTGGGAGGTTAAATAGCTCCGGACACAGATTCAGGTCGCTTGTTGGCTCGGATAAGATACGCAGTACAATGTTTGAATTTGACGGTGTCGGAGTACCAGTTGCTCAAATTACAGTGCCGGCGCAAGCGAAAGCTGACAGTCGTACTACTTTGCAATCAAAGAAAAAATCTCCAATGAAAATAGACAAATCAAAAATGCCTTCTGGTTCAGAAGACAAGTTGGTATGGCTGACTAAGCACAATGTTTTTAGCACGAGAGAACTAATGGAGATGCTTTCAAGACCCGACAAAATTGATTACTATGTAAAAGTGGGAATGGCGCGTATTGACGGTAAATCTCTTGCACCTGAATCTTCGGAGCTGCGTCCTGCACCTGTTGTAATACCTTCTGTGTCTGCTGTGTTGAATAAAATGTCAAATAATTCAGCAGCAGGCGATATCGTAACCATTCAGGGAAGGGGCTGGGGGCACGGAGTTGGTCTCTCTCAGTGGGGCGCCAAAACGTTGGCGGAGAACGGATGGTTATATGCCGATATATTAGCGCATTACTTCCCCGGTACGGTTTTGGGAGAGTGAGGAGTATAAAATGTCACAAATGATAGATTTAACAAAGACAACTGCTTACGATTATCTGCTGCCCAAAGAATTAATCGCTCAAGACCCGGCGGAGCCTAGGGACTCGTCGCGACTTCTGTTGGTGGATCGGGGCACTTCCCGCTTAGAAGACCATGTTTTTCGCGACATCATTAGCTGCTTGCAGCCGCAAGACTTACTGGTGCTAAATGATACCAAAGTCCTCCCCGCCAGACTTGAGGGTGTTAAAAAATATGGCGGCGCTAAGGTAGAGATATTTTTTCTTAGACCGGATGGTGATGAGAAAAATAGATGGATATCCATGGTTAAACCAGGAAGAAAACTGCCCGAAGGCACAGTGGTGACTCTAAATGATCAATTCGAGGTCACTGTTGGCGCAAGACTTGAGGATGGGTTGCGCACAATAGAATTTCATGCAGGTGATGACCCGCTTGCTGTCATACACTTGCTGGGGACAACACCTCTGCCTCACTATATTACAGAGACTAACGCCGCCCCGGAAAGATATCAAACCGTCTATGCTAACGAAGAAAAAGAAAATTCGGTGGCAGCTCCAACAGCCGGTCTTCACTTTACCGAAGAATTGTTAAAAAAACTCACAAATAAGGGTGTGAGGAAAACATTTGTAACGCTGCAAGTTGGGTTAGGAACATTCCGACCTGTGAAAACAGACAATATATATGAACATATTATGCACTGTGAACTATGTGAAGTATCCAAGGAAGCATCACAGATGATTAGTGAAACAAAAAGGAACGGCGGGCGCGTTATTGCTGTAGGGACCACAGTCGTAAGGACTTTGGAATCATTCGCCAAGGAATATGGCGAGATAAAACCTGGAATACTCAATACGAGGTTATTTATCTCTCCCGGATATGAATTTAAGGCAGTTGACGCGATGATAACCAATTTTCACCTGCCCAAGAGTACTTTGCTGATGTTGGTTTCCGCATTTGGAGGATATGAAACTATGATGAAAGCTTATCAACATGCGGTGCAGGAGAGATACAGATTTTTCTCTTTTGGCGATTCGATGTTTATCCAATAGGAGCGTGTTAAAAATGAAAATAATTGTTTATGGTACCATGATTTGTCCCGACACAGTCGACGCGCTTGAATTATTTAAAAAAAATAGCATTGATGTTGATTATCGAGATTTTGGGGACAAAATATCCTATTTAAAAGAGTTCTTAGCTATTAGGGATTCTTCCTCATTGTTTGATAATGCAAGAAAAACCAGAACAATAGGCGTACCTTGTATTATTTTTGAAGACGGAAGCATAACCTTAAACCCTGAAGATGTAATTGAAAATAAGCTTTAAACATAATAGTAACCGGCGGAGTGATATCTATCACTCCGCCGGTTTTTATTTTATTTTTGTCTGAAAACTAAGCGACTCTCTCTGCAAGCTTGTAAACTTCAAGAATAGACGTGCTTCCAGCGTGATATGCGAGCGTTGCAGGGGTTTCTCCGTCAAGAACCAAGAAGTCTGCCTGTTTGCCTGTTTCTAGGCTGCCAACTTTGGCGGCTCTGTTTATAGCGTAAGCTGCATTTAATGTCGAAGCAGTGAGTGCTTCTTCGATAGACATATTCATGTGCATTACACCCAAGCCGAAGATAAAGGGAACCGATTCACAGAAGCAGGATCCCGGATTGCAGTCAGTAGCTAGTGCAACCGGTACGCCCCAGTCAACCATATCCCTGCCGCGGGCAAAGGGTTTTTTAAGGCTATAGGCTGTCGCCGGTAATAAGACAGCGATAGATCCAGATTTTCCCATCGCACGGAGATTTTCTTCGCTGGCAGCGAGAAGATGCTCTGCGGAACGTACTGAAAGTTCTGCAGCCAGTCCCGCACCGCCAAGGTCGTGAACCTCATCGGCATGTATCTTGGTATCGAATCCCATTGCCTTTGCCGCATTGAGAAGTCTTCTACTCTGATCAACAGAGAAGACACCTTCCTCACAAAAGACATCGCAGAACTCGGCGATCCCCTGGGCTTTGACTTTTGGAAGCATCTCGTTGATAAGAATGTCCACGAATTCGTCAGGGTTGGCTTTATACTGCTGAGGAACGGCATGAGCCCCCATAAAGGTAGGCACAACGTCGAGAGGAGTTTCTCTGGAAATCCTATCGATTACCTTGAGCATCTTAAGCTCAAGCTCTAGGTCAAGTCCGTAGCCGCTTTTAATCTCTATCGTTGTTGTTCCTTTTGCCAGAGCTGACAGAGCCAGCTTTTGGGTATTTTTAAAAAGTTCCTCTTCAGTTGTGGCCTTTACTGCATTTACTGAGGCCAAAATTCCGCCGCCTCTTTTTAAAATTTCAAGATAGGGGAGACCGGCCAGTCTCATAGCAAATTCATCTTCGCGTCTTTTTGCAAAGCAAAGGTGAGTATGGGGGTCAACGAACCCAGGGATTACACATGCTCCGCCAAAATCACGCTCTTCGTTAACTGCTTTGTAATCGAGAGAGTTTAAAACATCCGTCTCTTTACCCGCTTTGGTGATAACGCCGTTTTCTACAAGCATTGCCCCCTTGGCGTATTCGGTAATTTCTCCTTGTGCCTTGCCGGCATGCGGTTTTCCAGTATCAAGTGCGGTAAATATTCTGGCGTTGCGGTATAATTTAATGGTCATTCTGCTTGTTCTCCCATAAGATCAAGAAGTTGAAGTTCGAGAACCTGTGCTGGGTCAAAATCGTTGATCTGCAGATAGTAGGCGGCGCTTTCGAGAATAGCGTTGACAGGGATCATGCCATATACTTCTGTCTCCAGCACCTGAACTCCCCAACGTTTCGCTTCCATACGGATCTGTTCGAGCACTCTGTAAAGGGAGTTCTTCTCGTAGTCAACAAGATTCATGCTGACCTGAGTAATGCCGCGCTCTTCAAGGGCAAGCCCGATTCCCTTAACATGGCAGAAGCCGCCGGAAGACGCTCTGACAGTGTTGGCTATTTTCTTTGCCACAGCGACATCGCTTGTGCTGAGGTTTACATTAAAGGCAACCAGGAATTTACGGGCCCCGATTACAGTAGCACCTGCGGTCGGGTGGAGCCCTACGCCGCCAATGTCTGGTGTACGGTCAGGATTTGTCTTGGCTTCATCTTTTAGAACCTCGTACTGCCCCTTACGTATTACCTCAAGGCGTTTTCTCTCGGGGCGTTTTGCCGCATCTTCATAGAAGTAAACTGGGATACCCGTCTCTTTGTAGTAACGTTCACCAAAGGTATGAGCCAGTTCGATGCACTCTTCCATTGTGATGCCTTTAATCGGAGTAAACGGTACCACATCAACTGCACCAATACGAGGGTGACCGCCCTGGTGGGTATTCATGTCGATATGCTTAAGGGCTGTTTTGGCTGCCTCAATCAATGCCTCCTGTATCGGTGCAGGAGCACCGACAAGACTGATGACAAGTCTGTTATGATCTTCGTCAGCACGATGATCGAGGAGATAAACTCCACGTTTTCCTTTAAAACAGCCTACTATCTCATCTATTACGTCCTTACGTCTTCCTTCACTGAAATTAGGAACACATTCAATCAATTGCATTGCCATAATGATACCTCCTATTATTTAAGCTCGCCGATTTCCTTTTCGACCGCATCAATAATTTTACCACTCTTCACAAGTTCGAGTGATTTTAACATCAGTGGCTGCATATACTGGTCTTTGTCATAGAAGGGAACGTCTTCGCGGTATGCTTTAAATGCTGCGGCGGTTCCTTTGCCAGGCTTCAGCGGTGCTCTGAAATCCATGCCTTGTGCAGCGTTGAGCATTTCGATGGCGATTACTCTTTGGGTGTTGTTGAGTATTGAAAGGCCTTTTCTGGCGCTGTATCCACCCATGGAGACGTGATCTTCCTGTCCAGCGGATGTCGGGATAGAGTCAACACATGAGGGATGAGCGAGAACCTTATTTTCTGAAACAATGGCTGCTGCTGTGTACTGGGGAATCATAAAGCCGCTGTTAACACCACTCTCTGTAACTAGGAACGGTGGAAGATCTGACATTTTGTGGTCGACAAGGCGTGCGATGCGTCTTTCAGAAATATTGGCGATCTCAGCCACTGCGATGCCAAAGAAGTCCATAGCCATAGCCATAGGCTGACCGTGGAAGTTACCACCGCTGATTGCTTCGCCGTCTTTATGGAATACGATGGGGTTGTCGGTAACGGAGTTAATTTCAATATTTACTTTGTCTAGAACATAGTTGAGTGCGTCTCTGCTTGTTCCGTGGACCTGCGGCAGGCAGCGAAGCGAGTATGCATCCTGAACTCTGTTTTTCTTAAATGTTTCAATGATTTCGCTGTCTTCGGTGAGACGGCGCATGTTTTCAGCTACTACGCTCTGTCCGACCTGAGGACGAAGGTCGTGTGTACGTTTGTCAAATGCATAGGGAACAGCATGCAGTGCTTCGGCTGACATAGCTGCTGCGATATCTGCATTTTTAAGAAGTTTCTGCGCATCATAGACGCAAAGCGCGGCAAGTCCAGTCATAACGGTTGTGCCGTTGTTTAGGGCGAGACCTTCTTTGGGCATAAGCTCAACTGGCTTAAGTCCAACTATCTTCAGTGCTTCCATTGTGGACATTCTTTTGCCCTGATACTTGACATCGCCAAGTCCGATAAGCGTAATTGCTAAGTGTGAGAGGGGGCAAAGGTCGCCGCTGGCTCCTACTGAACCCTGACGGGGGATAATGGGGTGAATGCCGAGATTGAGATAATCAACAAGCTGGGTTAGTGTTGCGAGGCTGATCCCTGAGTATCCGCGTGTAAGAGTATTGATGCGGAGGAGCATTATCGCTCTTACAAAATCTTCGGGCAAATCTTCGCCGAATCCGCAGGCGTGGCTCATAAGTAAGTTTTCCTGAAGCTGGCGGCTCTTATCTCTGGGAATAACAACTGTGGCGAGGTCGCCGAAACCTGTTGTGATGCCATAAACTACACGTCCCTCTTCCACCCAATTCAATACTGAAGCGGCGCATTCTGAAACGAGTTCTTTTGCTTTGGGTGTAAGTTCAACCTTGTAACCATTACGGGCAACATTGATTATGTCCTTAATTGTGAGAGACTGACCATCAAGTACAACTGTTTTTGCTGACATGACAAACTCCTCCTAAACCTTTTATTATTTTTTGTTAATGGTATAATCATGTGAACTAATAAAGTGGCTCATTATTATCTATTCACCACATTTCACAACTTTAATACTTTGCAGTCCTAAAGTGTGTTATTTAAGTATATACATTTAGGAATCTTAGTCAAGGAATTTTTCGTTAATTTTCAAAATTTATCACATAAATTTTATGGAGCCGCTGACACCTATGTCAGCGGCTCCATAAAATGAAGGCTATTAGAAATAGTGGTTGTCAAAGTCCCTTTTGTTCTGGTCTATCAAAGTTTTGATACAGATGTGATGCATCTCCTAGCAGGCTTAGCCTTGGGGATTTGCCTTTAAGTATCTCTACTGCAGTGATGCTGCAATTAGCAATTTGGAATCTCCAAAAACTGGAAACAGGCGCGTCAAGCCAGTAGCAGAGCAGCGTTTTAATCACTGCGTCATGCGATGCTATCAATACGTCACCTGTATATTTGGCCGCCACTTTCTCCGCAAAATCAGTACTTCTCCGGTAAACATCTTGCAGAGACTCTCCATATGCTCCAGGCATGGTCACTTTTTCGGGCGTATCGTGCCATGTTTTAAAATCATCTGGCCAAGATTTTTTTATTTCATCTGCCAAACAGCCTTCCCAATCGCCGTGGTTTATCTCGGTAAGGAGTGCGTCAGTGATAAATTCGTCATAAACAGCAACTTCGGCAATTTTAGCTGCAGTTACGTGAGCCCTAGATAAAGGGCTAGAAATAATGGCTGAGAATTTGTGTCCAATAAATCTTTGCGCAAGACGTTCTGCTTGTACAATCCCTTTATTGTTCAGAGGAATGTCCATTTGTCCCTGAAAGCGGCCTTCTACATTCCATGCTGTCTCCCCGTGGCGGACGACAAAGAAGCGCATTATCGGCGACAACCTTCTGTAAAGTCAACGGTTGCGACCCAAACCATATCCCCATTTTGGATTAATTCTTTTTCAAGTCCATTATTGGTTTCTCCGTCTATTTCCAACGCGCCTAAGGCCAAGCCGCTGCCTTCTCTGCGTCCTAGAGCGAAGTTGGCGATATTTACACCTGCGGCCCCCAAGAGGTTGCCAATTGTGCCAATTACACCTGGTCTGTCATGGTTCTGGAATATCAATATTTTTCCGGTAGGGACGAAATCAACCCAATAATCATTTACTTTTACAATGCGCTGGCGTCCCTCTTCCGTTATTGTGCCAACTAGGCAAACAGTACCTTTTTCTGTATCAACATCTATTTCAATGGTGTTTTTATATGTCTTGGAATCCCCTGTGCCCTCGTCAACAGTAATGTTTCTGTCTTTTGCTAAAATTGGCGCCAGCATATAGGAAACCTCGGCACCTAGGCTGACTTCGAGAAGCCCCTTGAGCATCGCAATGGTGTGGGGTCTGAGCTGATCTTCGGGGGTGGCGGCGCAGTCTTCGTTGTTAAATAGAGCGCCTCTTAACATTATGTGCACGTTGTTTACGGCGCCTCCCTTAACTTCAGCCAGTTTTGCCGCCAAGATGCCCATCTTACGCGCTAAGTTGAGATATGTCTTCTGTTCTTCTGTGAGAGATTGCTCAACGAAGGGAATATTAACAGCATGGACGTACGAGCCGCCACGGAGTACTGCCAGCATATTTTCCGCTGCGATGCGCGATACTTCTGATTGAGCCTCGTGAGTATTCGCGCCGATGTGAGGCGTAAGTACAATTTTGTCCAAGATGTCTTCAGCAAGGAATGGATGCTCGGGGGAGAGTGGCTCTGCGGAATAGACATCTGTGCCAAATCCGGCAAGCCTCCCGTACCGTACGGCTTGAGCAACAGCCTCTTCGTTGACAATACCGCCTCTGGCGCAGTTTATTAAATAAGCTCCCGATTTAAAAACGCGGAGCATGTCTTCGTCAATCATATTGGTGGTTTCTTTTGTCAGCGGCGTGTGTATTGTAACCACGTCGGCAAGTGATATGGCGTCTTCAAGGTTAT
>RRZU010595341.1_pt1 | contig 12453 bp, 8 predicted proteins | sample 2165561 | NCBI WGS metagenome assembly RRZU01 (sample SAMN10456909, study PRJNA506462) | wastewater metagenome | isolation source: wastewater sludge | place: USA: Moscow, Idaho | reverse complement strand
TTAATTGGCAAAACTGTAAATCTATTAAAAAAAGCATCTATAAAAGCAATACAATCGAAAAGAGAGTATATTACAGTTGATGATATAGAATATTTACCAAAGTTGTAAAATGGCAAAGAAAAAAAGAGATATTTCATGGATTCAGAACTATTTCTTTTTGATAGTTCCTCAACCTTTTGAAGATGAACTTTTAAGTTCTTGGCTAACAAGAGTTGCCATTGAACATAAACGAAAATTATCTATTTTTTTAAGTTTATATGTAAAAAAGGAAGGTAATTCTATTGCAAGAAATGATTTAGATTTTTTATATGATGAAAAATTATTTGAAGCTTTAGTAAATAAATCAAATCTTACAAAAAAAGATATTTTTAAAATGTCTTTAAGAAGTGAAGAAGGTTACCTATATTCTTGTAGTGATAACAATTTATATCCACCAAATCAAATTAGAAAACTTGTAGATAAAAGAAATCACTATGGACTAATGTATTGTCCCAAATGTTTAGCCGAAGATAAAATCCCATATTTTAGGAAAAAATGGAGATATCAATTTTATAATATTTGCACAAAACATGAACTATTTTTAACAGATAGGTGCTGGGTATGCTATGAAAGAGTAAATTTTTCTAAAATAATTCATAATAATTTAGCAATTTGTAGTAAATGTGAAAAAGATTTAAGAACATCGGTTTGCAAAAATATTGAAACTTCTCATAGATATGGATTAGAAGCTACTAAATGGTTTGAAAAAGGACTAGAAGATGGTTACTTTATAATTAACAATGACATGATTCATTCTATTTTTATTTTTAATTGTTTTAAAAGATTTGTTTATTTAATTGATACAGCAGAAAAACTAATTTTAGATGATTTCCCACTCATTAATCAATACAAAGAAGTTTGTAAAAGAATCAACATGTATAACTCAAAAAAAGCCAGCCTTATATATAAAGATTTTTACTTAACTTCAATGATTTATTTTTTATTTCAAAATTATCCATATAACTTTAAAAAATTTGCCAAAGATAATAATGTAACTTATAGGGATTTTTTTCATAGCTTAAAAGATACTTCTTTTTGGTACAAAAATGTAATCTTTGACTTGGTGCCAATGGAAAACAAAAAAGGTAGAGAAGTAGTTAAAAGCGAGGTTCTAGGAGCAATAAAATATTTAGAAAGTATTGGTGAACGAGTAAATGTTATAAACGTTGCTGAAGTTGTTGGATGTCATCCTAGTATTCATAAAGGATTTAATAAAATTTATAAATCATTAAAATTCTAGAAACTAAAACTATTGTTATTTATACATCAAAATATAATTATTATTGCTATAATATAAAAAAATTAATACAAGATAGTAAAGAATTATTTTTTTGTATGCTTATGATATATATTAAAAAATATTTGTGGTTTATCAATAAAAATAAATTATCAATTATTTTTCCAATATTGATCTTAAATTTGTAGTATCTTTATATTTATTTTGTTGATAACATTAAGAATCAAAACCTACTTTGTATAATTACCATAGTCATTTATTTTATTTGATAAATTCTTTGCTTTAGCCAATTCCATCGCCATTTAATTCAATGTTGGCTGCAATTAAGATTTTAAATAAAACAGTATTTACAAATTATAATCAAACAAAATATAAAAAAAGTTACATCTTTATTTGTGTCCCAACTATTGATTTTGTGTCCCAAACTGGATATAATAAACTTTTGAAAGAGGATAATTATGAAAAAGAAGAATATATTAAATTTAATAAAGTACCATGCAGAAAAAAATGAAACAGCTTTTAGAAATGAAGCATATGAAATAGCAAAATATTTTGACAAAAACAATGATTACCAATTATCAGAGTACATAATGGCTCTGTTATCAGATACAAATACTTTTTCACCTCAAATAGATGCTAATGAAAATATATTTGTAAAAAGAATGGAAACATCAAATAATCCATTACCACTACCAAATTCAATTAAGGATAGTATATTAGGTGTAATAAATGCCATTGGGCATAATGCTGGTATTAATAAATTTTTATTTGAAGGACCTCCTGGTACAGGCAAAACTGAGTCAGTAAAGCAAATAGCGAGAATACTAGAACGAGAATTGTTTATAGTAGATTTTGATTCTGTTATAGACAGTAAATTGGGACAAACTTCTAAAAACATATCTTTACTTTTCAAGGAGATTTCTTCAGTGGCAAATCCAGATAAAGTTGTTATTCTTTTTGATGAAATAGATTCTATAGCGATTGATAGAATAAATGTAAATGATTTAAGAGAAATGGGTAGAGCTACTTCTTCCGTTTTAAAAGGATTAGATAGCTTAAATAATAATATTGTTTTAATTGCAACTACTAATTTATACAAAGCATTTGATAAGGCATTATCTAGAAGATTTGATGCAATTATTGATTTTAGTAATTACACAAAACAAGATCTTATTGAAGTAGGGGAATCTATTTTAAATGATATGTTGCAAAAGTTTAAATATGCTGGAAGAAATATGAGATTATTTAAGAAAATACTTGAAAATATGGATGTAATACCATATCCTGGAGAACTTAAAAATCTTATAAAAACTTCAATTGCTTTTAGTGATTCTAGTAATGAATATGATTATTTAAAAAAACTATATGTTAATATTACTAAATCTCATGAAAGCATGGATTTGAAATACATGCAAAATAAAGGTTTCACTGTTAGGGAAATTGAAATTTTGACAGGAATATCAAAAAGTCAAGTTTCTAGAGAGTTAAAGGAATAGTATTGAATAATCTATTAGAATTAAAAGGAAGATTTGAACAAGCATCTAGATCAACAAACGGATTTAGTGCACCTAATTTACCCAAAGGTCAATCTGTAAGCGTATCAAAATTACTAGACATACTGAAAAATTTAAAAGATCTGATGGAGTACTGGAAAGGACAAACCCTACTTCCTGGGATACTGATTTCAGTACATTATATTAAAGTTGCCGCTAAAAGCAATAGAATACAAGCTCTTTTAGGAAATAATTCAAATAGACCTAATAGTTCTATAGTAGGTGCAAAATTTTCACTTGATACTTCTCCTAAGCACATTATTACACACTATTTATCAAGAGATATTGTAAATGAATCGATACTAAAACTAACTGATAGTATTAATATTTTAAATCAACAGTTCGACGGAGAAATTGACTATTATACAATTGATAGAATAAATCAAAAAAAAATTTCTTATTCTCATAAAACAATTTCAAAAACAAATTTTCTAAATGTCATTGTAGACGCATATTATGTTGAAAAATTCGACATATCTATTGAAGATGTAATGTTTGAACAAGATGCAATTATTACTATATATAAAACAGATGTAAAAACAACACAACTTTTAGAAAAAATAGGAATTAATATTCTCTCTAGCCGTATTATGGATGAAACAACTATTTTATTGAGACCTGATGAATTAGAAATTTTAAAAACAAAAGCTCCATTTTTAATATCTATGGCAGTTAGTGATTTATCTGAAATTACAAAATATGATTTTAAATTCATTGACAATGGTATTATAACTATTGATTCTCCAAAAAATGAGCCAATAATTGGAGTTATTGATACACTATTTGATAAAAATGTATATTTCTCAGAATGGGTTGAATATACAAATATGTTATCAAGTGAAATTCCTATTTCTCAAACCGATTTTGAACATGGTACAGCAGTTTCTTCTATAATTGTAGATGGACCAACTTTTAACCCACATTTAGATGATGGATGTGGAAGATTTAGAGTTAGACATTTTGGAGTAGCTAGTGGTAAGAGTTTTAATTCTTTTACAATATTGAGAAATATTAGTGAAATAGTAGCTGCGAATAAAGACATCAAAGTATGGAATTTATCTTTAGGTTCAAAATTAAATATAAATCCTAATTTTATATCTCCTGAAGCAGCTATTCTAGATAAAATCCAATTCGAAAATGATGTTATATTTGTTATAGCCGGAACAAACTTATCTTCTGAAGAAATTGAAATTAGACCTATTGGAGCACCTGCTGATTCAATAAATTCCATAGTTGTAAATTCAGTAGACAAAAATAATAAACCTTCTTCCTATAGTAGGAAAGGTCCTGTATTATCATTTTTTATTAAACCTGATATTAGTTATTACGGTGGTGATTTAATACATCCAATGAAGGTTTGTACTCCAAATGGAGAAGCCTCTGTAAAAGGAACTTCATTTGCAGCTCCATGGATTTCTAGAAAACTATCATATTTGATTAATGTACTAGGATTAAGTAGAGAAATCGCTAAAGCTCTGCTCGTTCATTCTGCAAGTACTTGGGATAAACAGCAAAATGATCCTACACTTGTAGGGCATGGAGTTGTTCCTATACATATAAAGGATATTGTACATAGTAAAGATGATGAAATACAATTTGTTATACAGGGTATTTCAGAGAAATATAACACATATAATTACAAGCTACCTGTTCCTGTAGTTAAAGATAAACATCCTTTTATTTCAAAAGCTACACTTTGTTATTTTCCTGCATGCTCTAGAAATCAAGGTGTTGACTACACCAATACAGAACTTGATATCTCTTTTGGAAGACTTAATGGTGCTAAAATTAAAACTATAAACAATAATTACCAAATAGATGAATTTAATCATTACACATGGGAAGAGGATGCTCGTAAGTTTTTTAGAAAGTGGGATAATATAAAACATATACGAGAAGTTTTAACTGGAAAAAATGGAGAATTAAAAGCTTATGACAATCATTTGTGGGGACTTAGTCTTAAAACGAAGGAACGGCTTGAAGAGAGACATGGATATGGACTAAAATTTGGTATCGTGATAACACTAAAAGAAATTAAAGGAGTTAATAGAATTGATACATTTATTCAAAATGCTCAACTTAAAGGTTGGCTAGTAAATCAAATAGATGTTGAAAATAGAATTGATATATTCAATATTGCAGAAGAAGAAATTGATTTTGAATAAGTTGTTTAAATTCTATTGTTAAATCTTACCTTTTAGTCCAAATACTTAACTTTATTCTCTTTATATATTTACTAGTTTATATAACAATATATTAAGTCGTTTTATAGATTAATTATATATAATTTATTAATACTAAATAGTTAGATTACATAGAACATTAGTAACAATTATATATTTAAAAGGGGCAACACCCCTGGCATTAGGTACCGTAAGCTTAGTTCTGATATTGAAAGCATTGATTTTGATAGCTATAATGGTTTTTTCAATAGAAATTATACAGATGATAGTAGCCCAAAAGGCTTTAAATTTAGAGGAGTTTTCAATGGATAGAGCAATTTTTAGAATTTTCACTGGTATTAGTAACGCATTTGTCGCTTTCAGTATCAGCGTAGCTGCAGGTGCCCTGCTGCTCCTTTTAAGTATATAGCTAAACAAACTAACAAGTTCTAAGATAGAAATAAGTAGCCTAACGGCGACTTATTTCTATCTTCAATCGTTGGCTTGTAGGTTAAAAGGAGAAAAAATGATTGTTGATTTACCGAAAAAAGATGACCCATTTAAAGAAGACATAGAAAAAATCATAAGAGAATTAGCGAATCAAAGTTTTCCAGAACTTGATGAAAATGAACAGAAAGAGCGTTTTGAAAAAATAAAAGAAAATTTACCAAAACTTGAAGATGAAATTAGAGAACTTATTGATTCTCTAAAAATAGATATTTTAAGTTGTGATACTAAACAGATTTTAGATTACTTTAGTGCACTGTATAGTTTTTCAACTCCTGATACTGTCACGGAAGATATGGATAGTGATAGAAACTTTAAATTAGATTATTTGCATAGTTTGATAACAGCTATTGGTTCATCAAACAGTAAAGAATGTGATGAAAAGATATTACACAATATAGATGAGATGCTTGAAAAGTTGAAAATGCAATCTCTTTTATATCTTATGTTTACAAGTGATTTTAATGGTGAACCGAATCAAATAAAATTTTTACAATCTTTGCATCATATGGTTGTTCGAGGGGATTCTTATTCTGAACATAAGATTCAGATGTGCAGAGAACTATTTTCAAAATTTAATGAAATTACAAAAAAAACATATAAACTTACAGCGGACCAACTAATTGATAATTTAATTAATGTCGCTAACACTCCATTAATAAATGATCATCAACAAAAAGAAACCCAATTATTAGATATGATGATTGCAGAAGCTACAAAAGAAAAATATAAATTACCAGATTATTTAAATATTAAAGAAATTACCTCTGCATGGACACAAAATTTTAAAAAGCCAATTAATCAGATTTTTAAAGTTGACAATGCTTTACTATCCTTGGAGATTTTAGAACAGCTTAGTATTAAAATTGGAGAAAATGCAGATTTTAAAAATGGAAAAATAGAATATTTTCCAATGAATAATACACTTATTTATGATAAACCACTTGTAAATATAAATGATGAATATTATTGTTTTAATTCTGCATCAATTTATTACAATTTGCATAACTTATTGGAAAATATTATATTAACTAATATACCTCCTTCTAAACATCAAAAAAATTATTATAAAAAAAAAGGTGAATATTTAGAAGATCAATCTTTAAAACTGATTCAACAAATATTACCTGGTTGCGATGTATACAAAAACTTAAAATATGGAATTGATGATGAAGTTGATGGAATTGTAATCTATGATAATCACATATTTATTGTTGAGGCAAAAAGTAATAAGTTTACTTTAGGAGCACGACAAGGTGATATAAACAAAATAAAAAGTAATACCAAAGATATTGTAGAACAAGCATATAAACAAGCAATTAGAGCAAAAAAACATATCTTATCAAATGAATTAGTAGAATTTAGAGATAAAAATAAAAAAACTATATTAACAATTAATAGAAAAGACATTAATAATATCTATTTAATTAATGCTACTTTGGAACCATTAAATCATATTTCTAGTGATTTATCATCTCTTAAAGAATTTGGATTTATTCAAGATGATGAATGGATTTGGTCTATCTATTTAAATGACTTAAGAATTATTTCTGAAATCATTGAATTGCCAAGTGAGTTTTTAGTATATATAGAACGCCGAATTAAATATAATGAGTTTCCTCAAATCAAAATGGCTGAAGAGATAGATATATTTGGTTATTTTTTAAGTGAAGGATTATATTTTGATGATATAGATTTTCCAAAGAGTGGTTTCCTGCTTAATATTGATAGTAGTTTTTCAAAAAATATCGACCTCTATTATCATTGGAAAGAAGGTGCTTTAAATAAAATTCAAAAAAAACCTACTTTTTTTGATGGTTGCAAAAACAATATAAAGTTCTTAGTAGAAAAAATCGAAAAAACTAACAAGAAAAACTTTTCGATTCTTACAAAATTTTTGTTAAGCCTTGACTGCTATGGACAGGAATTAATTAAAGAACAAATAACACTAATAATAAAATCTCAAAGAACTGATTTTCATACGTATATTGATAATGCTAATATTGGTGTGGTATTTGTTAGTAAGCGAATTTATACCTATGATCAATTGTATCAACAATGTGAACTATATGCTTATGAAAGAAAAATCAATAATTGGTTTGTAATTATTATTGCCAATGACTCTATAGATTTTGAACAGTTTTATTATGAAAACAAGCCTAGTGAGTTATTAGAGAAAAAAGTTGCAGGTTTAAAAGAATATCGTTTGCAGCAAACTTTAGAAGCTAAAAAAAAGGTTGGAAGAAATGAAACTTGCCCTTGTGGAAGTGGGGAAAAATATAAAAGGTGCTGTCTATGAATATAAAGCCAACAAACTGTTCTATTTTTACTTTATTTTTAGACATTTGTTTAAGAAACCATTGATTTAATAACAAGGCAATTTGAATATATTTCCCATTTTTATTTGAAATATGCCCCAACATGATAAACACTTCTGATTCAGTTAATACATGTCTGGTAACATTATCATTTTAAATGAGATTTTAGAATATAAATGATTCAAAAAAATCTATGTAAAACTTAAATATATTTTATAATTGACTTACTCCCAAAAATCTAATTTCTGATTATAATCAATTGAATCAGGATAAGTGGATTCATTTTTTATATACATAATAGCTTTTTTTAATTTTCCATCTAATTTAATAATAACTTCTTTTCTTATATATAAATTAGGATAACCTTCTAAAATATCTAATTGTTCTAATGTATATTCATCAATTTTATATAATTCACCTTTAATTGTTTCATTTTTTATGCTTTCTATCACAAAAGGAAAGTTTCCACATTTAGAACTATACAAACCAAATTTTTCTTTAGTTTCACCAAAGCCAAGCAACTGACAATTTGATAACAAGTAATTGTTTTTAAATCCAGTCATAAGCGTACCATAGACAAATATATTCATATAATAAATCCTTTAAATTACATCCTATTATAACAAATTCTAGTAATGATAATAAAGAATTATAGTTACTTGTTATAATTTAATATACACATTAGATTTATCGGATAAGTCTAATACTTCACTAAAATCTTCCCATTCAGTATTATTTGGATCATAGTTAGTATAAGTTTCTCTTTGATTAATTACAAACTTGCCACACTTTGTTGGTAGTTCTTTTAATTTAATTAATCCTCCTTTTAAGTTTTTCATTTTACAATAAGCATAAAGATATTCTGCCTTTTCTTTTGCTTCTCCATCAGATGCTGTCATTTCTGATTTTGTATCATAAATACCTATAGAATTATCATTATATTTTACAATAAAATCAGGATAAAAGTCTTTTATAATATTGTCTTTTTTATAAGGAATACTAAAATAAAATTCTCCTTTATTACCATTCTTGTACCAGCATTTGACATTTTTGTCTTTTTCTAAAATATAACTAAATGCTTGTTCAGTTTTATTATAATTTTCTATACAAATGCTTTTAAAAATATTTTTTAAATATAAACCAGTCTTGATATTTTTTCTACAGTCTTGATATGTAGGAGGAGTCCAGTAAATATAAGATTTTATATCCTCAAAAATAGTTCCTTTTTCTACGCTTCTAAATCTTTTTTTATAAGAAAAGTTAATTATATTTTCTAATAACTCAGAAAACAATACAAAATTTTCTTCTTGCAAAATCAATATGTACATATCTAAATAAGTTTCAACTACATTATTTGATAATTGCTTCATTGTTCTTAAGAGTTTATCTGTTTCATAAGGAGTAATTTCTTTATTAACTTCAAATAACGAACCTGTTGCAAAACCACTATCTGTTACTTTAAAACCCGCAGACTTTAATTTATTAGTAAAAATATTTTGTATTTCTTTATTCGATAAAACATAATCAGTATTATCTAAATTTAAAACTTCAATATTGGGATCTGTTAAATGTAAATTATAAACTATTTTAGAAGTAACTCTAAAATTCAAAGGTTTTTTTACTTTCTCCCAAAATTTTTTACAAGAATCTTCTACAAAAGTATCCATATCAAATTCAGAATCATAAAATGAATCTATAACATCTTGTTTTCTATATTTTGTAAGTTTTATTTCACCTATAAATTCATCCTTTATATATATTTTTTGAAGTTGTTTAGTTTTATTTGTTTGTAGATTAAATGCTTTTTGAACTAAACTTTCAGGTACATATTTTTCAACATTTGCATAAATATATGCGGAATCTAAAAGTTCAATTCCGTAATGTTTTAGTTCTGGCATTCTGTTGATTCTTCCTAAAACTTGTGTTTTAAAATCATCATTATTACTTTTTCTAAAAGTTAATAAAACTGAGGCTCTAGGGCAATCCCAACCAGTTGCTATTGCAGTTTTTGTAAATACTATTTCAATAGGGCAATTATTAGAAGATAATCTTTCTGATTGAAACTTATTATCAGATAAATAATAAGCAATTAAATCTTTTGAAACTCCTATCTTTTCAAGGTATAATTCTATTTCATATTGTGTTTTTCTAAACTCTTCTTGATTGTCATTTTCTATCTGGATTATCATTAGTGGATTTACGTAATTAATTCCATTGGCTATAAATTGTTCTTTTATATTTTTTAATTTTTTATATGCATGGTTTGTTAATTTTTCTTTATCTATTGAGTCTTCATCAATATCAAAATCATTGAATATGAACTCTTTTTTAATAACTCCTGATTCAACTACTTCCTCTCTATCAACTATAACTTGTTCTTCACCTAAGTTTATTTTTTTAGGAGTAGCTGTAATTTCGACTCTTACAGAAGGATTAATTGATTCTATAAAAGCATTTGCTTTACTTGATTCATTTGAAGAACCAATATGTGATTCATCAATAAACACAATAATATTAGAACCATTTTCTTTAGTTCTAGAAATTATATTACTCATATATTTTCCATTTTCATTATTTCTTATTAGAGTATTACTATCTTTATCAATAGATGCCCAGTTAAGACATAAGATTTCATTTGAATTAATTAAATTATTACTATCTATGCTATCACTATCCAAAGGTTTTAGTTTTGAATATATTAAATTTGAATATGATTCAAATTTTTCTAAAGTTTGCTCATGAAGTTTGTTTGGAGCTATCCATATAAACACGATATTATCAAATTCTTTTGATATCTCATCCATTAAAACAAAACTCATTAAAGTTTTACCACTACCCGTAGTAGAAGTAAAATGAACGGTTGATGTCTCTTCTCGATTTCTTTTTTTTGCTAATTCATATTTTTCTAGTGAATAAGCTATAATTTCATTTAATTGTTTTACCGCATCTACTTGATATCTAAAAAGATTCATATTTTTTTCCTTTTTATCTTTCTTAATATTTTTAAAAAGCTTTCTGGTAATGGTTCAAATGTTATATTTTTGTTTGCTTTTGATAGTTTATTTATATAGTGTTCATGATTTGACATTGACAATATATAAATGTTTATTTTGTCATTTTCATCATTTTGTAATATGGAAACAATTTTTTCATAATCATTTTTTTTCATTTTATATATATCTTGTAAAATATATACTGATTTGTTTATATGAGCAAATTTTAGTAAAAAATTATTGATTTCATCAATTTTAAAACAACCTTCACGAACTTTTATAATTTCAATAAACTTATCAATCATGAACTCTTTAATATCAAGGTCAATATGCTTTTGAGAATCATATTTCAATAGTTCTATCTTTAAATATTCCAAATTTGAATCATAGCTATATTTTTCGTTTGCTTTTTTAATTCTTTGATAGCATACATCTTCACATATATTATTTTCGTTGTTCGTAATAAGAATATATTTAGGATTTTCAATATGAAATTTAACATCTTTTTTTAATTCTTCTAATGCTTGTCCCGTTGTTCCTGAACCAGCAAAGAAATCAAGGATTATTGGATCTTTTTTTATACTAAGACTACAAATCCACTTTATATAATCTAAATTTTTAGGATACATTCCAGATATTTTATTTCCTAATACTTCTTTTAATTGTGTTCCGCCACCTGCAGAGAAATCTGATATAAAAGAATTCCAAGGAAGTTCTTTCTTTGTTCCTTTTGGTGTAAATACACCAATATCATATTTTATTTCACCATTATCAAATTTAGTTTTAGTTAGCCTTAATTCATTTATCCTTTTTAATGCAGTATCATATTCCCATCTCCAGTATCTTTCTAATCCGTCATTTTTAATTGGAAGAATTTCAACCATATCTCTTTTTAATTCTAGAGATATTTCTTTAGTCTTTATATTTGCATAAATTGGATACCATAAGTTTTCTCTATGAAATCTCTCTTCATTATCTCCATCTTTTTGAAGTGATCTTATTTCATCTTTTTTTGTGTATTCTATGTTCAGATGTATAGTTGATTTCTCTGTTCTTTTGTAGCATAATAAATATTCATGATTTATTTTGATTGTTTTTGAATCATTTTTGCCACCACTTATTTTTTTTACAAATGTACCTATGAAATTTGATGGAGTAAAAATATCGTCACAAAGTAACTTTAATCTAGCGTATTCGTTTTCATCAATACTAATGAATATTAAACCATCTTTTGATAGCAGATTCTTACCTATTTCTAATCTTTTATTCATAAAAGATAGCCAATAACTATGTTTATATCCACTATTCTTATCAATCCAACTATCTCCATACTTAAACTCATTCTTTTTCCCAGTATTGTACGGAGGGTCTATATAAATAATATCAATTTTCTCTTTATGCGTATATTGTAAGATTTCTAAAGCATGATAATTGTCACCTTCAATAAGGATATTTTTATTAGTTTCATTATTGTCAAATCCAAAAGCATTACCTTTTTTAACTAAATATGGGTAATATTCTCCATCATCAATATTTTTTTCTAGTTCTCTTTCCTCCCATACTAGACCGAATTTTTTCTTTTTCTTTAAATCTAAATTTTCTTTTTTTAGTTTTTCTACTTCTTTTTTTAATTTCTCTATTTCA
>RRZU012257701.1_pt1 | contig 12454 bp, 13 predicted proteins | sample 2165561 | NCBI WGS metagenome assembly RRZU01 (sample SAMN10456909, study PRJNA506462) | wastewater metagenome | isolation source: wastewater sludge | place: USA: Moscow, Idaho | reverse complement strand
GATGAGGTTGTCGCTCTGGCTTCGCGCCGGAGCCTTGGCACTGAGGTCAGCTATGGCGACAAGACCCTGACGACCAAGGACATCGAGGGCTTCGACTTTACCGGCTATGACATCGCGCTGTTCGCCATCGGCTCGGACGCGACCAAGAAATACGCCCCCATCGCCGCCGAACAGGGCTGCGTCGTCATCGATAACAGCTCGCTTTATCGCTATGACCCGGCGATCCCGCTGGTCGTGCCCGAGGTGAACCCGGACGCGGTCGAGAACTATCGCAACAAGATGATCATCGCGAACCCCAACTGCTCGACCGCGCAGATGGTGGTGGCGCTGAAGCCGCTGCATGACCGCGCCCGCATCAAGCGCGTCGTCGTCTCGACCTATCAGTCGGTCTCGGGCGCCGGCAAAGAGGGCATGGACGAATTGTGGAACCAGACCAAGGGCATGTATGTCCCCGGTCAGGAGGTCGAGCCGAAGAAGTTCCAGAAACAGATCGCCTTCAACGTCATCCCGCAGATCGACGTCTTCCTGGACAGTGGCGACACCAAGGAAGAATGGAAGATGGCGGCCGAGACGAAAAAGATCATGGACCCCTCGATCAAGGTCACCGCGACCTGCGTGCGGGTGCCGGTCTTTGTCGGCCATTCCGAATCCATCAACGTCGAGTTCGAGGATTTCCTGGACGAGGACGAGGCCCGCGATATCCTGCGCGAGGCGCCGGGCGTGCTGGTCGTCGACAAGCGCGAGCCGGGCGGCTACGTCACGCCGGTCGAATGCGTGGGCGATTTCGCCACCTTCGTGTCGCGCATCCGTCAGGATGTGACGGTCGAAAACGGCCTGAACCTGTGGTGCGTTTCCGACAACCTGCGCAAGGGCGCGGCACTGAACGCCGTCCAGATCGCCGAACTGCTGGGCAACCGCTGCCTGAAAAAGGGCTGATCGGCGCGCAAGCCTACGATCTTGTGAGGGCGTCCCCCGGGGCGCCCTCTTGCTTTTCGGTGGCCCCTCGCCGACCTTGGCCGCGCCGTCATCAAGGGGTTACGATGCGTTTTCTGCTGATTTCCACCGCCATTCTTGCCGCCAGCCCGGTGCTGGCCGACCGGTTCGAGACCGCCGCCCGGATCGACGCCGTGACCGTCTATCCCTGGGGCGCCGGCATCCAGCGCAGGGTGACGCTGGACCTGCCGCAGGGTCCGCATGAGGTGGTGGTGACCGGCATCCCCATGGATACCGAGGCCGGCACCCTGCGCGTCAGCGGCGCGGGCGCGACCATCGGCGCGGTCAGCCTGCAAAGCGGCCGCGCCCTGCCCGCGCCGCCGGTCGAGACCGCCGAATTTCTTGCCGCGCAGACCGAGGTGCGCCGGCTTGAGGTCGCCCTGGCCCAGCACGACGCCCGCGTGGCCGGGATCGCCGCCGAGGGTGCGGCAGCCAAGGATATGGTCGAATTCATGCTGAAAATGGCCGAATCCGATGGTGCCGGCAGCAATTTTGCGGCGCTGACCGCCTCGGCCCGCGACGAGCTGGTGAAGGCCCGCCAGACCATCGCCCGGACCGAGGCCGAGGTCGCCGCCGCCGCGCAGCCGCGCGAGGACATGGCAAAGGACCTTGACCGCGCCCGCATCCGGCTTGAGGCCCTGCGCAGCCCCGAAGCCCCGACCGGCGCGCTGGTCATCGCCGTTCAGGGCACGGGCCAGACCGCCGATATCCGCATCGCCTCGATGACCCAGCAGGCAAGCTGGACCCCGGTCTATGACCTGATGCTGCAACGCAAGGACGGCAAGCTGCGCATGGATCGCGGCCTGATGGTGACGCAGAGCACCGGCGAGGACTGGCAGGATGTGCGCCTGACGCTGTCCACCGCACGCCCCATGGACCAGTCCGCGCCCAGCGAGCTTATGCCGCGCTTCGTGCGCGTCCTTGGCAAGGATGACAAGCCTTTCAGCCGCGGGCGCGAGCCGATGGCCTCGGACGACCGTGCGCGCGAAAGCTATGTCGCCCCCGTCACCGAGGTCGAAGCCGTCGCTGCGCCTGCGCCCGACGTCGCCCCCTCGGCCATCGCCGGGCTGACGGGCGAGACGGTCGTCTATGACTACCCGACGCCGGTCGATATCCGCAACGGCGCGGACGCGCTGCGGCTGCCGCTGGATTCGCACGACCTGAAGCCCGAAATCGTCGCCGAGGCGGTACCCAGCCGCGACAGCACCGCCTATCTGGTGGCGGATACGGTCAATTCGACCGGGGCGGTGATCCTGCCGGGCGACGCGACCTTCTATGCCGATGGCGCGCTGGTCGGGCGCGGCGCGCTGGAACTGACCGCCGCCGGCGACGACATGAAGCTGGGCTTTGGCCCGCTGACCGGCATCAAGCTGCAACGCCACCTGCCCGACGAGACCGAGGGCAGCAGCGGCTTCTTCCAGACCTCGTCCGAGCGGAATGAGACCGCGACCCTCGACATCCGCAACCTGACCGCCGAGGAATGGCCGCTGCGCGTCATCGACCAGGTGCCGGTCTCGCGTCAGGACGATCTGCGCGTCAACTGGTCCGCCGATCCCGCGCCGGACGAAACCGACCCCAAGGGCAAGCGCGGATTGCTGGTCTGGAACGGCAAGATCGCCCCGGGGGCCGAGCGCAAGATCACGCTGACCACCTCGCTGAGCTGGCCCGACGGCATGTCGCTGGTTGATGACTGATCGTCTGGACGTCATCTTCTGGTGCCTGAAAAGCCGGGGGCGGTCGGTGCGCCGATCCCGGCAAGGGCGAAATCGCCGCCGATGGCCAGCGTGGATTGCTAATCTGGAATGGCATGATCACTCGGGTGGTGAACCCAAAATCGCGCTGATGATCGCACCGAGATGGCCAGATGGGCATGTCGCTGACCGAGGAATGATCCTCCGCGCTATATTCTCGTGCTTGAAAAGCCCGAGGGCGGTCGGTGCGCCGACCTCGGCGCGGACGAAACCGCACCCGACGGCCAGCATGGATTGCTGATCTGGAACGGCAGGATCACTCGGGTGGTGAAGGCAAAATCGCGCTGATGACCGCACCGAGCTGGCCAGATGGCATGTCGCTGACCGAGGAATGATCCTCTGCGCTATCTTCGCGTGTCTGAAAAGCCCGGGGGTGGTCAGTGCGCTGACGCCGCCCCTAGGTGAGGCCGAACCACCGTGGGGTGGGCTGCCGGTCAGGGCGAAACCGACCGCCGCGGCAAGCGTTGATTGCCGGTCTGGAACGGCAAGAACCCGGAGCGGGGTGGCAGGGTGCAGCCCCTTGTATCCGCTCCGCTTTCACGTCACGCGCTTTGCATCACAACGCCATCTCGCCCCGTTGCAGGGCGTCCGCCAGCCGGTCGACGGCCGCCGCCAGACGTTCATCGACCAGATGCAGATATTGCGTCCAGTCGGACAGATGCGCCAGTTCCTCGGCCCCGTCCGAAATGCCGCGCAGGCCGATCAGTGGCAGGCCGAAGCGCTGGCAGGCGCGCAGGACGGCGAATGTCTCCATATCGACCATGTCGGCGGCGACGGCGTCATAGGCGGCGCCGCTGACGATGCTGGCACCGGTCGCGATCGACGCATGCGGCAGGCCCGCGATCTGCAAAGGCAGGGGGACGCGCACCGGCAGGCCGGAAAACGGCGTCTCGCCGCGCTGAAACCCCAGCGCCGAGGCATCCATGTCGCGATACTCCACCGCCGAGACCTGATAGACCGTCGCCTGCTCCAGCAGCCGCGACCCGGCTGAGCCCAGCGAGACGACCAGTTCCGGCAACCCGTCGCGCAGGGCAAGATCGGACAGCGTTGCGGTCAGCGCCACCGCCGCCTCGACCGGGCCGACGCCGGTCATCAGGGGCCGGATGCGGGCGCGCAGATGCGCGCCGTATTCCGCCTCGACCGCCATGACGAACAGGACACGCCGCCCGCCAAGAATATTCAGTTCCATGTGCCGCCCTTACCGATATGCCCGCCAGTCCCGCGCAGGGAAGCGCGATCCGGGCGCCGGGGCAAGCCCCGGCTATCAGCCCGCCGCAAGCTGCCTTGCCGGTTCATCGGCCTGCGCGGCGGCCGCATCGCCGGACTGCGGCGTGCGGGGTGCCATCGGCGCCGGCATCGACTCGGCAAAGCTGACCATGAACCGGCCGCCCGACAGCGGCCGCAGCCCCCAGGACATCAGCCCGCCCGAGGGGCCGGCCATGGCGCCGCGCTGGGGCGTGTCGGGCAGGGCTGCGTTCAACGCCTCGCGCAGCGCGGTCATGCCGGGACTTTGGCCGCTGGCCGCAAGCCAGCCGGCGATGTGGTCGTCCAGCGTATTGCGCGCGCCGCTGTCCCACAGCTCGACATAGCGCCGGTTCGAGATCAGCAGGTCGCCCGTGGCGTCAAAGACCGCCACCGCATCCTCAAGCGCGTCCATCACCTCGGCCCCCAGCGACAGGTCGGCGCGGAACTTGCGCGTCAGCGAAATCTCGGAGGTGATGTCGTCGAACAGGAACGCCACCGCCCCGTCGGGATGCGGGCGGCCGGTGACACGATAGGTCTGGCCGCCGGGCAGGGACCAGATTTCGACATGGTGGCCCGATGCCGCAGCCGCCTCAAGCGAGTTCATCTGGTTGCGCCAACTGCGATAGTCCTTCGGCTCGGGCACCATCCGCGCCTCGCGCAGGCGGTCCAGAAAGGCGTAAAGCGTCGGCCGCGCGGTCAGGAAGCCGGTCGCCAGCCCGGTCAGGTCGATCAGGGCCGGGTTGAAAAGTTGCAGGTTGCGGTCGCGGTCGAAGATCGCCAGCCCGATCGGCAGGTCGGCAAAGGTCTTGGTCAGCGTCTGGACGAATTCGCGCAGGCTGCGCTCGGCCCGGACGGCGGCATCGGCGGGCAGCGCGATGGCGACGGTCTGGCCCGAAACCTCATGCACATGGCAATCGTACCAGCGTACATGCCCGTCATGTTCGACCTGCACCCTGCGCGAGGCGCCGCTGGGCTGCCCCGGCGCCGGCCGCGCGGCAAGGTCGATCAGATGCGGCAGCGGCCAGACGGTCTGGCCCCCGGACTTCGCCTCGGCCAGATCGAGATAGGCCGAATTCGCCCAGGTCAGGTTGCCGTCGCGGTCCTGCCGCCAGGCCAGCATCGGCGAATGATCCATGGTGCTGCGCAGGATCTCAAGTTCGTGTTCCATGGCGGTAAAGGACAGGGAATCGACGATGATCCCGGCATTTTCGGCGCCGGGATCGGTCAGGGTCAGGCGGCGCAGCCCCTCACCCAGATCCTCGGACGACAGGCGCAGTTGCGGATTGACCGAGACCTCGGCCAGTTCGACGCGCGGCGCGCCGGCCGGGTCGGCCAGCATCGCCACCGCATCGGGCAGCCGCATCGACAGCCATGCGTTCAGCCGCTGCCAGTCGCCATCGCCGGGCAGGGCGGAAAGCAGCGCGCGCGCGGGCACCGTGGCGTCGATCAGTTCGCGGTCGCGAAACAGGAAGACGATGGGTTCGATGCCGCGGTCCAGCCGTGTTGCCGACCTGCCACAGTTCCGGCGCCGGTCGATCACCCAGATCGCCATGAATGCCAGCACCACCGCCGCCGCTGCCGCCGCGAATGCGATCAGAAACTGCCCGAGCATCGCCAAAATCCGCCCACAAAATTCAATCGCGTTACAACTATAACGAGATCATCAAAAAATGGTTAACGCTGCAAGCGATCAGGCAAGAATTTCCGGATTTGATCCCAGCGCGCCACGGTCGTCCCGTTCGATCCGCGCCAGCGGCCATGTCGCCACGACCTCGGCGCCGCCTTCGGGTGCGTTGCCGAATTGCAGCCGCGCGCCCGAACCTTGCAGCAGCGTCTTGGCGATGAACAGGCCAAGCCCCATGCCTTCATAGCCGCGGCTGTCGTCGCCGCGCGGACGGGTGGTCAGGAACGGGCTGCCGATGCGCGGCAGCAGCGCCGGCGGAAAGCCCGGCCCGTCATCCGTGATGCGGATGCGGAGGTCGCGGCGGTCGCGCGTCGCCCGGATCTCGACGCGGTTGGCGGCAAAATCGACGGCGTTCTGGATCAGCGTGCGCAGCCCGTGAATGACGGCGGCATCGCGCAGGATGCTTGGCATGTCGTCATCGGCGGTAATGACGATCTCGGCGCCGCGGTTGCGATGCGGGGCGGCGGCCTCGCGCAGGACCTCGGTCAGGGGCGCCGAGCGGATCAGCAGGTCGTCGCGCCCCGAGGCCCCCATCGAATGCAGGATATCGCGGCAGCGGTCGGCGGATTGGCGCAAAAGGGCCGCGTACTCGGCCAGGTCGCTGCGGTCGGGCAGGGCCTCGGCCAGCTCATCCGCCAGTTCCGAGCTGACCAGCTTGATCGTGGCCAGCGGTGTGCCCAGCTCATGCGCGGCGGCGGCGACGACGCCACCCAGATGCTGCAGGCGCTGTTCGCGCTCCAGCGCCATGCGGGCGGCGAAAAGCGCGTCCGAGCTGGCGCTGATCTCGGTGGCGACGCGGCGGGCGAAGGCGGTGAAGAAGGCGGCGCCGATGACGATGGCGAACCAGTGCCCGACCAGCAGCGGATGTTGCAGGTGCAGCGGCGCATAGGCGGCAAAGGTCAGCGGCTGGGTAAAGACGGCGGTCAGCGTGACCATCACCACCGTCGCCACCGCCAGCACCACCATCTGCACCCATGGCAGCGCGGTCGCGGCGATCGTCACCGGCACCAGCAGCAGCAGCGCGAACGGATTGACAAGGCCCCCGGTCAGCGCCAGCAGCGTTGCCACCTGCGTCAGGTCAAAGCCCAGTTGCCATGCCGCCTCATGCGCCGAGATGCGCCGGGCCGCCCGCAGCATCAGCGTCAGGTTCAGCATGCCGGCGAAGATGATCGCGACCAGCACCGGCCCCAGCGCGAATTCGGCCCCGATCACCAGGGCTGCGCAGACGGCGGCAAGCTGGCCGGCAATCGCCACCCAGCGCAACTGGATCAGCGTGACCAGCCGGATCGGCTCGGGGGCGGGCTGACCGGGCAGCAGGTCGATGCGGCTGGAAACGAATCCGAATGGCATGCGCGGGCCTGACATGTTGAAGCGTGGCGGCATTGATACCCAGCAACGGATGGGCGATCAATGCAGGCAGGTGGGCAGGCAGGTGGAACGGAGCATGGTCATGGACAAGGAAAGACGCATCCTGATCCTGGGCGGGGTCGCCACGGGGCTGGTGCTGGTCGCCGGCTCGCTATGGCTGTCGCGGGGCGGCAGGGACCGCTTTGCCGGTTGCCGCAAAAGCGTCGTCTCGGGCGGGCTGGACCAGCTTGGCGCGCCATTCACGCTGACGGATCAGAATGGCCTGCGCGTCAGCTCGGACGAGATATTCATGAAGCCGGCGCTTCTATATTTCGGATATACCTATTGCCCGGATGTATGTCCCATGGACAGCGCCCGAAATGCCGAGGCGGTCGCGATCCTGGATGGAAAGGGGATCGAGGTGACGCCGGTTTTCATCTCGGTCGATCCGCGCCGCGATACGCCCGAGGTGTTGCGCGCCTTTGTCGAAACCATGCATCCGCGCATGATCGGGCTGACCGGCTCGGCCAGCGAAATCGACGCGGTGTCGAAATCATGGCGGAATTACTATCGGTTGAACGATCAGCAGGACAAGGAAAACTACCTGGTCGATCACATGACCAATACCTACCTGATCCTGCCCGGCGCCGGCGCCGTCGATGTCTTTGCCCGCGATCTTCCGGCGCAGGATCTGGCCGACCGCATCGCCTGCTTTATCGGCGCGGCGGGCTAGGGTCATTTGACCCCGGCGGCGAATGGACCTATGCACCTCGTTAGTTTTCTCAAGGTGCGCATATGGCCGAAGACCACGATATCGGACCCGACCCCAGCCTGCTTCTTGTCGATGATGACGAAATATTCCTGAACCGGCTGGCCCGTGCCATGGAGAAGCGCGGCTTTCACGTCACCCGTGCGCTGTCGGTCGCCGAGGCCCGCGCCGCCGTCCATCTGTCCGCCCCCGCCTTTGCCGTCGTCGACCTGCGGCTTGAGGACGGCAACGGCCTTGATGTCGTCGACGCCCTGCGCGAGGCGCGCGAGAATACCCGCATCGTCGTGCTGACCGGATATGGCGCCATCGCCACCGCCGTGGCGGCGATCAAGATGGGGGCCTCGGATTATCTGGCAAAGCCCGCCGATGCCGATGACGTGACGCGCGCCCTGCTGTCGCATGGCGAAACGCTGCCGCCCCCGCCCGAGGCGCCGATGTCGGCGGATCGCGTGCGCTGGGAACATATCCAGCGGGTATATGAGCAATGTGATCGGAATGTCAGCGAAACTGCCCGCAGATTGCATATGCACCGGCGCACGCTACAGCGGATTTTGGCCAAAAGAAGCCCGAAATAATAAGGAAGGTATAAAGATCATTGCAATCTGGTCCTGAATGAAAATATTGGAAGATACAATCTGCCAAACCCAGGACTAAAAACAATGACCACCGAGCTGGACGCGATGTCCTTGCGTGAGCTGCGCGACCTGAAAAACAAGGTTGATCGCGCAATTTCCACCTTTGAAGACCGCCGTAAACGCGAGGCGCTGGCTGCCGCCGAAACCGCCGCGCGTGAATTCGGCTTCAACCTTGCCGATCTGACGGTTGCCAAGGCGACGCGCGGCAAGGTGGCGCCAAAATATGCAAATCCGCAGGATCCGACGCAGACCTGGACCGGCCGCGGCCGCAAACCGCGCTGGGTCCAGGACGCGCTGGATGCTGGCAAGTCGCTGGAAAACCTTGAAATCTGACCAGCGGAAAATCGAAACCCCGCGATAACTCGCGGGGTTTTCTATTTCGCGGGCCTTGGCATATTGTCCATTTCCGCGATAAGCCCGTCAAAACGGGCCAAATAGGCATTGCGGGTTTCGCGCGGCGGCCGCAGCCGAATTTCCAACCCCTCCAGCAAATCGGCTTGCGGCACGGGAAACAGGCGGTCGGCCTCGGCCCGGGAAAATCCGGCGATCTGGATGGCCTCAAGCCATGCCGATACGCGGTCGGCCTGCTTGATCGCGCGCTTGACCGCCGCCGGTAGTTGCGCCGGCAGGCCAAAGCGGCGGTGGATCGCCGCCGCCAGCCGCGCATCCATTTCACCGTATTCGCCGCCAAGCGCCGCCTTGACCGGGGAAATCATGTCGCCGATGACATATTCCGGCGCATCGTGCAGCAGGGCCGCCAGCCGCCAATGCGGATCGGCGCCATGCTCTCCCCTTGCGAAAATCTCCTCGACCAGCAGGGAATGTTCGGCGACGCTATAGGCCCAGTCGCCATGCGTCTGCCCGTTCCAGCGGGCGACAAAGGCCAGCCCATGCGCGATGTCCGAGATTTCGATATCGACCGGGGTCGGGTCCAGCAGGTCCAGCCTGCGCCCCGACAGCATCCTTTGCCAGGCCCGTTTCGTCCGTCTTGCCATCATGCCCCCATGATCCGCGGCGATCCGCGGCCGCGACCCTAGCCCCATCCCCGCCACCGCGCCAGCGAATCGCGCAAGGGGCCGACGGCCGGCAACGAAAAGGCCCGCGGGTGGGAAAACCCGCGGGCCTCGCGAAAAAGTGAACCGATCAGGACAGCGGCTGATCTGCCGGACGCTCGGTCGATTGCATGCGGCGCGCGATCTCCTGGCGATACAGCGCGACGAAATCGATCGGGTCCATGTTGAAGGGCGGGAAGCCACCGTCGCGGGTCATGTCCGACACGATGCGCCGCACATAGGGGAACATCATGCGCGGGCACTCGATCATCAGGAACGGGTGCATCTGGTCGTCCGGCACGCCCTCGACATGGAAAATGCCGCCGTAATCCAGCTCGCACAGGAAAAGCGGCGCCTTGTCGGCGTTGTTGACCGACTGCACGCGGTATTTGCTGATCACCTCATACTGGTGATCGGCGGGGCGCTTGCGGGCATCCAGGCTGACCTGCACGCTGATCTCGGGCTGGACCTCGCCGGCGGGCAGACCCTTTTGCGCAACGGCGTTTTCAAAGGACAGATCGCGGACATATTGCGTCAGGATCTGCATCCGCACGCCCTGCTGCCCCGCGCTTTCGTTGTCGGCCGAGGGGCCGGCGCCGTTGGTGTTGTCATCGGTCATGGCATTCTCCTTGGATTTCGCGGGTTCTAGCATTGCGCGGCAAGACGCTCAATGCCGGGTCCAGCCGGAATTGCCACGGCGCGGCGGCGTCTGGCCGCGCTGGTCGGTCAGCCCCTCGCGCACGGGGGCGGGCGGATCGTCCTGCACCGAATATTCGCCATCGATCACGTCGTCGCCCTGCCGGCGCGCGGGCGGGTAATCGCCGCCAAAGCCGATATCGATGCCCGCGTCATGGCCCGGCCCATAGCTGAACCGCGCGCCCGAGACGCGCACCCGCGACGCCATCCGCCGCAGGATCAGGTCGCGAACCAGGGGCACCTGCAACAGCAGGCCCACGGCGCTGGTGAACAGGCCCGGCACCACCATCAGCAGGCCGCCGATCATGCGCAGCGCGCCATGCGCCATCGGCTGGGTCGGATCGCCGACCCCCTGCATCGCCTGCTGGACGTCCAGCATCGCGCGCGCGCCCTGCCGGCGCATGATCGCAACCCCGGCCATGGCCGAGGCGATGACCAGCGCGATCACCGGCAGAACGCCGATCGCACCCCCGACCTTGATGAACAGCGCGATCTCGACGATCGGCAGGATCACAAAGGACAACAGCAGCCACATGAAAGTCTATCCTCCGGCACGTTCTATTTCCGGCGCCAAACTGGACTTGGGCCGGGTTGCACCCTACATAAGCATCCTGAACCGCCGTTACAAAGCACGTTAGGTCCGTCGATGTCGAACCCCCTGTTGCAACTGCTCGTCCTGGGCGCCATCGCCGTGTTCCTGATCCTGCGCCTGCGGGGGGTTCTGGGCACCCGCGACGGCTTTGAACAGCCGCCAGCCCCCGATGAGCCCGCGCAGCGCAAGCGCTTCGACGTGATCGAGGGCAGCGCCGAGGCCGCCGACAACGACATCAACGACCATGCCGAGTCCGGCAGCGCCACCGCGAAGGCCCTGGCCGAGATGAAGGCGGTCGAGCCGCAATTCGCCGTCGGCGCCTTCCTTGCCGGCGCGAAATCCGCCTATGAAATGATCCTGTTGGCCTTTGAAAAGGGCGACCTTTCGGATGTGTGCGCCTTCCTCGCCCCGCCGGTGGCCGAGGCGTTCGAAAGCGTGATCGCCGACCGCAAGGCCCGCAATCTGACCACCACGGCCGAGTTCCTCGGCACGCGCGAAACCGCCCTTGCCGGGGCCGAGTTCAACCCCACGACCGGCATGGCCGAGCTTTCGGTCCGCTTCGTCGGCGAGATGATCGTCGCCACCCGCGATGCTGCCGGCAACGTGGTCGAGGGCGACGCCAAATCCGCCCGCAAGCAGCGCGACATCTGGACCTTTGGACGCCGCATGGGCGCTGCCGATCCCAACTGGCAGCTTGTCGCCACGGCCTGACGCATGGCAAGGCGGCGCGGACTTTCGGCCGAGGACAAGGCCCTGTGGTCCCGCGTCGCCGCGACTGCGGTGGCGATGCATCCTGCGCGGAAATCCGCCGCACCGCTGCCGGTCGACCCCAAGCCGACGCTGCTGATCCAGAAACCCGCCGATCCGGTCACCTTGCCGCTGACCGGCGGCCCGGCGCCTGCGCGGCTGGGTGCGGGCAGCACGCGCATCGACCTTGCCCCGCACCCGCGTGAGGCCCTGCACAACCAGCCGCTGCGGATGGATCACAAGACCCACCGCCAGATGACCCGCGGCAAGGTCGCGCCCGAGGCGCGCATCGACCTGCACGGCATGACACTGGCCGTGGCGCAACCGGCGCTGACGCGCTTCGTCCTGCAAGCGCAAGGCGCCGGCAAGCGTCTGGTTCTGGTCATTACCGGCAAGGGGCGCGAAGGCGGCCCCGACGCGCCGCTTCCCGTGCGCCCCGGCGCGCTGCGCCACAACGTCCCGCATTGGCTGCACATGCCGCCGCTGAACGGTATCGTGCTGCAAGTCCGCCCCGCCCACCGCCGCCATGGCGGCGACGGCGCCTATTACGTCTATCTCAGGAAATAGCCCGCAGGCTCAGCGCGAATAATTCGCCTTTGGCCCGGCGAACCACCACAGGATCAGCCCCACCACCGGCAGGAACGCCACCAGCAGAATCCAGATCAGTTTGGCGCGGCCGGATTCGCCGCTGTTGATGATCGAGGCGATCGCCCAGACATCCAGGGCAAAGATGATGGTGGCAAGGATGAACTTCATGCGGCGTCCCCATTGTGGCTTCAGCCATAACGACAGGGACGCCGCGGGGGTTCCCTTAAAGCACGTAACGCGACAGGTCCGTGGACCGCGACAGATCGCCCAGATGCTTCTCGACGAAGGCCGCATCCACCGTCACCTTCTCGCCCGAGCGATCCGGCGCGGTAAAGGACAGCTCCTCGAAGACCCG
>RRZU011993917.1_pt1 | contig 12454 bp, 11 predicted proteins | sample 2165561 | NCBI WGS metagenome assembly RRZU01 (sample SAMN10456909, study PRJNA506462) | wastewater metagenome | isolation source: wastewater sludge | place: USA: Moscow, Idaho | reverse complement strand
GTGGCGCCCCTTTGTCGAGGAACAGGCCGGTTCCGACCTTGAACGGGTGAACGAGGTTCTGGCCGATCAGGCCGCCTTTGCGCGGCTGGCGCGCCGGGTTATCGCCGATCTGGGTTATGGCGACCAGCTGGGCGAAGACCCCGACGACCCCCAGGAAGACGAGGCCGAAGAGAACGCCGAACAGGACGAAGAGGCCGGCGACAACCAGTCCCGCGATCAGGAACAGGACGAGGATGCCGAGGCATCCCCCGAACGCAGCCAGGACCAGACCCAGGAAGAACGTCAGGCCCAGGTCAGCATGGACGACCAGTCCGACGAGGAACTGGCCGACGAGGCCGAGATGACCGAGGCGGAATCCCCGCCCGACCTGCCGCCCCCGGTCAGCGATGCCAGCGCCGATTACAAGGTCTATACCCAGGAATTCGACGAGGAAATCCGCGCCGAGGATCTGGCCGATATCGCCGAACTGGAACGGCTGCGCGCCTATCTGGACAAACAGCTTGAGCCGCTGCGCGGCGCCGTAAGCCGGCTGGCCAACAAATTGCAGCGCCGGCTTCAGGCGCAACAGAACCGCAGCTGGGAATTCGACAAGGAAGAGGGGGTGCTGGACGCCGGGCGGCTGGCGCGCGTGGTGGCGAACCCGACGACGCCGCTCAGCTTCAAGGTCGAAAAGGACACCGAATTCCGCGACACCGTGGTGACGCTGCTTCTGGACAATTCGGGATCCATGCGCGGTCGCCCGATTTCCATTGCCGCGATCTGCGCCGATGTGCTGGCGCGCACGCTGGAACGGTCGCAGGTCAAGGTCGAGATCCTGGGCTTTACCACCCGCGCATGGAAGGGCGGGCAGGCACGCGAGAAATGGCTGGCCAATGGCCGCCCCGCCACCCCCGGCCGCCTGAACGACCTGCGCCACATCATCTATAAGGGGGCGGATGCGCCCTGGCGGCGGGTGCGCCCGAACCTTGGCCTGATGATGAAAGAGGGCCTGTTGAAGGAAAATATCGACGGCGAGGCGCTGGAATGGGCGCATCGGCGTCTGACGCGGCGCCCCGAGGCGCGGCGCATCCTGATGGTGATTTCGGACGGGGCGCCGGTCGATGACAGCACGCTGTCGGTCAATCCGGCGAATTTTCTGGAAAAGCATCTGCGCGACGTGATCGCCATGATCGAACGCAAGAAACAGGTCGAGCTGCTGGCCATCGGCATCGGCCATGACGTGACCCGCTATTACCAGCGCGCGGTGACGATCACCGATGCCGAACAGCTGGCCGGCGCGATCACCGAACAACTGGCGGCGCTGTTCGAATCCGATCCCCGCAAACGCGCCCGCGCCATGCAGATGCGGCGCATGGCTTAAGGCATTTCGCTCGGGATCGCTTGATTTCCGGCCCCGGTCCATGCGACCAGTTTGCGCGCGGGCCGGGGTCACGGACACCCCGCGAAAAGGGGGCATCTTGCTGCGTATCGGTTTTTTCATCCCCGAATTTCCGGGCCAGACCCATATCTTTCTGTGGCGCGAGCGACAGGCTCTGGCCGAGCTTGGGGTCGAGGCCGATCTGATTTCGACCCGGCCGCCACCCCGGGCCGTCGCCTCGCACAGCTGGGCGGCCGAGGCACAGGCCCAGACCCGCTATCTGTTGCCCCTGCGCGGCGAGGGGCTGGGCATGGTCACCGAATTTCTGCGCGCCGGTCCGACCGGCTGGGCGCGGGGTCTGGGCGCGGCCTTCAGCGCGGAAACCTCGGGCGGGTTGCGCGGGCGGGCGCGGATGCTGGCGCTTCTGGGCATGGGGGCGCGGCTGAAACGCATCGCGCGCGAACAGGGGTGGCACCATGTCCATGTCCATTCCTGCGCCGACAGCGCCAATATCGCCATGTTCGCCGAGCGGCTGGGCGGACCCGGCTACAGCCTGACCCTGCATGGCCCGACGCTGGAAGGTTATGGCCCGAACCAGCCGCAGAAATGGCGCCATGCGCGGTTCGCCACCATCATCTCGCGGCTGTTGGCGGGGGTGGTCGATCGCGAACTGGCCGGCAGCAAGCCCCGGATCATCAACATTGCCCCGATGGGGGTCGATCTGGACCAGATCCGCCGCGCCGCGCCCTGGCAGCCGCCGGCCCCCGGCGCGCCCCTGCGCATCTTTTCCTGTGGCCGGCTGAACGCGGTCAAGGGCCATGATCACCTGATCGAAACCGTTCGCCTGCTGCGCGAACAAGGCATCGACGCCCGGCTCGAGATCGCCGGCGAGGACGAACAGGGTGGCTCGGGCTATCACCGCTATCTGGCGGCGCTGATCGCCGAAAAGGGGCTGGGCGATGCGGTCACCCTTTTGGGCGCGGTCAGCGAGGATCGCGTCCGCGAGGGGCTGGAACACGCCCATGTCTTTGCCCTGGCCAGCCTGAACGAAGGCATTTCCGTCGCCATCATGGAAGCCATGGCCATGGAAATGCCGGTGGTCGTGACCGATGTCGGCGGCAATCACGAGCTGATCACCTCGGGGCGGGACGCCATTCTGGTGCCGCCGGAAGCGCCCGGGGTGATGGCTGATGAGATCGCCCGTCTCGTCGCCGATCCCGATCACGCGCGGGCATTGGCCCAGGCGTCGCGCGCGCGTGTCGCAGCCGATTTCCACCACCGCCGCAGCGCCGAGGCCGTGGCCGACGGGCTTGCGCAAAGCGTGCCCGGCGCCGCCGAGGCCCTTGGCCGCGCCCCCGTCTGAAGCATTTTCCATTCCCAAGCCGGTGATCCGACCATGTATCAAAGCTATGACAGCAAATCCGATCCCGCCCGCCATCCGCCCCGGCTGGCGGCGCTGCGCAAGATGCTGGCGGCGCGCGATCTGGACGGGTTCATCGTGCCGCGCGCCGATGCCCATCAGGGCGAATATGTCGCCGCCCGCGACGCCCGGCTGGCCTGGCTGACCGGCTTTACCGGCAGTGCCGGGTTCTGCATCGTCACCCCGGATCAGGCCGGGGTGTTTGTCGATGGCCGCTATCGGGTGCAGGTGAAATCCGAGGTCGATCCCTCGGCCTTTACCCCGGTTCCGTGGCCGGAAACCAAGCCCGCCGAATGGCTGGCCCGCGCCCTGCCCGAGGGGGGGCGCATCGGCTATGACCCCTGGCTGCACAGCCGCCGCGAGATCCGCGAGCTTGAGGCCGCGCTGAGCGGATCGGGGATCGCGCTGATCGCCGAGGCCACGAACCCGGTCGATGCGATCTGGACCGACCAGCCCGAGGCCCCGGCCGGTCAGGTCCGGCTTTGGCCCGACGAGACGGCCGGCGAAAGCGCCGCCGACAAGCGCGCGCGCATCGCCGGGGAGCTGCACAAGGCCGGCCAGCATGCCGCCGTGCTGACCCTGCCGGATTCGATTTCATGGCTTTTGAACATCCGCGGCGCCGATGTGCCCCGCAACCCGGTCGTGCAAGCCTTTGCCATCATCGAGGGGAACGGCCATGTCGCCGTTTTCACCAATCCGGCGAAATTCCCCGATGAGATCCGCGCCGCACTTGGCAATGCGGTCCAGATCCTGCCGGTGGATGCGCTGACCCCGGCGCTGACGAACCTGTCGGGACCGGTACGCGTCGATCCCGCCACCGCCCCCGAACAGATTTTCGCGCTGATCGAAAGCATGGGCACCGATATCGCCGAGGCGCCCGATCCGGTGATCATGCCCAAGGCCTGCAAGAACCCGGCCGAGATCGCCGGCATGCGCGCCGCCCATCGTCGCGACGGCGCCGCGATCAGCGAGCTTTTGTGCTGGCTGGACGCGCAGGCCGGTCAGCTGGCCGAACGCCCCCTGACCGAGATCGCGATTTCGCGCAAGCTCGAGGAATTGCGCGCCGCGCGCGGCATCGTCGATATCAGCTTTGACACCATTCTGGGGTCGGGTCCGAATGGCGCCATCGTGCATTATCGCGTGACCGAGGCCACCGACCGCCGCGTGCTGCCCGGCGATATCCTGTTGGTCGATTCCGGCGGGCAATACCCCGACGGCACCACCGACATCACCCGCACCCTGCCCATGGGCAGTTTCGATCCCGCCGTGCGCCGGCCCTATACGCGGGTGTTGCAGGGCGTGATCGCATTGTCGCGGGTCGAGTTCCCGCGCGGGGTCGCGGGCGCGCATCTGGACGCGCTGGCGCGCGCGCCGCTGTGGTCCGAGGGCCTGGATTACGATCACGGCACCGGCCACGGCGTCGGCGCGGGCCTGTCGGTCCATGAGGGGCCGGTGCGTATCTCGCGCATTTCGGACATCCCGTTGCGGCCGGGGATGATCCTGTCGAACGAGCCGGGCTATTACCGTGAGGGCGCCTTTGGCATCCGCATCGAGAACCTGATCGTGGTCCATGAGGTCGAAAGCCGCGATGGCCGCGACATGCTGGGATTCGAGACGCTGACGCTGGCGCCGATTGACCGCCGGCTGATCGATCCGGCCTTGATGTCGGCGGCCGAAATCGCATGGCTCGACGATTATCACGCCCGGGTCTGGGACGAGATTTCGCCGCTGGTCGACGATCGGGTGCGCGACTGGCTGTTTCTGGCAACGCGGCCTTTGGACAGCCAGGGCTGACATCGGCGCCCGCGCCGCCTGTGGCGCGGGAGGCATGGATATTTGGATGAAGAAGAAAGCGGCGACGCGCCCGGCCTAATCCGCCGCGTCGCCGTTTTTGCGCCGCCATGTCAGCGAGTTCAGAAAAGCCACGCCAATGAAGCCCGCGCCCAGAAGCCCGGTGACCACTTCCGGGATCGGGCGCAGGGTCTGCGCGAACATCAGCAGGGACAGGATCAGGATCGACCAGAAGGCGCCGTTTTCGAGATAGCGGAATTCGGCCAGCGTGCCGCGTTCCACAAGCATCACCGTCATGGCGCGCACATACATCGCCCCGATGCCCAGCCCGATGGCGATCAGAAACAGGTTCTGGGTCAGCGCAAAGGCGCCGATCACCCCGTCAAAGCTGAATGAGGCATCGAGCACCTCGAGATAGAGAAATGCCCCAAGGCCGCCCCGCGCCAGATCGGCATGGCCGGGCCCGGCATTCCAGTTGTCCAGCACATGGCCCAGCATATCGACCGCAAGATAGGTCAGCACCCCCCAGATCGCCGCGATGATGAAGGCATGTTCGCTTTCATCCGGCAGCTGACCCACGATCACCAGCATGCAGATCAGCACAAGGCCGATTTCCATCCCGCGGATTTCCCCAAGCCGGCGCAGAAAGCGTTCGATGCCGGCGATCCAGTCGACATCCTTGCTTTGGTCGAAAAAGTAGTTCAGCGCCACCAGCATCAGAAAGCTGCCGCCAAAGGCCGCGATGGGCAGATGCGCGTCATGGATGATGCTGGCATATTCCTGGGGCTGGGTGGCGGCGAGGCGCAGCGCCTCCCACGGGGCGAGGCGGGCGGCCACGACCACGATCAGAAGCGGAAACACCACCCGCATCCCGAAAACGGCGATGATGATGCCCCAGGTCAGGAACCGCCTTTGCCAAAGCGGCGTCATCTGTTTGAGCTTGTTGGCATTCACGATCGCATTGTCGAAGCTGAGCGAGATTTCCAGCACCGCCAGCACCCCCGCGATCAGAAAGAAGGAGAGCGCCCCCGCGCTGCCGCCATAGCGCCATCCGATCAGCGCCGCCAGGATCAGGCCAAGCCCCGTGACGATAAAGGGCCATGTCATGTAGCGGATTGTCTGACGCATGGGCTTTTCCCTGTTATGCGGCTGTCGGTCCTGCATAGGCTTTGCTATGGAATGGAACAAGGCAATGCGACGCAAGCCCGCCTTGCGGTGAATGGGGGTCCAGATGCAGTTCCGACGCTTTGCGGTCTATCACCTTCCCGATGGGGAGTTGGGCGATTTCGGGGCCGCGTGGCTGGGCTGGGATCTGCGCAGCGGCATGGCCGTGGCCCATCCCGAGGGGCTGGACGAGGCGGCCCGCGATGCGACCGCGACGCCGCGGCGCTATGGGTTTCACGCCACGCTCAAGGCGCCCTTCCGGCTCGCGCAGAGGCGCGAGCTGTCAGAGCTGGCGCTGGCGCTGCGCATGATCTGTGACCGGCTGGCGCCCTTTGCGCTGGATCTGGTGCCCAGCCGGGATTGGGGTTTCGCCGCCCTGCGCCCTGGCCAGCAGCCGCCCGAACTGGTGGCGCTGGAATCCTCGGTGGTGACGCGGCTGGACGAATTTCGCGCCCCCCTGACGCCACAGGAATATGATCGCCGCCGGCCCGAGGCCCTGCCTGCACAGGCGCGCAAGCATCTGGATCATTGGGGTTATCCCTTTGTGCTGGACCTGTTCAGCTATCACCTGACGCTGAGCGACGGGATGGATGCGCGCGCCGCCGGGGCCGTGCTGGATCTGTTGTCACCCCGGCTGTCGCCGTTGATCGCCGCCCCCATGCGGGTCAACGCGGCGGCGCTTGTCGGCGAGGATGAGGCCGGGTTTTTCCATCTGATCGAGGAATTTCCACTGCGCGGCTAATACCACTTCATCCATTTCAGGACGAGGAAGGTCGCGACCACCGACACCACCATCATCCCCAGCGCCATGTGAAAGCCCCATTCCAGTTCCAGCACCGGCATGTTTCGGAAATTCATGCCATAGATGCTGGCGATCAGCGTCGGCGGCAGGAACAGCGCCGCCACCACCGACAGGCTGCGCACGCGGTCGTTCTGCAACAGCCCGATCATGCCCATGGTGGCGTCGACGGTCATGCCGATGCGCGAGCCCTGAAAATCGGCATGCACCTCAAGCGCCTGGATATCGCGCTGCAAGGCGGCGTGAAACGGCCGCAGCCTGGCGCTGTCGGGACCATGGACGGAATTGGCGGCGTGATAGACCAGAATGCGGTCCAGCCACAAAAGCCCCATGCGCACGCGGTTGATCAGCTCGGATTGCCGGCCCACCGTTACCAGCGCGTCCTGCAACTTGGCGGCATCGCGGGCCGAGCCCATTTGCAGGACATGCGTGACCTCGATGTCGAGCACCTTCGAGACCCCTTCGGACAGATCCGCCATCCGGCCGATGATTTCCTCGATCAGGCCCAGAAAGATCCGCTCGGGCGAGGTGGCCCCACAGCTTGAGCGGCCGGCGCGGGTCGGAAAGGTCTCGAACGGGCGCGGGGCGTGGTGGCGCACGGTGACCAGCCGCTTGTCGTCCAGAATGAAGGTCACCGGCATCGCGACATTGGCGCCATCGGGCAGCTGGCCGGGCAGCACCCCGGTCATGTAGGTGACGCCGTTTTCGGTATAGAGACGGTTCGAGACCTCGATCTCTTCCATATCGGCAAGGGTCGGGATGTCATATCCCAGCGCCGCGACGGCGCTGACCTGTTCGGGCATCGGGCGATAAAGGTCGATCCAGATGGCCTTGGCCAGATCCGTGTCCTTTGGCAGCGGTGCGATACCCTGTCCCGCGTTGATATAGCTGTAAAGCATGCAATCCCGCCTGCGCTGGTCCGCCGACAACCTGCGCGGGCCGCAAGGGGCGGTCAAGCCCCGTCTTTGGCCCCGTCTTTGACCCCGTCTTTGGCCCCCATCCCGCCCCGTCCGGGCGCGGCCCCGCGCCCGCGATGCCGCCCGCGATCAAGCGCGCAGCAGCACCGCCAGATCGGCGACATTGGTGCCGGTGGCGCCGGTCATGACCAGCGCGCCCCCCGCCGCCAGCGCCGGGGTGGAATCGTTGCGCGACAAGGCCTCTACCGGATCGATGCCGCCCGCGCGGATCGCCGCGACGGTGCCCGGACCGACCAGCCCGCCCGCCGCCTCGCCCGGGCCGTCCCGGCCATCGCTGCCGACCGAGGCAAAGGCCCAGTCGAAACCGACCGGCTGCGTTTCGGCCAGCATGGCCAGCCGTAGCGCCAGTTCCTGATTGCGCCCGCCCATGCCGTCGCCGACCAGCCTGACGGTGGTTTCGCCGCCAAAGACCAGCGCCTCACCGGGGACAAGAGCCGGGGCCAGCGCCCAGATCGCCCGGGCGCAATCCTCGACATCGCCGTCCAGCGGGATCGGCCCGGCCGCCGCGCCGGCATCGACCATGGCCTGAACCGATATCGCGTTCGAACCGACAAGGATATTGCGGCCCGGAGGCAAGGCGCGGCGATCCTCGGGGCGGCTGAGCGCCGCGCGCGCGGCCTCGGGCATCCGGTCCCAGATGCCCAGGTCCCGCGCCAGATCGGCGGCCTGCGCGCGGCTGCCCACCGGCGCCACCGTCGGCCCCGAGGCGATCACCCGCAGGTCATCGCCCGGCACATCCGACAGGATCAGCGCCGTCACCGGCGCCCGCGACAGCCGCAGCCAGCCGCCGCCCTTCAGCCGCGACAGGCCCTGACGGATCAGGTTGACCTGCGAAATATCCGCCCCCGAGGCCAGCAGCAGCCGGTTCACCGCCTGCTTGTCGGCAAGCGTCATCCCCTCGGCCGGGGCGGGCAGCATGGCCGAGCCGCCGCCCGAAATCAGCGCAAGGACCCGATCCTGTGGTCCGGTGGCGGTGAGCCGGGCAATGACCTCGGCAGCGGCAAGCGCGCCATCGTCATCGGGTTGGGGATGGCCCGCGCGCATGACCCGCGCGCCGGCAAGCGGCGTGTCATTGCCGGCATTGGTGACCACCAGCGCCTGCGCATCCGGCAGCGCCTGCAAGGCCGCCTCGGCCATGGCGCGCGCGGCCTTGCCCAAGGCAATGACCTGCCAGTGGCCGCCCGGACCCGGCGGATTTTCCAGCACCGCCGCCATGCCGCGCCGAACAGCCGCGCCCGGATCGGCGGCGGCAATACCGGCACGGATCAGTGCCATCGCGCGTTCCGGCGCTGTCATCAATTCACCCGATCCGGCAGGGGCCGGCCCTCGTCAAAAGCCAGCAGGTTGTTCATCGCCCGCATCGCCATGGCGGTGCGCACCTCTTCGGCGGCGGTGCCCAGATGCGGCAACAGCGTGACGTTTTCCATCGCCATCAGTTCCGGCGCGACGCGGGGTTCGTGTTCATAGACATCAAGCCCCGCCCCGGCGATGCGCCCCCGCGCCAAGGCGTCGATCAGGGCCGCCTCCTGAACGATGTCGCCGCGCGCGATATTGATCAGAAAGGATCGCGGCCCCAGCCGGTCCAGCTCGGCCGCGCCGATCAGGTGCCGGGTGCCCGCGCCGCCGGGCACCGCGACCACGGCGAAATCCGACTGGGTCAGCAATTCGTCCAGCCCCGCGACCTGACGCGCCGGAAAATCCAGCGACGACACCGTCGAGCGGTTGTGAAACAGCACATCCATGCCAAAGCCGAAATGACAGCGCCGGGCGATGGCCTTGCCGATCCGGCCCATGCCGATGATGCCCACGGTGGCGCCGCTGACATGGCGACCCAGAAGCTGCGTCGGCTGCCAGCCGGTCCATTCGCCCCGGCGCAGCACACGCTCGCCCTCGCCGGCGCGGCGCGCGGTCATCAGGATCAGCGTCAGCGCGATATCGGCGGTGGCCTCGGTCACGGCATCGGGGGTATTGGTCACCGCGATCCCGGCATTCGCGGCGGCGGCGATATCGATGTGATTAAAGCCGGCGCCGAAATTGGCCAGAAGCCGGCAGCGCAGATCGCCGCCAAAGGCCCCGGCCGAAAAGCGGTCGCCCAGGGTCGGCATCACCGCGTCATATTCGGCCATGGCGCGGGCGGCCTCGGCCTCGGAAAAGCCGTCCTCGCGGTCCAGAAACTCGGTCTCGAAGCGCGCGGCCAATGCGTGTTCCGCGGCCGGCGTCATGCGACGCGTCACCAGAAGCTTCATCAAAACATCCTCCCTCCGAGGGGCACGGGTTTGTCCGGGCCGATCAGCACGACCTGATTGTCCTCATCCGGCAGGCCAAGCACAAGCACCTCGGACCGGACCGGACCGATCTGGCGCGGCGGGAAATTCACCACCGCCAGCACCTGCTTGCCGATCAGCTCTTCGGGCCGGTAATGGCGCGTGATCTGGGCCGAGGACTTGCGCTCGCCGATTTCGGGGCCGAAATCCAGCCACAGCTTGATCGCGGGCTTTTTCGCCTCGGGGAAGGGTTCGGCGCGGATGATGCGGCCGACGCGGATATCGACGGCTGCGAAATCGTCCCAGCCGATCTGTGGCGCGGGGGCCGTGCCGTCGCTCATTTCCCCAGCTCCCGCCCGCGCGCGGCGGCGGCGGCGATGGTGCGCCGCATCAGGGGCGGCAGGCCGACGTCAGGGTCCATCAGCTCGCGCAGCCCCGCCGCGGTGGTGCCCCCCGGCGAGGTCACGTTTTCGCGCAGCTTTGCCGGATCCTCGTCCGCAGCCACGGCCAGCGCGCCGGCCCCGGCCACGGTCGCCCGCGCCAGTTCCAGCGCCAGCGCCGGGGACAGCCCCTCGGCCTCGCCCGCCGCCGCCATCGCCTCGATCAGGTGAAAGACATAGGCGGGGCCGGATCCCGAAAGCGCGGTCACGGCGTCCATCTGTCCCTCGTCCTGCAAGCGCACGGTGCGCCCGACGGCGGACATGAGCGCGCCGGCAAGCGCCAGATCGCTTTCGCCCGCGCGCGCGTTCCCGACGATGGCGGTGATCCCCTGCCCGATCGCGGCCGGGGTATTGGGCATGGTGCGCACGATGGCCGCGCCCGGAAACGCCGCCTCATAGGCCGCGATGGTCACCCCCGCCGCGACCGAGATGACCAGCGTATCGGCCCCCACATTCAGCCGGGGCAGCACATCCGCCATCATCTGCGGCTTGACCGCGATGACCAGAACCGCCGGATTTGGCGGCAATGCACCATTGACCGACACCCCCAAAGCCGAAAGATCGGGGCGCGGATTGGGGTCGACGACATGCACCGCCCCCGGCCGCAGCCCGTTTTTCAGCCAGCCATCCAGCAGCGCGCCGCCCATCCGGCCGCAGCCGATCAGCACCAGCCCGCGCCCGTTCAGTTCCGAAATATCCGTCATTGCCAGCCGTCGCCTTCCCTGTCCCTTTGCGCACGGTCTTCGGGCGTCAGGCCATCGCGGTCAATCCCTCCGGCCCACGCCCAGAGTTTTATAAACAGATAGACCGCGGCGAAATGCACCGGAAAGCCGAAAATCCAGCGCCAGTCCTGCATGAAGGCGCGGCATAGCATGAAGAATATCACAATGAGCGCGACCGCGCCCCAGAGCAAACTGTCCTGAGACTGGCGCCTCATAACCACAGAGAGGTGAAACGGGTCTCTCTTCATACCGGCTCAGGCGCGACCATAGGCCTCGGACATCGCGATATTCATCGCAGCCTCGGGGGTGGTATCGCCCCAGCAGGTCAGCTGGAAACAGGGATAAAAGCGTTCCGCCGCCATGATCGCGTTGCCGATCATCTGGTCGACCTGTTCGGGGCTGGCCATGGCATCGCCCGACAGCACCAGCCCATAGCGCCACACCATAAGCTTTTGCGGCGCCCAGAAGGTGAAGCCGCCATCCCAGACCTGATCATTGGCCAGGTTCAGCACCTCATAAAGCTGGGGCAGGCGGTCGCGGGGCGGATCCATGTCAAAGGTACAGATCAGGCGCAGCACCTCGTCGCGCGGCGACCAGGCCAGGGTGATGGAATAGGTTCGCCATTGCCCCTCGACCGCCATGGCGATCTGATCCTCGGCCAGCCGGTCGAAATCCCATTCGTGATGGGTCGCCACGGTCTCGACAATGTCGATGGGATGGATGTCATCGCTGTGGATGAAGTCACCGATCTGCGTCATGTCCTGCCCCTGCCTGTTTGGCCCCTGCCCGGTGCAGTCCTGCCCGTCCCGAATGGGTCAAGGTTGCCTCAACCCTTGGCCCTGCGGACTACACCCGGCGTAGTTCCCGAAATGTGCCTACAACATATCGTGGTGCGGTTCGATAGGGGTGTAAAGTGAAAATTGGGTTACCAGAGGTTTTTCGCCGTTGGAGCGCGGGCTTGACCCAAGCCGCGCAAGACCAGAGAAGACGGGGGCATGACAGGCCGCAACAGGGGGAAACCGATGCGCGATCACGGCGGCGATATCGACAGCGCGGCGCGGCGTTTCGGGCGCGGTGACTGGATCGACCTGTCGACCGGGATCAACCGCCGCCCCTATCCGGCCGCGGCACCCGGCCCGCATGCGATGACGGCATTGCCGACCGGGGCGGATATGGCGCGGCTGCTCGCCGCCGCCAGCGACCGATTCGGCTGTCCCCGCCACGATCTGCTGGCGCTGGCCGGGGCGTCGGCCGCGATCCAGATCCTGCCGCGCGTGTTGAACGGGCAAAGGGCGGCGGTACTGTCGCCCAGCTATAACGAACATGCCGCCAGCCTGCGCGCCGCTGGCTGGCAGGTGGCCGAACCGCATGATCCAGAGGCCCTGAGCGGCGCCGATCTGGCGGTGATCGTGAACCCCAACAACCCCGATGGTCGCGAATACGCCCCCGCGCAGATCGCCCGCATCGCGGCCGGTGTCGGCCATCTTCTGGTCGATGAAAGCTTTGCCGATCCGCGTCCC
>RRZU013546662.1_pt1 | contig 12455 bp, 11 predicted proteins | sample 2165561 | NCBI WGS metagenome assembly RRZU01 (sample SAMN10456909, study PRJNA506462) | wastewater metagenome | isolation source: wastewater sludge | place: USA: Moscow, Idaho | reverse complement strand
TAGCTTTGAACAAATTGATGATTATTCGAACAAATTAGCTTCATATTTAAAAAATACACTAAAGCTTTCAAAGGGTGATGTAGTTGGTATACAGCTTGCCAATTGCCCTCATTATCCAATTATTACTTTTGCTGCATGGAAAATTGGTGCAATCGTCACAAATATTAATCCTCTCTATACTTTGAGAGAAAGTGAACATCAACTTCAAGATAGCGGTACAAAAGTCTTATTTTTGTTAGAACAGGCATTAGGTAATTTTGAAAAAATTATAGAATTAAATGCACAGTTAGCACATATCCAACTTGTCACGGTTTCATTAAAGGACTTTTTCATTCCAACAAATAGCTCAATAGAAAGTATTGATTTTCATGATAGAAAACCACATCAACCTGAAAGTTTCATAGAGATCTTATCGCGACATGACGCATTAAATAAAAATGAGTATATCAATCATGAAGTAGCAGTCTATCAATATACTGGGGGTACTACAGGTAAAAGTAAGGGAGCCATAATTACCCATAAAAATATTCTTTCATTCGTACAGAATTGTAATGAGTATGTTAAATCGTATGGGTTTGGCTTCAATGAGCAAGATACAGTATTAACAGCTATCCCTATGTATCATGTCATCGCTTTCTGTGGAAATTTTTTATTATTCTATTCAGAAGGAACTCACAATGTATTGGTACCCTCTCCCAAACCAATTGACAATTTAAGACCAGCATTTTCATCTTTCAAAATTTCATGGATTACTGGTGTAGAAACTCTTTTTTCTGCCCTACTGAATACGACTTGGTTTAAAGATGAAGCAAAATATATGAGATGTTGTATTTCTGGAGGAGCTGCATTGCGCCCTATCACTTTAGAGGCATGGAAAAATACAATTAGTCCAATCTATGAAGCATTTGGAATGACAGAAATTGCAAGTGTAGCGACCATGCATCCATTAATCAGTGAGCTTAAGAAATCATCAGTTGGAATCCCTTTACCATTTTATGAAATTAAAATTGTGAATGATAAAAATCAGGAAGTCCCTATTGGGCATGAAGGGGAACTCTGTGTTAAAGGTCCGCAGCTTATGCAAAGCTATCTAAATACCCCAGAGAATCCTTTTATTGAAGGTTGGTTTCATACTGGCGATATCGCTAAAATGGATCAAGATGGTTACATCTACATACTTGATCGTAAAAAAGATATGGTTATTGTTTCTGGTTTTAATGTTTATCCAAACGAGATTGAGGCTGTCTTAGGTAATCATCCTCACATTCAGGATGTTGCTGTTATAGGTATCCCAGATGACAAAACAGGTGAATCTTTGCTTGCCTATATTGTTCCTTCCAATGATTCATTAACTATTGAAAATGTTATAAGCTTTTGTCAGGAGCATTTGACAGCTTATAAGGTTCCAAAAAAATTTGAATTACGTCTAGATTTACCTAAAACGACCGTGGGTAAAATTACGCGTAACCAACTCAAACAAGCAGTTGCAAATAACAGCTAGTTTCTTAGTTTATTAAATTCCAAGTGAGACTATTAAGTATTTTACATTGTAAAAATTTAGACATTTTTAAACAATCGTTTAAATACTTATAGTTTCTCTAGATATTTAAGCTAAAAAGGAAAATGATGAAGAATTCAGTAACATCGTCAGAAAGTACAAAAGCTAAATCCGAGTATTTTCAATTTAAGGCAACAGATGGGTATATCTTGACAGGTATCAAATACTTACCATGTGTTCCTAAAAAAGCAAATCTTGTCATTGCAAGTGCAACAGGTGTACCACAAGAGTTTTATCAGCATTTTGCACGTTACATGGCGAAGTTAGGCTATGAAGTTGTAAGTTTTGACTACAGGGGAATTAATAAATCGGCTCCTGAGTCTCTTAAAAAATTCAAAATGAATTATCTAGATTGGGGTACTAAAGATTTATCTAGTTTACTTGACCAAATTTCAGATAGCGCCCTGCCCCTTTTTCTTATCGGTCATTCGTTTGGAGGTCAAGCGCTTGGTTTAGTAACCAATCATCATCGAATAACAGCCTGCTATAGCTTAGGAACTGGAATCGGTTGGCCTGAATACATGCCTTATTTTGAACGCTTCAAAATCAAATTATTAACAAAGTACGTGATGCCTTTAATGGTTAAACGTCATGGTTATATGGCTTGGAGCAAACTCAATATGGGAGTGGATCTACCCTCAGATGTATTTAAACAATGGCAAAGCTGGAGTCAGTATCCTGAATACTTCTTTGATGACCCTAAATTAGAATTTCTAATCGATCAATATTCAAAAGTTAAAACTAAAATTTTTGCAGCGACCTCTTTAGATGATGAATGGGCTACCCCGAAATCCAGAAACGAGTTTATGAAATATTACTCCAATGCTGAAGTTCATTTAATTGACATTGATCCCAAAAGATATGGTTCTAACTCAATTGGCCACATGGGATATTTTAAGAAAAATGCACAACCCATATGGCAATCCATAATACAAACATTAGAAAGTATTCTTAATAAGGAGCAAAAGTGTGCGACCGAGTAAATTAACCCGAGCAGAAATGCTGAATAGTTGTGCATTAGAGTTTAAAAAACATGGCTACCATGGAACTAGCATGCAAATGCTCGCAAGTGCTTGTGGCCTCACTAAGGGTGCCTTTTACTATCATTATTCAAATAAGGAAAACTTATTAGAAGATATACTTATCGAAACTAATGAATACTTACATAAAAACTTATTTTCTATTCCCGAAATACAGACTTTAACCGTAATGGAAAAGTTTGAAAAAATGCACCAAATTGCAACTCATTTCTTTTGTACAACTGAAAAGGGTTGCCTAATGGGAATCATCTCGATTGAAGCTTTATATTCACTACCCAACATTCTCCCGATTATTCAGCGATTCTTTTCAGATTGGCAAAGGTCTTTAACAACGCTCTATTCATCTAGATATCCTGAAAATGAAGCAACTGTATTCGCTAAGCAATCTGTTGCTGAATATGAAGGTGCCATTTTGATGTACCGCGTAACGAATGACGAAACCTATATAGATTTGCTTAAGAGCAGAATTCAAGCACAGCTACAGTATTAAAAGGGTACATTTATGATTTATCGAACTTTAAAAATGATCAAAGCACCTATTGCTCATATTCAAGGTGCTTATTTCTTTATAAAAATGAAAAAATTAAATGATCCTATTGGGGATCGTATAGGCAGTCTTGGTGAGGGGAAATCAATTGACATTCTAGTGATTGGAGACTCATCAGCCTTAGGTGTTGGATGTAAAACTATCCAAGAAACAGCAACAGGCACACTTGTTAGTCATTTAGCCAAAGAATTTAAAGTGAACTATACGATTTGTGCATATACAGGATTTACTACAGCCCAAGTTTATGAAAAAGTTAAAGAGATTGATATTAAAAAATATAATTATATTATTATGTCTTTAGGCAGCAATGATATAGTAAATTGTACGCCAATGAGAATATGGGAAAAACAAACTTATCATCTATTTAATTATATTGATCAAAACTTCAATCCAGATCAGTTGTTTATCAGTGCAGTTCCTCCTTTTGAAAAGCTAAAGACCTTACCTAATTCAATTAAAAATTATCTTTCATACGAATCAAAAATTCTAAATAAACATTATATCAACTTATCAAATAAAAAAAGTAATTATCAATTTATTGACTTAGGTTTTGAATTTAAAGACAATCATATTTCAGAGGACAACTTCCACCCAAGCAATATACTTTATAATATACAAGGAAATAGATTACATCAATTAATATATAGTGATTTAACTTCAAAAAACTGTAAAGCAAATTAATGCTTTACAGTTTTGAAAAATCTAAAATAAAATAACTCACAAATTCAAGTCCTTTACTTTTTTTATAATAAGACATCCCTAAATAAATTTGATCATCAAGTTTTACTAATTCATCATGATAGCGTCTGACCCAATTAGGGTTAAACTCTAAATTATGATCTATAACAATCACATCCTTATCAAAAAATAGCGATTTTTTTATGGAACCTTTAAACCGGTATCTTAATATCTCAGCATTTAAAACACCTAGCCTATTCATCCCAGTTAAACCATTCTGATGTGAGAAATGAAAAATCTTCCCTCTCCATAAATCTAGTTTTTTAAACCAAATTGGAAATAACACTTTACCATTTGCAGGACCATGAATATCTTCAATAAATCCGCATTCTGAATTTAAAAATAATTCCTTTAATTCAGAGCTATTCAAAATATCATACTTATTTATATTACTCATATCTACACACCTTAAAATATATACCCAAACACATTAATGACCCATTGGTTCAAAATTAAAAAAATAAATAATATAAAATTAAAATTTTATATTAGAGATAATATAGTGAATTTAAATCTGATTGATTCCAAATCAAAATCTATTCTCATATTTTCAAACTCTGCCATGATACTTACCATATTAGTTCATGATGCAGATCATATTAGACAAGCATATAACTGTGGTTTTATCATTCCAGGAATGTTATGGCTTGTTAATATACTGGTTTACTTACCTAACCTTTATGCTTTAAAACTTTCATTTCAAAGAAAAGCAAATGCTGCTCAAGTAACGGCTATCGGCTCTCTATCAATTGCATTCTTATTCGCAAAAGTTCATTTATGGAAACCTTTTTTCCCAATCTGGGGAATGTGGAATAAAACCTTTTTTGAACTTAATGCAGATGCAATGAGTTGGACTATCCTTGCATTGACAGTGTTGATGGGAGTATTTACAGCAATGGCAAGTTGCTGGGTCATGGGACGCCAAAGTCTCCAACACTGACAGTATTTATAATGATTAAGCTATTCTTTTAACTAATTAAAAGAATAGCTTAATCAAAAGTATTATGCAGCAACAGAATTGAGTTTCATTAAAGCCTTTTCTGTTACTTTTTCAATCATTGTTGCATCGTTATAAATTCTTGCCATGAGGATTGCACCTTCATATTCAGCAACCAGTTGACGTGCAATTTGTTTCGCTTCAATTTCACCAAATTTAATTGCAAAAACATGACTTAATGCTAAAGCCCAATCATCTAAAAAATCACGAATAGGTGCCATTAAATCAGCTTTAGTATAGGCTGCATCAATTGCAACAACACCCATGAGGCACCCTATAGAGTCTTCTTGAAATAATTTTTTTGATTTCTTTCCCATCAACTCCAAGCGAATATCTGGTTCCAATTTTTCATCATAAGCAATTGAGAAAAGATTGTGTTTTATTTTCTCATGTGTCCATAACAATACATCTTTCATTAACTCTTCTTTATTTGAGTAATGATGATAAAAAGTGGCTTTAGTCAAATCACAAGCAGAAGCAAGCATATCCATAGTCGTACCATGGAAGCCATATTTTCGAAATGTATTAGAACAACGGACTAATAATTCATCACGTGTAATTTTAGGTTTACGCATAAATATTTGCCCTCTTCAATTGTGAACAACTTCAACAATCTTAACTGATTTAACGATACTAACCAATCATTTGGTTAATAATTTTTCCTTAAAAAAAATAACCAACTGTTTTCATTGAATAATAAATTCTTGCATAAAAATTAAACTCATGCTTATACTAACCAAACGTTCGGTAATTAACTATTTCACTCCAAAAGGACATTAAAATGAGCAACACGATTACTCGCGAAATTAAAGGGCATGTATTTTTTATTGGCTTGAATCGTCCGGATAAAAAAAATGCATTTAATTTGGAAATGCTACGTGAGCTTTCACAAGCAATTGGAGAGTATGAAGAAAACCCTGAATTACGTGCTGCTGTTATTTTTGCGCACGGTGAAGTCTTTACCGCAGGTTTAGATTTAATGGATGTAGCTCCAGCAATGGGTGGTGCTGGAATTCTTCCTGAAGGTGCCTATGATCCTGTTGGTATTCACGGCAAACGCTGTTCTAAACCCATTATCTGTGCAGTTCAGGGTCTCTGTTTAACACTAGGTATTGAGCTTATGTTAGCTGCTGATATTGTCGTGATTGGCGATAATGCTCGACTTGCACAAATTGAAATCAAACGTGGAATTTTCCCGTTTGGTGGCGCAAATATGCGTTGGGTTGCTGCATCTGGCTGGGGTAATGCAATGCGCTATCTACTCACAGGCGATGAACTTGATGCACAAACAGCTTATCGAATAGGTATGGCTCAAGAATTAGTCCCAGTAGATCAAGTTCTAGCTAAAGCAACAGAAATTGCTGAAACCATCGCAGCTCAAGCACCTCTAGGTGTTGCAGCAACACTTAAAAATGCCCGCTTAGCTCAAGAAAAAGGTTTTGAGGCTGCAACTGCTGAACTTGTTCCTGAAATTAAACGTCTGATGAAAACAGAAGATGCACGTGAAGGTGTAATGTCATTCATGCAACGTCGCCCAGCTGAATTTAAGGGTCGCTAGTTTTTCTAGTCCTCTTTGATCCCTTTAGGTCTGTGAGAACGAATACAGCCCTACCCTTGATTCAACTCGGGATGTATAGATCATGTATTTTGATATTTTGCTTAAAATTCATCTTATTGCTGTTGCTTTCTGGTTTGGCATTCTTGGTGCAGAACTCATTATTGAACGAACTCGGGCTAAAAGTAAAATCCACAGCCAAATCGTAGCCTATCAACATTACTGGATTGATTTATTGTTCGAAACACCTGCATTCACAACTGTATTGGTCACAGGGATATTAATGATTGATCTAGGTCGTACAGAACCCATGTATTGGGCAAAGATTATTTTTGGCTTATTAACTGTCATTGGCAATATTCTTTGCACGATTGCCATTATTAAGCGCAAATTTGCCTCTGACAAAGAAAATCGATCAGCAGTGATTCAGAACTCTAAATTTGTAGACAAACTATCAGCCCTTTCTATCCCAGCAGGAATTATCACCATATTACTCGCAATTATGCTCCATAAATGAAAGGAAACTCATCAATGAGCACTGAATATTCTAAAGCTGGCAATATTGCCATTATTACTTTGAAACACCCTCCCGTAAATGCTCTATCTTTTCCATTACGACATAGCTTAATGAACCATTTCATTGAAGCATCCAATGATGATGAGGTAAAAGCAATTGTTTTGATTGGCCATGGAAAAGGTTTTTGTGGAGGCGCAGATATTCTCGAATTCGATAAGCCTGAAGCAAGTCAAGAACCAACTGCATGGACGATTATTGAAGCTTTAGAACAATCCAATAAGCCTGTTATAGCTGCGATACATTCAATTTGTATGGGTGGAGGATTTGAACTTGCACTTGGATGTCATTATCGACTGGCAACTCAAGGAACTCAGTTTGCTTTCCCAGAAGTGAAACTTGGGATATTACCTGGTGCTGGTGGAACTCAGCGCTTGCCACGTGTAGTTGGTGTTGAAAATGCATTAAACATGATCGTAAGTGGAAAACCTATTTCAGCAGAAATTCTAGCTACAATACCAGATCAAAAATTAATCAATAAGGTTATTACAAATCAAGAAAAACTTTTAGAAGAATCAATCGATTTCGCACAATCTGTTATTGGTCAAAAACCAGTAAAAATAAGTGAGCTTCCTTGTAAATATCCATTTACACCTGCTTTTTTTCAATTCGCACGAAACATGACAGCGCAAAGCCTTGTGGCTGGGAATGCTGTAAAGTTCTGTATTGAATGTATCGAATCGGCAGCGACCAAATCTTTTGCACAAGGAATTAAAGTCGAACGCGAGCGTTTCATGTCATTACTTGCCTCTTCAGAGTTTAGAGCCTTAAAGCATGTTTTTCTTGCTGAAAAAGTCGCCTCCAAAATTGATGACATACCTAAAGACACCCCTATTCGTCAGATTAAAAAAGTTGCTGTGATTGGTGGTGGCCTAATGGGCAGTGGCATTGCGATCAATTTTCTCAATGCTGGCCTCCCAGTCAAACTATTAGAGGCCAATCCAGAAGCTTTAAATCGTGGAATCGAAAATATTTCAAAGGTTTATCACTCACAATTAAAAAAGGGAAAAATTACTCAAGCTAAGCTTGATAGTGTCCTTTCTCAACTACAGCCGACACTCACATATGATGACTTATCTGATGTAGATCTTGCGATAGAAGCTGTATTTGAAAATATTGAGATCAAGGAAAAGGTTTTTAAATCTCTTGATGCGGTCATGAAATCAGGTGCAATTCTGGCCAGTAATACCAGCACACTTGATCTCAACACAATTGCTTCATTTACCAAACGTCCTGAAGATGTTGTGGGTCTTCATTTCTTTAGCCCTGCCAATATCATGAAATTACTCGAAGTTGTTCGTGGTGAGAAAACTTCAAATGAAGTTATGGCAACAGTGATGGCTTTGGCAAATAAAATTAAAAAAACTGCTGTCGTTTCTGGTGTATGTGATGGATTCATTGGTAACCGCATGATCGAAGAGTTACTTCGCCAAGCAGGTTTCTTAATCGATGAAGGTGCAAGTCCAGCTGAGATCGATAAAGCAATGGAAAAATTTGGTATGGCAATGGGTCCATATCGTGTTGCTGATATGGCTGGTAATGATATTAGTTGGGCTATTCGACAAAGACGTGCAGTGGAAAGACCTGATTTACGTTACAGCCAAATCGGTAATCGACTATATGAAAATGGTCGTCATGGAATCAAGACAGGCGCAGGATGGTATGACTATATTCCTGGTCGTCGTGATCCAATACCAAGCCCTTTTATGGATGAATTAATTCATAAACACCGCGAAGAAATCGGTATTTCACCTCGAAAAATTTCACAGGAAGAAATCGTTAATCGCTTAGTTTATGCACTTGTAAATGAAGGTGCTCGAATCCTAGAAGAAGGTATTGCTGCAAGAGCAAGTGATATAGACCTCATTTATATCCTAGGTTACGGGTTCCCGGCATGGAAAGGTGGTCCAATGCATTATGCCAATGAAACTGGGCTTTATCAGGTGCTCAATACTATGAACCAGTTTAAACAAAATCCACATGCAGATTGTGACTTTTGGGAACCCGCGCCAATACTTAAAAAATTAGTCAGCAGATATCAAACTTTTTAAGTGTCCATATTTACATAGAATTTATAGAGAATCAGAAAATGAGTAATGCATTAATTGTATCTACTGCTCGTACACCTTTAGCCAAATCTTGGAAAGGTGCATTTAACATGACACATGGTGCGACACTTGTTGCGCATGCAGTGAAACATGCCGTTGAACGTGCTGGTATTGATATTCATCATATTGATGATGTGATTATGGGATGTGCAAACCCCGAAGGTACAACAGGAATCAATGTTGCCCGTCAAGGTGCGATTTTAGCAGGATTACCAGTATCAGTTTCAGGGTTAACACTCAATCGTTTTTGTTCATCAGGGTTACAAGCCATTGCAATGGGTGCACAACGTATCATCGCTGGTGAAGCAGATGTTTATGTTGCAGGTGGTGTAGAAAGTATTTCATGTGTACAAAATGAAATGAATCAGCACATGTTGCTTGATCCTGCCCTTCTTAAACTTAAACCTGAAATCTACTGGAGCATGCTTCAGACTGCTGAAAATGTAGCAAAGCGTTATGGTATTCAACGTGATGCTATGGATGAATATGGTGCATTAAGTCAGCAAAAGGCCTGTGCAGCTCAAGCTGCGGGTAAATTTATCGATGAAATTGCACCGATTAGTGTAACCATGGGTATTGCTGATCCTAAACTTGGGTTGAGAACACAGCAAGTCACTGTTTCAGAAGATGAAGGAACTCGAGAAGGTACAACAAAAGAAGGCATTTCAAAAATCAAATCTGCTCTTGCTGGTGGCTCGGTTGCTGCTGGTAATGCAAGCCAGTTTTCAGATGGAGCTGGTGCATGTGTCATGGTAAGTGAAGATTATGCTTTAAAAAACAATCTTGCTCCAATGGGTAGATTTCTTGGCTTTGCAGTGGCAGGTTGTGAACCAGATGAAATGGGGATTGGTCCTATTTATGCCATTCCGAAGGTTCTCAATAAACTAGGGTTAACAGTTAACGATATTGATCTATGGGAGTTAAATGAGGCATTTGCAGTGCAAGTTCTCTATTGTCGAGATTACTTAGGCATCCCAGATGACAGACTGAATGTGAATGGCGGAGCGATTGCCCTAGGTCATCCATATGGTGTTACAGGCCAACGTTTAACAGGCCATGCTTTGATTGAAGGTAAACGTCGTGGTTCAAAACTTGTATGTGTGACCATGTCTGTTGGGAGTGGCATGGGTGCTGCTGCCGTGTTTGAAGTTATTTAACTCTCCGCTCTCTATTTTTACTATTTAGGAAAAACTCATGCATCAATATAAAGCACCAATTCGTGATATACAGTTTGTTCTTCATGATTTACTACAGGTCGAAAAACTATACGCCTCTTTACCGCCTTATGCTGAAGTAAACAAAGAGTTAATCGATTCAATCTTAGCAACATCAGCCGAATTTGCCGAAAATGAAGTTGCACCTTTAAACCGAATCGGTGATGAAGAAGGCTGTAAATTTGAGAATGGTCATGTCATAACCCCAACAGGTTTTAAGCAAGCTTACAAACAGTTTGTCGAACTTGGATTGGGTGGTTTAGCATCTTCAGTCAAATATGGTGGTCAAGGTCTTCCCCATTCTTTAGATATTGCGGCTGGAGAAATGAATGCAACTGCGAATTAGTCTTGGTCTATGTATTATGGACTTTCTCAAGGCGCAGTGAAAACTATCGAAGCGCATGGTACACAAGAACAAAAAGATTTGTTCTTAAGTAAATTAGTGACAGGCGAATGGACTGGAACCATGTGCCTAACCGAACCTCATGCAGGTTCTGATTTAGGTCTAATCCGAACCAAAGCTGAACCAAATACAGATGGTTCATATAACATTAGTGGAGTGAAAATTTTCATTTCTGCTGGTGAACACGATATGACGGATAATATCGTACATATTGTTCTTGCTCGCCTACCTGATGCACCAAAAGGTACTAAGGGGATTTCATTATTCATTGTACCTAAGTTCAATGTGAATGATGATGGTACAATTGGCTCCAGAAATACTGTTTCATGCGGTTCAATTGAACACAAAATGGGAATTAAAGCATCTGCAACGTGTGTCATGAACTTTGACAATGCAAAAGGTTTTCTGATCGGTCCCGCAAATAAAGGTTTAAACTGCATGTTTACCTTTATGAATTCAGCTCGCGTACATACCGCTTTACAAGGTGTTTGTTCATCTGAAGGTGCTTTTCAAGGTGCATTTGCTTATGCAAAAGACCGTTTAGCAATGCGTTCACTTTCAGGACCAAAAAATCCTGAAAAAGAAGCAGACCCTATTATTGTTCATCCTGCTGTACGCAACATGTTATTGACACAAAAATGCTTTGCTGAAGGTGGTCGTGCATTGGTGTATTGGTTAGCGAGTCAAATTGACTTACTACATCATGCTGAAACAGAAGAGCAGCGTAAACATGCGGATGATCTGATGAGTTTAATTACTCCTATCGCCAAAGCATTTCTTACGGAAATGGGATCAGAAGCAGCAAAACACGGCGTGCAAATATATGGTGGACATGGATTTATTAGTGAATGGGGCATGGAACAAATTGTACGTGACACACGCATCTCTACGCTTTATGAAGGAACCACTGAAATTCAGTCATTGGACCTAATTGGTCGAAAAGTGATTCAAAGTCGTGGAGAACTTCTGCAAAAATTCACCAAGATCATTCACAAGTTTTGTGAAGAAAATCGAGAAAACAAGCAACTCTCTTCTCATATTGAAAAGCTCTCTTCATTGAACAAACAATGGATTGATTTATCCATGAAAGTTGCAGTTGACGGCATGATGGATCCTGAAGAAGTTGGCGCTGCTGCGGTAGATTTTATGTATTTTTCAGGTTATGTCACTTTTGCATATTTATGGGCTTGGATGGAAAAAACAGCTATTGATCAACTCAAAAATCAACCAAGTGATTCTGCTTTTTATGAAGCAAAAGTTAAGACGTCCCAATTTTACTTCAAGAAAATCTTACCTAGAGCTCAAATGCATGTTGAGATCATAAACGGTGGTTTAGATGTTCTAATGCAGCATAAGGAAGAAGAGTTTATTTTTTAAACTTCTCTATTGTTCATCCCCTATTTTGAAAATAATGCGACATTTGCTCCATTATTTTCAAAATTTAAATTGTGAAAAATGGTATGGTACAGTACCATACCATAAATTAATCATTTTTATTTTGTGAATGACTTGATATGTCTCAGTTTATACAAACTAAACCATTGACTGCTAAAGGTACACAGAGAATTGATAGTGTTATGAGAGGTGGATCAGGAAATTTGAACAACAGCTATAAGTGATATTTTGCTCCCCAAATGATGTTATAAACATCGATATAAGGAGTATTTTATGGCACGTAGACCAAGAAGAAATCATTCAAATGATTTTAAAGCTAAGGTAGC
>RRZU010407094.1_pt1 | contig 12456 bp, 6 predicted proteins | sample 2165561 | NCBI WGS metagenome assembly RRZU01 (sample SAMN10456909, study PRJNA506462) | wastewater metagenome | isolation source: wastewater sludge | place: USA: Moscow, Idaho | reverse complement strand
TCAGTACGAGGACCGCGATGATCCCCTGTATATCGTCAATGCCGAGACCTTCGATCTGGATTTTCAGCACAATTTCGCGTTGACCGATCACCAGGAGATTGTCTGGGGACTGGGCTATCGCAGTAACCGGGATCAGTTCACCGATACCGACTACAGCAAGGTCAGACCCAATCAGGATACCACCCAGCTATTTAGCGCCTTCGTGCAGGATCAAGCGGACCTGATTCCGGATCGGTTGCGATTGACGGCCGGCGTCAAGGTCGAGCACAACGATTTCACCGGCTGGGAATGGCAGCCCAGCGTTCGGATGCTCTGGACGCCGCATCAAGACCATCGGCTTTGGGCGGCGGTATCGCGCGCCGTCCAAACGCCCGCGCGCGGTTTTGTGGACGCCCGGGCGGATCTGGCGGTGTTTCCGCCTTCGCCCTTCACGGGCAACCTGCCGATCCTGGTTTCGATTATCGGTGGCGATAGCCTCCAGTCGGAGGAACTCATTGCCTATGAAATCGGTTATCGGGCGCAGGTGGCGGAACGGCTCTCCTTGGACGCCACGGTTTTCTACAACGACTACGACCAGGTTATCGGAGCGAATCTCGGCACCCCGTTTCCAGAGAGGCGGATCTTCCCGCCGCATTTGGTATTGCCGGTGGAGTTGCAGAATATCGGATCGGGCTATAACACCGGCTTTGAGTTAGCCGCGAACTGGCGCCCGATGCAAGACTGGCGGTTGTGGCTGGCCTACTCGCACCTGTATTCGGACATCGAAAACCGGGATGGCGAGCCGATATATAACCGTGGCAACCAAAACCGGATTTCGCTGTTTTCATCCTGGAAACTGCGCGATGATCTCGAACTGGATGTCTGGTGGCGTTACGTCGACAACGATTCCATAAACTCGATTTCCTCCGGCCGAACCGAGGTCGAATCCTCGTCCACCGTGGGCCTGCGCCTGGGCTGGCAGCCGCGCAAGGATTTGGAGCTGTCGCTGGTCGCCGCAAATTTGTTCGGCGGCAATCACCTGGAGTTCGTGCAGGAAACGCTGGCGGTCCCGGTCGAAGTCGAACCCAGTCTCTACGGAACGCTGCAATGGAAATTCTGACCGGGTTCCCCATGGTATCGATGTTGCCCGCCCGGCGTCGGATCGGCGGCGGGCTCTCGTTCGCCGCCCGCCGCGCGGTCCGCGCTCGGGGTGGGCGATGCTGGGCAGTCGCGCTTTGTCTCTTGCTGGACGTCCTGTTGCCGGGGAGCGGTGCCCGGGCCAGCGAGTTCGACGAATACGCGGTCAAGGCCGCCTATCTGTACAACTTCGCCAAATTCGTGGAATGGCCGTCCGAAGCGTTCGCCGATGCCGCCGCGCCGCTGTCGATCTGTATCGCCGGCGAAAATCCGTTCGGCGGCGCGCTCGACACGCTCACCGGCAAAAGGGTGGAAGACCGCCTGGTGGCAGTGCGCCATGTCCCCGCTGCGACCGGCCTCGAAGAGTGCCATATCGTGTATATCGGCCGCACCGAGCAGGGTCGCTTCAAGGCGGTGCTGGCCAAGCTGGCGCGGCTGCCGATACTGACCGTCGGCGACATCGCCGATTTTGCCCAAGAGGGTGGCATGATCGGCTTGGTCGAGGCCGAACAACGCATCCGCTTCAACATCAACTTGGCCGCGACCCGCCAAGCCAATCTCAAGTTGAGTTCCCAGTTGCTCAAGCTGGCCACCATCGTGGAGTAGGGCGGGAGAGGGTATCCATGGTTTCATTCGACAAGCTGTCGGTAAAAAACAAGTTGATGGTGGTCATGCTGCTGACCAACGCGCTGGTGTTGCTGGCGGTCGGCGTCGCGCTGGTCGTCAACGAAATCGCCGACCAGCGCCGGGCCGCTCGGGCTCAACTCGTGACCTTGGCCAACGTCATCGGCGCCAATGTCGCTTCCGCCCTGCTGTTCAACGACCTCAAGGCCGCCGAGCAAAATTTGGCCGTGCTGCGCGCCAAGCCCGACGTGCCCTATGCCGCCATCGACGATCTCAAGGACAACAAGCTGGCCGAGTACCGGGCATCTGGTCTGACGAGCGAGCAACTGGACCGGCTGCGCCGCTGGAATGATGAGTTGGACGAAAAATACCATCGGCTCGGAGGCGAAGGCGAGATGGTGACGGCCGGGGAAGGGGAGCTGCTCGGCGCCCAGGGCCGAATGCTGGTCGTCAAGGCGCTGATCAAACAAGACGGCCAAACGCTCGGCTTCATCGAGATCTATTCGGATTTGCGGGAGCTGAGCGAAAGCCTGCAGCGCTATTACTGGATTCTCGCCGGGCTGCTGGTGGCGTCGTTGACCCTGGCGGCGCTGCTGGCCGCCCGGTTCCAGAGCTTTATTTCCGAGCCGATCCTGCGCTTGCGCAAGGCCATGAGCGATATCGCCGACACCCGCGATTACGCCGTCCGCGTGCCGCGCACCAGCGCCGACGAGCTGGGCGCGCTGGTGGACGGCTTCAACGGCATGCTGGCGCAAATCGAGCAGCGCGACGCCGATCTGGCGACTTACAACGCGCGGCTGGAACAAGAAGTCGCCGCGCGCACCCACGATCTGTCGGTCGCCAACACCGAACTGCATCATCTGGTCGAGGAACTGAGCGTGGCCAAGGAGCGCGCCGAGGCGGTCAGCAAGGCGAAATCGCAATTTCTGGCCAACATGAGCCACGAGATCCGCACCCCCATGAACGGTATTCTGGGCATGGCCGACCTGCTATTGGGAACGAAGCTGCACGGCAATCAAAAACGGTTCGCCCAGGTCATCCAGCAATCCGGGGTCAGCTTGCTCAGGGTCATCAACGACGTGCTGGATTTTTCCAAGATCGAAGCCGGCAAGCTGGAACTGGAAACCCTGGATTTTTCCCTGCGGGAACTGGTCGAGGAAGTGGTCGCCCTGTTTTCCGAAGGCGCCCGCCGCAAGAATTTGGAATTGGTCTGCGCCTTGCCCCCCGAGCCGGTTTTCGTCCGGGGCGATCCGGTGCGCTTGCGCCAAGTGCTCAGCAATTTGTTGGGCAACGCCATCAAGTTCACGAAGGAGGGCGAGATCGTGGTGCGGGTCACCGCGCTGGAGTCCAAGCCCCAAACCCATGCGCTGCGCTTCGAGGTGAGCGACACCGGCATCGGCATCCCCAGCGGCGATCAGGAGCGGATTTTCAATGCCTTCGATCAGGTCGATGGCTCCATGACCCGCAAATTCGGCGGGACCGGCTTGGGGCTGGCCATCGCCCGGCAGTTGGTGGAACTGATGGGCGGCGCCATCACCGTCCGCAGCGCCGAATCGCAGGGCTCGACCTTCGGGTTCACCCTGCAATTCGTCCGCGCCAAGACCGTGTTCAGCCCGGGGGAAAATGTCGGTTGGCTCCAGGGCATCCGCGTGCTGGTCGTGGACGATCATCCGACCGCCGGCCAAGCGCTGCAAAACCAGTTGCGGGCCTGGGGTATGCGGGCCGATGGCGCCGACGACGGCGAGGCGGCTTTGGCGCGGTTGCGGATGGCCCGGTCCGAAGATGACCCGCACGCGATCGCCATGCTGGATCAGAAGATGCCCGGCATGACGGGGCCGGAGTTGGCCTCGGCGATTCGCGCCGATGCCCGGCTGCGCCACCTCAAGCTGGTGCTGTTGACCGAGGCGCCGGAGTTGAATACGTCGCGTGAGCAGACCTTGCGGAGCCTGTTCGACCAGCAATTGAACAAACCCGTCCTGTCGGCGTCGCTGCGGGAATGCCTGTATCGGCTGATCAAAGGCGCCGGCGATCCGGTATCCCATCCCGGCGCCGACCAGGAAGAAGAGGACAGCCGGCGGAATGTCGCGAGCTATCCGGGGGCTCGCATTCTGCTGGTCGAGGATAACCTGGTCAACCAGGAGGTGGCCAAGACCACCTTGCTGCAGTTTGGCTGCGCCGTGGATATCGCCGGCAACGGCCTCGATGCGCTCGATCTGCTGGCGCGAAACGCCTACGATCTGGTGTTGATGGACTGTCAGATGCCGGTCATGGATGGCTTCCGGGCGACCGAGCTGCTGCGCGAGCGGGAGCGCGAGGCGGCCGAGTCGGGCGGACCGGCGCGGCGACAGCCCGTCGTGGCCTTGACCGCTCACGCGATCAGCGGCGACCGGGATCGCTGCTTGACGGTCGGCATGGACGATTACCTGAGCAAGCCGTTCGCGCGAGATGAGCTGATCGCGATTCTGAAGCGCTGGCTGCCGGCCTCGGTTCAAGCGCCGGCCGAAAGCGAAGCGCCCGCTGGCAGCGCCCCATCCGGCTCGACCGAAACGCCGGACGGGAGCATCGACCAGCAAGCCCTCGACAAAATTCGAGCGCTCGAACGCGGCGGGGCGCCGAACTTGGTCGCCCGCTTGATCGGGCTGTATCTGGAGGGGACCCCGCCCCTGATCGAGCGGATGAAACAGGCGCACGCCGACGACGACCACGAAGCGCTGCGCGCGGCGGCGCACACCCTGAAATCGAGCAGCGCCAACGTCGGCGCGATGAAGCTGCACGGTTTGTGCAATGAGTTGGAATTGCGGGCGCGCGAACGGCGCGGCGGAGATGCGCCGGTGTGGATCGAGCGAATCGAACAGGCGTTTTTGGCCGCGCGGGAGGTTTTGGGTCGCGAGCTTCCCCCGGCTTCGAGATGAGTTCCGCTCGCGGGGCGAGCCGGCGGCCCATCGCGTCGGGGTTGGCGCGCTCAGCCGGAGCGCCCGGCGGCGGGTTGGGCGGGTTGGGCGGGTTGGGCGGGTTGCACCGGCTTCATCCAGGACTCCAGGACCGGCTTTGGCTCCGGCAAACCCAGCCGGCGGGTGTAAACCGTGGCGTATTCCAGCACGCGCTGCACGTAGCTCCGGGTTTCCTGATAGGGGATGGTTTCCGCCCAAAGGTCGGCGGGCACGGCGCTGCGGCTCGGTAGCCATCCGGCGATTTTGTTGGGGCCGGCGTTGTAGGCGGCGGTTGCCAGCACCGGATTGCCCTGCAAGCGTTCCAGTATGCTCTGGAGATAGCGGACGCCCAAGCGCAGGTTGGTCTCCGGTTGCAGCAGCAGGTCGGGCGCTCCGCCGGCCGCATCCCGCAGTTGCCGGGCCATCTCTTGGCCGGTGGCGGGCATGATCTGCATCAGCCCCAGCGCCCCCACCGGCGAGCGGGCGGCGGGCCGGAAGCCGCTTTCCTGGCGGATGACGGCGTACACCCAAGCCGGATCCAGGGCGCTGGCGCGGGCGTTGTTCATCACTTCTTCCCGATAGGCCAGCGGGAAGCGCAGATCCAAGTCGTCCCAATATTCGGCGCGGGCGACGGTGGCGATGGCTTGCGGGTGCCAATCCCAGCGATGGGCCAGCGACGCGGCTCGTTTCAATGCCGGGGGATCGAACTGCTGGGTGGTTTGCCGCCATTCCGCTTCGGCTTCCGGCTCCCGGCCCAGGATGTAGAGTTCCCGAGCCCGCAGCAAGCCGGGAGAGCCGGCCAGCAGCGCGTCCAGCTCGGTCGCAGGAACCGCTAGCGGCGCGGAGGGGATGGCGTAAGGCGCGCCGAGCCGGTCGGCGGCCAGGAAACCGTGATAATCCCGCTGATCGGCGATGGTCCGATAAGCCTGTCGGGCTTCCTCGGTTCGGCCCAGCGACTCCAGGGTCCTGCCGCGCCAGTAACGCCATCGCGGGCTGTCCCGTTCCGATGCCGATAGCCGATCCAGCCAGTGCAGGGCCGCCGTCCAGTCGCCCTGCCGCAGGCAGACCCGCACCCGCCATTCCCGCACCGCGCCGTCCACCGCCGCCTCGGGCAAGGCGGTCAACCGCGCCAGCGCGGTCGGGTGGTAGTCGCTGGCGATCCACAGGGCCAGCAGCCGTTCCACGTCCATCCATTGGGGCGCGAACGGCCGGTAGCGTTCCTTGAGCGTGTCGAGCGCGGCGGCGGCGGCGAGCGCGTCCCGCTTGCCCCACGCTTTCAAGCCTTCGCCGATGAGGGTGGCGACGCGCGGATCGCCGGCCGGAATGCGAGCGGGTTCGAGCAGCGAGCGCGGGTTGTCGGCGACGGCCAGCCAAGCGTCCGCCAAGGGCTGGTCGGCGGCGGCCAGTTCCGCGCGCAAGACCCGCGCCAGCCCGAGGTTGCGCTGGGTCATCGCCAGGGCGAAACGCTGCCAGAGCAAGGCGGGCGGCGGGCCGCCCTGGGACCGCCAGAAGGCGATCACCGGGTCGCAGGCGGCCGGCAGGGCGGCGCCGCGCAGCCAAAGGGCGGCGAAGTCGCGCAAGGCGGGTTCGCCCTGCCCGGCGCTCAGCAAAGCCTGCCGCCGCCAGCAGTCGAAGGTCGGGTCGCGGGAAGGGGTGGCGTCGCGCAGGTAATCGTCCCAGCGCCGGGCCTGGGCGAGCTGCCGCAGCCAAGCGTTGCGCAACTGTCCGGCCAGAGGCGAGTCGGCGTGGGTTTCCAGGAATTCGCGGATTTCGGCGGCGGGCAGTTCCGGCAGCCGTCTCGACAAGTCCCGAAAGCGCAGGTAGGGATACAGCGGATAGGCGCGGAGATCGGCGTAATCGACCTGCCCGCCGTTTTGCAAGGACTGGTCGGCGGCCCGAAAACGCTCGCGCCAGCTTTGCAGCGATTCCGTCGCGCCGACATCGCCGGCGGTAACCGCGATCAGGAAGGCGATGGGGAGTATCCGCCATCGCCCTGGCGAATGTCGGCCGCTGCGGGCGCGAGATCCCGCAGCGGGATTCGTATAACTGGCGCCGCGCCGGGAACGGCGATGAATCATGCCCTCGCTACTTGTCGTTGCCCGCGAAGAGAGGGGCGCTTCTCGCGGAAGAAGCCGGCCGGTTCGGATTGACGGCATAGACCACGGGGGGACGGCGGGGGCCGGCATCGCTGGCGCCGCTGTTGCCGACGATGATCCGGGTGCCGGTCGGGGTCAGATAGGTGCGCGGGATCGCGGCCGAACCGGTGTTGCCGGAAGCCACGGACACGCCGGGGGCCAGGGTGCTGGTGCGCGGCGTGATGATGCTGACGCCGCCCGAGCGGTTCGGATAGCTGGAGGCCATTGCCGGATATTTGTTATAGGTCGCCAGCGGGCTGTCGGTCGCGCCGGCGCTGTAAGCGGTATTGTACAGACCGCCCCCTCTGTACTGCTGATGGAAATTCAAAACCCGCACGACATAGGTTTGCGTTTCCCGATAGGGCGGAATCTGGTTGCCGTATTTTTGCACCGCGCCTTCGCCGGCGTTGTAGGCGGCCACCGCCAGCCGGGTATCGTTGAACTGATCGAGCAGCCAGCGCAGATAACGGGCGCCGCCGTGCATGTTGGCGATCGGGTCGTAGGGATTGTTGACCCCGAAGCGCTCGGCCGTGCCGGGCATCAGTTGCATCAAGCCCATGGCGCCCTTGGGCGAAACCGCCCAGGGGTTGTAAGACGACTCGGCGCTGATCACGGCGTGCATCAAGGCCGGATCGAGCCGATATTGCGCGGCGATGCGGTTGACGTCCGGGGTGAATCGCTGACGGTTTTGCTCGTTGACCCGAAGCGGCCTGGGGGAGGCGGCGGCGCGAGGGTAAGTGCGTTGCGCGTTCCAGACGCCGCTCGTGCCGTACAGGTTGCTCGGGGCGAAGCTGGAGGCGGTCTGGGCCGACTCCTTGCGATAGGCCGGCGTGCGCATCACCAGCTTGTAGCGGGGATCGTTGGGGACGTTGCTCAGGTGCCGGATGCCGTTGCTGTCCACGAAAGCGTAAATGTCTGCCTGAACGGGCCCGGAAAAAGCCATAACCGCCGGAACCAGACCGGCCAATAGCCGCCGCTTCATCTGCTTCTCCTATTCTTATCAACGAGCTGGGTTCGCGGGTGACGATCGGGCGACCGTCCTGGCCCCAGCGGAAGAATCGAGCGTCTGTCGGTCAATACGATTAGATTAACACAATCTGCGGGATTGCAACCCCCAGTGCGGACCAACAGGGAACCGCCGTTTGCCCCATCACCCATGAAGGTTTTGAATAATATAGTAAAATTGAATTATAAAGGTCATTTGGAATTCCCCGATCCACCGGATATCTCCACCAGCGCGAGTGAAACGCCCCATGTTCAGAACCGCCGAACTGCAACGCAAGCTGCCAAAAGAGGATTACCGTGAACAGGTTCCCCGCTTGCGGGAAGAACTGTTGACCGCGCAGATGGAACTGCGCAAGGCCGATTTTCCCGTCGTCGTGGTGTTTGCCGGCGTGGATGGCGCCGGCAAGGGCGAGACCGTCAACCAGCTCCACGAATGGTTGGATTCGCGCTGGCTGATCACCCGCGCCTTCGGGGAGCTGTCGGACGAGGAGCGCGACCGACCCGAGTATTGGCGGTTCTGGCGAGAATTGCCGCCTCGGGGGCGGATGGGTTTGTTTCTGAGTTCGTGGTACTCGATGCCGATTCTCGATCACGTTTACGGGCACATCGGCTTGGCGGAGTTCGACGAGCGCTTGGAGCGGATCAAGACCTTCGAGAAGACCCTGGCCGACGACGGCGCTCTGATATTGAAGTTCTGGATGCATCTGTCCAAGGAGGCGCAGAGAGAGCGCCTGCGCAAGCTGGAGAAAAACCCGCTGCTGCACTGGCGGATCTCCAAGCGCGACTGGCAGCACTGGGAGCTGTACGACCAGTTCGTCGCCGCCGCCGAGCGCACCCTCATGAAGACCAGCACCGGACTGGCGCCGTGGAAGATCGTCGAGGGTTACGACGAGCGGTATCGCAGCGTCGCGGTGGCCACCGCCATACGCGACGCCATCCGGTTCCGGCTCGAAGAGGCCGATAAAGCGCCGGTCGCCGGCAACGGCGACGCTCGCCCCAAGCCGCCCCCGGCCGAGATCAACGCGATGGGGCCGGTGACGGTCCTCTCGCGCCTGGACATGAGCAAGACCTTGGCCAAGGACGACTACGACGCCGACATGAAACGCTATCAGGCCAAGCTGAACCAGCTCCAGCGCGCGGCCCGCGAGCGCAAGGTTTCGACCATCCTGGTGTTCGAGGGCTGGGATGCGGCCGGCAAGGGGGGTAGCATTCGCCGCATCACCGCCGCGCTCGACGCCCGCGATTATCAGGTGATCCAGATCGCCGCCCCGACCGACGAGGAAGCCGCGCACAATTATCTGTGGCGGTTCTGGCGGCACCTTCCGCGAGCGGGCCGGGTGACCATCTACGACCGCAGTTGGTACGGCCGGGTGTTGGTGGAGCGGATCGAAGGGTTCGCCCGCACCCGCGAATGGCAGCGCGCTTACGCCGAGATCAACGACTTCGAGGCCCAGTTGGTGGAGCGGGCCATCGTGCTGCTGAAATTTTGGTTGCACATCACCCCGGAGGAGCAGTTGCGCCGGTTCAAGGAGCGGGAGCAGATTTCCTACAAGGCGTGGAAGCTGACCGAGGAAGACTGGCGCAACCGCGAGCGCTGGACGGATTACGAGATGGCCGTCAACGACATGGTGGAGCGCACCAGCACCCGGCAGGCGCCCTGGGCGCTGGTCGAAGCGAACGATAAGCGCCACGCGCGCGTCGAAGTGTTGCGCACGCTGTGCGAACGGCTGGAGGCGGCGCTCGCCGGGGATTCCAAGCGGAGCCGCCCCAATCCTAAAGAAGCGAAAGACTCGAAGGTGCGATGATGATCGAACAAGCCGAAGTGGTGTCGGGCGGGACCGAAGCCGTCGAGGTCGCGGATGCGACGAAACCCCGCGCCGGTCGCGGGCGGCAGCCGGATGCTGCCGTCGCCGAGGTCCCCGCGCCACCGGCGGAGCCGGTCCTCGATCTCGAAGCCCGGGAATGGTATCTGAACCGCGAGCTGACCTGGCTGGCGTTCAACCGGCGGGTGCTGCACGAAGCCCAGGACGAGCGGACGCCGCTGCTGGAGCGGGTCAAGTTTCTGGCCATCGTCAGCTCCAACCTGGACGAGTTTTTCATGAAGCGCATCGGCGGCCTCAAGCAGCAGATCGGCGCGCGGGTGCGAGAGCTGACCGTGGACGGCCGCAGCCCCGAGCAACAGTTGAGCGAATGCCTGGTGATCGTGCACGACCTGGTGGACCAGAAGCGGGTGCTGGCGTCGGAGCTGCACGAGTTGCTCAAGGAACAGGGCATCGTGCTGCGCAGCTACAAGCGGCTGAGCGAAGCGCAGCGCAAGCAGATGCGGGAGTATTATCTGCTCAACATCTTCCCGCTGGTCACGCCGCAGACCATGGACCCGGCTCATCCCTTCCCGTTCATTTCCAACCTGTCGCTCAACTTGCTGGTGACGGTCCGCTACGCCAACGACGAATCGACCGGGCTGGCGCGCATCAAGGTGCCGGTCGGTTCCGGGATCGCGCGCTTTCTCCGGGTCGGCGACGAGGAGCTGTACGTGCCGCTGGAGGACGTGGTCGCCAACAACCTCGACCTGCTGTTCCCCGGCATGGTGGTGGAAGCTTGCGAGCTGTTCCGGGTGACCCGCAACGCTATCACCGAGCGCGCCGAGGATCAGGCCGACGACATGCTGCTGATGATCGAATCCGAGCTGCGCGAACGCCGCTTCGCCCCGATCGTCCGCCTGGAAGTGGAAAAGAACATGGACCCGATCCACCGCGGGATGCTGGCGGCCGAACTGGGTTTGGACGAGGCCAGCGAGGTGTTCGAAATCGATGGCATGATGGCGCTGCGCGACCTGATTCAGATCGTCAGCATCAACCGTCCCGAGCTGCACGATCCGTCGCACCATCCCCTCGACCACCCCAAGCTGAGCGACAAGCGCAACATTTTTCACATCCTCCGCGAGAGCGGGCCGATTCTGTTGCAGCACCCCTACGAGTCTTTCGCGACCTCGGTGGAGCGCTTCGTGCTGGAGGCCAGCCACGACCCCAAGGTGCTGGCGATCAAGATGACCCTGTACCGGACCTCATCCGATTCCAAGATCATCGACTACCTGATCGACGCCGCGCAAAACGGCAAGCAGGTGACGGTGGTGGTGGAATTGAAGGCGCGGTTCGACGAGGCCGCCAACATTCGCTGGGCGAACCGCCTGGAGGAGGTGGGCATCCACGTCACTTACGGCGTGGTGGGGCTGAAGACCCACAGCAAGGTGATTTTGGTGGTGCGGCGCGATTTCAGCGGCCTGCGCCGCTACGCCCACATCGGCACCGGCAACTACCACGCCGGCACCGCCCGCCTGTACAGCGATCTGGGTTTGCTGACCTGCGATCCGGTCATCGGCGAGGATTTGACCGAACTGTTCAACTACTTGACCACCGGCTACGTGCCCAAGCGCAATTACCGCAAGCTGCTGCCGGCGCCCAAGGTGCTCAAGCCGGCGCTGCTGGCCAAGATCGAACGCGAGATCGGCCACGCCAAAGCCGGCAAGCCGGCGCGAATCCAGTTCAAGATGAACGCATTGGAGGACAAGGACATCACCACCGCGCTCTACCGGGCCTCGCAGGCCGGCGTCAAAGTGGATCTGATCGTCCGCGACACCTGCCGGCTGCGCCCCGGCGTTCCCGGCTTGTCGGAGAACGCGCGGGTGATCAGCATCGTCGGCCGGTTTCTCGAACACACGCGGATTTTTTACTTCCACAACAACGGCGGAGAGGAATACTTCATCGGGTCGGCGGATTGCATGAAGCGCAATCTGGAAAGCCGGGTCGAGGTGGTGGCTCCGGTGGATGTGCCCGAATTGCGTTTGGAGTTGCGGCAAATCCTCGACGTGCAATTCGACGACCGGCGCGGCGCTTGGGACATGCAGCCCGATGGGAGCTACAGCCAGCGCGTGCCCGGCGAGGGCGAGGACCCGCGCAGCTCCCAGCAAATCTTGATCGAGCTGGCCGAGCGCCGACAGAAGGAAGCCCTGCGCCTGAAGAAGCGCAAGCCGAAGGGAATCGCCCGGCGGATGGCGAACTGACGGTGTTTATTCGAAATCTCGATAAGTATTCCAATTTATATTCGTTAATCTTATAAAAAAGGCGCCGTATATTGCTCCAGGTCATTAAACGCTGGAGAACACACCAAAATGAACCAACGACGCCTTTTTCGGATCCTGGCTGCCGTCGCGCTGGCCGCCGGGATCGGCTCGTCCGCTTTCGCGGAAACCAAACTGCTCAACGTCTCTTACGATCCCACCCGCGAGCTTTATCAGGACTTCAACGCGGCCTTCGCCGAGCACTGGAAAAGCCAGACCGGCGAAACCGTGACCGTCCAGCAGTCGCACGGCGGCTCCGGCAAGCAGGCGCGGGCGGTGATCGACGGGCTGGAAGCCGACGTGGTGACGCTGGCCCTGGCCTACGACATCGACGCCTTGGCCGAGAAGGGCAAGCTGATCCCGAAGGACTGGCAACAGCGCTTGCCGAACAACAGCGCACCTTATACCTCGACCATCGTGTTTCTGGTGCGCAAGGGCAACCCCAAGGGGATCAAGGACTGGGACGATCTGGTGCGTGCGGACGTGAAAGTCGTCACCCCCAACCCCAAAACCAGCGGCGGCGCGCGCT
>RRZU010301420.1_pt1 | contig 12456 bp, 10 predicted proteins | sample 2165561 | NCBI WGS metagenome assembly RRZU01 (sample SAMN10456909, study PRJNA506462) | wastewater metagenome | isolation source: wastewater sludge | place: USA: Moscow, Idaho | reverse complement strand
TCCATATCGGTCGAATCAAAAAGATTGGAAACCTGTATTTAGTCCATTTGCTAAAGCAAGGAAAAGGGTTGAAACGCTTTTTGCACAATTATGCGATCAATTTATGATAATCAGAAATTACGCAAAACAAACAGAAGGATAGTTTACCAGAATTACGGGGAAAATTAGTGCACTTACAATCCTTCAATATATAAACAAGATTAATAACAAACCCATTGGACAAATTAAATATGCACTAATTTAATTCCGCCAACGGGTATGCTTGTTTTAATCAATTGCTTTTCCTATTTTTGAGTCGTTTTTGCGAGGAACTAAAAAGAGCTCTTTTGTTGTTTTTGTTAAAATCGGAAGAGGCAACGAATCAGTCAGTGAAATACCCTCCGAACGAGGTGCTGTCTGCCTGCAAATAGCTCGCTATTTTTAACCTTATTTTCTATAACTAATATTTGAATAAGTATGGGAGCGTTGATTAATATTTTTTACCACTCAATGGGCAGTATGCTGATTGGTGTTCTTCTTACATTGATAGGGTGTATCTTGATGTTTGTGCTCATACGCGGTTGGTGGCGTAATTGTGCGTTTACTCCGATAAGTATCTTGGTCGGAGTAGTTCTCTTTCTGTTTCTCTCGTTTCAATCGGTGCTTTTTTGCGGAGCCATCACCATTAAATCGTACGGTGACAAGGTGGAGGATTACGTCAATGCCCTTGTGCAAAACATTCCTGTAAGTACGGAATTTTCTACGCAGCAAACTCTGCAAGTTCTCAATCACATCAGTGAAGAGTGGCCGTTGGTGGGCTACTATGTTAATCAGGCTGACTTTCAAGGACATACCCCTGCCGACATTGCCACTGCCATGGTCGATGAATTGCGCAGTTATATGAATCTTTTCATGCTGCGCCGGTTGGGCTGGTCGTTGCTGTTTGTTGTCATTGGAGCCACTTTGGTAATAAAAACCCTCTCTACTCAAAATTCAAGCGGGCGTAGCCCCCGGCAGCGAATGGAGAGAACGACTGTCAACCGACAACGCGTTTCGTCGCGTTCCACCCGACGGTGCACCCGGAGGTAATGGAAGTCTCTCCTTTGGAATGAACTGAATACAGCCTTTAATAGGCATAATCAAAACAGATGCTAAGATGGTGCCGGAGAGTAATGTTTTTTAGGTGCCGATGAATGCACCCTTCGTAGAATAAAACGGTGAGTGCTTTTTTAGCAAATAATACTTGTTTTAATCAATTATTATTCCGATTTTTGGAGCGATTTTATGAAAGAATTACAAGCGACTTCGGTTTTTGGTGAAAACAGAAAAAACAAGAAACAATAAGAACAGAAGTCTCCTTATACTTAATAACCAGAAAAACTCAATTGATATGCCTAACACTATTTTTTGCAGCAATAATCATATTTTGATTGGACTAGGAGGTACCGGAGGTAAAATTCTTCGCGAATTCAAAATGCGTATGTTCGAAGAATGTCCTACACAAGAGGAGCGGAGCAAACTGCCTGTGTCGTTACTCTATGTCGATTCTACTGACGAAATGATGCCCAAGGATGGACGTGCCCGTCCCGACTTCCGTGTCATGGGACAAGACGCCTCGTTTACTAACAATGAATTTCTTAACATCAAGGCCGTTGATGTGGAACACATACTCGACCACATCGGCAACTATCCTTCGGTGAAGGGGATTGTAAACAATGTGGGTGCTGTTAAGTCGGCCATCGGCTCATTAGGGCAGGCTGCCGGTCAAAAACGTCGGGCAGGTCGCCTATTGTTTGCTGCCAATGCCGTGGGATTTGTGAACAGTCTCCGCGATGCCTATGCTCGCTGCGAACGTGTGTCTGGTAACGCCAATCATACCAATATCCATATTTTTGCTGGTCTGTGTGGTGGCACAGGGTCGGGCTCTATTGTCGATGTTATCGTGCAATCGCGCAAGACTTTCCCCGATGCCAAAATATCGGTTTATGGCATGATTCCGGAAATGAATCTGCCCAAAGCCGACATGGATCAAGGACGTTACTACCAGAATGGCTATGCGGCCATAAACGAACTGAATGCCCTGCAAGCCGGACGTTGGTTTCCGCAGGATGTGACAGGAGGCGGCGAAGCCCGGTTCTATAGCGACCGCATCAAAGGTGTGGCCGACGGAGTAACTATATATAGCAATGTAAATGACAACGGACTCACTATTAACTCACTGTCGGAACTCCCGAAGATTGTGAGCGACTGTGTTTTTGCCCGTATCTTCTGCATCGACGAGGAGAACCTGCCGGTGTATGGCGATATACTCCGTGCGTTCAACTACGAAAACATGGACGACTTTGCCCTGGAATATGATGAAATAGCCAACCAAGATGCCAATGGCAGAATTCCTGTGGCGCGCACCAAAAAGGTTATCTCGTTTGGTATCAAGCGAGTGATGTATCCGGAATTGCGTATTCTTAAACACATCACCTACACGGTGGGTGAGAGTATTCTTTACCAGTTTAAATACAATAACTGGCGCGAGAACCAAGGCTATGTAAACGAAGAGAAGAACAAGGATTACCGCAAGGAGTACTTGAATAAGGATAAACTGGCCAACTGGATGCTCGACGACGTGCATCTGACACTGGATGTGAAGATTTTGCCGTCGTGCGACAACTACCAACGTTTCAACGAATACTGGCACGACAAGGCCATTGCCTATGCCGAGGAGGCCAAGAAGGCTAGCTGTCCGCTGAACGAACTGGATAACATCATGGGCGAGTTCTACCTTCAGCACTTCCGCGAAGAGGGTGTAGAGGCATTCTTTAACGGCAAGGAACGTGCCATTCCCGAAATGGCCAAAGAGGTGCGTCACACCATTGAATCGCAACTGTTTGAAAAGTGGAAGCTGGGCGATATCTCCATTGTTGAGTTGCAGAAAGTCTCTAAGTTACTATTGGAGCGTATGGGCGATATTCGAACCGAACTGGATCAGAAGAGCAATGAAGAGAAGAATAACTACGAGGCTTGTGACGAAGACCGCTCGGCCAATGTAGAAGAGTGGAGCCGACTGGGCATTTTGCAACGCATGATTAACATCGGTGCCCGTCGCTACGCCGACCACCAGAATATCTTGACCGATTACTACACGTCAAAGACCATGCTAGTAGCCTGGGAGTTTGCCAAAAAACTGGCATCCAAAATCTTTGTCGAGATGGGTAAGATGGATGCCGATATAGCTGCCTTTGGTCAGAAAGTAAATGAAGCCATTGAAGAGACCGAGCGATTGGTAAGTGCTCAACGCAAAGTAAACAAGGGGCTGGAAGATATGAAGGGAGCCATCATCGAAGTGAGCGAAGATGAAACCATGATTGAATTCGAGATTGATTTGAAAACCGATAAGGTGGATATGCCCAATATCGCCCGACAGCTGCGTGAATCGATATTGCCCAAGGAAGAATTCCTTAACTTTGGCAACCTGGCCAATGCCATTCATGTGGACGACATTAAGGATGCCTTTGACGTGAAACTTTCGCAGATTATCACGACCAAGCATGCCGAAAAAGCCGACAGCGACAATAAAGTGTTGGGACTGAATATCCTCACGCAGTTGCAACAGAAACTCAAAACGGATGATGATATTAAGGCTTTTGCCTCCAAAATAGTCAATCAAAGTGGAGTCTATCTGAAACTGAACAACGACCAAATGCAGCTGCACCTACGCAACAACGAAGGCAACCTGAGCCCTACCAATCCGGCCAGTATCAACAAAAAGACCATCTTGGTATCCATACCTTCGCCCGATAAGAATGAGGGACTGAAGCGATTTGCCGACAAGCTGGTGCTTGCTTTCAATAACTCGTTTAATCAGAGCACGGCGCGCACCACCATTACGGTGGACAGAAACAGCCCGCGTAAGGACGAGCTCTCTATCATTACGATAGCCTACTGTTTCCCCATTCGCGCCATCGATTGGATGGCGCCTTACAAGCAGCGTTACGAACAGTTTCTGCATACAGGCAACCCCAATACGGACATAAACAACGCCATTTTGCTGCATAGCGAGGGCGACGGAAGTCAGCTCCCCTCTCTGTTTGTGGTGGAGAATGCCGAAGAGATTGCAGCTCAGAATGCCAAAGCGGAGGCCGATAAAAAGGCCAGCACTGAGGGTGTCACCAGCACGCCTCCTCCGGTAGCTCCTGGCATGGGTACACCTCCTCCGCCTCTCGGAGTGCCTGCCATCTCTCTCTTCTTGACGCTGAATGGCCAGCAATATGGTCCGTACAACCTGGATGCTTGCCGGCAGATGGTGACCAGCGGACAGCTTACCCCGCAAACAATGGTGTGGATGGAAGGAATGCCGGCTTGGGCAGCCGCCAGTACAGTGCCCGCCCTGCAAGTGCTCTTTGCTCCTCCCGCAGCACCCGGCATGCCCCCGCTGCCTCCCATGATGTAACTAGGTAATTATTAAATAAATATAGAATAAAGAAAATGGCTAAAACAAGAACTGATCGTGTGCAATACAGATATGGCATTTGCTTGAACGATAGCTGCCCCAAGTGTAAATCGAAAGAGATTATACAAATTCCTGCCCGCAAGGATTTTGTATGTCCCGAGTGTCAGAAAAATCTGCGTGAGTGTCCGCCTCCTCCGCCGGGTCCTAACAAAAAATTGATAGGTGGAATTATCGGTGTTGTGGTGGTGGGAGTTGTCGTTGCTATTCTTTTGATGAACCTGGGCGAAAAAACACCCGCAGCACCGCAGGATCCTGTAGAAGTGACTACACCCGATTTGATTAACGATGAAGAGCAGACTGCGCCGGAAGAAATCGTGGTAGAAGCACCGAAAGAAGAGGTCGCCCCGAAGGTGGAACCGAAAGCGAAACCCGCAGCTTCGCCAACCTACGGCACTGTGAAACTAAGCTATGGTACCTATACCGGTGACCTAAAGAATGGCCAACCTCACGGACGTGGAAAGATTACATACACCCGCAAACAACAGATTGTTCCCTCGAAAGATTTTGTAGCCAACGCGGGCGACGAGTACGAAGGCGACTTCCGCGAAGGAAAAATCAGCAGTATGGGTATCTGGTACCACGACGGTCAACAGACTGCTATCAAACCATGATACTAAAAAGAAAGATACTCCTGATCCTCTTGATGATGGGGCTGATGCTGACCGCCAATGCAGCAACGTCCTATCACACCCAGCGACTCAAACAAATAGGCGAAGCCATTGCGCTTCGGCTACCTGATACGCTGGAAGCCGACTGTTGCCTGGAGAATTTGGGTAGCTATAACCAGCGGCCATTGAAGGTGTTGACCAATACCTTTGGTGACATCTCGCACATCGGATACCGCCTCTTTACACCTCAAACGGTTGAGGCGTATGGCACACAGGGTGTCTTTCTTCATTTTCTGGAGCGCTATGCGCTGGAACTCGACTTGCGCCTGGACGAGCGTCAACCCACCGAGCGGATAGAGCTAGACAAGGTGACTTGCTACCAAGGTAATCTTAGTCTGTTGAATGCCTTGACGCCCGACACCCCTTTTAGGGTGGAGTTCTTGGAACGCCGCATGTACAAAATTCAATGGACGCTCGGAACCCAAACGCTGGGAATATCAGTGCCGGCCGACTGTCAGTTACTACTGGGGGCCAATGCCATTGAGCTGGAGGATATTTTTAGACGAGATGTGGAACGCATTTTTCCCATCGACTGGGATGCCTTGATTACGGAGAATTCGGCGGTGAGTGAATCGATTTCTCAGAAATATCAGATTATTAATGCTGAGAGCTACCTGAGCAACTCCATTCGGAGCGACCTCTACTTGCAGCGAACAGCCGGGAAGATGCGACTGATTACCTCTCCGGAGAAGCCGGTGCAGAGCATCAAGAACATTCTGTTGACGGGTACGTTCGAACAGGATCTCCCGCTAGACTTAAAGATTGACCGTTACGGATATGTCAGTAGCAATGTAGCCATCTCGCTGCAACAGTTTTTGACCTATTGCAGGCAAACCCACTTTAAATTGTATGTGGGCATTAAGAACTATACCAAGGAGATGGTTTCGGCCACACTGTTTGCGGTGAATCTTAACTTGGGATGCGATCATGTCCTCTCGTTGGAATTCCCCACCGGCATACTTGCGGGTGATATTCAACCCATCAAAGGGGTGTTGTATGCCTTCATCCCCTTGCATAATGTGACAGAAAAGTTTTTCATGCAAAATAGCAAAGAGTAGTTTCTATGAAAAGAATTGTATTATCAATAGTGGCAGTGTTGCTGGTTGCTGGTGCTGCCATGGCCGACGACAGAAAAGATGTGAAGGCGCAAATCAATAGCATTAAAAAGAACAACCAGTATATCTACGCCGAGGCCACTGCCGCTTCGGCAGAGGAGGCCAAGGAGTTTGCTGAGGAAATGCTATACAACAACATCAACGAATGGGTGGCTAAGCAGAAGCGCATGCGCAACAGCGCGAATATTGTTATTAATAACAAGAAAGAGGTGTGGAGTTCTGTGGATTTGCCTCGTGGCAATATGTTTCGTTCGTTTGTTTATGTAAAGAAGAGCGATATCATAGCATCCGATAATGTGACTGTTGTGAAAAATACGTCGCTTACCGAGGCAACTCCTGCGACCTCTTCGGTAGAGAAAATTATCTCGGATGTGGCTTGGGAGGTGGCTGCATGCAGCGATTATTCGGCACTAGCAGCCAAGATTACCGACTTGAAGACAGAGGGGAGAATTGAAAAATACGGTCGCTATGCCTCGCTCGACTCTCCACAAGAGTATTACCTAGCCATCTACAACACCGCCGGCAAGATTGTAGCCATTCTCTCGCCCGGTCAGAATCGCATCAATATCAATACCAAGAATCCGGACAGCGAGAAGAACTACAGCGGATGCGGTGCCATTGGATTTAAAGTTAAATAGACATATAAAGTTTGAGCAATGAAAAATAGAATGATAGCTTTGTTGGGTATGTTGTTCGCTCTCTTCGGAGGGGGAGTCACCACCTGTTATGCAGTCAGCGTAACCCTCACCGTCGATGAAATGAGTGTTGCTCCGGCCGCCCTGAAAGCAGCTGAACGCAACCTCTCTATAGTATTAACCGAGATAAACCGTGCGCAGCGCAGCCGAGATATTTTGACTACCAGCGAGTTGCCTATGGACGATTTCTCCATCAAGTCGCTGATACGTCTTTGGGCGGTCACTCCCTTCTATTGCGACGACGACGAGGTGGTGGAGCGTTGCTGGATTTTCAAGGATGGGTCTATGATGGTGAGCCACATTCCGCTCATTATTACCCCCGAAGATGAAGCATTCGGTATGGGAAACTACCAGGAAGCAGTGGTGGAATTCGACAAAAACGGCCAACTGACCGACTTTCGCCTAGCCATTGATGCGCATACGGCCGAGAGTATTGAACGTTGCGGCTCGGTGGTGGAAAAGGAGACGCAGATGATTATCTTGCAATACATCGAACGATTCCGCACAGCGTACAACCAGAAGGACACCGCAACCATTGCGCAGATGTTTAGCGACGATGCCTTGATAATCACCGGCAAAGTGGTAATGAGCCGTGCCAGCGAAATGAAACCCGCCGTAGCGAAAGTGGAATATACCAAACAGAACAAACAACAGTATATTCGTAAATTGGGACTGGCCTTCAAACGCAACAAATGGATTGATGTGAAGTTCAGCCAGATTGGCGAGAACGGCGAGCAAGGAGGTTGCGGAGGTATCACCCGCTCCAAGGTAGATCCCACCAAGTATGGTGTCCGTCTGCGGCAAGAGTGGCGATCGAGCAACTACAACGACGAAGGGTATCTCTTCCTATTGTGGGAGTTTCCTAAAGACGGCGGTGACCCCATCATTCATGTGCGCACTTGGCAACCACAGTGGGCAGGCGGCAAGGAACAACAGCCCGATGATAACATCTCCACCCTGGGAGGATTTGATTTATAATAGCCTGTTTTGCATATGAAAAAGATTATATTACTCTTACTGCTCTTTGTAGGCTATGGCACCGCTTTGGCACAAACGGCCTATATATCTTTCCGCTCTTATCCGCAAGAGGACAAAAACGAACAGCTGCTGGATGCAGGGGGCATACTCATTCTTTCGAAACGAAGCGACTTGGCCATTACATTGACTAATGTCGATAGACCCATTATACGTCCCAACGGCATTCGTCCCGACGGCTATTACGAATACGAAGTGATTGTTGATGCCGAAGAGACCAGCACCCCTAAGATTGAGGTAAGCAAGCGGGGTAATGTCTATAAAGTGGACTTCGTGGTGCGTTTGAAACCTAACTACTTCAGGGCTTACCTTATAGAAGAGGTGGAAAAACCCATTCGCATGGAAGATATGTCGCGACCTAACGATGCGGTATTGGATGCCTCGCTGGCCGAGATAGAGATTGAATCGCCCATTGCTGACTTGCAGGTAACCTGCTCGCAGCTTCTCCAAGCGAACACCAATCGCACCCGCAAAAAGACTGACAGCAGCATTCATATCATCTCCATCCAAGTGCCCATCGCCAGTCTGACGGCAGCGCAGGAACGGGTGGAAAAGGCACAGCAGGACTACGATGCCCTCTACAAACGCATGATGTCGGATACTCAAAACAATGCCGATGATGACAAGAAACTGGAACAGCTAGAGGATGAGGCTAGGTTGGCCGAACAGCAGTTTGCCGAAATAACTACCATCGGCATCTCGGCCGAAGGAACCAACCAACTGCAAATAGATATCAGTGGACTGAAGCCGCGCATGAAGCAGAGTTACGGTATCCTGTTGCTACGCACCATCGAATACTCCACCGAATGTAGTGCCATGGTGGCCGAAGGGGGACGTCAGTTTGCTTTGCGCAACTACAAAGAGGCGCGGCAGGCGTTCGATAACGCCCTGAACTCAAAGGATGTGGAGCCTAGTCAGAAACCGGGCATCCTGCAAAGCATTGCCGATGCCGACTCTTGCATCCGCTACAACAATTACACGAAGCAGATGCTGAGAAATATTGCCGAACTGAAGAAAAAGGGGGTTGCCAACCAGGCCGAATTGGTGAAGAACGCATCCGCCGCCATCGATTTTATTGAGGTACTCAATCGTTATAATCCGTGCGACTTCTATGAAAAGAATCTGAGGGTGCTTTCGAAGATGATTGAAAACTTGCCGCTTGATATCAAATTTACCGTGTCGCGTTGGATAAAGGATGTCTCAGGTTATCACGAAGGGGGCAATATACCCCATGTGGAGCTTTGGGCAAACTATAGTCCCATAACCCCATCGACAAAAGAGTACCAGACCGACAAACGGTTCGTCAAGATGACTGCGAACAACACGTTTGTGTGTATGGGAAAAACCGACGAGAAAGGGGAGGTCGTTCTGCACCTTGACCGTAAGTCATTGCCGCAGGGCATCTTTTTCCGCCCCACCTTGTCGGATGGTAAGAACAATATCGAGTATATCGACATGAATAAGATTCTCCGCAACTCGACCGACGAGTATCAGATGCGTCAGTTTAGATTGCGAATGTACACTGAGAAATAAACTATATAACTTACTAAAAATAAATAACTATGCAAAGAAAAACATTTTTAAAGACGGTAATGCTGCTAGCATTATTCATGGTAGGAACCACACAACTCTCGGCCCAAGGTTTCCTTAAAAAATTACAGAAGACAGCCGCAACTGTGGGCAATACGTTAGTCTCCGATGGCGCAACAGCCGAAGCTTCGGCCGATACGACGGCTGCCAAAAAAGTAAACTGGGACAAATTACCTCAATACAGTGCCTACATGATGTTTGAAACCGATTCTATCACGGGAGATACTGTGAAGTACGAGGATGGAACGATGAAGTACTACGTTATCTTGATGGATCAGTTCGGCAATCGCCGCACACCGGAGACGGTAAAATCTCAACAAAAGATAGTGAACGATGCCGTAACCGCTATTCTGGTGAAAGTGGGCAGTGGAGCCTTAATGGGAGGTTTGAGTGGCGGACTAGAAGGAGCTGCTAAAGGCGCAGCCGTTGGTGCAGTGGCTAGTAGTTACGATATCAAGCAAGCCACTCAATGGAAAAAGGTTTTGAGAAAGCAAAAGAAGTTATTGGAATCTTACGAGGAGAACTATACCAGTGAGGGATTGCCCAAAGATTCAAGCGTGAATCCTGAATCGATTCCCGACCTCAACTTCGATAAGGCCAACATTACGAGTGCCAACACCAAGGAGATTAAGGAACAGTTGGATAAAATGTCGGACGAAGAAATATCGGATGATATATGGGAATCTCTCGAGAGTGAATCCTAAACGCCGTTCCAACGGACGAAATAATGAGTCCTGAATGGTTGTAACGAACCCAAAGGATGCGGATAGTTGAAACAAAGATAGTTGCTAGGTTCTTCCAAGCAACTATTTTTGTTTTTAATAGGGATGGGGGAGTCGATATATAATCAGCTAAACAAAATGTACTTATTACATTTCCCAAAGCAAGGATTACCAATAATCGTTTCCATGTCCAAAAATTGTATTATGATGCATTAGATGACTTGCGAATTACACTACGCTGGCTGGCTCGCTACATGGAAAATGATGAAATCAAACAATGTAGAGAAGAGGGGAAACCATAAATAGGGTCTGCTTAAAAACTCTCAATACTTTATAAATTGCTGTATTATCGCTAACTTTGTATCTACTAAATGCAAGGAAATATGTCAAAACAGCGTAAAAGTCGTGCATCTGTACGTTACGAGAGTCCGAGTCAGTTGACTTTATCTGGCTTTGAAACACCATTCGAGCAAAGTTTGAATCCCAAGAATCGCTGGGTTGTCTTGGCTGGATTGATTCCCTAGGATGAGATCTGCGGTATATACCACAAGCAAGTTGGTATCAGTCGAACTGGTCGTCCAGGTCTCAGTCCTCGGGTTGTATTGGGTTCTTTGATCATCAAACATCTTTGCAACTTGGACGATCGAGAGACTGTAGACCAGATCTCCGAAAACATCTATATGCAGTACTTCTTGGGCTACCCCAGTTTTTCTAACGAACCACCTTTTGATGCCTCCCTATTTGTCGAGATTCGTAAACGCTTGGGAGTAGATGCCTTGAATGCTATCAGTGAAGATTGTAGAGATAAAGAGGAAGAAGGGAGTCTCTAATGATAAAGAGGATAAAGATTCGGACTCTACTGATAATGAGAATAATGGATCAACTCCTAAGCATAAAGGTCGAGTGATCTTTGATGCCACCGCTTGTCCCCAAGATATTGCTTATCCTACCGACCTGAACTTAGTTTCCGAAGCTCGGGAGGTATCCGAGCGACTCATTGATCGGCTTTATGCTCCTGTTTTACACCAGAAGAAACCCCGAACCTATCGGCAAGTAGCTCGCAAGCGTTATCTTCAGACTGCCCAGAAGAAGAATAAGTCAAAGAAAGTGATTCGTAAGGCAATGAAAGCACAGCTGGACTATCTACGTCGTAATATCAAATCGATTCATCGGCTATTAGATGCTTATCCAGATAAGTTGCCATTGAATAAGAAAGAACTCAAGTATTTGTATGTTATCCAGACGCTTTATCAGCAGCAACTGACTATGTTTGAGAAGAAAACACATACAATAGAAGATAGAATCGTCAGCATCCATCAGCCACATATCCGTCCGATCGTACGCGGTAAGAGTCAAGCGAAAGTAGAGTTTGGTTCCAAGATACATGTTTCTATTATTGATGGAGTCAGTTTTCTGGACGAACTCTCATGGGATGCATTTAATGAAGGCAGTCATCTTGAGTCATACATTGAGCAATACCGAAAACGGTCTGGGTATTATCCCGAGGAGGTTTTGGCTGATCAAATTTACTGCACTCGGGCTAATCGTAAGATGTTAAAAGAGAAAGGTATCCGACTTTTAGCCAAGCCATTGGGCAGACCCTCGGCAGTGTCGATTCATGTAAGTCCAGGAGAGCGCAATCCGATAGAGGGCAAATTTGGGCAGGCAAAGACGGGATATGGTCTCAACCGAATCAAGGCAAGGCTCAGACAGACAAGCGAATCGTGGATTGCCAGCATCTTCCTGGTGCTAAACCTAGTCAAATTGGCGGGGGAGGCACTCCCGTGTCTAATCATGAAGTGGCGGCGAAGTTTTTCAGCACAGCTCGTGCAGTTATTAAAGAGCCTCTATGAACAATTGTATGTTTCTGGCTTAGAAGAAAAAGATCAAAGCAGTACGCTGAGTTTTTAAGCAGACCCTATTTATATGTTACAACATAAGGTTTAAATATGTTAATTATTTATTATAATCAAACAGTCCGTACTGTCAGTTCATAAATATCGGCTATCATAAGCGTCCACTAAAAAACGCAAAGAGTTCTTTGAAATGATTGAATATTAGTCTTATACAACGATTATTCGAGCGAACGGACTTGATTCTGTTACTTTGCATTCTTAATTGAATAGCATATGTTTCAAGATAAATACG
>RRZU012226936.1_pt1 | contig 12457 bp, 17 predicted proteins | sample 2165561 | NCBI WGS metagenome assembly RRZU01 (sample SAMN10456909, study PRJNA506462) | wastewater metagenome | isolation source: wastewater sludge | place: USA: Moscow, Idaho | reverse complement strand
AGCACTGATGCGCATTTCTGCAGGTCAGAGGCGGATTGACGGGTGGCGGTCACGGGGTATGTTAGGCGAGGTCGACCCGTCCGGGGAGGTACCCGCAGCAGCGGTCCAGGGTGAGTCGGCACATGATTTGACCGGCTCGCCGCTGTCCCCACGGCAGCCGGGGGGCCGGGTCAGACCGGCTCAACGAAGGAGAACGCAGGGCTCACGGCGCCCAGTAGAAAACAGTCGTGGCGCGGCACCCGGCCGCACCTCGACTGGTCCCAACGGCGCCGTGGGTCCTGCGTTCGTCTGTGCAGGGTTATGGCCTACGGTGCAGGGGTGCAGCGTCTCGTCCTCGCCGTGCTCGGCGGTCTCGCGGTGGCGCTGGCGTTCCCGACGACGAGTCTGTGGGGCCTGGCACCGGTCGGCCTGGCCCTGATCGGCCTGGCCACCTGCGGCGCCGGCTGGGCCCGCGGAGGGACCCTCGGGTATGTCGCCGGGCTCGCGGTCTTCCTTCCGACACTGAGCTGGGCGGGCATCTATGTCGGGACCCTGCCGTGGCTCGCGCTCAGCGGTCTGCAGGCGGTGGCCGTCGCCGGGGTCGGTGCCCTGCATGGCGGTCTGACCGGTGCGCGGCCTGGTGTCGCGAGGGTGCGCCCGGTCGTCCTCGCTGTGTCCTGGGTGGTCGCCGAGTCGCTGCGCGGCCGGCTCCCGTACGGCGGCTTCCCGTGGGTGCTCCTCGGCACCAGCCAGGCCGACTCGCCCTTCGGCCGGCTCGCACCGGTCGCCGGGACGGCCGGCATCGGCTTCGCGGTTGCCGTGTGCGGTGGCCTGCTGGGGTATGCCGTCCAGGCCCGCGGTTGGGGCCGCACGAGATTGGCCGCGCTGGTCACTGCCGCCGCGGCACTCCTGGCCGGCCTGGTGGTGCAGCTGCCTGTCGACGGGCCGATGATCTCGGTGCTGGGGGTCCAGGGCAACGTCCCGCGTCCCGGTCTGGACTTCAACGCCGAGCGACGCGCCGTCCTGGACAACCACGTCCGAGCGACGATGACGGCGGCCGAGGAGGTGGCCGCCGGAACCCGGGCCCACCCCGACCTCGTCGTCTGGCCGGAGAACTCCTCCGACATCGACCCCACCCGCAACCCGGATGCCGATGCGGTGATCCGTCAGGCCGTCGACCGGATCGGCGCGCCGGTCATCGTCGGGACCCTCACCGACGACGGGACGGTGCTCCACAATGTGTCGTTCACCTATGCCCCCGGCGAGGGCGTCGTAGCCCAGTACGTCAAGCAGCACCCGGTCCCGTTCGCCGAGTACATCCCGGACCGGGCGTTCTGGCGCCGGCTGAGCTCGGCAGTCGACCTGCTCCCACGGGACTACAGCCCCGGGGAGGGTCGAGGCATCGTCACCGCCTCGACCGCGTCGGGGGCCACGGTCCGCGCGGGCCTGTCGATCTGCTTCGAGGTCGCCTACGCCGACCTGGTCCGCGATGTCGTCACCCACGGTGCGAACCTTCTCGTCGTCCAGACGAACAACGCCACCTTCGGGTACACCGCCGAGTCGGAGCAACAGCTGGCCGTGAGCCGGATCCGCGCCATGGAGTTCGGTCGGTCGGTCGTCCATGTCTCCACGGTCGGTGTCAGCGCCTTGGTCACCCCGGACGGAACACCACACCTCACCTCGTCGTTGTTCACCACGGCGCTGCTGTCCGGTGTGCTCCCGCTGCGTGACGACCTCACGCTCGCGGCGCGGCTGGGACAGTGGCCCGAGCTCCTCGCAGCCGCGCTGCTCCTCGGGCTCGCCGCCGCGCATACGGCGGGGTGGCGAGGGGGACTGCGCCGCAGCGGTGGGCAGCGTCATACCGGCAGCAAGGAAGGCAGTCATGCAGACGACCGATGACCGACTCACCCGGGTCGTCGTCCTCATCCCGACGTACAACGAGCGGGAGAACCTGCCCCAGATCGTTGCCCGGGTACGCGCTGCGACCCCGCACGTCGACATCCTCATCCTCGAGGACAACTCCCCGGACGGCACCGGTGAGGTGGCCGACGCGTTGGCGGCCGCCGACCCTGCGGTGCACGTCATGCACCGGCCCGGAAAGGCCGGGCTGGGGGCCGCCTATCTCGCCGGCTTCCAGTGGGCGCTCGACCAGGGGTATGACGCGGCCGTCGAGATGGACGCGGACGGCTCGCACCAGCCCGAGCAGCTGCCGAGGCTGCTCGAGGCGGGACGCTTCGCCGATGTCGTCATCGGGTCGCGGTGGACCGCCGGCGGCTCGGTCGTCAACTGGCCGGCACACCGCAAGGTACTCAGCCGCGGCGGCAACCTCTATGTCAACGCGATGCTGGGCATCTCGGTCGGGGACGCCACGGCGGGGTACCGGCTCTACCGGCGCTCGGCCCTCGAGGCGATCGACCTCGCCGGGGTGTCCAGCGCGGGCTACTGCTTCCAGGTCGACATGACATGGCGGGCGGTCCAGGCCGGGCTGCGGATCGTCGAGGTGCCGATCCAGTTCGTCGAGCGTGTCGTCGGCGACTCCAAGATGAGCCAGGCGATCGTGGCAGAGGCGCTGCGCAATGTCACCGTCTGGGGGGTCCAGAAAAGGGCCGCCCAGGTGGGCCGTGCGGCTCGGTCGGCGCGGGAGCGCACTCGGGGCCTGGGTGCTGGCGCGGCGGCGCGGGAGGGCCGATGGCACCGGCTGTGACCCAGGTGCGGCGACGGCGGCCGTGGGCGCGGTTGCTTGCGCTGGCCCTGCTCGTCGTGCCGATCGCCGAGATCGCCGTCATCATCGCGGTCGGCAAGGTCATCGGGGGCTGGCCGACCCTGCTGCTCCTCCTGGTCGAGTCCGCCTTCGGGGCCTGGCTGGTCCGCCGCGAGGGCGGCCGGGCCTGGCGGGCGCTGTCGGAGGCACTGAGCTCGGGGAAGATGCCCGCTCGCCCGCTCGCCGACGCTGCATTGGTCCTCGTCGGAGGGACGCTGCTGCTCACCCCCGGCTTCCTCACCGACATCGTCGGCTTCTTCTTCGTCCTGCCGCTCACCCGTCCATTGGCCCGTACATTGCTCGAGGCGGCCGTCTCCCGGCGGCTGCTCGGGAGCGCGACCGTGGTCCGCGGCGCGTGGGGGAGCGGGGCCCCCGGCCCTGCTACGCACCCGCCGCGGGCGTCGAGCGGTGAGGTCATCGAGGGCGAGATCATCGAGGACTGAGCGTGGCCTGGGTGCCACGCACACGCGACGAGGGCTGGGCCACCAGGTGGCCCAGCCCTCGTCGCGTGTGTCTCGCGCGGTCAGGCGCTGCGCGCCTCGGGGCGTTCGCCGCGAGAGGCCCGAAGCAAGGTCAGGCGCTCCTCGAGGAGCTCCTCCAGCTCAGGGATGGACCGGCGCTCCAGGAGCATGTCCCAGTGCGTGCGGGCGGGCTTGCTCGCCTTCAGCTCCGGGTCGGGCCCGTCGAGCAGCCGGGCGTCGTCGCCGCAGCGGCACTCCCAGGTGGACGGGATGTCGGCTTCGACGCTGAACGGCAGGTCGAAGCGGTGCCCCTTGGGGCAGATGTAGGTCGTGATCTGGCGCTCGCTCGGGACGACGTTCTCATCCGACTCCATGCTCAACGCACCGAGACGGGTCCCCCGTAGAGTCCGGTCGGCCATGCGGTTTCCTCCTGGTCTGAGCGCGCCGCAGGTGCGGCCACGTACAACTCAGACGGTTCAACGTCCAGACCCGTTGCACTGTTCCTTGTGTGACGTGGGTCACAGTTGGTCGTTGAGCCCCCTCCCGCGGCTGGGGGAGTGGGGCATCTGTGCAGGTCAGATGACTGCGGGCACCTGGTTCCCCGCGGCGATGATTCCCTCGCGCATCCGGACCCGGGACAGTAACAATCCACCGACGACGAAGAAGACGATGAGCGCGAGGATGGCCGCCCGGTACGAATGGGTCAGCTGCTGGACGAGCCCGAAGAGCAGCGTCCCGAACCAGCTCGTGCCCCGCTCCATGGCCTGGTAAAGGCTGAAGAACTCCGCCTCTCGGTTCCGGGGGACCAGCTGGCTGAACAGCGAGCGGGACAGCGCCTGGGACCCACCGAGCACCAGGCCGATGCCGACCGCGAGGGCGAGGAAGATGAGGAACTTGCCGCGCGGGACGACATACGCGATGGCGACGATGACGGTCCAGGCGACCAGGGAGTACAGCACGGTGCGCCAAGCGCCGAGACGGCCGGCGAGCTTGCCGAAGATCAGGGCCCCGAAGAAGGCGACGAACTGGACGAGGAGGATGACCTGGACCAGCTGGGTACTGGTGAATCCGAGCTCCTCGGAGCCGTACACCGCGGAGGCGTTGATGACCGTCTGGATGCCGTCGTTGAAAAAGAGGTAGGCGACGAGGAACTGCATCGTCTGCGGGAACCCGCGCAGCTCCTTGAGGGTCCGGGCCAGCTGGGTGAAGCTGCTCCCGACGGTGCTCTTGGAGGCTTCGGCGCCCAGGTCCGGCGGGGAGTTCTGCACGCTGCGCAACCCCAGGTAGGGGATGAACGTAAAGGCGCCCCACCACAGACCCGCAGAGAGCAGGCTGATCCGCACCGCGGTGCCGGTGGAGATCCCGAGGGAGTCGGCGAGGTTGAGCAGGACGAGGTTGAGCAGGAGAAGCAGCCCACCGCCGAGGTAGCCGAAGGCCCAGCCCCGACTCGAGACCCGGTCGCGTTCGTCCGGCGTGGCGATCTTGATGAGCAGGGCGTCATAGACCACCAGGGAGCAGCCCAGACACAGGTTCGCGATGACGAGAAGGAGGACACCGAGCTGCCAGTTCGTCCCGGAGAGGAAGAACATCGCGGCAGCGGCGGCCGAGCCGACCCACGCGAAGCCGCCGAGGAGCCGGGTCGGGTGCTGCGTGCGGTCGGCCACCGCGCCGACGAAGACCAGCAGGAAAGCCGAGATGATCGTCGAGACCGTCGCGGTGTAAAAGACCAACGACCCGGGGGAGACCGGGATGCCGAGGACGTTGAGGTCCACGTCGCAGCGCGCCCCGTCGGCGATGCCGGGACAGGCGGCCTCCTTGGCGATGGCCGTCAGGTATGGGCCGATGAGGACGGTCATCGTCGTCGTCACGTATGCCGAGTTGGCCCAGTCGTACCAGTACCACGCTCGCTGCTCGCGGCGCATCCCTGCGGAGGCGGCTCGGGAGGCCGCTGCGGTCGTCATGGCGGACACTGTCGCACACGCGCGCGGCCTGATGTGGCTAAAGGGCCACGAGTCGCCGCCGGGCCTCATCAGCGGGCCCGCAAGGACGCCCCGCTGCGATCTGGGAGCCGGCTCCCGCTAGCATCGGTGGGCCGCTCGGGACCGGCCGGGCCGCTCCTTCATGACCCCCAGATCGCACCCGACACATCGCCACCGACCAAGGAGAGAGCGCATGACCAGCACGAGCGCCCGCGCCCGGGACCTCGCGGTCGTTGCCACCTTCGCCGGCTTCATCGCCGCACTCGGGCTCGTCCCGGCGTTCGCGCCCTTCGGGTTTCCGGTGCCGATCACCCTCCAGTCGTTCGGGATCATGCTGACCGGAGCGGTCCTCGGCGCCCGCCGCGGTGCCTCGGCAGTTCTGCTCTTCCTGGCCCTCGTTGCGCTCGGCCTGCCACTGCTCTCCGGTGGTCGCGGCGGGCTGGGGGTCTTCGCCGGGCCGAGCGCCGGCTACCTCGTCGGCTTCCCGATCGCCGCCTTCGTCACCGGCTGGCTCATCGAGCGCAAGGGCGCCCCGTTCGTCCTCGGGTACGGGCTCGCCGCGATCGTTCTGGGCGGCATCGTCGTCCTCTACGCCTTCGGCGTCCCCGTGACGGCCTGGCGCGCGGGGATCACCCTCAAGGCGGCTCTGGTGGGGAGCGCGGTCTTCCTCCTCGGCGACAGCATCAAGGCAGTGGCGGCGGCCGTCGTCGCCACGGGGGTGCACCGGGCCTATCCCGGGCTGCTGCCGGACCGCCGGGGCCATGCGGCGCCGCTGGGATCTCAGGCCCGCTGACCGAGCGCCGCGCCCGGGCGCGCGCCGCCGCGGAGGATGCGCGCCCGCGGGTCAGTCCTCGACACCGCGCGCGACGAGGGCCTCGCCCAGCCGGTCGGCATGCCGCAGCGAACGGACGACGAGCGGGACCGCGAAGGCGGCCGGGCTCGCCGTCAGGCCACGGGCGCGCTGGGCGTCGCGAACCTGCCGAGCAAGCTCGACGACGACCGGCACCGAGCGGATGCCGAGGGCCACGAGCAGGCCGACCCGCTCGGGCTCGACGCCCCACCGGCGCAGCGGTGCACAAAGCCGGACGACGACGTCGACGATGTCGCTGGTCCGCGTGGTGAGGCTGACCAGGGCCGCGAGGAGGACCAGGGCGAGCAGCACCCCGACCACGACGACGGCCCGGGCCCATCCGTCGACCAGCCACTGGAAGACGCCCAGGGCGACGAGCAGCCAGAGCACCGGCCGGACCTGGGCCAGGGCGGTCCGCCCGGGGAGCCGTGCAACGGCATACAGGGCGAGAGCCAGGCCCAGAAGGACGCCGACCTGCCACGGCTCACGAACCAGAGCAGACGCCGCCGCGACAGCGGCGAGGAGGAGCAGCTTCCGCCCGGCCCGGAGCCGGTGGACGGGGGAGTCCCGCGGGACGTAGACCGACGCAGTGCTCATCGCACCAGCGCCCGGTAGTGCGCGACGGCGGCCTCGGGGGAGCCGTCGAAGGCCAACCGGCCCTCGTGGAAGACGATGACCCGGTCGAAGTCGTCGACGAGGTCGAGATGATGGGTGACGAGAACGACCTGTTGGGCCAGGCCACGGACGACGGTCCGGATGCGCTCGGTGTTGGCCAGGTCGAGCAGGGTGGTCGGCTCGTCCATCACGACGAGGTCGGGTTCGGTGACGAGTACGGAGGCCAGCGCCAGGAGCTGCTTCTGTCCGCCGGAGAGCAGGTGCGCGGGGTGGTCACGGTGGGCGTCCAGCCCGTATGACACCAGGGCTGCGTCGACGCGCGCCGCGACCTCGGCCGGGGCGAGCCGGCGGCGACGCAGCCCGAAGGCGATGTCCTCGGCGACGGTCGGCATGACGATCTGGGCGTCCGGGTCGGTGAAGCAGAAGCCGACCCGGCGGCGGACCGCGCGCGCCTCGCTGGCCGTGTCGAGCCCGTCGACCCGCACTTTTCCGGTTGTCGGTATGACGAGGGCGTTGAGCATCCGGGCGAAGGTCGACTTGCCGGACCCGTTGGCGCCGATAACCCCGATCCGCTGCTCGGTCAGGGTGAGGGTGACGTCGTCGACGACGAGTCGGCTGCCCACGCCCTCGGCGAAGGCGTGGCTGACGTGGTCGAGCTCGATCACCGGCATGCTTCCACCACCAGTGCCGTGCCCTGGCCGCCACCTGCGGCGATCGCGGCCAGGCCGTACCGACCCGCCGACTGCCGGACCAGCTGGGTGAACAGCCGGACGACGAGGACTGCCCCGCTGGCTCCCCACGGGTGGCCTAGGGCCAGCGCGCCGCCCTGGCGACAGACGCGGTCCGGGTCGATGCCGAGATCGTCGTAGCAGGCGAGCACCTGGCCGGCGAAGGCCTCGTTGACCTCGATGACGTCCAGTTCGTCGATGCCCAGGCCGGCATACCGCAGGGCGTGGCGCACGGCCGGGACCAGTCCGATGCCGGGGCGGTTCGGGTCGACCCCGACCGAGGCCGCGCCGAGCACCCGCAGGCCCGGCAGCCCGGCACTGCCCGGGGCGAGGGCGACGGCGGCGGCGCCGTCGTTGACCCCGCACGAGGTGCCGACGGTCACCGTGCCGGCTGGGTCGAAGGCCGGACGCAGCCGCGCCAGCTTGGCCTCGGTGAGGCCGGCGCGGGGGCGATCGTCACCGGTCACACCGGCGACCGCGACGAGCTCGTCGGCGAAGGCACCGGCCTCGGCGGCGGCGACGGCGAGCCGGTGCGACCGGGCGGCGTAGGCGTCCTGGCGCTGCCGGGTGATCCCGTACTCGGCGGCAAGACGGTCGGCGGCGACCCCCATGTCCGGGTCGTCCGGGGCCGGGGCGAAGGGGGCCCGCTCGTAGCGCTGCGGCGGGGCATCGCATGTCGGCGGCCAGAATCGCCACGGCGCGGTCGACGCACTCTCCGTGCCGCCGGCGAGGACCGGCCAGTGGTCCTCGCGGACCATCCGGGCGCCGATCTCGATCGCCGCGAGGCCGCTCGCGCACTGCCGGTCGACGGTCACCGCGGGGGTGCTCGTGGGCAGCCCGGCCGCCAGGGTGGCCACGCGAGCGATGTCGCCGCCGGGGCCCATGCAGTTGCCGAGGACGACCTCGGCGGGGGAGCGGTCGACCTGCGCGGCGACGGCCTGCAGCGCGGCGGCGCCCAGGTTGGCCGCGGTGACGGTGGCGAGTGAGTGGCCGGCGGTACCGATGGGGGTGCGTCGGGCCGCGATGATGACCGGGCGGTCAGGCATCGGGACCCTGCCGGGGGAGTGCGCTGCGGAGTGAGCCCTGGAGCGCGCTCTGGAGGGTGCTGAGCTGCGCGCGGTCCACCTTGCCGGCGGGGGTGAGGGGGAGCGCCGACGTGACCTGCCAGCGCCGCGGCCGGTGGCTGGGCGGCAGATGGGTTCGTGCCTGGCGGTCCAGCCGCTGCTGGTCGGCCGCATCGGTCACGGTCACGGTGACGACCTGGCCGAACCTCAGGTGCTCCGACCCGTGGACCGCGAACGGTGCCTGGGCGGCGCTGCGCAGTGCGGCCTCGACATCGGCGATGAGGACCGTGGCGCCGGCGGTGATGACGGCGTCGGGGCGGCCGTCGACGGTGACGATCTCGCCGTCGAGCGCTCCGATGTCGCCGACCGTGGCCCAGCCGTCGGGGTCGCGGCGCAGCGAGCCGGCGGGACCGGCATACCCATCGCAGACGTAGCGCGACCGGACCCACACGACCCTGTCGCGGACCTCGATCGCAACACCAGGAAAGGCGCGCAGCCCGCCACCGTCGGCGTCGAAGGCGACGAAGGAGAGCTCGGCAGCGCCGTAGTAGTGGGCGACCCGCAGCCCGCGTCGGCTGGCCGCGCCTGCGGTGGCCTGGCTCAGGTGAGCGCCGGCGACGACCACAGTGGTCCCGGCCCGCAGCTCGGCTCCGCGCAGGTCCAGCTGGGCGGGGGTGAGGACGGCATGGGTCGCCTCGCGCGGGTGGTCGGCTCGACCCGCTCCGACGTATGCCGCATGGACCGCCGCGTAGAGGTTCATCGTCGCGCTGAGCGGTCCAGGGACCCAGAGGCGAGCGCGGGCGTCGACGCCGGTCAGGGCCGTGTAGTGGTCGTGCGAGGCCCACCAGGATTCGGTGGTCCGCAGCACGCGGCGGGGGGTGTGCGCTCCTCGTGCTCCGGAGGTGGCGCGGGAGGTGGTACCGGAGGTGGCCAGGGCCAACCGCGCGCCGGTGCGATGCGCCTCCAGGACTGCGGCCACCGGGTCGGGATGCTCGTCCGGCCGGACGACGTCGGGCCGTTCCTCAGCCTGCGACACGCGCGTCACGTTACCGGCCGCCGAACGGCTGGGACAAATGCCGAATGGCCCCCGGTCCGCTCGCGGCAGATGTCTTGACATCAAGATATCCCGATGGTGGGCTTCCCCCATGACGCACGCCTGGGACCCGCACACCTACCTCCTGCGGGCGGCCTATCCCGACGGGCCGGCCGGAGTGGTGCTGCCCTTCCGACGGGTCTTCGTGGTCGCCCGGCGCCTGCCAGAGCGATAGGCGCCGGCGCCGCCCGGCTCACGCAGGCCCCTCGTGGCGTGTCACGTCGGCTTCGCCACATCCGCCGTGCCCATGGCGCCCGACCCGTCACCGACCATCTGCGCGGGCGCGACGCCGGACGGGTCGCCCCATACGCACTGCCGCAGATCGTGGCCAAGGTTGGCCAAGGCGAGGTATCCTTGGCCCATGACGACCGTCAACATCGGCAAGGCAAAGACTGATCTGTCTCGCCTGATCAACCTCGCCCTGGCGGGGGAAGAGGTCGAGATCGCCAAGGACGGCGTCCCCGCAGTCCGACTCGTGCCGGTGACTAGCGTTTCGCCCGGAATGCGGTTTCTCGCGGCAGGTGGCTCGATGTCTGGACTGATCCGGATCGGCGACGACTTCGAGTTCACCGACGATGAGCTCGATGAGATCCTCGACGCATGAGGCTGCTTCTGGACACGCACGTGGTTCTGTGGCAGCTTTCGGGCGAGCGAGAACTGTCCCAGTCTGCGGTTGCCGCGATCGCCGCTGCCGATGATCTCCTGTTCAGCGTTGTGTCCTTCGCCGAGATAGGCATCAAAGCAGCCGTCGGAAAGCTGGTCGTCCCGGAGGACCTGCAGGCCAAGATCACGGACGCGGGGGTGCGCAGCCTCGCACTGGCCGCGGCGCATGGCCTCGCAGTGGCTCAGCTCCCGACCCACCACCGCGACCCCTTTGACCGTTTGTTGATCGCTCAAGCCATGACCGAGGGGCTGACCCTGGTCACTGCAGACCCGAACTTCGCGGCCTACGATCTGCCCATCGTGGCCGCCTGAGCAGCTTCGGAAGTTCATCTGCCGCGTGCGGGAGTTGCTGCACCTGTCGATGCCCAAGTGGGCCGAGGAGTTCGCCGGCATCGGCAAACCGGAGCCGCTGCGGCACATGTTCGCCGGCGCATGGTCACGCAGAATCACCGAGGAGCATCGCCTGGTCTACCTCGTGGATTGCGACGACCTCGTGATCCACCAGGCACGGTTTCACTTCAAGTGACGGTCACCGGTGGCGTCGCCTCACCCCGCTGCGGCTCCTGACCTGCTGAGGCGGGTCCACGGGAGAAGCACCTGAACCTACTCTTCTTTGAGTGCCGATAATCGACATTATGTCGCACCCCCCCCATCATTGAGGACTGGCTCGCCAACGGCCGCGGCGAACCCGGGACCTTGGACCTCTTCCCCAGCGAACGAAGTGGCCTGGTGGTCGAGTCGACGTTGTTGCGGCGGGTCCGGCGCTACTGCGACGACCTCGGCCTGTCCGAGGGCCTCGACCTCCACTCCTTCCGCCGCTCGTACGCCACCCACCTACTTGAGGCTGGTTGGGACCCCAGGTTCGTGCAAAACCAGATGGGTCACGAGCACGGCGCCACCACGGGGATCTACCACTTCGTCTCCGAAGAGTTCCGCACGTCCACTCTCCGGGCCGCGCTGGACCGTACGGTGAAGGAAGCCATGGCCCGCAAGACCGAGGACGGCACATCATGAAGCGCAAGGTCGACTACACGTGGCGGCTGGCCGAGCTGATGGCCGCACGCGGCCTGCACAACACAACGGAGCTCATCCCGTTGTTGGCTGAGCGCGGGATCACGCTCTCTCGGCCGCAGGTCTACCGCCTCGTGAACCAGCGTCCAGAACGTGTGTCCTTGCTGATGATCGCGGCGCTGTGCGACATCTTCGAGTGCGACTCGACCGACCTCTTCACCACCACGGCAACTGATGTCCGCGTCCGCAAGACCGGCACCGCCGCCCCACCGAACGTCGTATCGCTCGATCGCAGCGTGCGGCCTCGCCGCGCGAACATCCTCGACGAGTAGAACCGGGAGTTCTCGTGGACCCGAAGCCCGTCGGCCTCTCCCCTCGCAACACCAAGCAGGGCCGTCCCAGAGCCGCAAGAGCGATGAACGGTCCGTGCGCGAGGTGCGGGCGCGACATGCCCCGGGTCGCAGCGACATGGCCAGAGGGACGGCTGTGCTTCACGTGCGTCTACGCAGCGACTCGCACATACGGCGCGTGCCCCGATTGTCTTCAGGACCGCCTGCTCCCCGGCCCGCCGAACGGCGATGGCCAACCGACTTGCTCAACCTGCGCCCAGATCCCCCGGGACTTCCACTGCGAGCGCTGCGACATCGAAGCAGCTCACCACCGCGGCCGAGTCTGCGTCCGCTGCGCCCTCCGCGACGATCTCCACGGGCTCCTCGGCGGCCAACTAGCCAACGCGGCACTGGCGGGTCTTGTCGACGCACTCTGCGCCTCGGATCGACCAGAGTCGATCCTGATCTGGAAACGCTCCCCCAAGGTCCAGGGTCTGCTGCGCGGGCTCGGCGACGGCTCCACACCCGTGACACACGAGGGCCTCGACTCGGTAGCGGGCAAACAGGCGGAGCACCTCCGTGCCTTGATGCAGCACCATGGCTTGCTCCCCCAGCGCGACCCCTACCTTCCACGCTTCGAACGGTGGATCGACGCCACGCTCGATGGGCTCGCTGACGAAGTGCGGCAACCTGTCCAACACTTCGCTACCTGGCACCACCTTCGACGCATCCGCACGAGGGCTCCGGGGGCGCTCCGACCCGCGGGCCTATTCACTCCGCAAAGCAGGAGATCACCGAAACGGTGAAGTTCCTCTGTTGGCTGCATGAGACCCACCAGCGAACAGCCGCCACGTGCACACAGCAGGACGTCGACGAATGGCTGGCTACAGGGCCGACCACGCGCGCCGCGATCCGCACGTTCTT
>RRZU012374411.1_pt1 | contig 12458 bp, 13 predicted proteins | sample 2165561 | NCBI WGS metagenome assembly RRZU01 (sample SAMN10456909, study PRJNA506462) | wastewater metagenome | isolation source: wastewater sludge | place: USA: Moscow, Idaho | reverse complement strand
CGCGATTGCCGGGCGGCTCGACGATTGCGTGCGACCCGACAGCATGGCCGGCAACGTCGTCGGCATCATCGGCGTACTGCTCGTGCGGGGCCTGGGCATGCAGTGGTTGACCCCCTACTAGGCGGGAGCCCACGAGGCCCTGCTGCTCGGCTGCGATAGTGATTCATTGCGGCCGGTCATTTTCCGCCCCTGCGGTTGCGAGCGGTGCGATTTCCAGGGTTATCGCGGTCGTCTGGCGATCATGGAAATCATGCGCCTCAATGCCGATATCGACGAACTCATTGCCCGTCGCTCGACGCTGCGTGAAATTCGCCAGATGGCCGAGCGGCAGGGTTTCGTCACCCTGGCCGACGACGGACTACGGCGGGTGCTCGACGGTTCGACCTCGCTCGAAGAGTTGGGCCGGGTCGTCGATCTGACCGGCAAGATGTGAGGACGGACTGATGGCGCTCTATACCTACAAGGCCATCGACCCCGAGGGACGTGTGGTACAGGGGCGTCTCGACGCGCTCAATCAGGTCGATCTCGAAATGCGCCTGAAGCGCATGGAGCTGGACCTCATCAGTGGCGAACCGGTCAGTAACCGCACCCTGTTCGGTGGCAGCAACATTCCGCGTCGCGAGATCATTCATTTCTGTTTTCACCTTGAAATGCTTGAACGCGCCGGGGTACCCATCCTGGAAGGACTGAGTGACCTGCGCGACACGCTGGAAAGCCCGCGCTTCCGCGAGGTGGCCGCCAGCCTGATTGAAGCCATCGAAGGCGGCCAGACCCTGTCGAAGGCGATGGAGGCGCACCCCAGGGTGTTCAGCAAGGTGTTTGTCAGCCTGATCCGTGCCGGCGAGGCGACCGGACGTCTGTCCGATGTGCTCAAGGGGCTTTCCGAGTCACTGAAGTGGGAAGATGAACTGGCGTCGCAGACCAAGAAGTTGATGATGTATCCGGCGTTCGTCGGCACCATCGTGCTCTCGGCCACCTTTTTCCTGATGATCTACATGGTGCCGCAACTCAAGCAATTCGTGAAAAACATGGGCCAAGTCCTGCCCCTGCAGACTCAGGTGCTGTTTTTCATCTCCGACCTGCTGGTCGCCTACTGGTACGTCGTTCTGCTGATACCACTCAGCGCGGCGGTCGTCATCAGCATCCTGTTGCACACCAACCCGCTGGCGCGGGTGCGCTTCGACGGCTTCAAGCTGAAACTTCCACTGCTCGGCAACATCCTGCGCAAGATCATCCTCTCACGCTTCACCAACACCTTTGCGCTGCTGTACTCGTCCGGCATCCCCATTCTCGATTCGATCCGCACCACACAGGACGTGGTCGGCAACGCCGTCGTGCGACAGGGTCTGGAGCGCGTCGAACAACTGATCGTCGAAGGGCAGAACGTCACCGCCGCCTTTCACAGCATCGGTTTCTTCCCGCCGCTGGTGATCCGCATGCTGCGTGTCGGCGAATCGACCGGCTCGCTCGACGTGGCCCTGCTCAACGTCAGTTATTTTTACAATCGTGACGTCAAGGAATCGGTTGAAAAGGTGCAGCAACTGATCGAGCCGATGCTGACCATGGTGCTGGGTTGCCTGCTCGGCTGGATCATGCTCTCCGTGCTCGGCCCGGTTTATGATGTCATCAGCAAGATCAAGACATGAGAAGCCAACAACTGCTCTATCTCAGTGCCTACCAGCTGGTCGCGTACCGCTGGCAGGCCGGCACGCTTTCGCACACGGCGGCTTTTGCCGACAGCGAGGAAGGCTATCGGCAGTTCGCGGACTATCTGCGCCAGCATGCGCGCGAGCGCTTTGCCCTGCTGGTCAATATTGCGGAAGAGGGCTTTCACGTCGAGACGATCCCCTTCCTGCGTGGCGCCGACCGTGAAGCCGTCATCCGGCGCAAGCTTGGCCAGATTTTCTTCAATGCGCCGCTGACTGCCTCGCAGTCGCTGGGGCACGAAAAAAACAAGCGCAAGGATGAACGACTGCTGCTCGCCGCGTTGACCGGCAGCGAGCATCTCGCGCCCTGGCTGAAGGTCATCGGTCTGGCGGAGGTCGCCCTCTCCGGTATTTATTCACTACCCCTGCTGGCCCCGTCGCTGTTCCGCAAACTGAAAATCAGTGAAGAGCGCTGCCTGCTGCTGACCGTCCAGGATCAGAGCATCCGGCAAAGCTATCTGGAAAAAGGCGAAATTCATTTCAGCCGTCTCGCACCCTTGTTCGACAGTAGTATCGGCGGTATCGCTCAGGCATTCTCCTCCGAGACCCTGAAACTGCAGCAGTACCTGTCCAGCCAGCGCCTGATCAGCCGCAACCAGCCGATCACCGTCTATATTCTGGCGCATGCTGCGGCCATCGCGACGATTCAGGGCAATTGCCTCAGCAGTGACACGATCCGTTACGTGATTCTCGACAGCGCCGACTGTGCCCGGCAAACCGGCCTCAAAACGCCGATGGGCGGCACGCATAGCGAAGCGCTGTTCCTCAACCTGATGGCCGTTGCGCCCCCGCGCATCCAGTTTGCCGACGACGAGCTGTGTCATAGTTTTCACCTCCGGCAGCTTCGTGCCGTGCTTTACGGCCTGGGCGGTGTCGCGCTGCTCGGCTGCCTGCTGGCTTCGGGCGTCATGCTTTACGAGGCGCACAACATTGCCCGGGAAGTCGTCCAGTTACATGACGAAGCCCGCGTGACCCGGCAGCGTTACGACGACATCACCCGCAGCTTTCCGAAGATTCCGACGAATAACGAAACCCTGCGTCGTATCATCGACCGTTATGCCGAACTGGAAAGACAGAGCGCCTCACCCGAAGGGCTGTACCGCGAGATCAGCCGCGCCCTGCAAAGCGCACCGGCCATCGAGCTGGACGCTATCGAATGGAAGCTTGGCGGGGCTGAGACCGGCGTTACCGGCGCTTCGACACAACCGGCGGCCAGGCCAGTAGCTGCCGGCAATGAAGCGGCCATCGTGCAGGGCTTTTTACGGCTGGGCAGCAACAGCAACCCGCGTCAGATTCTGGCCGCCTTCACGCAGTTTGCCGAGGTGCTGAAAGCCAATCCGGCGCTTCAGGTCGACATCCTCAAGCGGCCGTTCGACGTTGAATCAGGCAAGGCGCTCAAGGGCGAGGACACGATGGTCGAGGACAACAAGCCGCGCTCCTTCTCCGTACAGATCAGCCGAAAGATCGGATCATGAAATTCCTGCCCGGTGACCTCAAAAAACTGCAGATCAGCCTGCTTGTCTGTCTGCTGATGATCGTCATGGGTGCTGCGGTTGTGTTTTTTGCCAACGGGGCGACCCGGTCGGCGCAGCATGAGCGGGTGACGGCACAGGCACAGCGCAACGATTATGTGGGCAAACTCCAGCGGGTAAGCAGCGAGGAGAGCGAAATCAAGGAAAAATCCGCCCTGTTCCAGAGGCTTCAGAAGCGCGGCATCATCGGCGAGGAGCAGCGGCTCGAATGGGTCGAACTCCTGAAGGATATCCGCGACAAGCGGCGGCTGATTGATCTGGTCTACGAAATCGAGCCACAGCGTCCGCTGGATGTGGCGCCGGGCGCGGGCTTCACGTTCAACGTCAGCCCGATGAAGGTGCAACTCAAATTACTGCACGAAGAAGACCTGACCCGTTTTCTTGGCGATCTCAACGAGCAGGCGCGGGCACTGATCCAGGTTCGCTACTGCAAGGTGACGCGGCAGCCGCAGGGACAGGCGGGCACGAGCGGTCAGGCCAACCTGCTGGCCGAATGCCGGATCGACTGGGTGACGCTGCGCGAGGTGGCGGGGAAATGAGGAGGGAAGCGTGATGATGAAGCGTCGCCTGCTGCTGTGTTGCAGTGCCCTCAGCCTGCTTGGCCTGACGGCTGTCGCCGGGGCCGAAGCGGCGTTGGGACGGTTGTTTTTCACGCCCGAACGTCGTCAGCACCTTGACCATCAGCGGCAGATGAATATCCAGACGCAGGTGGAAATCCCGCAGGATCCGACGTTGACCATTAATGGCGTGGTGATGCGCAGCAGCGGAAAACGCACGATCTGGGTCAACGGGGTGGCCCAGAATGAAAACGATGCGCCGGGAGACGTCAGCATCGCTCCGCTCAAGACCGAGCCGGGGCGCGTGGCGGTACAGGCGGGTGATACGCATACGACTCAAGCCAAGGTCGGTGACACGCTGAACCGGAACACCGGGGAAGCGACGGATCTGCTGGGTGAGGGATCAATCACTGTCCTCAGAACCCGGCAGGGAAAATAAGCCGTCATGGGCGGGCGGCCTTGGCACAGAAACAGGCAGCGCGGGTCGGCCTTGCTGATCCTCACGGTTTTTCTGGTTACAGCCGCACTCGCCGTTTTCCTCAAGCAACTCAACCAGTCGGCCTCCCGTCCCGAATATGAAGGACGCAGTGCTGCCGCCCTGGCCGAGGCCAAGGAAGCCCTGATCGGCAAGGCGGCCATGGGGAGCAGTGCAGGGATCCTTGGCCTGCTGCCGCTTCCTGATCTCGGCACGTCTCGCAACAGTCTGTCTGCCGAAGGGGAGGGCGCGACTGCCGGAAGTTTTTCCGGGAATGCGCCGGGTCTGTCTGTCGTCGGGCGCCTTCCCTGGCGTGCGCTGGGATTGGCGCCACTGCGTGATGCGCAGGGAGAGTGTCTGTGGTACGTCGTTTCCGGCTCCGCGCAGTCGGCCAGTGTGCCGCCGCTTTTCAACTGGGATACGCTTGGCCATTTCGAAGTGTTCCGTTCGGATGGGACGCCTGCCGGAACGCAAAGCGTTTCTGGCACCAACCCGCATGATCGCCCGCTGGCCCTGGTTTTTTCTGCCGGGCCTCCGCTGGCCGGACAGGATCGCCGGAAGTCATCCGCCGATCAGGTGGATGGATGCGGCGGCAACTACGATGTCAGGAATTATCTGGATTCCTTTACCGAACTTGCCGACATCAACAACATCGTCAATTATTTTCCGGGCGCGACCAACCATGCGACCGGCAATGCGTCTGGCACGACAAAGCAATTCATCGTTGGCGATGTCGAGATCGTGAGCGGTGGAACACGAACCCGCATTGCCAATGACCGTCTGCTCGGCATCACCACCAAGGATATTTTTGATCGGGTGAAGAAAAGAACGGATTTCAAGGAAAGCATTGACGAATTGCTGAACCGGCTGCAGTTTTGCCTGGAAACCAGCGCCTTGACCATCGCTGCGTCGGCAGGCGACAAAGGGGTCGGTAACCTGGCGAGCAGCTGCCGTGGGATGTTGCCCCCGGCCCAGCAAGGTGTTTTTGATCGCTGGCGGGACAACCTGCTCTACACCAGCGGCAATGTTGGCGATTTTCAGATCAATAACGCCGGCGAAATCAAAACGGGCTGCCGTGGCCTGTTGTTTTTCTCCGGGGAGCGCACGAATGCACAGCGTCGTGCCAGCGTCCCGGACAAGGACAATAAAGAGAACTATCTTGAAGCGCCCAATGTCGCCCTTTTTCCGGGTAACGGGACTTATGCGGGGAGCGCTTTCTATTCGGCCAGCAGTGCAAGTGCGGATGTCATTCGCTGCATCAGCGCGCCACCGGCGGGTAAACTTTCCTTCCAGGAAGACTTGGCGATTGCCAGGCCGGTCACTACACCAGGAAACAGTACGCTCCAGATCAAGGCTGCGGAGCAAAAAGTCGAAGTGTCCGGTGTTTCAGGCGAGGGGAGTGCCTGCCTCTGGTTTCCGAAACTGATCCCGCTGGCAGGGAAAAGCTTGCGTGCCCATTATCAGTTCCAGTTCATGAATGCGGATCCTTTTGCGACGATAACGGGTGCAAAAGGGGATCGCGGACATGGTTTTACCCTGCAGATCGTTCAGGGTGACCTGCGGGATAGCGCGGGGAATCTGCGCAGCCCGGCTGAGTGCGGCCCGATAAACAATCTGGGCGCGCTGGATATGAAAAATCCTTTCGGGGGAGCGTCCTACATCGTTGAAACTGATGTCCTGAAAAATGCCGAGAACGACCCCAATGAAAACCACACGGCGATCATGCTCAACGGCTGGCTGGATCATGATCCGCCAAGTGCTGTTGATCAGGCGTGCAATGGATTGGGCGCCATCTGCCGCCACAGTCCGGCCAACCGTTTTGAGGAATTGCCGCAACCTTTGCTGCACAATCAGCGCGTCGAGATACATACCGGTTGCACGAGCGACTGCAGTCAGTGCAACCCGCTCAGCAGCAATATGGCCAACAATATCGAGAGCACAGTGCCAGAATATGCCCGAATTGATGCCTGGGTCGATTGTGAAGACTGTAGTGACGTAACGGGCGATTACGTCGATGCCGAACTGATCCGGCAAGAAAAAAACCGCATTTTCAATGCGCCGGGAGACTGGAAAGGGAGTAACTGGGACGTTGTTGGCGGCGGCCTGAGCTACAGCGCTGCAACAGGCGAACTGGTCCGCCTGCCGAATTCGGCATTGACCATGTCTCCGGTTGCAGGTAAAACTTACCGCATCGAGATCGAACTCAAAACCGACAGGCTGGACAGCAGTATGTCCGGCCTGCGAAAAATCGCACTCCGCTTTGGTGGCAAGACAATCAATCTGGCGTTGCCTGCGCTTGGCAGCACGGTAAAACACCAGGTGCAGATCGACGCCATTAATGCCGGGGAACTGCGTCTAAAGCCGGATTCATCGTGGGGCGGCAGCATCCAACAGATCAGTCTGCGCGCGGTGCGCCCACCAACGGTACGCCGTTGTGCCGTGCTGCCAAAGAGCATGAAAAACGTCTATCTTGGCTTCACCACGGGATTTTTGTCGACGCTCGACACGGTTCAGGGCGTGACGTTTCAAGACTTCAGGTTGCGTTCGGATTGACGGGAAAGTCCGGTGGGAGCACAGAGGAAAACTGAATGAAAAGCCAACGCATAGCATCCGGGGGGTTTACGCTGGTCGAGTTGACCATCGTGCTGATCATCATTGCCCTGCTGATCAGCGGGATGATGGTTCCCCTGTCGGCGCAACGGGATATTCAGCGCATTGGCGGGACACAAAAGCAGTTGGCGGAAATCAGGGAAGCCCTGTTCGGCTTTGCGATCATCAACGGACGTTTGCCTTGCCCGGCCACTGCCACTGATCCTGCCGATGCAAAATACGGGGTGGAGGACAGTGGTGCATGCGCTCAGGAAGGCTTCCTTCCGTGGCGGTCGCTGGGTGTTGAGGAAATTGACGCCTGGGGAATCCGGCGCAACTCGGGTGCGGATCCGTTCGTCGGTTATTTCCGCTACCGCGTCGATGCGGCTTTTGCAACAAATTTCACGCTTGATACGCTGCCGAACTCTTCCCTGAGCGTACAAAACGCCGCTGGAAACAGCCTGACCCAGGCGGCACCGAATAGCCCGGTGCTCATCGTTTACTCGACGGGCCCCGATCAACAGGCCAACGGGGCCAATGCAGGCGCTCCCGATTCAAGCTTCCAGGCCGGAGAGCGCATGAGCACGTTTGATGACCTGCTCATCTGGGTTGGCCGCCCCATCCTGCTCAACCGCATGATCTCCGCCGGTCGCCTGCCCTGATGAACCTGAAAACCCTTGCTATTCACCGCAAAGGCGCAAAGAGCGCAAAGGACGCAAAGAAAATCAGAGATTTGCCGGAAGTATCTGAAGGTTTGTCATTCACCCTTGGGGTGAGTGGGCAAAGTTTCATATGCTTTCGTTTCCTTTGCGATCTTTGTACCTTTGCGCCTTTGCGGTGAGGATTTCAGGATGAACTATCGCCCTGGCTGATTACCCCACAGCAACTTGTGCAACTGCATCTGAAAGCGGACCGGCAGGCGGTCGGCGATGATCCATTCGGCAAGCTGACGCGCTTCCAGTGATCCCTGCACCGCCGAGAAAAGCAGCGGACAACGGCCGGAAAGTTGATGGGACGCGATGATTTCCCTTGCCCATTCGTAGTCGGCCCGGTCGGCGAGGACGAATTTCAGTTCGTCGCGGGGATTCAGCAAGGCGAGATTCGGCCAGTGGTTTTTGACCTCTTCGCCCGAGCCCGGCGCCTTGAGGTCGACAATGCGCGAGACGCGTGGATCGACCGCACTGATGTCGAGTGCGCCGGAGGTTTCCAGCGAGACGTCGTAGCCCGCATCGCACAGCCGGGTGAGCAGGGTGAGGCAGTGCGGTTGCGCCAGCGGTTCGCCGCCGGTCACGCAGACCTGTCGGGCCGCGTACTGGCTGACTTCACGCAGGATGGCCTCCAGGCTCATGCGCTGCCCACCGGAGAAAGCGTGGGTGGTGTCGCACCAGCGGCAGCGCAGCGGACAGCCGGTCAGACGGACAAAAACCGTCGGCAGGCCGACGCGTGTGGCTTCGCCCTGCAGGGAGAAAACAATCTCGCTGATTGTCAGCGAGACGGGTTTGTTTTGAACAGGCGGCATCGGGGCGGTGAAAGGCGGGCACCGGGCCCGCCCGACATCGACTATTTCTTCAGGCGCTGTTTTGCCGTGGCAGCAGCCGGACTGGACGGGTACTTGGCCAGCACCGTTTCCAGCGTTGCCCTGGCGCCTTTGGCGTCGCCAAGTTCCTGCTGGCAGGTGGCGATGCCGACCAGCGAGTCCGGGGCCTTGGCGTGTTGCGGCCACTTGGCGACCATCGCCTTGTGCGCGTCGATCGATTTCTTGCAATCTCGCTGGGCGTAGTGAGTATTGCCAAGCCAGTACTGAGCGTTCGGTGCCAGGGTGCTGTCGGGATGGTTCTTGCCGAAAGCCTCGAAAGCACTGGCGGCATCCTTGAGCTTGTTGGTTTTGAACAGGTTGAGCGCCGCTTCGTAGTCACGCGCCTCGGCGGCCGGATCGGTGGCCGGGGGTTTGGGAGCGACTTCACCCTGCGCTGGCGTGGCGCCCCCTTCCGCAGCCGCTTCTGCAGGCGGCGTTGCTTGCGTTTCCAGTTTGCGCAGACGGCCATCCAGATCGACATAAAAATCCTGCTGCCGTTTCTTCGCCGAATCAAGCTCGAAAACCAGGGTTTCGAGCTGCCCACGCAGGCGGGCGTTTTCTTCGCGCAGCGCCTGGATCTGGTTGAGCAACTCGAACTGGCCCTTGGAAAGGGTCTCCAGGCGCTCGTTGCTCTGGATTCTCAGATCCTTGATCTGCTGCCGGGCTTCCTCGTCGTCAAACATGCCGGCCTGTGCCGAGGGCGCACCCAGCGCCGCCAGCACGACCAGTACCGACAGGGCCGGGAGGCACCAACGACGCGGCTGCATCTCAGAACTCGCCGCTGTAGAGCATGTCGCCACGGCGGTTTTCGGCCCACGCGGCTTCATTCTGCCCTTCGTTCTTCGGCTTTTCCTCGCCGAGGCTGACCGATTCGACCTGTTCTTCGCGCGCGCCCAGCAGCACCAGCATCTTCTTGATGGCGTCGGCACGCTTCTGGCCAAGTGCCAGGTTGTATTCACGGCTGCCGCGCTCGTCGGTATTGCCCTGAATCAGCATTTTGAACTGGCGGTTGTTGGCGAGGAACTTGGCGTGTGCGGCGACCAGATCCTTGTATTCGGCGCGGACTTCGAACTTGTCGTAGTCAAAGTAGATGCTGCGCTTGGAGAGAATGCTCTTGGGGTCGGTCAGTTCGCGCGGCAGGGTGCGGCTGTCCATGCCACCGGCGGTTACCGTGGCGACTTTGCCTGCGTTGCCATCACGGCCTTCGACCGGCGCGCCGGACTGCTCGGGCGCGTCGGGCGTCGAGCTACAGGCGGCAAGCAGAACAGCAAGCAAAGCAGGAAGGATGAGTTTTTTCATGGTGATTCTCCAGTTTCAGAAGTTGATGCTATTTAATAAACGGACCCCAGGCCGGCTCGCGCACGTCGCCTGCGGCAATGGAAAGACGCTGCTTGACCCGGCCATCGACCGAAACAGCGGACAACACACCGCGCCCGCCGGTTTCCGTGGCGATCAGGATCATGCGTCCATTGGGCGCGAATGACGGTGATTCGTCTTTGTACGAGTCGGTCAGCACCTGCACCTGCCGACTGGCGAGATCCATGACGGCCAGCCGGAAGCCGCCATCACGGCGGCTGATGAAGGCCAGGGTCTTGCCGTCCGGGGAAATGCGTGGTGATACGTTGTAGCTGCCTTCAAAGGTAACGCGCTGGGCGTCGCCCCCGTTGACCGCGCTACGATAAATCTGCGGACTGCCACCCCGGTCCGAAGTGAAATAGAGCGATGCACCGTCCGGCGAGAAAAACGGTTCGGTATTGATGCCGCTGCCTGAACTGATGCGTTGCACACCCGAGCCATCGGCATTGACCATGAAGATCTGCGAGCCGCCGTCCTTGGACAGCACCACCGCTAGTCGTTGCCCGTCGGGCGACCAGGCCGGGGCGGAGTTCGAGCCCTTGAAATTGGCGACCACCTTGCGCTGCCCGCTGGCCAGTGAATGCACGTAGATGACCGGCTTCTTGTTTTCGAAGGAGACATAGGCCAGGCGGGTGCCATCGGGCGACCAGGTCGGGGAGATGATCGGTTCGCGCGAACGCAGCGCGGCTTGTTCGTTCTGTCCGTCGGCGTCGGCAATGAAGAGTTCGTAACGGTTTGCCGCGCCGCGTACGACATAGGCGATGCGCGTGGCGAAAACGCCGGGTTCGCCGGTCAGTTTTTCATAGATGACGTCGGCGATGCGGTGGCCGACAGCGCGCAGCATTGGCGTCGGCGCGCTGAACGCCGTTCCGGCCAGCGTAGTCTGTTTGTTGATGTCATGGAGCCGGAAGCGCGCTTCCTGACGGCCATCGCTGCTACGGCTGATGCTACCTGCGGCCAGCGCGTCAGCCCCACGGAGCTTCCAGTCGGCAAATACCGGGCTGGTCGATTCGTCCATCGTTCCGCCGGCGTCGATCAGGCGGAAAAGGCCGCTGCGTTCCAGATCGCTGCGCACGACGCTGGTCAGCGCACGCGACAGACCGGCTTCGCCAACAAAGTCGGCAATGGCCACCGGAATGCGGTTGGCACCGGAACCGGAGATTTCGATCGTCAGCTGGGCATGCGCCGGAGACAGAAAAAAAGCCAGGGCGGTGCTGGCGATCAGACTGATTTTGCGCAGTGAAAACGAAGGTCTGGACATGGGGCTCAGGCTTCCGAAAAATAAGCTGGGATTATATCCCGCGCGACGGGAAGTGTCTGTAACAAAAGGTGATTTCCGGATTATTCGTCGAACGGCCGGTACTTCAGCTTGAGTTCTCGCTTGAACAGGCCCGGTTGATCGGGCAGCGGCAGGGGGTCGGATTTTCTGATGGCGCGTTCGATGGCTTCGTCCAGCGCCCGGTTGCCGCTCGACGTGCTGATTTTCACGTTGATGATTTCCCCGGTCGGGAGTTGCGTCACATCAAAAATGCCTTCCGGATTGCCCTTGATCCCTGGCGGCAGGACGATATTGCCCTTGATCTTGCCGCGAATCTTGTCCATATAGCTGGCGAGGCCGCGCTGCAGGGCGCTGGCGGCCAGTTCTGCCTGAGCCTGTCCCAGTTGGCGCAACTCGGCATCAGCGCGGGCGCGCTGGTCGTGGACGGCTTTCTGCTGCTGCGCCTGTTTCAGTTCACGCTGCAATTCATCGTCAAAGCTTCTGCGTTCCGGCTCTGGTTTTTTGGGCTCTTCCTTCTTTGGTTCAGGTTTCTTCGGCACCTCTTCCGGTTTGGGCTCAGGCTTTTTTGGTTCTTCCTTTTTCTTTGTATCGTCCTTGACGGCGATGTCGGGCTTGACCGGCGGTGTTTCCACCTTGGGGGGAAGCGGTTTGGGTTCGGGTTTCGGTTCCACTTTCGGCGGCGGAGGCGGTGGGGGCGGCTCCGGTAGCGGTTCGGGTTTGATGATCGGGGCTGGCAGCGGGGCCGGGCCCGAGCGCCAGACTTCAACTGCCACCGCCGTCGGTGCCTGGCTGCGCCACTGCACGCTGAAAAACAGCGCACCAACGAGCAGGATGTGCACGGCCGCTGCCAGCAGCAGCGCGGTCATATCCGTCTGGTCGTTGGCAGGCAGGGGTGCGGCGGGATTCACGGACAATGGCTTCCTGATAAAACTTATTTACTGGTCGGTTGAACCAGCAGGCCGATACGCTTGACCTGCTGGCGCTGAAGTTCGTCCATGACGCTGAGCACGGCTTCGTATCTGACGTTCTTGTCGCCGACGATGAGTACCGGTTGTTCCGGGTTTCTGCGTTGCGCGTCAAGGATGGCGTACGACAGTTCGCTGCGGGTCATGCTGCGTTCGGATTTTCCCGGCAGCGTCAGCGACAACGACTGGTCGGCGCGGATATTGACCTGCAAGGCTTCCGCCGGTGCCTGTGCGGCTTTGCCCACCGAAGGGACGTCGATACTGGCGGTGGTCATCATCGGCGCGGTGACCATGAAGATCACCAGCAGCACCAGCATGACGTCGATGTAGGGAACGACGTTGATTTCGTTTTTCAGGCGACGTTGGCGCATGAGAACTCCCTATCGCACCTGGCGTTGCAGGATGTTGGAGAACTCTTCCATG
>RRZU010892154.1_pt1 | contig 12459 bp, 14 predicted proteins | sample 2165561 | NCBI WGS metagenome assembly RRZU01 (sample SAMN10456909, study PRJNA506462) | wastewater metagenome | isolation source: wastewater sludge | place: USA: Moscow, Idaho | reverse complement strand
GCTGCTTTTCTGGCGCTGCGTCCCTCTGTATTGAGCGGCTATCAATTTTTTGATGGACTTCACTGAAATCATGCGCATTTCAACTGTACTTTGGCTAGCCGCCGCGCTTGTGCTGGTCGTGGCTGCCGGAGCCGTCGTGCTGCACCACTCCACCAGCCGGCAGTGGCTTGCGGATGCCACCGCACCGTTCCGGCATGGTTACCACGTCCAGCGCAACGTCATGGTTCCCATGCGCGACGGCACTCGGGTGGCCATGGACATCCATATCCTGGCGGGACGCCAGCCGCCACTGCCCACCATCTACATCCAGACTTCTTACGGTGGCATCTAGGCGGGAGATAGCCGAAATCTGTTGCGCCATTTTCGGGCCCGGGGCTTTGTGCTCGCCGTGCAGCACGTTCGGGGGCGGTACGCATCGGAAGGCGTATTCACCGTGACGCGCGATCTTGCCAATGACAGCGCGGACACGGTCGATAGGTTGATCGCTCAGCCATGGTCCAACGGGCGCGTCGGCACTTTCGGCTGCTCCTACCTTGGCGAATCCCAAATCGCGCTGGCCCGCATCGTCATCCCGCACACCGCGCCATCATCGCTCAAGGGGCTGGTGGCGCAATCGGCAGCGTGCGAGGCAGTTACCGCTACTTTGGGGTATTCGAGGGGAGTATTTTGAACCTCGCGTCCGCCTATGGCTGGTTCAAGGACCAGGGAGACAAGCACCGCAGCATCCCGCCGCGCCCAAATTCCGATTCCCCTGATGGCATACGACATCAGCCAGTCATCGAGGCGTTGCAACGAGTGAAGTCCCAGCCGACGGATTTCGAAGACTTCGTGTCTCACGCCTTAGAGGACATCCGGCTCATTTCTTGCTTTACATCGATAAGGCTATGACTTATCGGCAGATAAGCCTTTCCTAAGTTTTTTTAAGAGAATCTTCGCCGAAATTGAGTAATGGCGCGGTGGGCGAGATATACAAGCAATTTATGAGCCGGATATCCTCTTATTCGATCCATAGTGGGACGAGATGGGCTACTTCACCGATCAGGATCGCTTTTCGACGCCTGGCCTACATGTTAACGGCTGGTTCGACCAAACAGTTAGCGACACGATCCTTCTAGCTCAGATCATGCGTGAACGTGCGACCACGGATGCGGGCAGGCATCAGTAAGTCATCATCGGGCCGGGTAACCACTGCCAGGACGAGGCGCACCACGAAAAGGTCGGCGAACTGCCGGTCAGCAACGCCGAGTACCCGTACTTCGAAATCTATGATCGATGGCTGGACTATTGACTGGCAGATCCGCCCGGGGGGTTACCCAAGCTCGCGCCTTACAACATCTTCGTGCTGGGAGCCAATGAGTGGCGTCAGTTCGACTAGTGGCTGCCGGCGGAAGTTGTTCCGCAACATCTGAACCTTCGGGCCGGAGTCCCGATGCGGGCGCAGCCAGAAACGCAACAATAGCCAAAAGCCTTCCATGGTGTTGACATGAACCTCATGGAAACCGTCACCGTCCTCGTCATGGGCGTATTCTCCACTTATGTGACAAATGCTCTGCTGCACATACCCCCACTGCGGCAAGACCGCATTAATTACAGACTCATCCGTATTGACCACCGTGCCCGGGAGAATCATTTCTTCTAATGAGCGGTCGGATGGTGGTCGCTGAGGCTTCTGGATCGGATTTCAGGTGACTGACAGTCGTTACATACGGGAAAATCGTTCGTGACGCGCTGGAAGTTGGCGATGCGCCTGCGAGGTGGAGGAGTGACGTCGCCCCGCACAGGAGCGGGCAAGGGGTGCTTGGGATTCCTGGCGGTATGCGTGTTCCTGACCGTGGCTGTTGGCGCGTGGTTGCTCAGCGGGAGCGCGGCGAGTTTCAGGTTGCAGTTGAGCGAGATTCTCCTGAAAGAGCTGTTTCGAGAGGTGCCGGTGCCTCCGGGTGAATCCGTGGACGCGGCTTATGTCCTGGGCGGCACGGAGGAAAGCCTGGAGTACAAGTATCGCACAGTTGTCGACCTCGTTGCTTCCGGAGCGGTCCGCAATGTCTGGATCCTCGGGCGTCCGGGCATAACGGGCTACAGCGCCACGTTTGGCAGAAACTTGACGAACGATGAGTGGTCCGTTCATACGCTTGGCGATCTGGGAGTTCCACCGGAGCAGACCGAAATCTTGGAAATAGAGGAAGGCTTCTTCGGTACGCTTTCCGAGGCGAAGCAGGTTTCGGAACTCGTCGCGAGCAGATCGGTAAAGAGCATCGTTCTGGTCGCGCAGAAATTCCACACCCGCAGGGTTCTTGCCAGTTTCAAGAAGTACATGCCGGCAGGGGTGAAAGTGTACATCAGTAGCTCGGAGGACACGCAGCGGCTTTCCGAGAACTGCATTGAGTTCTTTAAATGGACAGTCTACGAGACCTTTCTCCTTCGGTGAGCCGGTCAGGCGCGCGCCCGTGTCGACTCCTCTCCTAGGGCAGATACTGATGGGTCGGGTGCTGCATGTCTTCCCGGCGACAGATTTCGACTTCTGCCGCCGACGGGCTGGCCGAGCGCGACGGGAATCCGGGGCGATTCAGAAGCTGTCTAAAAAATAACTTATTGATTGTATTATAAATTTTTCCGGCGATAACCCGCCGAAATCGCCCACAAGCGGTTTCCTACACCACAAAAGCTTGATTTTGCAGGAGTGGTTTTTCGACTGCCTCTCAGTAGCGGGTTGCCATAACGATCTGGGGAACGGAGCAGGCAATGGATCTAATCGTAACGATCGACACCGAGGAAGACAACTGGGCTCGCTATTCCCGGACGGATAATCCGGTCGAGAACATCAAAAAGGTCGAACGTCTGCAGCGGTTATTCGACCGATTCGCTATCAAACCTACTTACCTGGTCACGTATCCGGTTGCCACAAATCCAGCATCGGCGGCAATCCTGAAGGGCTTAATGGACGACGGGAAGTGCGAGATAGGAACCCACTGCCACCCGTGGAATACCCCGCCCTTCGAGGAAGACATCAACGAACATAACAGCATGTTGTGCAACCTGCCAGAATCCGTGGTCTACAAGAAGCTCGTGGCGTTCCACCAAGCGATAGGTGTCGCCTTTGGGATCATTCCGGTCTCGTTTCGGGCCGGGCGTTGGGGATTCGGCCCGAGCGTGGCGCGATGCATCGACAAACTGGGTTACCGGGTGGACACCTCCGTGATAGCCTACACCGATTGGACGATCTATCAAGGACCTGATTTCTCGGGCCGGGGGCCTGAGCCCTACCGATTCGATCCGGGGGAGATTCTGGTGCGGCGGATGAATGGTCGGCTTTTGGAGATCCCTGCGACCGTCGGATTCCTTCAGCCGAATTATGCCTTGTGTCACAGCGTCTCACGGCGGCTCGCGAAGGGCCTGTACAGCAGATTGCATTTCAACGGAATCCTTCAGCGGCTGCGACTTCTCAACAAGGTCTGTCTGTCTCCGGAGGCGGCCAGCGGTGAGGAGATGATCGCCCTGGCTAGAAGGGTTGAAAGGATCGGCTTCCCGTGCCTGAACATGTCCTTTCATTCGAGCAGCCTGATGGCGGGCATAGGTCCCTTCGTATCGACCACCGACGAGGAGGAGCGTTTTCTGGATCGTATCGAGAGGTTCCTTGCGTACGCCGCAAGCGAAGGGCTTCGCTCGAAGACCCTCGGTCAGATGGCCCAAGAGCTTTGAAACCCAACGGATGAATCTTGGCTCCAAAAACTCCACTGCTTTGATCGAAAAAAATTTTCAAGAGACCGGGAATTGCTGAACATGTTTAAATCAAAAAACAGTAAGAATCTATTGATGGTATGTTATTACTACCCCCCAATAATTGATGTTGGCTCGAAAAGAAGCGTCGCCTTTTCAAAATATTTAGTCAAATATGGTTGGACGCCTTATGTTCTTAGCGTTAAAAATCCTGATAAAGCATATTGTAACGTTGGAAAGGAAATTCCCCCACTTGATGTTAAGGTAACATATGCTTATTCATTAATTAACCTCAGTAAGTTTGTTGGTAAATTAAATGGATTAATATCAAGAGTTTTAAGGTTTATAAACGTAAACTATAAAAAAAATATTATATATGAATTAATTTGTATCCCTGATCGTTTTATTGGCTGGATACCATTAGCTGTAGTTAAAGGATTTAAAATCATAAAAAATTATAATATTGATTTAATTTATGTTTCTTGTAGTCCACATAGTGCGGCGATCATTGGAGTTATCTTAAAAAAAATCTATAAAATACCATTTATAGTGGATTTCAGAGATCCTTTTACATATGAATTATCTAGCCAATCACGCAAATTTCGGCAAAGAATTAATAATTTATTCGAAAAAAAAATTCTAAAAATTTGCGATATGTTTATCGTTACAACGGATGAGACGCGCTGTTGGTATGAAAGTAAGTACCCCTTTGTTAAATCTAAAATCTATACCATTCATAATGGCTTTGATCATTCAAATATTAAAAAGATATCAGGAGTAAAAAAGTTTCCCAAGTTCACAATTTTTTACGGTGGAAACCTTTATATTGACAAAACACTCAATGAGTTTTTCGAAGCATTAAAAATGCTGAGTATGCAAAATAAAGTTGAACAATGCACGTTTCAATTTATCTATCATGGTATGGAAGCAAAAATAGTCCAAAAGATGGCTATGGAATATAATGTTCAAGATCTAGTAGTAACAAAGCAACTCGTTCCTTATGAGGAAAATTTGTTAGTGCTTGCAAGATCGCACCTGCAGTTATTGAGGATTATAAAACCCATGATAAGCACTAAACTTTTTGAGGGTTTAGCCCTGAATACTCTATTCTTGGCGACAATTCCTTCTGGAGAAGTTGAGCATATTATTCGCCGATTTAGTTCAGCTTCTTATATTGTAAAGTTGGATTGTGATAGCAAGCCCACTGAGACAATATCCCAGATCGGTGAGGCTATACTTGACGCTATGGAAAAATATAAGAGTGACAAAATAACAAATAACTTGGTAGAAGAATTCCTTGACGAGTTTTCCAGAGAGAATTTGACATTAAAGCTGATCAGAGTGATAAGTGAAAATCTGGGGGTTCAAAATAATTCATCAACAATAACATAACTTAAATTTCGAGAACACTACCCGGGCGTTCACGCTTGTAACCTGCCGGCTTTTCCGGTTATTCATTGAGATAAGGTGATAATATGGATCGTAAAATCAAAATTATCAATGTTGTTGGAGCACGGCCAAATTTTATGAAAATTGCTCCCTTAATAAAACAAATGAGAAAAAATGATGCTTATCTAGACCAGATGCTTGTCCATACAGGTCAGCATTATGATAAGACGATGTCAGGGAACTTTTTCGAGCAATTAGGTATTCCCGAAGCAGATATTAATCTAGGTGTAGGTTCTGAGTCTCAGGCCGTACAAACTGCAAAAATTATGATAGGCTTTGAAAAAGTTATTTTAGAACATCAACCTGATATCATCGTTGTGGTTGGGGATGTGAATTCTACCGTAGCCTGCGCTTTGGTTGCATCAAAAATGGGAGTTCGAATCGCACATGTTGAAGCTGGATTGCGTAGCTTTGATAGGGCAATGCCAGAGGAAATAAATCGGGTGTTAACCGACGCAATATCGGATTTCTTGTTTATAACAGAACCCAGTGCATATGTAAATTTACAACGTGAAGGTATCGAAAATGAAAAAATATTTTTTGTAGGCAATGTGATGATTGATACTTTAATTGATTCATTAAAGACTGTTGAGGGCCGTGAGTTACCATTTGCAAATCTTGAGGACAAAGAATATGGTGTTGTTACTATCCATCGACCTTCAAATGTTGATCAAGCTGATTCTTTAGAAAAAATTCTGGATGCTATCAGTATGCTTGTCAATAAAGTACCTATAGTTTTACCTTTGCATCCAAGAACTATGCGGAATATTGATAAGTTTAATATGAATAATAAGATTGGAATGATTAAAGAAAATGGAATAATAACCGGTCCCTTAGGCTATTTTGAGATGTTAAAATTGACAAAATCGGCAAAATTTATGATAACTGACTCAGGTGGCCTACAGGAGGAAACAACATATTTAGGGATACCGTGTATTACCCTAAGAAAGAACACTGAGCGACCAATAACAGTAACCGATGGTACAAATGTGCTTGTAGGCGATGATACTGATGCACTCTTGGCCTACTGCGATGAGATTCTTTGTGGACGATTTAAGAAAGGGCGAATTCCTGAACTTTGGGACGGCAAAGCAGCAGAGCGTATTGTTAATAAATTACTGTCTTTATAAGTTTATGGGCTTATTTTTAATATCAGGACTTTCGCTTAATCTTCTCAGTTAAGTGGGTTGATATACTGGAATATGCGGATTACTTAACTCATGGCGTAAATATTCACTCCAGAGGTTGTTTTTAACTTGGTAGAGGGTTGTCTTCATCTTTTTCGCCATCATTTTTAATCAGGACTTTCGCTTGGAGTTCTATAAACCCGATTTTCTGATATAATAGCCGAATGAAAATTACCAAGCAACGTTATGTGGAGCACATAATCAGTACTCCAGTTAATTATACGTGCACCAATCGGGCTGGTCATTTGGAAGGCATCAGTCATGATGCGATTAATGATTATTTGCGGCGTGAAAACCATACGGCCCATACGTTATGGGAATTAGCGCACCCGTTAATCAATAATAGCAGCGAAGCCTACCTCAGTTGTGGATGACAGCGTTCAGGATAAAGGCTATTCCCAGAAAATTGAAATGGTGAAACGTCAATATAGTGGAAACGCCCATGGCTTGGTGAAAGGAATCGGGATTGTTAATTTGGTTCATGCCTCTCAGAAAGACTACCATTCCATCGATTTCCGTGTGTATGCTCCGGACAACGATGGCAAGACCAAGAACGACCACTTCCGGGATATGCTTCGCCAAGCCTTTGAAGAAAAAGGTATTCAGGCACAAACCATCCTGTTCGACCGCTGGTATGCGACATCGGAAAATCTCAAGTTTATTCATCGGTTGGATAAATTTTTGTCACGACTCTAAAAGAAAATCGCCTCGTCAGCCTCGGTAAAGAGCAAGGCTGCATTTACCTCCAACAGATCGAATAGACCCGCGAACAACTCCAGGATGGGATTTCGGTTAAGCTCAAAGAAGTCCCCTTTAAAGTGCAGCTTTTCAAGGTGGTCGCCACGAACGGCGACATTGAATGGGTGATCACGAGTTGTGCCCCGGGTTCGACCGACACGCAGGTTGTTCAAAACGAGAACAAGGTGCGTTGGTTCATAGAACAACCGCATCGAGAACTGAAACAATTGACCGGAATTGAACGGTGCCAATGCCGCAAGCAGCGCGCGCAACGCAATCATTTCGCCTGTTGCTATCACGCGTGGTTTTCACTTAAAATCATAGCTAAAAAACTCGGGAAAACGCTCTACCAAGTGAAGCACAACTTAAGTTGGAGCGATTATCTGCGTAACGAGTTGCGAAACCCGCAGATTCCCGCTTACCAACCTGCCTGAGCGAAAATCCTGTCTCTATCCACAAAGGAAGAAAATAGGCGAACAAGTTGATAAGTTCAAGTGTAGTGTATCCGGTTTCTCCCGATGGATTGGGACCGAACGCGGAGGCGCAAAGGTGGCGCTAGGAAAGGAGAGACTAGCCGAAGGCGGTGTCGGGGCCACGTATGCTCAGCGGGTGGTGCGATCATTCGCTTGGCAGGGTGGGGCACAGCTCGTGGGTCAATTGTGCACATGGGTGTCTACGCTGATTGTCATCCGTCTTCTGGTGCCAAGCGACTATGGCCTAATGTCAATGGCTGGTGTCTTTCTCGCCCTGTTCTTCATCTTATCAGATCTCGGCCTTGGCGCGGCAGTGATCCAAGCGCCGACACTTTCGCGGGATCAGCTTAGCCGCTTGTTTGGTATCATCCTGGTCGTTAACGCGTTGGGCGGTGCCGTGATGCTGATCGGTGCTCCCGGTGTCGCCGCGTTTTTTGGAGAGCCGCGACTTGTGCTAATTATACGGGTCCTGACGGTGAATTTTCTGTTGGTGGCCTTGTGTACTTTACCGCAGTCGCAACTCATGCGTGAGCTTGAGTTCGGGCTGTTAGCGCGCGTCGAACTGACGGCTGGGCTGGCTGCTGCTGCAGCCTCTCTGCTGCTGGCGTATTTGGGCTTCGGGGTGTGGGCCTTGGTCGGGAGTTCGCTCGTCATGTACGGAGTGAAAGTGATCGGACTCAACCTGCTGAGGCCGAACCCTGTACCGGTCTTCTCGCTCGGCTCCTTAAGCGGGCTGGCCGGATACGGGTTGTGGATGACATTGAGTAGGCTGCTGTATTTTTTGTACAGCCAAATAGATATCTTGATCGGTGGCCGGTTTCTCGGTAAGGAGATGCTCGGCTATTATGGGGTGGCTCTTTCGCTCGCGACCATCCCGATGGAGAAGGTTTTACCAATAATTACGCGTGTCGCATTTGCGGCATTTGCACGTATCCAGGCGGATGAGGCCCGAGTGCGACGTAATTTGCTCCGGGGGCTGCAACTCGTAAGTCTAGTGTGCTTTCCGGCATGCCTAGGGATGGCTGCCGTGGCGGGAGATCTTGTACCTGTGGTGCTGGGATCCAGGTGGAATGGGATGATTGTGCCGCTGCAGATCCTCTGTCTTGTGTTGCCTTTTAAAGTGATCGCGGCGTTGTTCGCTCCGGCGTTGTTCGGGGTGGGGCGGCCTGAAGTGCATGTCTGCAATATGGCGATTGCGGTGGTTGCTATGACGTGTGCCATGCTTGTGGGCGTGCAATTCGGGGTGGTCGGGCTCTGCCTTGCATGGCTGATTGCCTATCCGCTGGTGTTTATCGTCCTTGCGCGCAACGCATTGACCACACTGGGAGTAGATCTCCGCGATTTTCTTGGGTGTGTGGCGTTTCCGACTGCAGGGAGCTTGGCCATGGCAGTCGCGGTGTCAGGACTCCATGAGCTACTCAGTTTTTCCGGTCCGCCTCTGCTGCGTCTGGTGGTGCTAATTCTCTCGGGAGCTACAATATATGCTGCGTTTGTCTTTTTGTTTCAGCGGCACACCGTGCGCGATATGTACGCTACAATCCGCAGTTGAAGTGACTCGTTTTTACGGTGGTTCCTATTAAGTTTCAGGGACATAGTAACAAGACTTTCACTTGGGATTGTATAAACCTAATTCGGTTCTGGATTCCTTTTTGACACTACGGTTCCAACTCTTCGAGAAACGCAACTTGTTTCCGAGTGAAGTATAGAACGCAACGAATTTTGCTTCACCCCCAACTACTTGGGTTTTATCTGTTTGCCAACATAAGCGAAAACTTGATGCTCCTAGTGACTGAGAGGGATCAACAAAAGTGGAATGCATTTGTGCTGACAGTGAGGCAATCAAGTTGTTATCACCAAATCGGCTGGAAGCAAGTCATCGAGAAAACTTTTGGGCACAAAACCTTTTACCTGATGGTAGAAGATGAAGCGGGTTGTATCGAAGGCGTTCTTCCACTGGTTCAGCTTAAAAGCCGGCTTTTTGGTAATTTTCTGATCTCGTTACCGTATTTCAACTATGGCGGGGCTTGCGCTTCCTATGAGGGGAGCTTCGACAAGTTGCTGAATGAGGCTAGGTCGCTCGCTACCGAGATCAATGCCGAGCATATTGAACTGAGGCATGTCGAGCATCTATATCCTGAATTGCCCATCAAGATGAGCAAGGTGGCGATGCGATTGGCGTTGCCTAGCGACACGGATTCACTTCTGAAATCCTTCCCCATAAAACTGAGGAGCCAGATCAAGCGGCCCCAGAAAGAGGGAATGGTGTCGAAAGTTGGTACTATGGATCAGCTCGATAATTTCTATGCGGTTTTTTCTGAAAATATGCGGGATTTAGGAACACCCGTCTATGCCAAGTCGTTTTTCAGGAATATTCTCAAAACATTCCCTGAGACCAGTTGGATCTGTACGGTCTTTACCAAAGAGGGTTTGCCGGTCGCATCTGGGTTTCTTTTGGGTTTCAAGGACATGCTGGAGATTCCTTGGGCCTCTTCCCTGAAACGGTATAACTCGTTGAGCCCCAACATGCTGCTTTACTGGAGCGTGCTCAAGTTTGCGTGCGAGAGTGCTTACTCTGTTTTCGATTTTGGCCGCTCGACGCCGGGGGAAGGGACGTATCGGTTCAAGGAGCAGTGGGGGGCGCAGCCGGTGCAGCTCTACTGGCATTACTGGCTCCGAAACGGTGGCGCTCTTCCAGAACTGAATCCCAAAAACCCAAAGTACCAGCTTGCGATCCGGATCTGGAAGCGGCTTCCGCTGCCAGCGACTCGCATGTTCGGCCCAGCGATTGTGAAGTATCTGCCATAGCACGGAGCCGATGAGAATTCAGCGTGTTATTCCTCCCGCAGCGGCGCCGATTCCAGCCCGGTGTCTGTTGGAGGGTTTCCTGGCCCTGTTCCACGGGAGAAGGGTTCTTGAGAAACGCGCGGAGGAGTTGAGGCAGTACTTTGGGGTGAAACACGTTTTTCTGCTCTCTTCGGGGAAGGCGGCGTTGACCGTCATTCTCAAGGCGTTGAAGCGACTCTGTCCAGACAAGGATGAGGTCCTTATTCCTGCGTATACCTGCTTTTCCGTTCCGTCGGCGATTGTGAAAGCTGGTCTCAAGGTTACTCTGTGCGACATCGATCCCACGACGTTCGATTTCGACGGTCGCCAACTGGATGAGGCGATTGGCGACCGCACTCTCTGTGTCGTACCGGATCACCTCTTTGGCATCCCGGCCGACATGGATAGGATCGCAGCCCTGTGCAAGGCAAAGGGGGTATTCGTTGTTGAGGATGCCTCGCAAGCGATGGGTGGGCGCTACCGTAATCACTGGCTCGGTACCTTGGGCGATGTCGGTTTCTACAGCCTCGGCAGGGGAAAGAATCTGACCTGCGGTTCGGGCGGGATCATCATCACCAATTCGAACAACATCGCCGGGAAAATCGAGGAAGAGTACGCACACCTAGTATATCCTACTGGGATTGAGACCTTGAAGGAGTTTCTTAAGGTCATATTGCTTGGGCTCTTTATTAGACCTTCCCTTTACTGGTTTCCTGCAGGGCTTCCGTTTTTAAAGCTGGGAGAGACTATTTTCTACCGCAACTTTCCGATCAAAAGACTTTCAGGTATGCAAGCTGGATTTCTCATGGACTGGCAGGTTCGGCTTGGAATAGCAAATGAGGCACGACGGCGATCAGCTCAGTGGCTGATCGGTGCCTTGCATTTAGCAAAGGGTGATAACGGTATTCCCTATCTTCGATTACCGGTTCTCGCTTCTAACCCAACATTCAGAGATAAAGTGCTTTTAATATCCCAGCAGAAAGGTTTAGGATTAAGTATCATGTATCCAAGGCCCATTAATGAAATTGCAGAACTGAAGGAGCAGTTTAGGGGCTCAAGTTATCCTGCTGCGAAAGAGGTGTCGTTGAAGCTTCTGGCGATTCCTACCCACTCTCTTCTCATGCAGCACGATAAAGAAAGCATCGTGGCACTTAAGCGACTACAGAAAGAATAAAATATGTGTGGTATAGCCGGAATTTATCCGCAGAACGTCAAACACTCGGAAGAACTCGAAAGTCGAGTCACGAGAATGACCTCGTGTCTCACCCATCGAGGTCCTGATGACTATGGATACTTTGTAAACGGGGCTGTAGCACTGGGTCATCGTCGGTTGAGCATCATTGATCTTTCCAGTGGTCATCAGCCGATGTTCAATGAAGATGGGACAGTCTGCATCGTCTTTAATGGCGAGATTTACAACTTTGCTGAGATCAAAACTGAGCTTGTCAGGAAAGGCCATCGGTTCTCGTCAAACAGCGACACTGAGACCATCATCCACGCCTACGAAGAGTGGGGCAATAACTGCGTTAATAGACTGCGGGGGATGTTCGCTTTTGCCCTGTGGGATGCCAAAACCAGGACCCTCTTCCTGGCGCGGGATCGGGTGGGCAAGAAACCGCTTTTCTATGCGCAGTACGACGACCAGTTCGTATTTGCCTCCGAGATGAAGTCGCTTCTGGTCGATCCAGACCTCGACCGCACGATTGACGAGGAGGCCCTAGCGGCGTACTTCCTTTTTTCCTATATTCCCGCGCCGCTCACGATTTACCAAAATATACGCAAGCTGCTGCCAGGGCATACGCTAACCGTGCGGGACGGGAGGGTCACCATCGAGTGCTACTGGGACCTTTTCTTTGAACCCGATACCACGAAAACTGAAGCTCAATTCATCGAAGAGCTCCTGGAATTACTCGACGAATCCGTGCGGATCAGGCTCATCAGCGATGTCCCTCTGGGGGCCTTTCTGAGCGGCGGCATCGATTCAAGTACGGTTGTGGCGCTGATGCATCGAAATTCCCGGGAGCCGGTTAAAACCTTCACCATCGGCTTCGGCGGCAACACGGGTGGTTTCGACG
>RRZU011447916.1_pt1 | contig 12463 bp, 6 predicted proteins | sample 2165561 | NCBI WGS metagenome assembly RRZU01 (sample SAMN10456909, study PRJNA506462) | wastewater metagenome | isolation source: wastewater sludge | place: USA: Moscow, Idaho | reverse complement strand
GCCCCTCACCGCCGAGCAGGCGGAATCCCTCTTCGGCGACATGATGGACGGCCGCGTGCCCGACCTCGAGCTCGGCGCGATCATCCTGTCGATGCGCATCAAGGCCGAGAGCACCGACGAGCTGCTCGGCTTCCAGCGCGCCCTCGACGCCCGCTGCGCGCGCCTCGCGGTGCCCGCCGGCCCACGCCTGGTGGTGCTGCCCACCTACAACGGCGCCCGCCGCCAGCCCAACCTGATGCCACTGGTGGCGCAGCTGCTGGCGCGCCAGGGCGTGCCGGTGCTGATCCAGGGCCGCCACGACTTCGACACCCGGGTCAGCCCCTTCGAGCTCCTCGCCGCGCTGGACATCACGCCCGCCGCCAGCCTCGCCGAGGCCGAGGCGCGCCTGGCGTCCGACCATCTGGCCTGCCTGCCCCTCGGCCTGCTGGCCCCCGGCCTCGAACCCCTGCTCGCCCTGCGCCCGCGCCTCGGCGTGCGCAACAGCGCCCACACCCTCGCCAAGCTCCTCGACCCGGCCCCCGGCCACAGCGTGCGGGTGGTGTCGGTGACCCACCCCGAATACCTGGAACGGATGCACGCCCACCTGGTGGCCCAGGGCGGCGTCGCGCTGCTGCTGCGCGGCACCGAGGGCGAAGCCTTCGCCAACCCGCGCCGCCGGCCGCGCCTCGAGGCCTTCGCCCACGGCCGGGCCTGGGAGGCTTTCCCGGCCGAGGAAGGGGGCGCGCCGCCCCTGGGCAGCCTGCCCGACCAGCCCGAGGTGGCGGCCAACGCCGGGCTGATCCGCGCCATGCTGGACGGCAGCGTGCCCACGCCCCAGCCCATCCTCGACCAGGTCGCCGCCCTCGCCGAGCTGGCCCGCACCCCGCGCTGACCGCCCTCCGCCGACCGCCCGGCGGGCTCCCGTTGACCTTTGTGGCCTGTCTGCTTAACTGAATCAGGAAAGCATGCAATGCCACGATGACAACGGGAGACAGACCATGAGCAAGAAGGCACTGTGCATAGGCATCAACGACTACCCGGGCACCCAGAACGACCTCTCCGGCTGCGTCAATGACGCCAACGACTGGGCCGCCGCGCTGGCGGCGCGCAACTTCAGCGTCACCAAGCTGCTCGACGCCCAGGCCACCAAGGCGGCCATGGTGGGCGCCATCAGCGCGCTGGTGGGGGGCGCCGCCAAGGGCGACACGGTGGTCATCACCTACTCGGGCCACGGCACCTGGGTGCCCGACCAGAACGGCGACGAGCCCGACGGCCGCGACGAAGCCCTGTGCCCGTGGGACATCGGTGCGGGCAAGGTGCTCCTCGACGACGAGATCGGCGCACTGTTCGCCCACCGGGCCGCCGGCGTGCGCGTGCTGCTGATCTCCGACAGCTGCCACTCCGGCAGCGTCACCCGCGGCGACGACAGCGACCTCGACCCGGCCATGCCCCGCGCCCGCTTCCTGCCGCCCAGCGTGTGGATGACGGACGACGCACTGCCCTCCTCCCGCGTCGCCCGCCTGCCCACCGTCGGCGGCCTGTCGCGCAGCGGCGGCGACCTGCTGATGCCCGGCTGCCTCGACAGCCAGTTCAGCTGGGACACCCGCTTCAGGGGCCGCCCCAACGGTGCCTTCACCTACTACGCGCTGAAGACCCTCGCGACCCTGCCCGCCGGCGCCACCTACGCCGACTGGTTCAAGGCCATCACGCCCACCTACCTGCCCACCAACCAGCTGCCCCAGAACCCGCAACTCTTCGGCAGCCGCACGGCGCGCGCCTGGAAGGTGTTCGCCTGAAGGCCGCGCCGCGGGCGTCCGGCTGACCGGGACGCCCGCCCCCTGCTCCATCGGGCCGGCCGCCCGCGCGGTCGACCGCTCGCCGCACGTCCTCCGGGAGATCACCGTGTCTGCCACCCCGACCAGGCTCCGCCTGCCCGCCGCCGCGCCCTCCGGCGCGAGCCCCGCCCCCCTCCCCGGCGTGCTGCCGATGCCCGGCAGCCGTGCCGCCGGTGTCGCCCCCACCCCGCTGCTGGCCGACATCCTCACCCCGCTGCAGACCTGGCCCCTCGCCGGTACCCGCCGCAGTGAAGAGGCCCCCAGCCCGACCGCCGTCGATGCCGACAGCCGCCTGCTGGCCCTGGAGGCCACCGACGGCACCACGCTGTTCATCCGCGCCGACGAGCTGGCCGCCCGGCTGGGCCGCCTCGCCCTCACCCAGCCCGGCTTGATCGGCCCGGACGGCGCCGTCGACCTCGCGGCCTTCCGCCCCCGGGACGCGGCCAGCCGCGGGCTCGGCCAGTGGCTGTGGCGGCAGGTCACCGCCCTCGCCGTCAAGCCGGACGCACTCACCGACCTCGCCCGGGCCCGGGCCACCGAATGGCTGGGCGGCAAGGTCGAGGATCTCGCCGTGGCCGGCGCCTCCAGCCTGGGCGCCCGGGCCATCGTCTCGGTGATCGAGGAGCAGCTCGCCGGGCCGCCGGGGCTCTATCCCTGGTCCGGCGGCGCCATCGCCGAAGTCGAGCGGCTGGGCAGCGACGACCCGCGCCTCGCCGGGCTGGCAGGCCGGCCGGCGCTGGTCTTCATCCACGGCACCGGCTCCCACACCCTCGGCGGCTTCGGCGCCCTGCCCGGCAGCAAGGCCTGGGCCGACCTGCAAAAACAGTTCGGCGAGCACATCTACGGCTTCGAGCACCGCACCTTCTCCGAGAGCCCGGTGGACAACGCCCTGCAGCTCGTCGCGGTGCTGCCGGCGGGCGCGCGGCTGCACCTCGTCACCCACTCCCGCGGCGGGCTGGTGGGCGACCTGCTGTGCCTCGACACCAGCCCGGGCAACGGCCCGGCGCTCGACGGCCTGATCGCCGACTTCCGCCGCCGGCCGCGACCCGACGAAGCCGCCCGCGAACAGGCCGATCCGGCCCTCGCCCGCCAGCGCGAGGCCTGGGCGGCGGACGAACGCGCCAAGCTCGGCAAGCTCGCCGGCCTGCTGCGCAGCAAGGACATCCGGGTGGCGCGTTACGTGCGCGTCGGCTGCCCGGCCCGCGGCACCTCGCTGCTCACCGACAACCTCGACGTCTTCCTGTCCGGCCTGTTCGCGCTGGTCCGCAAGTTCGGCAGCCTGGGAGCCCAGGCGGCGGGCAGCGCCCTCGGCGGTCCCGGCGCCGGCGCCGCCGTGGCGGCGGCCACCGAGCGCGGGCTGCGCTTCCTCGGCCGGGTGATGATCGAGATCGCCGACAAGCGCCTCCAGGCCCACACGCTCCCGGGCATCGAGGCGATGCTGCCGGACTCGCCCCTGGGCAGCCTGCTGGGCCGCGCGGCGGTCCAGCCCGGCCTCAAGATGGCCATCATCGCCGGTGACATCGAAGGCGGCGGCCTCCTCAAGCGCCTCGGCGTGATGTTCACCGACACGGTCTTCTTCGACCGGGGCGACAACGACCTGGTGGTGGACACCCGCTCGATGTACGGCGGCATCGCCTGGCAGGCCCAGGCCCGGGCGGTCTTCGTGCAGGGCGAGAACGTCAACCACTTCCGCTACTTCCGAGACGACACCGCCGCGCCCTCCGGCCTGCCCCTGCCCCGCGCGCTGCAGGGCTGGCTCGCCGCCGACGACCCCACCCGCCTCGCCGACTGGGAAACCCCCGCCATCGCCGAACCCGAGCCCGTCTCCGCCGGCCCCGGCCGGGGTGTCGGGCCGGCCCCGGTGGTGTTCCTGCTGCCCGGCATCATGGGCAGCCGCCTCGAGGCCGACGGCGAGCGCATCTGGCTCGACCCGCTGCGCCTCGCCGGCGGCGGGCTCAAGCGCATCGCCATCGACAGCAAGGCCAAGGTGCCGGCCCGGGACGGGCTGGTGGACCTGGCCTACGGCAACCTGAGCCGCTACCTCCAGCGCTCCCACCAGGTGCTGGAGCACCCCTACGACTGGCGCAAGCCCCTCGGCGAGCTCGGCGCGGCCTTCGCCCGGCGCCTCGACCGGGCCCTCGACGACAACCCGGACCAGCCCGTGCGCATCCTCGCCCACAGCATGGGCGGGCTGGTGGTGCGCGCCGCCCTGGCCGCCCGACCGGGCCTGTGGGCCAAGTCCATCGCCCGCGCCGGCAACCGGCTGGTGCGGCTGGGCACCACCAACCGCGGCTCGCACCTCTTCGTCGAGACCCTGCTGGGCCAGTCCGACACCATCCGCACCCTGGCCCGGCTCGATCTCGCCCAAGGGCTGCAGGAAGTCCTCGACATCGTCGCCGGCTTCCCCGGCGCCCTGCAGCTGCTGCCGGCGCCCGGCTTCATCGACACCGATGGCCGCCCGCCGCGGGCCTTCTACGAGCGCGCCACCTGGGACGCCCTGGCCGCCATCAACGACGACTTCTGGTTCGGCAAGGCCCTCTGCGGGCGGCCCAGCCAGGCCCGGCTGGAGGAAGCCCGCGCCGGCTGGGACGCCATCGCCGACACCCGCTGGGTCGGCCAGGCCCCCGAACGCATCGCCTACGTGTTCGGCCAGGCCGACAACACCCCTTGCGGCGTGCTGGAACAAACCCGCGGCGGCAAGCCCACCGGCCTGGTGATGCGCGGCACGCCCCAGGGCGACGGCTCGGTGACCTGGGCCGGCGGCGACCTGCCCGGCCTGCCCGCCGAACGCAAGTGGCTGATGCCCGTCGACCACATGGGCCTCGCCAGCACCCGCCGCTACTTTGAAGAGATCGAGGCGCTCCTCGCCAGCGGCAGCCCGCGCACCCTGGGCCGCCTGCCGGCCACCCGCGGCGACGCCGCTGCCGAGGTGCGCAGCTACCGCGCCGGCCCGCCGGAGGGCTACCCGTCGGCGCCCGAAGCCACCGCGCGCATCCTCGGCGGCCGCCTGCGCCCGGTGGTCCGCCGCCCGCGCGGCAACGAGATCCAGGTCGCGGTGCAGGCGCTGGATCTGCGCTTCCTGCAGCAACCGGTGCTGTGCGGCCACTACCGGGGCGATCCGATCGCCGCCGCCGAGGGCGTCATCGACCGTCACCTCGTGAACGGCGCCCTCAGCCACCGCCAGCGCCTGGGCATCCACTCGGGCGAGCTGGGCAACGCCACCATCGTGCTGATGCCGCGCACCCCCGAGGAGCGCCGCCGCCACAGCGGGCGCGGCGCGGTGATCGTCGGACTGGGCGAGATGGGCCACCTCGACGCCGACGGCGTCACCCAGGCGGTGCGCGCCGGGGTGCTGCGCTACCTGCTGCACGCCTCCGACCGCCACGTCGAGGAATGCCTGGAGCAGCCCGACGCGCCGGCCGGCGGCCCCGCCGCGGTCGCCGACGGCCTGCTGCGCCTCAGCCTCGCCAGCCTGCTGATCGGCAGCAACTCCGCCGCCGGGCTCGACGTGGCCGACGCCACCCGGGCGATCACCCTCGGCGTGCTGCAGGCCAACCGGGAGTTCGACCAGGGCGCCGAGCGCCGCAACGCCCGGCGGGCGATCGTCGCCGAGCTGACCTTCGTCGAGGTCTATCTCGACACCGCCATCGCCGCGGCCCGCGCCGTGCAGGGCCTGGGCGGCCGCCTCGAGGCCGAGCTCAAGCGCCTCGGCTACACCCTCAAGCCGGCCGCCACCCTGACCCGCGGCGCCGGCTTCCGCCAGCGCCTGCAGGCCGCCCCGTTCACCGACTACTGGCCGCGCCTGGTGGTCTGCGACGCCGACGCCGACGCCTCCACCTGCGGGCCGGACTGCATCGCCCCGCGGGTCCAGCTGCCCATCCCGCGGGACGCCCTGCGCCGCATCCTCAGCCTCTACGGCCATGCCGACGAGGTGCGCGACGGCCGCCTGCCCATCCCCACCGGCCTCGACGTGGCACCCACCACCCACTACGCCGAGCGCATCAAGTTCATCTACATGGGCGAGCGGGCGCGGGCGGAGAGCATTGTCCAGCAACGCCAGCCGGGCCTCGTCGAGACCTTCACCCGCAGCGCCCTGAGCGGGCCCGACAGCACCGCCTACTCCCGCGAGCGGGGCTTCGGCAGCACCCTCTTCCAGCTGCTGGTGCCCTCCGAATTCAAGGCCGCCGCCCGCAAGACGAGCAACCTGATCCTGATGGTGGACGAGGCCACCGCCAACCTGCCCTGGGAGATGCTCGAGACCGACGGCGCGCCGATGGTCGAGAACACCCGGGTCATCCGCCAGTTCATCACCCCGCGCTTCCGCCGCGAGGTGGTGCGCACCGACGGACTGACCGCCTGCATCATCGCCGACCCCGGCACCGAGGGCTTCCACGCCCAGTTCGGCGGCCCCGACTGGCGCCCCCGCAGCGGCCCGGACGGCCAGCCGGAGGCCGACAGCCTGGCCGACCTGCCGGGCTCCGCCCAGGAAGGCGAAGCCATCCGCGGCATCCTCGAGGGCGCCGGCTACCAGATCGCCTACGCCCCGCCGGAGAGCCGCGCCGCCGACGTCTTCACCCGGCTCTTCGCCCAGCCCTGCCGGGTGCTCGCCATCACGGCCCACGGCATCTTCGGGCGCAAGGCCGCCGACGGGAGCTACCGCAGCGGCGTGGTGCTCTCCGACGGCCTGCTGCTCTCCGCCGCCGAGATCGGGCTGATGGAGACGGCGCCCGACCTCGTCTTCCTCAACTGCTGCCACCTCGGCAAGGTCGGCCCCGAGATCGGCGCCGGCAGCAACCGGCTCGCCTACAGCCTGTCCCGCGAGCTGATCGAAATGGGCGTGCGCTGCGTGGTGGCCGCCGGCTGGGAAGTCCGCGACGACGCCGGCCAGACCTTCGCCGAAGTGTTCTTCGAGCAGATGGCGGTTGCCGGGGCCAGCTTCGGCAACGCCATCCACACCGCCCGCCGGGTCGCCCGCGAACGCTACCCCGACTGCAACACCTGGGGCGCCTACCAGGCCTATGGCGACCCCGCCTTCACGCTGCGCACCCAGCCCCCCGAGGCCGCCGACGACCAGCCCCTGATGACGCCGGAAGAGCTGATGGACTGGCTCGAGCAGCGGCGCCTGGCCCTCCGGCTGCCCGACGGACTGGCGCGCCGCGAGGCCGGCTTCAAGGCCCTCAACGCCCAGGTCAGCAGGCGGCTGGGCAAGGTCGAGGCCGGGTGGGCCGCCCTCCCGGAGGTCCAGCAGGCGATCGGCTACCTCTACGCCGAGCTCGGCCCGGAAGGCTTCGAGGCCGCCCGGCAGGCCCTGCTGCGTGCCGTGGCCGGCGACGCCGGGCTGGGGCGGGTCGGGATCGGATCGATCGAGAAGCTGGCCAACATCGAGGCCCGCCAGGCCGAGGCGCTGGCCCGCGACCGGCAGCCGGGCGCACTGGCGATGGCCGAAGACGCGGTGGCCCGCATGGAGGCCCTGGTGCGCCTGGGCAGCCCGTCCCCCAGCGGCCTGCAGCCCGGCGCCACCACCGGCAGCCCGCCGAACCTGGAGCGCCTGGCCGTGCTGGGCAGCACCTACAAGCGCAAGGCCTTCGTCCAGCTCCTCGGCGGACAGGCCTGGCCCGCCATCGAGCCGACGCTGGCCCTGGCGCGGGATGCCTACGCCCAGGTCGCCGGCGACCCCGACGCCCCGGGCTGGGATCCCTACGGCCTCATCAACCGGCTGCAGCTGGACGCCCTGCTCGGCGATGCGCCGGCCGACCCCGGCCTGATCGCCCGCTGCCAGGACGCCGCGCTCCGCCGCTTCCGCCAGAGCGGGGACTTCTTCGACGCGGTCAAACCCGCGGATGCCAGCCTCGCCCTGTGGCTATCGGACACGGAAAGCCTGGGCGCGGACCCCAGCGCGGCGCTTTACAGGCGCTACCTGGAGGCGGTGAGCACACTCTCGCGCTCGGCCCTGCAGTTCGATTCGGTGGTCGCCCAGTTGCAGCTGCTGGCGGTTTTCCTGCGCTGCCGCGATGCCGCCGACCCGCGCGGCGCGGTGCTCGACAAGCTCGCCGGGCAGTTGGGCGCGACGCCCGCCCCGGAGACGGTGACGGTGACGGAGGATGCGCCCGGCCCCGCCCCGGAAGCGCCGGAGCCCGGCTGAACAGACGGCGGCGGGACTCCGCCAGCCGCAACACCGGGCCAACCCGGACGGGGCACCGGGGCGGAACAGGATGCGGCACATGGGGGAGCCGCCGGCCGCAGTTGCCGGCGCCCCAAAGGACAACGCCGGGCACAGGGCCCGGCGTTGGTGTTCTGGCAGCGGCCGGGAGCGGAACCCGCCGGCGCGGCGATAATCTGATGGAACCCACCGGAACCAGGCGGACGGCCTGCCCCGGTCGGCCCTTGCGGGCGGTTCAGCCCAGCTTGGCGTTCACGAAGTCGACCAACGAACCGACCGACGCGAAGGTCGAGCCGTCGATCTCGTCGTCTTCGACGGCAAAGCCGAAACGCTCCTCGAGCAAGTTGATCAAACCCACCACAGCCATCGAATCGAGATCCGGCAGCGCCCCCAGCAGTTGGGTGTCGAGATCAAACTGGGCCGATGCTCCACCAAGATTCAGAACCTCGTCGAGAATCGACAGCACTTCCTTCTTCGTATCCAAAACTCACTCCAGTTGGTAAGACCAAATAAATGCCCAGCTTCATGTCGGCGTCCGGGCATCGCAAGCGCGCAAAGCAAGCGGCCTCATTATAAGCGACACGGTGGCAATCGGAACCCCGATATGCACGAACGGTTACGCCCGGGCAGCCAGCGCCGGACGGGCAGCCCATCAGCTTACTCCGGCCAGGCCGTGCACCGGTGACGAAGGTCTCGCCCGGACACAAATTTCTCCGACTCGGCGTCCGGTTTCGCATCCGGCGGGTGCATGACTCGCGGCAGCCTGCGCTAAACTCGCATTCGACATGCCGGAGGTGGCTACAGGCTGCCCGGTGCCCCAACCATTCGACTGCCGACCCATGCTCAACACCACGCTCCTTCACCAGCTCATCACGGCCTCGGCCGAGCGCTCGCCCGACGCCCCCGCCCTCACCGCCGGCAAGACCAGCCTCAGCTACCGCGAGCTGGACGAACAGGTCGCCGGCATCGCCTCCGGGCTGATCGGCCTGGGCCTCGAACGGGGCGAGCGGGTCGGCATCTTCCTCGACAAGCGCGCCGAGACCGTCGTCGCCAGCTTCGCCGCGGCGCGGGCGGGCGGCGTGTTCGTGCCGGTCAACCCCATCCTCAAGCCCGAGCAGGTGGGCCACATCCTGCGCGACTGCAACGCCCGGGTGCTGATCACCTCGCCCGAGCGCCTGCCGCTGCTCGCCGAAACCCTCGGCCACTGCCACGACCTGCGCCACGTGATCCTCACCGGCCCGCTTGCCAAACCGGTCGAGCTGGCCGGCACCGGCCTCGGCCAGTGGGCCGACCTGCTCGCCGCCCCGCCGCGGGCCGGCCACCGGGTGATCGACAACGACATGCTGGCCATCCTGTACACCTCGGGCAGCACCGGGCGCCCCAAGGGCGTGGTGCTGTCCCACCGCAACATGGTGGCCGGCGCCAAGAGCGTCGCCAGCTACCTGGGCAACAACCCCGACGACACCCTGCTCGCCGCCCTGCCCCTCTCCTTCGACGCCGGCTTCTCCCAGCTCACCACCGCCTTCCACAGCGGCGCCCGGGTGGTGCTGATCAACTACCTGCTGCCCCAGGACGTGCTGAAGGCCGTCGTGCGCGAGAAGGTCACCGGCCTCACCGCGGTGCCTCCGCTTTACATCCAGCTGGCCCAGCTCAACTGGCCCGAGACGGTCACCGATCACCTGCGCTATTTCGCCAACACCGGCGGGCGCATGCCCCTCGAGACCCTCAAGGCCCTGCGCGCCCAGCTGCCGCGCACCAAGCCTTTCCTGATGTACGGCCTCACCGAAGCCTTCCGGGCCACCTACCTGCCCCCCGAACAGGCCGACATCCGCCCCGACTCCATCGGCAAGGCGATCCCCAACGCCGAGGTGCTGGTGCTCCGCGAGGACGGCACCGAGTGCAGCGCCAACGAGCCGGGCGAACTCGTCCAGCGCGGCGCCCACGTGGCAATGGGCTACTGGAACGACCCCGAGAAAACCGCCGAGCGCTTCAAGCCGCTCCCTGACAGCGCCCCGGGCCGCCAGCCTGGCCTGGTGCTCCCCGAGATCGCCGTGTTCTCGGGCGACACCGTGCGCCGCGACGAAGAGGGCTACCTGTATTTCATCGGCCGCCGCGACGAGATGATGAAGACCTCCGGCTACCGCGTGAGCCCGACCGAGGTCGAGGAGATCCTCTACGCCACCCAGCTGGTCGGCGAATGCGTCGCCTTCGGTGTCGCCCATGCCAGCCTGGGCCAGGCCATCTGCGTGATCGCCACACCCCGCGAGGGCCGCACGCTCGACACTGCCACCCTGCTGGCCGAGTGCAAGCAACGCATGCCGGCCTACATGGTGCCGAGCACCATCGAACTGCGCGACGGCCCGCTGCCCCGCAACCCCAACGGCAAGATCGACCGCAAGACCCTGTCCACCGAGTTCGAGCAGGCCCACAAGGGAGAACAATGAACATGAGCACCCGCGAAAAGCCGCTTCATGCCCCGATGGAGCAGTTCCAGAGCGCAGGCCGCGAGCTGCTGGTCGGCGGCATCCCCCTTGAGCGCCTGGTCGACCGGGTCGGCCAGACTCCCTTCTACGCCTACGACCGTGAGCTCCTGACCCGCCGGGTGGCCGAACTGCGGGCCGCCCTGCCGGCGAGCATCAAGCTCCATTACGCGATGAAGGCCAACCCGATGCCGGCCGTCGTCAATCACATGGCTCGTCTCGTGGACGGCATCGACGTGGCCTCCGGCGGCGAACTCCTGGTCGCCCTCGACAGCGGCGCCGACCCTCACGAGATCAGCTTCGCCGGCCCCGGCAAGCGGCACGGCGAGCTCCGCCAGGCCGTCGCTGCCGGCATCCTGATCAACATCGAATCCTTCCGCGAAGTGGCCGAACTCGGCGCCATCCGCCAGGCGACCGGCTGGCCGGTGCGGGTTGCGGTGCGGGTCAACCCCGACTTCGAGCTCAAGGGCTCGGGCATGAAGATGGGCGGCGGGCCCAAGCAGTTCGGCGTGGATGCCGAGCAGGTGCCCGAACTCCTGGCCGAGATCGGCAAGGCTGGCCTCGCCTTCGAGGGTTTCCACCTTTTTGCCGGCTCCCAGAACCTGCGCCCCGAGGCGATCGTCGAGGCCCAGCAAAAGTGCTTCGAACTGGCCCTGCGCCTGGCCGAAAGCGCGCCGGCGCCGGTAAAGTTCCTCAACCTTGGCGGCGGCTTCGGCATTCCCTATTTCCCGGGCGAGCAACGCCTCGATCTGTCGAGCATCGGCGCCAACCTCGCCGCCATCGTCGCCGAAGCCGCCGAGAAGATGCCCCAGGCCGAGATCGTCATCGAACTCGGCCGCTACCTCGTGGGCGAAGCGGGCATCTACGTTACCAAGGTGCTCGACCGCAAGGTCTCCCGCGGGCTCACCTATCTGGTCACAGACGGCGGGCTGCACCACCACCTGTCGGCATCCGGCAACTTCGGGCAGGTGATCCGCAAGAACTACCCCGCCGCGATCGGCAACCGCATGGACGAGCCCGCCGGCGAAGCCGTGTCGGTGGTCGGGCCGCTGTGCACCCCCCTGGACATACTCGCCGACAAGATGCCCCTGCCCGAGGCACGGCCAGGTGATCTGGTGGTGATCTTCCAGTCGGGTGCCTACGGCGCAACCGCCAGCCCGCGCGGCTTCCTGAGCCAGCCCGATCTCGTCGAAGTGCTGGTCTGATAGACACAAAAAAGCCTTCCTGCAGCAGCAAGGAAGGCTTTTCTGGCCCTGCGCTCCAGCCGGGCTCCGGGCCCGGCGGAACAATCAGAAGAAGTAGTCGTCCGGCAGGGTTTCCACCTGCAGGTCGTTGTCTTTCGCGAAATTCCTGAGGAAGTTGTAAGCGAGCGGCTCGATGTCGTGGATCTTGCCGTCCACCAGAACCGTCTTGTCGCCACGCAGATTGCATGCCGGGCGAACATAGGGCGAATAGGTCATGCGATGATCGGCCCCGAACACCGACATGATCCCGCACAGACGATCCGCCCAGTCGCTTGGCCGGAAAGTCCGCCCGTCGCTGGTGCGCCCCACAATCACGAAGTTCTCAATTTTTTGAATCATGTGCGATGTCGGAAAATCTCGGGGTCGGCAAACCAATTCAAAAGCCGCCGCACAAAGATGCTCCCTGGCACCGGCGGCCGCCCGGATTTTAGCAGGAAACCACAGCGCCAGCCGCAGCTTTCAGCCACGCCGCCTCTCCCCGCGAAGCGGCGTCACGCCTGACGGAACAGGGTTTCGCCAGGCGCTGGAAGGCGCCCTTCCGCGGGCCTGACGACGGCATATCAGCCGGCCGCCCCCTCCGCCAGAATCTCCTCCAGGCGCCGCACACCAGGCCCCGCGGCATCCGGATCGGCGATGACGACGTAGAGGGGCACGATGCGCGCCTCGGCTCCCCCCAGGGGCAGGGTCTTGAGCCGGCCGGAGATGAGTTCGTCACGGATGTGCGCCTCCGGATACCACGCGAAACCGTGCCCCGCGCACGCCGCG
>RRZU011350288.1_pt1 | contig 12463 bp, 8 predicted proteins | sample 2165561 | NCBI WGS metagenome assembly RRZU01 (sample SAMN10456909, study PRJNA506462) | wastewater metagenome | isolation source: wastewater sludge | place: USA: Moscow, Idaho | reverse complement strand
CTTCCGCTACCAGACCGCCATTATCGCTGCCTTCCAAGCGGTCTTCCCGGAAACGAAGGGCATCTATGAAAAATTCCGTTACCAACGGAAGGATGGCCTGATCAGCCGCTACGTCAGGGGTGATGCAGCCCCGACGCCCCTGATCGTGAAGGAGAACGGCATCAACTATGCGACGTATCTGGACGATGGACTGATGACGGGCATATTCCTGGATCAGCGCGACGTACGCGGTGCTCTGACGGAGCGTTATGCGGCAGGTAAACGGGTATTGAACACCTTCAGCTACACGGGCGCTTTCTCTGTTGCTGCAGCTATGGGCGGAGCAATCGAAACAACAAGTGTCGATGTTGCGAACCGTTCATTGGAACGGACCAAAGAACAATTCGCCGTCAACAACCTGGATGGCGATGCGCAAAAAATCTATGTCATGGATGTCTTCGATTTCATCCGCTACGCCATCCGCAAAAAATTGCAGTATGACGTGACCATCATCGATCCGCCGAGCTTTGCCCGCACCAAAAAGCGGACTTTCTCGGTCACGAAGGATTACACCCAGTTGTTGGAAGAGCTGATCCAGATCACCGCACCGGATGGCACGCTGATCGTTTCTTCCAACGCCGCCAACTACAAGGAAAAGAATTTCAAACAGGACATCGACCAAGCCTTCAAGAACAGCCATTGTGACTACCGTATCCTGGAAACCTTCCATTTGCCGAGCGACTTCGCTGTTCCGGCAGGCAGCAAGACCAGCGATTACCTGAAGGTCTTCATCATCAAGAAACTGGCAAGATAAGAAAAGCTGAACGGGTTCGCTCAGCCCTGAAAGAAATTTAGGAAATCTGACCCTGAATGAGCATCGAAGAGCGCAATGGGTCAGATTTATCTAATTTCCGAGGGGCTAACCCGTGAAGCTAGCCAACGCTTTGAATTGCATGTAACATTTTGCAATTCTTTGAAGCACCAACGGTGACGCACTTTTGAGTACAGAGATATTTATATTTTTCCTACAATATAGAAAAAAGAGAACGGAGCTGCCTCGAAAATGAGGTGGCTCCGTTCTCTTTGCTTATCGGTGAGGTTATTCGTGCAGCTGGGCAGCTGCATGCTGCCCGGCAGTGTGCCCTGTAACAAAGGCGCCGGTGATGTTGTAGCCGCCTGTGTAGCCGTTGTAGTCGATCAGTTCGCCGCAGAAATAAAGACCCCGCGTCAGTTTGCTTTCCATCGTCTTCGGATTGATTTCCTTCGTGGAGACACCCCCGCCAGTGACAAAGGCTTTATCCAAAGGATGCGTGCCGTTCACTTCGAAGGAGAAATTTTTGCAGAAGTCGGCGAAAGCTTTGATTTCCTTCGGCGTCAATTCCTTCAGAGATTTCTGCGGGTCGATAGCGGCCTGGTTGCAGCCGAAAAGCAAATAACGCTCCGGCATCAGGTCTTTCCAGCCGTTTTTGACGCTCTTTTCCGGTTGGGCCTTGATAAGCTTCTGCAACTGTTGCTCGACGGCGCCCAAGGAAAGTTCCGGCAGGACATCCAAGGACATCGTGACGGTCTCGGTTTTATCGCGCTTCATTGTCTGGTGGACAAACATCGAACAGCGCAAAGCGGCGGGACCGGACACGCCGAAGTGGGTGAAGATCATGTCCATCTGGTGGGACACGACTGTTTTGCCTTTTTTATTTTTAATGCTGAAGGCAACATTGCGCAAGGAAAGTCCCTTCAGTTCGCTTGAACGGATGAAGTCCGCATCGGATGTGATCGGTGCTTCGGTCGGATACAATTCCGTGATGGTGTGTCCAGCTGCCTTGGCGAACTTATAGCCATCGCCTTTGGATCCTGTGCGCGGAAGGGCCTTTCCACCGGTTGCCAGAATGATCCGATCCGCCGGGAGGATTTCGCCATCCTCCAAAAGGACACCGGTAACCTGTCCGTTTTCGATCAGGATGCGTTCCACTTTTATGTTGGTCCGGATCTGGACCTGCAGCCGTTTCAGTTCCTCGATGAATGCTTCGAGGATAGTCCGGGCTTTGTCCGTGACAGGGAACATCCGACCGTGATCCTCTTCCTTCAGGGCGACTCCGCGTTCGATAAAGAAGGTCATGATGTCATATTGACTGAATTGGGTAAAACTGCTGTGCAGAAATTTTCCGTTTCCGGGAATATGCCGGATGATTTCCTCTTCTGGACGATTGTTGGTGACGTTGCAGCGTCCGCCGCCTGTCAAAAGCAATTTTTTTCCGAGACTTGGATTTTGTTCGAGGAGCGTCACTTCAGCTCCTGCTTCAGCAGCGGTGCAAGCCGCCATCAGACCGCTTGAACCTCCACCGACAATAATGATGCGTGTTTTCATATTATTTAATTTCTCCGATCTTTTGCTGCACTTACTTTATCACAGATATGTCCATCTGAAAACGGCTTTCTTCCCAGAATGATCACGAAAAAACAGGCTTTCCTTCATTAAATATTCAAAGATAGCGGCTATACTGTGTTCATACCCAAAGATAATCGTTTCTTTTTCCTCTTCTGTACCCGCAGAAGAGCTCCTCCCTCTTGGACGGAAACGGGGCTTTGATTGCTGAACAGCTAAGCAGCGATCATGCAGAATGATTTTTTCTGCAGGCCTCGATTTCCGTTCATTTTTTGTGCCGAAAGAGTATAATAGCCGTATAGCACAGTTATTTTTTGAGAAGTGAGGGAATTGAAATGGATTTCATGAAAGTAATGCATACGAGACAAACAACACGCAGCTACCAAACGTTCGGGCTATCCCAAGGACAAATCGAAATGATGCTGCAGGCTGGGCAAAATGCGCCGATCAGCCGCGGTCGCTTTGAGGATTACCATATCACGGTCATAAAAAATTCGGAAATATTGGCAGCGATTACATCAGCTGCTAAGGAAGTTACAGGTAATGCGGACAAAGACCCTCTGTACGGAGCTCCTGCATTTTTCGTTGTTTCCGCCAAAGAACCGGCTAAACCAGGAAGTATCGCCAGTGCAGCCGCAATCGTAGAAAATATGCACTTGCAGGCAACGGCGGAACTGTTGGGAAGTTGTTTCCTGATGGGACTGATGGCGAACGGTACGCTGGATGCTGAAGGGATCCGCGAAAAAATTGGGATTCCGGAAGGATTCACTCCTGTCGCCGGGATGGTGGCGGGCTATCCGCATGGCTATCTGCATGACCGGCCGCGCACATTGGACAAAATCGCCAGCAATATCGTCGAATAGCACGATTCAGGCAATGAAAAACGACCTCAGGAGAAACTTTCAGGTTTCCCGGGTCGTTTTTTGCATACTAATCATCGGGAGGAGTAATGCAGTGGGAAGGAACCGATTGCATTTCTTCGCTCTTTTGTATACGATTGTACTATTACAATAGGTAACTATATTGCGGATAATTTTTCCGGGAAGCTTCAGCATACAAATCAATCAAGAAATGAAGGGATACAAAATGGCGTACATTTCCTTAAAGAATGTCAGCAAATTCTATCAGATGGGCGAGACACGCATCACTGCCAACGACAAGATCAGTTTCGACATCAATGAAGGAGAGTTTGTAGTGATACTTGGGCCCAGTGGAGCCGGCAAATCCACCGTTCTGAACATCCTTGGAGGGATGGATGATGCCGATGAGGGGCACATCAGCATCGACGGGGTGGACATCTCCCAGTTCACTTCAAAAGCCTTGACGACCTACAGAAGACGGGATGTCGGTTTCGTCTTCCAATTCTATAATCTGGTGCCTAACCTGACGGCGAAGGAGAACGTGGAGCTTGCCTCTCAGATATCGCCGCATGCCCGCGATGCTGCCGAAGTCATGCGGGAAGTAGGCTTGGGCGAGCGCATGGACAACTTCCCGGCGCAGCTCTCGGGAGGCGAACAGCAGCGCGTCGCTATTGCCCGCGCCTTGGCGAAGCAGCCCAAGTTGTTGCTTTGCGACGAGCCGACAGGGGCACTGGATTACGAAACGGGCAAACAAGTGCTCAAGTTGCTGCAGGATACGTGCCTCGATACCGGAACGACAGTCATCGTCATCACGCATAACCAAGCCATCGCAGCCATGGCTAACCGGATCATCGAAATCAACAATGCCAAAGTAAGGGCAGTCCATGAAAATCCGAATCCCAAACCAGTATCAGAAATCGAATGGTAGGAGGGGGAGACGACGATGAAGAAGAAGGCGCTCTGGAAAGACATTTGGATAGAAATAGGCAAAAGTAAGGCGCGCTTCCTCGCGTTATTGGCCATCATCACTTTGGGTGTGGCCTTCTTTGCCGGCATCAAAGCGGCGGGTCCGGATATGCTGGACACTGCCAACCAATATTATGAAGAAAATAATCTTTATGACCTGAAGGTGCTGTCCACTTACGGATTGGAAGAAGCGGACATCGGCATTCTGGCTAAAACGGCCAATCTGGCTGTCCACCCCATGCGAACGGTGGATATCGAAATGGAAGGCAGTGACTTCCTCGTAAAAGTATTCCCGCTGCAAAGCGGTGCGGATCCGGTCAATGAATATGCAGTCGTCGACGGCAGACTACCGGAGACAAGCGGAGAAATCGCTTTGGATGCGAAACAGAATCTGATGGATACGTATCAGATCGGGGATACAATCAGCTTCCGCCATGAGTCCGAAGAAGGACTCACCGAGGAGGAAATGGAAAACCGCATTTCCTTGAAAGAGCAGGAATACACGGTCGTCGGTTTCGTAGACTCGCCGATGTACATCGAAACGATGATGCGCGGCTCCACGAACGTCGGGAAAGGCAGCCTGGATGCCTTCGTTGTCGTAGCCGATTCGGACATACTCGGCAGCATCTACACGGAAGCTTACCTGACGATTGCTCCCGATGCGGCGGAAACCGGCTACACGGACAGCTACGATGACCAAGTGGACAACCTGGCCGATAAAGTGGAGCTCGCTTTGAACGGGAGACCTTTGGAGCGCATCAATGAAATCCGAGCTGAAGGGCAGCGAAAGATCAAGGATGCGGAGGATGAACTGCAGGACGGGAAAGACAAGCTTGCGGAAGCCGAGCAAGAACTTCAGGATGCGCGGAAACAATTGGATGAGGGGACAGCGGCCTATGAAGAAAATCGTCAGTTGTTTCTGGATGAGACCGCAAAAGCCGAGAACAGTTTAGCCGCCAGCCAGGCTGAAATCGATGCGGGCCTGGCCGAATACCGCGCAGGCTTGGCGACCTATCTCGAAAACAAAGCGCTCTACGATGAGGCGAAAGTTGCCTGGGAGTCGCAGAAAGGATCCCTGCAAGGGCAGACCGGTTCGGATGCTTCATCGGAGGATTCATTGGATGTGCTGCTGGCGAGCCTGCCCGACACACCGGAAGGCCGCGAAATCGCTGATTTGGCGCAGTCTTTATTGGATGGACAAGCCGAAGTTGAAGCGACCCAAGCCTCACTGGAGGCCAAGGGTGTGGAGCTGCAGGAACGGGCAACCGCATTAGCGACAAAAGGCGAACTGCTTTTGGCCGAGCAGACAAGTCTGGAGACCGATGCGGCAGCCTATCAGAACGAACTGACTCTTTTCACCACTGACATGACAGCCTTCCAAACGGAAAAAGCTGCCAAACAAGCGGAGTTCTCCGCAAGGCAAGCCGCCATCGATGCTGAAAGGGACGCCTTGTCAGCTTTGGATCCGGAAACGGACCCGAGCGTTGCGGAACGCTTAGAGGCAGTGGCCGATCAACAGGCAGCTTTGGATGCAGAACAGGCTGCTCTGGCACAAACCGAAACGGATTTGGCAAGCCGCCAAAGCGAGCTGGAGCAAGCGGGTGCCGCCTTAGCAAGCAGGCAAGAAGCTTTAACCGCAGCTGCCGCGGCTTTCCAAACGGAACGGGCCAGTGAAGAGGCAGCATTATTGGAAGAACAGCGCCTCTTGGAGGATGCCGGCGCCGAGCTGGCTGACAAAGGTGAGGGATTGCTGGAGCAGCAACAACTGCTGGAAGAAAAAATTGCGGCATTCATGGCCGATGCCGAAGCCCAGATTGCAGCCGCAGATGCCCAATTCGCCGAACAAGGAGTAGCATTGGAGAACGGCAGATTGGCATTGGCGTCGGCATTGACCCAACTAGAGGACGGCCAGGCACAGATCAACGACGGCTGGGCCGAGTTGGAAAGCCAACGCGCGAGCGGTGAACAAGCCCTTGCTGAAGCTTGGCAGGAAATCCAGCAGGGCGAAGCAGACTATCAAGATGGCTTGGCCACCTTCACAGCTGAACGCGCAGATGCAGAAATCGAGATAGCCGATGGGGAACGGCAGGTCGAGGAAGCGAAGCAAGCTTTGGCCGATCTGATTGACCCTGTCTACTATGTGACGGACCGATCCGGCAATCCCGGGTATCAGGAATACCGCGACAATGCCGACCGCATCTCGGCCATCGCAGAGATTTTCCCGGTATTCTTCTTCCTGATCGCGGCCTTGGTAAGTTTCACGACAATGGCCCGGATGGTGGATGAACAGCGCCAACAGATGGGGACGCTGAAAGGTCTCGGTTACAGCGACTTCGACATCGCCAAAAAATATTTGATCTATGCAGCGATCGCCTGCATCGTGGGCACATCGCTCGGTTTGGTGGCCGGTTATAATATTTTCCCTGCGGTCATCTTTGATGCCTACGGGTCCATGTACAGCCTGCCTTCAGTAAAGATCACCTATTACTTGTCCTATGCACTGATTTCCATAGCCATCGCGCTGCTTTGTACCATCGGCCCGGCCGCATGGGCGGCACATACGTCGCTCAGGGAAAATCCGGCAGCGATGATGCGGCCGAAAGCGCCGAAGAACGGCAAACGTGTGCTTTTGGAACGACTGACGTTCGTTTGGGATCGCCTAAGCTTCAATTCGAAGATAACGGTACGGAACTTGTTGCGCTACAAAGCGCGAAATATGATGACGATATTGGGAGTCGCTGGCTGTACCGCCTTGATTTTGACCGGTTACGGCATCAAGAATTCGATCTCAGGATTGGCGGACACACAATTCAACGATGTGATGCGCTATAACGCAATCACGGCGATGCGTCCGGAAGCAAGCGAGGAAGAAATCGCTTCTTATGATGAACTGATCGCTGCGACTCCTGAAATAACGGATCATCTCAAAGTGGTCCAGGAGAGCTATAAACTGGATAAAAAAGGGGTGAACCTGCAGAACGTCACTGTCTTTGCGCCGTTGGAAACCGAAAATCTTTCGGATTTCGTCAGCCTGCGTGAACGCGCAACGCAAGAACCGATCGCGCTGACTGATGAGGGAGCCGTCATCTCGGAAAAATTGGCGAATTTGGCAGGCGTCGGACCGGGGGATAGCATCGAAATCCGGAATGATGAAATGCAGACATATCAGGTTCCGATCCGTGCTGTCACCGAGAACTACGTCAACCATTACATCTACTTGACGCCAGCTTTGTACGAAGAGATTTTCATCCAAGCCGCGAAACCGACAACGGATTTGCTGCTGTTTGAAGAACTGGAAAGTTGGGAGCGGGGCTTCGGATCCGAAGCGATGGGAGAAAAGGCTGTCGCACTGGTGACGTTCATCAATTCTGTCGACCGCAGCTTCGCTGAAACCTTAGGGAGCCTGGATATCGTCACATTGGTATTGATCGTTTCGGCAGCCTCATTGGCTTTCGTTGTCCTGTACAGTCTGACGAACATCAATGTATCGGAGCGGATCAGAGAATTATCGACAATCAAAGTTTTGGGATTCTATGATGTGGAAGTGAGCATGTATATCTACAGAGAGTCCTTGATTTTGACCTTGTTGGGTATTTTTTCAGGTTTCATTCTCGGGAAAATTTTGAGCACAGTCGTTCTCAAAATGGTCGAAATCGACTTCATGATGTTCCCGCCGACAATCATGCCGATCAGCTACCTGTATTCAGGTCTGTTGTCGTTATTGTTCTCAAGCGTCGTCATGCTGATCATGCACCGCAAACTCAAACAAGTGGACATGATCGAAGCACTCAAATCGGTAGAATAGGAAAAACGCGCAAGCAGCCAATGGATGGCCGCTTGCGCGTTTTTCTGCTGCAGATACTCAGTTTTCGGATGGTGTTTGGGGCGCGTTTGGCAGCAAGTAGTTGACCCCAATGGCGATGGAAGTACCGATGACGGTATCCAGTACCCTTTGGATAGCGTAGCTGATCTTTTCGGTATCATCAATATTGTAGAAAACGACAAGGAAGGTCGCGGTTGCGCCGACGATAGCCGTCGACATGTCCAGGACATTGCAGACCGTGATCAGGATGATGACAGCGATAATCGTTCCGAAGAAATCCACAGAAAAATCCAGTCCCAGAAAATCTTTGATGGCTATCAAGGTGACCCCGAGTATACCGGCGACAGTATTGCCTCCGACACGACGGATTCCATGATGGAGGGACTGCGAGCAATCTTCACGCAAAGCAAAGACAGAAGCCAATCCGGCCAACATAGGAGAACCTCGGTCCAATAATTTGAACAGCAGGACACAAAACCCCACAGCAACGCCGGATTTGGTCGTACGCATGCCTACGCGGAACTTCTCCTTATCCAAATGGAACATAGTAAGTACTGCACTTCCTCTCGAAATGAAATAATATCTCAATCATAAGCATTTTTGAATTTTTATCAAGTCATTTTCATATTATTGTGCAAATAGTACACTCACATTTGCGGTATAGTTCAGAGTGACTTTGCAGAAAATAAGAGAAAAAAAGTGGTTGCTTATGGACGGAAAATGTCCTTTTCGAGGCCAACCCTTTTATTGGGTTTGTTGCAACGGCGCCCTTTTTAGGTGGGGTAAAAAAAGAACATTCGCTTTTTGCCAAAAAAGGCCAAAATTGGGTTGCTTAAATTGTCAGAATATTCTATACTAATGACATTAAATTTTAAGGAGAAGGATGAGGGCCTTTTCTTTGGATTTGCAACGAATTATTAACATATAGTGAGATGGGGAGGATTATTTAGATGAAAAAGAAATTATTGATGGGCTTAGCATCTGTATTCGTACTTGCAGCATGCGGCAATGGCGCGACAGAAGAGAGCGATACAATCAAATTGGGTGGTAACTTCGAATTATCAGGCGGTGCGAGTGCATACGGTACGCTGATGGATGAAGGGATCAAAATGGCTGTTGCAGAACAGAACGCTGCAGATGGCTTATTGGGCAAAGAGATTGAATACATATCTTACGATAATAAATCCGAGCCTTCAGAATCCACATCGGTTGCGACTCGTTTAGCTACTGAAGATAATGTTGTCGCAATCCTAGGACCTGCTACAACTGGTGCAGCAAATGCGCAATCTCCAGCAGTCACAAGAGCAAAAGTACCAGCAATCCTTCCAGCTGCTACAGGCGACAGCGTAACAATGGATGGCGATTCCGTGTTGGAATACGTATTCCGCGTATGTTTCCAAGATTCTTTCCAAGGTAAAGCCTTGGCTGAATTCGCTCAAACAGATCTGCAAGCTACCAAAGCTGTCATCTTAGTGGATAACTCCACTGACTATGCAATCGGCTTGTCGGATGCATTCAAAGAAACATTTGAAGGAGAAATCGTTGCGGAAGAAAACTTCACTGCCGGCGATACCGACTTCAAAGCAATCCTGACGAACATTGCACAAATGGATTATGATGTCATCTTCTTGCCTGGATACTATGAAGAAGGCGGACTGATCATCAAGCAAGCCCGCGAAATGGGAATCATGCAACCGATCCTTGGACCGGATGGCTTCGCTAACTCAACATTGGTTGAATTGGCAGGTGCCGACAACGTTGACAATGTATTCTATGCTAGCCACTTCACTCCGAACAGTGAAGACCCTAAAGTACAAGAATTCTTGGCTGCTTTTGAAGCAGAGTACGGCAAACCTGCAGACTCATTCGCAGCTTTGGCTTACGATGCTGCGCAATTAGTATTCGACGCAATCACGACTGCTGACAGCACAGATCCTCAAGCAATCACAGATGCTTTAGCGGCAACTGAAGATTTCGAAGGCGTAACGGGTACATTCTCATTTGACGAGAACCACAACCCTATCAAATCGGCTTTCGTTATTGAATTACAAGATGGTGTAGAAGTCGGCAACTCTGTTGTGGAACCAGCTAAATAAAAATAGCTTGGCGCACAACATTGCGGCATTGAAACCTGAATAGACCGTTTGATTCTAAAGTAACACAATGAGGTGCTGGCAGAATTTGCTTAGCACCTTTCTTTATGTTCTATCTCATCAAAAGTTAATCCCTCATCGTGCGTGAATAATAGTAAACTAAATCCGAACAATACAGTATAATGAAAGAAAGATTTCTGTGCAGCAGAAGAAAAGAGAGGTGTAAAATGGCAAATTTAGTTCGACAGCTGATAAATGGTATATCGTTGGGAAGTATCTACGCCTTGATTGCGCTAGGGTACACAATGGTATACGGCGTCATCAAATTGATTAACTTTGCCCACGGGGACATTTATATGGTGGGCGCGTACCTTGGATATGCTTTGATCCAAAACGTTGGCCTTGGCCTTTTCCCAGCCATTCTGATTTCAATGATTTTTTGTGCCATTTTAGGGGTGGTCATCGAGAAGATCGCCTACAAACCGTTGCGGGGCGCAACAAGGGTAGCAACGCTGATTACAGCCATCGGGGTTTCTTATTTATTGCAAAATGTCATGATCTATATAATGGGGCCTGAAGTGAAGGCCTTCCCGACAGCATTGATAGTCCGGAATTGGACTTTCGGCGGGGTGACCATCAACTCGCAGCAGATCCTGATTTTCCTGACGACGGTCATTCTGATGATCGCTTTGCAGGTCATCGTAAAATACACGAAGATGGGGAAAGCCATGCGGGCAGTAAGTACCGATCCTGAAGCAGCACAATTGATGGGGATCAATGTGGATAACGTCATTTCCTTTACGTTCGTCCTTGGCTCCTCGTTAGCCGGAGCGGCAGGCGTCTTGGTCGGTATCTATTATAATTCTATTTCGCCATTGATGGGTGTGACACCGGGGCTGAAAGCTTTCGTTGCGGCAGTATTCGGCGGCATCGGCATCATCCCTGGGGCCATGGTCGGTGGTTACGTCATCGGGATCATCGAGACTTTGGTCAGCGCTTATGGCGGATCGATGTTCAAAGATGCAGTTGTGTACCTGATCCTGATCATCATTCTGATCGTTAAACCTTCCGGAATCTTCGGAAAAAATACAAAAGAGAAAGTGTAGGTGATAAAAATGAAACAATTCAATAAAACAAATCTAGGTTGGCTCATTCTTATCGCTGTGATGGCTGTTGTACTGTTCGTCGGCGTCAGCACAAATATGATTTCTCCCTTCTACCAGATTACTTTAGTGACAATCTTGATAAACATCATCCTGGCGATCGGACTGAATCTGGTAATCGGATTTTCCGGACAGTTCTCTCTGGGACATGCCGGGTTTATGGCAATCGGTGCCTACAGTGGCGCCATCATCGGCGATAGGATGGAAGGCTTGGCCGGTTTCTTTGTCGGATTGGTTGTGGGCATGATCATCTCCATCATCGTGGCTTTGATCGTCGGAATACCGACGCTCCGTCTGAAAGGTGACTACTTGGCGATTGCGACATTGGGTGTAGCGGAAATCATCCGTATCCTGATTTTGAACATGGGTGAACTTACCAATGGCGCGCGCGGAATCAGCGGCATTTCGTTCCCTTTCGAATCGAATACTGGTTTCATCATGGTCTTGTTCGTGATATTGGTCGTAACGACCATCCTTACAGTCAACTACATCAACAGCAGCCCTGGCCGTGCGACCATCGCCATCCGCGAGGATGAGATCGCTGCCGAGTCGATGGGGGTCAACGCAACGACTTACAAAGTCATCGCCTTCATGATTGGTGCAGCGACTGCCAGCATTGCCGGCTCCATGTACGGCACTTATTTCAGCGTAATCACTCCGGGTGATTTCACTTTCCAAAAATCGATCGACGTGCTGATCATTGTTGTGTTCGGCGGTATCGGCAGTGTAACCGGAACAGTCGTCGCAGCCGTTGTGTTGGGTGTCCTGAACACGTATCTGCAATCGTTCGGTGAGCTGCGGATGATTTTTTACGCGCTTGCCATCATCGCCATCATGGTATTCCGTCCAGGCGGATTATTGGGTAACCGCGAATTCACGATGTCCGCTTTGTTGAAGCGCTTTGCGAAAAAAGACTCTGCTAAGAAGGAGGTCCAATAATGAGCCTATTAGAAGTAAAAGAATTGACCAAAAACTTCGGCGGTCTGGCCGCTGTATCGAATGTCGATTTTGCGATCGAAGAAAATGAATTGGTCGGTCTGATCGGTCCTAACGGAGCTGGTAAAACGACCTTCTTCAATCTGCTGACGGGCGTTTACGTTCCGACAGAAGGTACGATCGAATTGGAGATCGACAACAAAAAAGTGTTGTTGAACGGAAAAGCGCCTTACAAAATTACGGACCTTGGCTTAGCGCGT
>RRZU010228258.1_pt1 | contig 12463 bp, 11 predicted proteins | sample 2165561 | NCBI WGS metagenome assembly RRZU01 (sample SAMN10456909, study PRJNA506462) | wastewater metagenome | isolation source: wastewater sludge | place: USA: Moscow, Idaho | reverse complement strand
CCGGATGTCCGGGTGTTGGACCTAAAACAGCGCAGAAATTATTGGAAGAGTACGGAACTATAGAGAATCTATTGGAGCATACTTCTGAGGTAAAAGGTACATTGAAAACAAAACTGGAAGAGAACAAAGAACAGATAATTTTTTCCAAATTTTTGGCAACGATAGAGGTGAATGTACCTCTCGAGTTTAACAAAGAAGAATATAAACGCCAGGAAGTGAATGCTGAAAAACTTTCAGAAATCTTTGAAGAATTAGAATTCAGAACGCTTATCAATCGTGTTTTGAAAAAAGAAGGAGCTTCTGCTGCTCCTGCAAGAAGCATTACTACACACGAAGCCATTCAGGGAGATTTATTTGCCGAATTGTTGCCTCCGGCTAATACTTTATTTGGAGATGTCAATGACTATTCAGGATTACAAACACTGAAAGACATCCCCCACTCTTACCATTTAGTAAAAGAAAATGACGAAATAGATGCTTTGGTAGAAAAAATTATAAAACAGCCATCCTGCTGTTTCGATACGGAGACTACGGGTATAGATGCCAATATAAGCAAATTGGTAGGGATGTCTTTTGCTTTCGTTGAGGGTGAAGCTTATTATGTATATGTTCTTGCCGATAAAGAAAAAGCACAAAGTATAGTGGAAAAGTTTAGATCTTTTTTTGAAAATGAAAATATTTTGAAAATAGGTCAAAATATTAAATATGATATAGTTGTACTCAAAAAGTATGGTATAAATGTTCGTGGAAAGCTGTTCGATACCATGATCGCCCATTATCTTATCAACCCCGAATTGAGGCATAATATGGATTATATGGCCGAAACTTTCTTGAAGTACAGGACAATCCATATTGACGAATTGATAGGTGCTAAAGGTAAAAATCAAGGAAATATGCGCGATTTGCGTCCTGAGCAAATTTGTGACTACGCCTGTGAAGATGCCGATGTGACACTGAAACTGAAAGGTATATTGGAAAAGGTTATTGAAAAACAGGATCTTGGCAAATTGTTTTATGATATAGAATTGCCTCTTATATATGTTCTTGCCGATATGGAATATACAGGAGTGCGTTTAGATACCGCAGCATTGGCAGATTATTCAAAAATACTGACTCAGGAACTACAAAACAAGGAATCGGAAATATACCAATTGGCGGGACTTGAATTTAATATCAATTCGGCGAAGCAGGTAGGTGAAATTTTATTCGATAACCTGAAAATAATAGATAAACCCAAAAAGACTAAAACAGGTCAATATGTGACCAGCGAAGAAGCTCTGGAAAAGATGAAGGACTCCCACCCTATTGTCAGTAAAATACTGGAATACCGTGGGGTAAAAAAATTATTGAGCACTTATGTAGACTCTCTTCCTTTGCTTGTAAGCCCTTTGGATAATAAACTTCATACATCATATAATCAAACAGTTACAGCCACAGGACGTTTGAGTTCGAGCAATCCGAATCTTCAGAATATTCCTATTCGTGACGAGCAAGGAAAAGGGATACGCAAGGCTTTCATTGCAGATGAAGGGTGCATATTCTTCTCGGCCGACTACTCTCAGATAGAACTCCGTATTATGGCGCATCTTAGTCAGGATCCGAATATGCTTGAAGCTTTCAATAGCGGAGAAGATATTCATGCAGCTACGGCCGCTAAAATATACAAACTGCCTATAAACGAGGTTACAAGTGATATGAGGCGCAAAGCTAAAACAGCCAATTTCGGTATCATTTACGGAATATCTGTATTCGGCTTGGCAGAACGCCTTACAATTCCCCGTGGTGAAGCCAAGGAACTTATAGACGGCTATTTTGAAACTTATCCGCAAGTAAAGGAATATATGGATAAGAGCATAACCATAGCGCGTGACCACACTTATGTGGAAACGATTTTCGGGCGTAAACGTTTCCTTCCTGATATTAATTCGCGGAATGCAACTGTACGCGGATATGCCGAACGAAATGCCATAAATGCACCGATACAAGGTAGTGCAGCCGATATCATAAAAGTAGCCATGAATCGTATTTTTAAACGATTTTCGGATGAAAGAATCAGGTCGAAAATGATTCTTCAGGTGCATGACGAATTAAATTTCAATGTTATTGAAAGTGAGTTCCCGCAGGTTCAAAAGATAGTGATAGAAGAAATGGAAAACGCCTATAAGCTGGCTGTTCCACTGAAAGCTGATTGCGGAAAAGGGAAAAATTGGCTGGAAGCACATTGAATATTATAAACATTATATTACATTTGTCATGTATACACTATAATAAATACTAACATAACAGAATTATGGAACAATCGAAAATTGACACTTTTATTGGATTTAATATTGAAAATTTTGCACCATTCGATCTTGATATTATACGTCAAAGATTAGAAACGATGGATGATAGCAAATTTGTTTTTTTACAAGGAATAGAATTCCAAAAACCATCTACCATATTTCTTATTGCGATCCTTTTAGGATGGGAAAGATTTTGGTTGGATGATATTGCTATGGGTATTCTTAAAATTATCACATGTTATGGCTGTCTTATCTGGTGGATAGTTGATATTTTTTCAGCTAAAGAAAGAGCCCAAAAATACAATTTGAAAAAATTTATGAAGATTACATCATCCATATAATTAATCGTTCAAATATAAATATGGGGTGTAACTTTTAAAGTATACACCCTTTTGCTTTATTATGAAGATTTCAATTTCAGAATTAAAAGAAACTAGGATATATAAACAATTGTTATTGTTTATTATTACATTTGCTCCTGTTATTTTATTCTTTATTCCCGTTGCCTGGCTCAATCAACAGCATACTATTTGTTTATATAAAAATATAACAGGTCACGATTGTTTTGGTTGTGGAATAACTCGTGCTGTATTGTCTATTTTACATTTTGATTTCAGTACAGCTTTTTATTACAATAAACTCGTTGTTATTGTATTTCCTCTTCTTGTATATCTTTGGGGTAAGAAGATCGTGAAGTTGATAAAGGAATTGAAGAATAGCAGAAACTAAAGAGGACTTAGCAAAACAAACGAATTGATTTTTCGAAAAGGAATATGAAATTTCTCGATAATCTAATAAGCAATATTCAATACAATAAGAAAAACCAGTTTTGGTTGTTTTTTGCCATTCTGGTTTTTCTTACACTGTTTATGATGTTGTGTAACGGATTGTCTACATCCTATCAGGGATACGATTTCTATTTTCACTATAGGCGGTTGGATGTACTCATCGATGCTATTAGAAACGGAACTTTCCCTAATTATATTGATTACAGCAATGTAGAAGCCTATGGCTATTTTACCAAAGGATTTTATTGTGATGTCATACTCATTCCATTTGCTCTTATAGGATTGTTCACAAACACTTATATTGCTTACGATGCAATGATATTTGTAATGACCATATTGTGCGGTGTGTTTACATATCATGCCGTCAGAGTCATATACAAGAGTTCATACGTAGCTTTATTGGCAGGTATTCTCTATACTTTCGCTATATATCGTCTCTATGATGTATATCAACGGGCGGCATTGGGGGAAATGCTATCATTCACTTTTCTTCCTCTGATTTTTCTGGGACTATATCACATCGTCAAAGGCGATTACAAGAAATGGTATATTCTGGCTACCGGGTATAGCTTACTGATTTTTACGCATGTAATATCATCGGTACTGATGTTTCTCACATTGCTGATTATACTGGTTGTTTATTATAAACCGATACTGAAGGAGCCTAAACGTATTGGTTATCTATTTTTGGCAGGTTTGGTCACTATCGCTGTAACGGCTTATTATCTATTTCCCGTCTTCGAGCAATTAGCATCAAATACCTTCCTATACAGTGGAGCGGGGAAGGCCGGTTATGGCAAAGTTGATTTTGATTTTGTTTTCTGGGGTTTTCTGAGCGGTATACTTTATCCATACCGAGCTATTTGGTCAGGGGTCGGAATTATATTAATATTATTGATTTTACTTCGGTTTTTTATAAAAGGGAAGAAAACAGAAGAGTTGAGGGGTGCAGATATAGGAGTAATAATTGGAATTTGCTTTATAATTGCTTCGTCAAGAATATTTCCTTGGGGAACTTTTCCTTTTTCTTTGATAGGATTTATACAATATCCATGGCGTCTCTATGAATTTGCCAGTTGGTTTTTTGCTCTTGGCGGAGCATATTATCTTTCTCTATTATTTGTAAAAAATAAATCGAGAGCAATTGTTTTTGCTATAATCGTAGTAGCCACAATGGTTACAACCTATATACATAGTGAAAACTATAAATATCTGTATTCAGTGAAGGCTCTTCAATTGTATGTTCGTGATTCAGACGAGAACCCAACATTTGAGAATCGTTATCATCTTATAGGAGGGGAATATTTTCCTGCGCGTATTTTAGCTATTGATTATATTCACGATAGGGGAGAGAAGATAGAATTTCGAAATAAAGACACTCAAATATCAAATCTTCAACGAAACGATAATGTGACAAGTTTCGATGCAGAGGTTCATTCTGCTGACAGTCTTGTGCTTCCGCTGATTTATTACAAAGGTTACAGTGTAACGCAAAATGGTTTGAATCTGCCGATAGAACAAAGTTCGGCAGGTTTGGTGCAGATTCCTGTTGATAAATCGGGTAGGGTAGAGGCTTATTATAAAGGTACAACAATACAATGGGTTAGCTTTTATATTTCAATTATCAGTATCTTAGCATTTTCAATCTTCATTATTTGGTCAAAAAAGAAAGGGCATGAAACAAATAGATAATTTGTTGGATTCTGTTGTAGCTAATAAGAAAAGTCATATATGGCTATTTTTATTTGTATTATTGGTTCTTTCATTGCTAATGATATATTTCTACAGCCCCTTGCGTCCCGGACAGGATTTCTTTTTTCATTACAGACGTTTACAGGCTTTGATGGATGGGATTAAAACAAGTCCCTATCTGATCTATCTTGATTATAGTGCGATGAATGGTTATGGCTATTTTACAAAAGCTTTCTATCCGGATCTTGTACTCATCCCGTTCGCTGTTATAGGTAATCTGACAAGTCTTAAATTTGCCTATTTGTTTATGATATTTAGCATGACTGTTCTGTGTGGAGTATTTACATACATCGCTGTCAATAAAGTATATAAAAATAGCTTTATGGCTTCCATTAGTGCGTTGTTGTATACCTTTGCGTTTTATCGGTTGTTAGATATATACCACCGGGCGGCGATAGGAGAGGCACTTACATTTACATTTCTGCCAATAGCTTTTCTTGGGCTATACTATATCATAAAAGGAGATTACAAAAAATGGTATATTTTTACCATAGGCTTTAGCCTGATGATCTTTACACATCTTATTTCATCGGTACTGATGGCAGTTGTGACAATCATTATCATTTTGATCTATTACAAATCATTTGTTAATGAGCCGAAACGTTTTTATTATTTATTGCTTTCCGGTGGAGTCACATTACTTATAGTAAGCTATTATTTTCTGCCTATGATAGAGCAAATGGCTTCAAACACTTTTTATTACGAAAGCCGTAATTTAACAGTGCGAACTCAAGATTCAACGTTTAAAATGAATTGGATTGTCTGGGGGCTATTTTCAGGAATTGTACAGGCAAGGCAGATATTTATTCCCGGTACGGGATTATTGTTAACCATTGCCATCTGTTTGCGCCTATTTGTTTATGGAAAATCAAAAGAACTCAAGAGTGTTGATACATTGGCTATCTTAGGTATAGCTTTTGTTTTAGCTTCGTCTTCGTTCTTCCCTTGGTCTATATTTCCATTCAATAAGTTGAACTTTATACAGCTTCCATGGCGTCTGTTCGAATTTTCTACTTTCTTTTTTGCTATTGCCGGAGGCTATTATCTTTCGCAGGCGTTTAAGTCAAGAAAACGTTTATTTGTTGCTGGAGGTATTGTGTTTTTATCTACAGTGCTGGTAATGGTAAATGATGCGAAGCTGTATCATGAAGTTCGATCCATGAGACATATTAATCAGCCAGCTGATGCTGATGATCGCTATCACATGGGCGGTATTGAATATATACCGGATAGAGTTCCATCGGTGGACTATATTCGCAATAGAGGAAACAAAATAGAAACGAATAAGGAGAATATCAATGTATCAGAAATCAACAAGGAGAATGATACAATCAGCTTTAATATACAAACAACAGATGCTACAGTTGTTGAACTTCCTTTCCTTTATTATAAAGGCTATACAGCCTTATTGAATGGTAAAGAAATACCTGTATCAGAAAGTGAAAACGGTTTGGTACAGTTGGCAGTGAATGAGTCTGCATCTGTAAAAGTATTTTATGGAGGAACAATAGTTCAAAAAGTGAGTTGGTATATAACCATTGTGAGTATCTTTGTATTGTGTGTTTATATCTTTGTTCAGAGAAAAAGAGAACGATCTTAAAAATAAATTGTTATATGCAGAAGTTTACCAGTATTGATTTTATGTATCCGGCTTTCATGCTGATTTTCAGTCTTGTCATGATATTCAGTCCTCGCACCTTGATGAGAGGAGCCAAATATGATGAAGAAAGTTTGAAAACAGAGTCTTGGATAAAAAAATTTGGTGTAGGATTTTGTGTTTTCGCTGTGGCATTTGCCATCTTTATATATTTCAATCTGAAAAATGCTTGATGGATTTGCCGAGTATGGTTATTTAGGCCTCTTTCTAGCCTCCTTTCTAGCTGCTACTATTCTGCCCTTAGGCTCAGAGGTCGTTTTTGTTGCATTATTGGCAGCAGGTCTCAATGGGTGGGGATGTGTTGCCGTTGCTTCTGTCGGAAATTGGCTTGGAGGCATGACTAATTATTATCTGGGGCATCTCGGAAAGATAGAATGGATAGAAAAATACCTGAAAGTAAAGAAGGAAAAGATAGATAAAATGCAGCATTGGCTCGAAGGAAAAGGAGCGATGATGGCTTTTTTTACTTTCCTGCCTGTGGTAGGCGATCTGATTGCTCTTGCTTTAGGATATATGCGGGCGAATGTTTATATAGTCAATATAGCTATGTTTTCAGGCAAATTTATTCGTTACGTTCTTATTATGTATGGAGTAAGTTGGATTATATGACGCCAAAATTGAAAGATTGTAAAAATAGAGAAGTATGTCAACTATATTATTTCATGAAATCGTTTTCGGGCCTATTCACAGTCGGCGGTTAGGATCGTCGCTAGGAATGAATCTTCTTCCCTATGACGGAAAACTCTGTTCATTCGATTGTATTTATTGTGAATGCGGTTACAACGAAAATTTCAGAACAAAAACGAAGCTTCCCACGCCTGAAAACGTGAAAGCAGCATTAGAAGATAAACTACAGCAATTACAAAAACAAAATATATCTATCGATGTAATTACTTTTGCCGGAAACGGTGAACCAACGTTGCATCCTCAGTTTGCAGAAATAATAGATGATACCTTGGTATTGCGAGACAAATACTTTCCGAATGCAAAAATAAGTGTATTGTCTAATGCCATGCATGCCGCAAAGAAAGAGATTTTTGACGCTTTAAAAAAAGTGGATAATAATATCCTAAAGCTCGATTCGGCTAACTTAGATACAGTGAAGCTGATAGATCGCCCTAATGCTCCGTCTTATACGATAGACAAGCAAATAGAATTGTTTAAAAAGTTTGAAGGCAGTTTTATTATGCAAACTATGTTTGTGAGAGGTAGTCATGGGGGTAGGGTAGTAGACAATGCCACGGAAGAAGAAATATCAGCATGGCTGAAAGTGGTCAAGGAAACCAATCCTAAAGAAGTGATGATATATACTATCGATAGAGAAACTCCTGAGAAAAATCTGGAGAAAGTTTCACTCGAAGAATTGAAAAGAATAGGGGAGAGGGTAGAAGAGTTGGGAATAAAAGTAAATATTGCAGGATAATGGTTACAATCGTATTCAGTCACCCGTGGCACGGGAGCTTCAACAAAGCCATATTAGATACTATAACCGCTAAATTTGATAAGGAAAATAAGCCTTATGAAATTATAGATTTATATAAAGATAAGTTTAATCCTGTTTTTACAGAAGAAGAGTTGTCAGGTTATAGTCAGGGAAAGATAAACGATCCGCTTATTTTGAAGTATCAGAAAATGATAAAAAGATCGGAAGAGATGATATTTATATTCCCCAATTGGTGGAATACCATGCCTGCCATATTGAAAGGTTTTTTTGATAAAGTTTTGCAAAAGGACTTCGCTTTCAATTATGAAGGGGGATTCAACCCCCTTCTCAAAATAGATAGATCATTCGTGATAACCACATCTGAAAAACCTAGCCCTAATTTTAGCCATACAATAGAAAAATGTTTTATTGGCGATATGCTCAATTCGGTAGGCATTCGCAATGGCGTATGGTTAAGTTGTGTAGGAACATCTACGAGTACAACTGAAAATCGGCAACAATTCCTAAAAAAAGTGGAAGAGGCTGTGTGAGGATCTTTTTACAAATTTTGGACATTGTCGCCGAATATATGATCCAACGATCTTATATCAGTCAAATCTCAATGTGAATTCATGATTTTTTTCTTTTTTCCAGGCATATTGTTGCGTAGTAGGTGATATAGCGAACAATGGAGAAAAGGTTTTTACCAGTACTGTTTTTCCATCTGGAAGAAATTCCAGGATGCGCAACCATCCATCACCACCATTCCCTTGATGGCCACCTCCGATGAATTGTGCATTAAACATCATTTGATGAACACTTTTCCCTATTTTATTCTTGTCCAATTTATAGCCATCTCCATTCGCATGACCACATATTACCATATCGATGTTTGATGCCGGTTCTACAAGCTTTTTCCATATATCTTCGGCATTGTTTGCATCATATAATTTTTGGGTTCTTTTGATGATAGAATTATTGATGGCGTAGGGATTATAAGAAGTCACTTTTATATCTCCCGTTATCCGTTCACTTTTAGCACTGAGATATCCATGAGTTAATAAAATTACCCTATGGTTCTTATATTCTTCCATATTAACTACATTTTTGGCCCATGTTACCACTGTATCTCTTGGTGCAAATTCAACGGTTAGAAACAAATAATCTATACCGTTTAATGACTTTAATTCATATGCCGAATTTTCTAGTGTTGCTGCTCCAGATTCATCTTCAGAATTCTGGCAGATAATTTTTCTATTCAGATGATTCTTGTCAATAGTAAAGAATTCTTTAAAACGGGATGATCTATGTCCTTTTTTATCAAACGAATAATCATGATTTCCGATAGCTGTGATATAAGGAACAAGTCCATCTAGTTTCCCGATCGATTTTGAGACAGCTTCCCATTGTTTTTGAGACGACTGATTACCCGCCGACGGACTCCTGTTGATACGGTCGTTTTGTTCTACTAAATCGCCCGTGCACAATACCATTTTTATATTTAAAGAGTCGATATTTTCTACTATCCATGCATTCATAAGATCAAAAATAGGCTGATTACGTCCGTATTTCACATAATTCTGGGGATCAGGAAGTAATATCATCGACCATGAACCAGGATTCTCCAACTTAGGTTTTTCATATTTTTCCTGACTGACCATATTCAGAGATAACAATAGACTCAGGAGTATTGTTATTAGAACTTTGTAGGTAAATATTTTATTCATATCAATTATAATTTAGATAACATTTTATGATTTATTATTTAGCTATTTAGTTGAGGATGAGTCTGTGAGAACAATGGTCTTAAACTTTTGTTACTTTTTATCAAACCAAAAGTTGAAAAAAGAATTGATCTTATTAATCAAACAGACTTTATCCCCAATTTGCATAATTAATTATGTTGTATTCTTTTTGATTCTTTTTGTCACGTATTGCACAGGTCTTATTGGCCTATACAAATAACTTTTTTGTCATCTTTCTATCTTATACAGATACAGAATCATTTATTCAATAATTATATCGGCATATATAAAATAATGATCGCTAGGATAAAGACCTCCAATTTCATCCTTAACTATCTTTGATGCTTTAGTTATTATCGGACCACGAGAGAATATAAAATCAATCCGCCCGTTTTTTCCCGGTTTTGCTTTTATTCCTTGAAATCCATGAGTAGTTCCGCCTGGTTCTATTTCTCCATTCACTGCTGCGAAAGTATCAGTCCATCCACTAGATTTGATTGTTTTGATCACCTCATTCTCCATATCGGCATTATAGTCACCAACCAATAACTGAGGGAATTTGGCATCGTATTGTGCACTTTCTTCCATTACCAGTTTTATCTGTTGTTCTTTGGCTGATTGCGCTATATGATCCAAGTGCAGATCTAATACTCTGAATTCTTTATTTGTAGATTTATCTCTAAGCCTCACCCAATTGCAATGTCTGGCACGAGCTGTTCCCCACGATTTGCTTCCTGCTATCAGAGGTGTTTCAGAAAGCCAATAACAACCTGACGAGACATACTCATACTTGTCTTTGGAAAAGAATATTACATTCTTTGCAATACCATTATAACCCTCTGGATATGCATCCATATCAGGGCCTTCAAAACCGAAAGACATATAATTGTTAAGTGCTTTTTTAATATCTAAATATTGTACTTTTAGTACTTCTTGCAGACAAATTATATCGGGATTATGCGATTTGATGATTTTTATACAAACATCTTTCCGTTTACTCCATCCGAATCCTTTAGCTTCGTCATCATCCAGGGCTACCCTGATATTGCAACTCATTATCCGATGACTTTTTTTGTTTGTAGCGGATATACTGGAAGCGAATAAGAATTGTGCCAATCCAGATATAATCAATATTATACAAACAGTCTTAATATATCTCATAGTAACATTATTTATAAATTATTCTTCTGGTCTGAAATATCCACCATTGGCTATAAGTTCAGCTTGCAGCTCTTTTACATCTATTTGTGATGGATGTATTCCTTTTCTTACAGCTATTTTGGCGGCACGTCCGGCAGCTTCACCCATTAGCATGCATGGAGCCATGACGCGTATAGCCGAAAGGGCTTCATGTGTCGTAGATATGCTGCGTCCGGCAACAAGTAGGTTTTCCACCTCAAGTGGAATCAGAGATCTGTATGGAATATCATAACAATCGCCACACCAGATTAATGTGCAACCACCGCCTTCAGGATGGTGTATATCGAGCGGATAACTAGCTACGGCAATTACATCATCAAATCTGCGGCAACTCAAAAGATCATTTTCATTCAGAACGTAATGACCTACAATTCTTCTGGTTTCGCGTATACCCAAGAAAGGTGCAACACGGTCGAGGTAAGCGTTCTCAAATCCAGGAACATATTTTTTGAGATATGTTTGTAGTATCTTTATTTGGTTACGCCCTTCTATTTCTCCATATGTGAGACTATTAGGTTCCGTACCGTCCACACCGCTTATACGCGACATATTTACCCATATTTCGTCTTTAGCCAATCCTGTAATAAGGATAGTCCGTTCGGTAGGTATATTTAGTCCCTCTTGCTGTGCCTTTTTAACCAAATCTCTAAGCCCTACGGTAATGAAATTGTCATCTTTGCGGAAGAACTCATTTGGAATAGTATCCATATCATAAACTTCGGGCTCATTGGCGATACTCATTCTCAGTTTTTCAACATCCACCCCTTTCATGCAGAACATCAGTGTAGGGGGTTGCATTCCTCCTTTTTCATTCCCTTTTTTACAAGGAACTCCTGCCTTATAAGCGACATCTGCATCTCCTGTACAATCAATAATTGTTTTAGCAAGAATTGCTTCCCGTCCTGTTTTACTTTCAATAATAACTCCTTTTGCTTCGTTTCCTTCTTTAATCACAGCCGAGCAAAATACGTAAAGCAATATTTCGACACCTTGCTCAACAAGCATCTCTAACGATGTGGCCTTTACTTCCTCTGGATCTACAATAGTAAGGCTCACATGTAAGGGGCATGGACGATGTCCGCTGGCTGCACCTTTTGCTGCTAATCGATCAATAAATTTTTGTGCTAAGCCCTGAGTAATCAGATTTCCCTTTTGTCCCAGAAAACCTAGTATAGGCAATCCAATGGTGAGATTTCCTCCCAAAAAGCTCTTGTTTTCTATAAGCATTACTTTCAATCCGTCAGCAGCAGCAGCTTGTGCTGCCATAATTCCGGAAGGGCCGCCACCCACCACCAACACGTCGACAGAAGCTCTTACCGGTATCTTCCGTGCGGGTTCTTCAATTATTAGGTTTGTTGTATCCATAAACGTTTTATTTATATTGTTATATTTTAGTTTCTATCTTATTTGTGCTGTGAGGTATTTCAGGACGGGTCATTTTCCATAAAATGAGGATGGCTATCAAATGCAAACATCCCATAACCAGGAACAATTTTTCAGCACCAACTGATCCTATGAGCTGTCCCACGTAATAATTGAATATAGCCCCTCCAACAGCACCGAATCCGGCTGTGATACCAACTACGCTGGCTACATTTTTCATGGGGAATGAT
>RRZU010636174.1_pt1 | contig 12464 bp, 8 predicted proteins | sample 2165561 | NCBI WGS metagenome assembly RRZU01 (sample SAMN10456909, study PRJNA506462) | wastewater metagenome | isolation source: wastewater sludge | place: USA: Moscow, Idaho | reverse complement strand
CATCGAGCAAGGCGCCGGGCTCTCCGAAGCCTTCGCCGGCGTCGAGCTCTTCCCGCCGCTGGTCACCCGCATGCTGCGCGTCGGCGAAAGCACCGGCGCCCTCGACCAGGCCCTCTCCAACGTCAGCTACTTTTACGAACGGGACGTCCGCGAAGCCATCGAGCGCCTCCAGGCCAGCATCGAACCGGCCCTCACCGTCATCCTCGGCCTGCTCCTGCTGGCCGTGATGAGCGCGGTGATGCTGCCCATCTACGACATCGTCAGCCGCATGAAGCTTTGACCATGGCCGAGCGCCACATCCTTTACCTCGACAGCACCGGCCTCCAGATCGCCCGCGTCAGTCGGGGCCAGGTCAGCCTCGAAAAGCACCTCGACCCCGCCGACGGCCCGCCGGCGCTGGCCACCTGGCTGCGCGGAAACCCCAAGGTCCGCTGCATCCTGCTCACCGACCTGCCCGACGAGAGCTATCACCTCGAAGCCCTGCCCCCCGTGGGCCGACGCGACCGGCGCCAGCTCATCGCCCGCCGCCAGGCCCAGCTCCGGCTCGATACGCCCTACATCACCCACCAATCCCTCGGCCGCAGCGCCAAAGCCCAGGCCGGCGGGGCTCCGCACGAAAAGCTCCTGTTCGCCGCGATCAACCGCCCGGCCGCCCTGCAAACCTGGCTGGCGGCGTTCCAGCAGAGCCAGCGGGCCCTCGACGGCGTGCATCTGGCATCTCACGTCGCCACCCACCTGGCGCCCCAGCTCCCCGGCTTGCCGCCCCTGGCCCTGCTGGTCTGGGCAAGCCCAACCGGCCTGCGGGTGTCCTGCCTCGACGCCGGCCAGCTGCGCTTCAGCCGCCTCACCCCGGCAAGCGCCGCGGCCGGCGCCGAACCCTGGCAGACATGCCACGACGAAACCCGGCGCACCCACCAATATCTCGTCGGCCAGCGCGCCATCGATCGAAACCAGCCCACGCCGGTTTACGTGCTCGCCCACCCGCGGGACCACGCAGCGCTGGCCAGCGCCTGCCGAGACACCGGCGAGCTCCAATTCCAGGCCATCGACCTGCCAGCCCTCGCCAGGCGCTGTGGCCTCCACAGCCCCATCGAAGACTCCGACAGCCTGCCGCTCCTTCTCCATCTGGCCAGTCGCAGCCGGCGCCTGCCGCAACTCGCCCCCTCTGCGCTGTGCCGGCCGCAGCATCTGCTCGCCCCCACGACCGCCCTCGGCGCACTTGCCGCCGCATTGCTGGCAGGCAGCCTGGTGGTCACCGCCCACAACCTGCTCGAAGCAAACCAGCTGCGCCAGCAGGCCGACTCGGCCCTCGCCGAAAGCCTTGCCGAAGAAGCCCGGGCCCGCAGCCTGCAGGGCACCGCACCGCGGCTGCCGCTCCCCGGCGATGCGCTCAAGGCCGACCTCGCGCGGCTCACCGCGCTGCAGCCCTTCAGCACCGGCCTGATGGCCTTCCTGCACCGTCTCGCCGACGCCCTGGACACGCTGCCCGGCGTTGAGCTGACGGCGCTCGAATGGGCCCTCACCCCCGACACACCCCAGCCCGGCGCCACCGCAATCATCGAGCTTCGGCTCGCCGCAACCCGGAGCGCCCGCCCCGACCTCATCCGGCACCTGCTCACCACGCTGCACCACCACACCGGGAGCTCGGCCCACGTCCAGGCGGCCAGCCCCCTGGACGACCAAAGCCCCATCCACTCACCCGGCGGCCAGGCCGACGCCGACGGTCGGCAGGTCATCCGCCTAGAACTGCCCGTCAGCCCCCCATGATCGCCCTCGCCTCACCCCTCGCCCGCCTGCGGCGCCCGCTGATCACGGGCGCGCTCGCCCTGCTTGCCGGCAGTGCGCTACTGCTGTGGAGCCAGGCCGAGCGCCACGACGCCGAAGCCACGCTCCGGCTGCACACCAACCGTCTCACCCAGGCCCGGGCGCTGCACCAGGCTGCCCGCGAAGCCGACGCGGCCGCCCGCGACGGTCTCCGCCTGCTCGAGACCCTGCGCGGCGCCGGCCTGCTGGAAGCCCCCGACCGCCAGGCCTGGCAGCGGCACATCCTAGGGCTGCAAGGCAAACTCGGGCTGGAGAAGCTGGAGTGGGAAATCGCTCCATTCAAACCCGCCGCAGCCCAAAGCAATGGCGCCCCCGCCGAGCAGCCTTCAGCCTTGCATCTCACCACCTTGCACCTGAAAGGCGAAGTCGCCCACGAAGGCCGCCTTCTCCCGCTCCTTGAGCGCCCGGGCAGCCAAGGCGGCGGGCTTTTCCTGCCCCGCCGTTGCCGGATCGCCCGCAACCAGCCGGAGCCCGATGCCGTCGACAGCCCCGTACTTACAGCAGACTGCGAGATCGACTGGATCTTTCTGCGGCTACCCGCTACCCCCTGATGCCCCGGCGGCATGGACAGGCGACGCCGTGCTCTGCAAAATCAAGGCTTGCGCCTCACCGGAGTGGTCATGACGCCCAAGAAAATCCTGCTGATGGCCCACGACGTCACCTTGGCGCACCTGGGCCGCCCGCTCCGCCTCGCCGAATTCCTGATCGCCGACGGCCACGATGTCACCCTCGCTGCCTCCGCCGAGTCAGCCCGCTTCCTGAAAGACTTTCCCGGTCGGGTGCACACGCTAGCCCCCACCGGCAAGGCCCGCTTCATCGACAACCTGGCCAAGGGCCGGCCCGTATTCGATTTCGAAAGCCTCAAAGGTTTTGCGGAAGAAGACGAAGCCCTTCTGACGGCCCTGCGCCCCGATCTCGTCATCGGCGACTTCCGTATCACCCTCTCGATTTCCGCGCGGCGAGCCGGCATTCCGTACGCGACCATCACCAATGCGTACTGGCATCCTGCGCTAGAGCCGCGCTTTGTCGTCCCGGACCTACCCATCGTGCGCTGCTTCGGGGTCCGCATCGCGCAGCGGCTATTCGACCTGGCACGGCCCATGGCTTTCGCATACCACGCCAGACCGATGAATGCGCTGCGTCGCCACTACGGCCTGCCCTCCATCGGCCATGACCTTCGCCGCATTTACACGGATGCAGACCTGGCGCTATTCAGCGACATCCCCGAAACATACGGAATCCAGGAAGACAGCATTCCCAACGGGCTTTTTCTGGGGCCACTGAGCTGGTCCCCCAACATCCCGCTGCCTGACTGGTGGAGTCGTCTGGATCCGGAGCGTCCAACCATCTACGTCACCCTTGGCAGCTCGGGCGACCCGGCACTCCTCCCCAGGCTGACCGCCAAGCTATGCGAGCTGGAAGCCCAGGTGCTGGTTTCCACCGCCGGCGCAGAGCCGCTCGCCAACCACGACTCAGTGTTCTGCAGCGCCTATCTACCAGGGAATCAAGCCGCCGCGCGGGCCGATCTGGTCGTATGCAACGGAGGCAGCCCAACGACCTTCCAGGCACTGTCAGAAGGTGTCCCCGTGCTCGGAATCCCCGGCAATCTGGACCAGTTCCTCAACATGCACTATCTCGAGCGCTACGGCGTTGCAAGAACGCTGCGAGCTCACCAGCTATCCGGGCACTCGGTTCAGGACACGATTGGCGCCATGCTGGCAGGGGATCCTTGGCGCGAAGCCGCAAAACGCCTGCGCCAAGTCATTGCGACTTACAACACGGCAGAGCGCACGGCCACCGGGATCGCCCGCTTTCTGAGCTGAAACAAGAAACGGCCGGACATGTTTCACACATGGCCGAAAACCCAAGCGGGATTCATGTCGATTTTTTTTACACTTCCTGATGAAAAACCGTCCCGACCCTCAATCACGCTTCACAAGACACTGTAATTAAAACAATTTTTTTTCTGGCACACGTATTGCTAAGAAGATACGTGAGTTGAACTCGACTCCCCGAACATTCACTAAACCTGGAGATCAAAATATGTTCAAGAAAACCCTTCTCGCTGCATCCCTGGCTCTCGCCGCGGCTGGCGCCCAGGCCGGTGTTGCGGTCACCATCGACTTCGACGGTGCCGGTGCAGGCGCCGCCAAGAGCGCTGCCTCCCTCGACTGGATGCCGGACTCCATCCTGGTTCTCCCGGGCAGCAAAAACAACAATGTTAACCTCCCGGCCGTCGGTGACGAAGTTCAGACCTACGCCCAGGGCATCCTCGGCTCCGCCCGCAACAGCAGCAACCAGCAAGTCTGGGGTTCCTTCAACGCTCCCTACGAGTTCACCTTCGTTGCCAGCTTCCGTGAAGTGATCAGCTCCGTGGGCGGCAGCCTGAACGATCCCGGTGTCGGCAGCATCCAGCTCCGTTCGATCGACGGCGGCCTCAACTACTTCCGCATCTACGCTGACAGCACCAGCGTTGCCGATCCGCTGGCGGGCACCGGCTACACCGACGGCAAGCTGATCCTCGAAGGCTACGTCAACGCCTACGACAACGCCGCCAAGACCGGCCTGACCGATATCGCCTCCACCAACGCCAACCAGCTGGAAACCACCCTGCTGGACAAGGCTGGCCCTGACAACTACGGCGGCATGGAAAGCGTCAAGCTGCAAGGCCGCGCCGACATCATGGCGACCGTCACCAGCTTTGACAGCGAGTTCTTCACCGACATGAGCGCGGGCCAGCTGATCTCCCTCAGCATGACCGCCGGCGTCGGCACCCCGTTCGACCTCGTCGATCCGTCCAAGTACGTCGCTGGCCAACTGGCTGCCGACACCACCGTCATCGGCGAAATCAACGGCGGCACGACCGGCTCCGGCATCGGCATCCTGCTGCAGAGCGACGGCGCCAGCACCTTCAACAAGGTTCCGGAACCCGCTTCCGCTGCCCTCGTTGGTCTGGCCCTTGCTGGTCTGGGCATGTCCCGCCGCCGCGCTGCCAAGTAATACGGCTTCCCGTCCGGCGACAAGTACTCCACCGAGTGCTTGAAACTGCCGACAAGCCCTCAAAACCCCCGGCCCTCCGGGGGTTTTTTTATAACTCGATACCAGCCGCTACCTGCTGATGTTCGACCGCTGCAATGTCGTGAAAATGATGGCGGCAACCTTGGCCGCGCAGCGCGCTACCGAGGCATCGATCTACGAGATCCAGCCCGCTCCGACCACGGTGCCCCTGATTTGCGACGTCCCCCCGGCGGCCACATCCGCGTGCTGATGACCAATCTGCTCGACGCCCGGCGCTAAGCGGCGGAGCAGTTCGGGGCGGTCTATCAACGCCGCTGGCGAGTCGTGGAGGCCTCAAGCCGATCTTCGCCGGCGGCCTCCTGGCGCGCTCGAAGACGCCTGCGAGAACATCCATTGGGTGGAGACTGCCTCTCCCTGGCGCACATCAGACATCTCGAGGCAGCGTCGGTTTCGGAGATCATCGAACTTCATCAAGCCGCCCTGCCCCGGGAAACGCATCAGCGCTGGTGCCGCAGGGCATCCACGATATTCATCCGTGACGCATTGAACGCCGGCAGGATGCTGGCGCACACAGTCGTCACCACCGCCAGTACGAAGGCATTGAACGCGAGCCCTGCATCCACCAGAAGCTCCGCATCGAATCCGTCCTCCATGCCCGGAGGTGGCGGCATGGGAATGCCGATCCAGGAAATCAGGATCGACAAACTCCACCCCAGGCTCACACCGACGAAACCACCAATCGTTCCCAGCACCAGCCCCTCGAAGATGAAGAGCCGCAGGATATGGCGACGCCTTACTCCGAGCGCCATCGCCGTGCCGATCTCACCAGTGCGCTCCACCACCGCCATGTGCAGGGTATTGCCGATACTGAGGACTATGATCAGGCCGATCAGCATTTCAACAATGAACACCTGCCTCAGGAAGAGGTCGCGGGTCTTGATGTACATGTCCGCAAGCTCCTCCCAGGGCACGAGCTGAAACTGCTTTGGATCGAGCTTGTCTCGGAGCGCCTGTAGCGACTTAGCCGTATTGGCGGTGTCGTCCAGCAGCACCACCCAGGTCGTCGCCCCTTTGACCCTCATGAGCTCACGCGACAATCCGACCGGCACCCGCAGCGCGCCGTCGTCATACTCCTTGCTGAACGTGGAAAACAGCCCCCGCACATGCACATCAGAGGCATTCATCCCCCCTTTGGCCGTGCTGGTCATCAGGACCAAGGTGTCACCCACCTTCACACCCAGATTGGCCGCCAGGCCACGCCCAAGCAGAACGCCTGTCGGGTCGGAGGACGACAGCGCCTCCCCGGCAACCAGGGTGATGTCACGGCTGACCTGCTTCTCGGCTTCCGAATCAACGCCCTCTCCCATGAAAGTGATCGTCTGATCCTTGAAGCTTGCCAGACCGCTGAAGGACAGACGGGAGCTCATCGTCACCACGTGCTCCGTCGAACGGACTGCCTTCTCGGCATCGCTGTTCTCGGGCAATAGGTATCTGTAGGGGTCCGCGACCCCCACCTCGAAATAATTCGGACGCACCACCTGGATATGGCCAACCTGAGAATGGATGAACCCCTCACGCATGTTGTCCAACAACCAGTGGATGAAGCCGCCAGACAGCAGGAAAGCCAGCACTCCGCCTGCGATGATCAACAGCGCAAAGCCAGCCCGCCGACGATGACGGACGACGTTCCGGAACGCCATCGTGAGGTCGCTGAGGATACTCAGAGCTTGAGGAGACATGGCTTCACAGGACGCTAATTGGCAGATGGAACAACCCAGCAAAGGGTTGCCGGGGAATCAGAGCCATTTACGGGCTGGGTTGCCACGCCAGGTTTCTCCTGCGGGCACCCGGGTGCCGGGCATCACATGGGAGCCCCCCATAAGCACGGCGTTTTCACCGATCTCGACGCCTGGAAGGACCACCGAATTCACCCCTACCGTGGCGCCAGCCCCGATGCTGACACGGCCTATCGTGAGACGGCCACCATAAAGCACGTTACCGGAGATCAGGGAGTTGTGGCCGACCACCGCCCCATCGCCGATGCTGACCTGATAGGGGTCGTCGATGGTTCCGCCGATGGCCACATTGGCTCCAACTCTGGCCCCAAACAGCGCCTCCACCACCGGCCGCGTGAACACCGTGGTAAAGGGCAGCAGAGCCCCTTGTCCAAGGCGATAAACAATGGTCACGAGCTTCCAGACGGTGAAAACCGGCGAATCACCGTTGTATTCTCCAGGAAGGATCGGACGAAGCCTGAGGATCAGGCGCACAACCAGCGCCGACAACAGTCCATAAGCCAACAGCGCCAGAAAGAAGTCTGCCACGACATGATAGTCGGCGAAGACGGCCTTCGACCAAGGATAGCCCCCCCAGACCAAACCAACTGCTCCGGCGGAAATGAGAGCGATCACCAGTCCGCACAGCAGGAAATCCAGATAGGTCGTTTTCATAGCGAGTTCTTTCTGCCATTAGGCGACCTTTCGGACGGCTTTCGCCGCCCGGAAGATCAGGAGCGATAATCCGCGTTGATTTTTACATAGTCATATGAAAAATCGCAGGTCCACATGGTCGCCTTGCCCTCGCCGCGCCCCAGGTCGACACGAATCGCAATCTCCGATGCCTGCATTATGCTCGAACCATCTTCCTCTCGATAGCTTGATGCCCGGCCTCCCAACTCGGCGACCAGCACCTCCTCGCCGTTGCTGGCCAGCCACACCTTGATCCCGGCCACATCCAGATCGTCGATGCCCGCGTAGCCAATGGCAGCCAGGATGCGCCCAAGGTTGGGGTCGGACGCAAAGAAGGCAGTCTTCACCAGCGGAGAATGACCAATGGCGTAGCCGACCTTGCGGCACTCGTCCCGATCCTTGCCCCCCTCGATCTGCAGGGTCATGAACTTGGTGGCGCCCTCGCCGTCACGCACAATGGCCTGGGCCAGCCAGATCGCCAGGTCGAGCACGGCGGCACGGAAGACGGCGTAGTCGGCGGAGGCCGCATCGGTGATGGTCGGGTTGCCGGCCTGGCCGGTGGCGATCAGCATGAAGCTGTCGTTGGTGGAGGTGTCGCCATCGACGGTGATGCTGTTGAACGAGAGGTCGGCCACCTCCTTGAGCAGCGCGTCGAGCAGCGGCTGCGCCACATCGGCGTCGGTGGCCATGAAGCCGAGCATGGTCGCCATGTTCGGCTTGATCATGCCGGCGCCCTTGGAGATGCCGGTCAGGGTGATGGTCTTGCCGCCGAGCTGCACCTGACGGGAACTCGCCTTGGGCACGGTGTCGGTGGTCATGATGCCGTGGGCGGCGTCGAACCAGCCGTCGGCCTTCAGCGCGGCCTTGGCTGCCGGCAGGCCGGCCACCAGGCGCTCGACCGGCAGCGGCTCGAGGATCACGCCGGTCGAGAATGGCAGCACCTGGCTGGCGTCGATTTCAAACTGGGCCGCCACCGCCTCACAGGTGGCCCGGGCAGCCACCAGGCCCGGCTCGCCAGTGCCCGCGTTGGCGACGCCGGTGTTGATCACCAGCGCCCGGATGCCGCCCGCCGGCAGGTTGGCCTTGCAGACCTGCACGGGGGCTGCGCAAAAGCGATTCTGGGTGAACACGCCGGCCACACGGGTGCCCGGTGCCAGCTCGATCAGCGTGAGATCCTTGCGATTGAGCTTGCGGATGGCGGCTTCGGTAACACCGAGACGGACACCGGGGACGGGCAGCAGGGCAGCCGCCTCGGGAGGAGAGAGCAGAACAGGCATGAATGACTCCAGAAACAGACGCCGGATGGCAAGGTGGGGAATGATAATCCCAGAAATGGCAATTGGCCGCTTTCGGGCTGCCCTGCAGGCCGCCTGAAGACAGGCGTTTTTGTGTGGCGCGGCGGTCGCTCGGCAGGCGGATTCGCCTCGACCGCGACGGGAGTCAGAACCCCGCCTGGGTGCCCGCCGGATCTGCGGCGCTCAAGGTGACGGCCAGCCCGGCCTGCAGCGCGAAGTGCTGGACGGCGCGCCAGACCTCGTCATCCAGGGGCTTGCCCTGCCGATCGGCATAGAGCACGCCGATCTGGCGGGTGGGCGTGCCGAAAGGCACCAGCACCGCCTCGTCGCAGCCGGTCACCTGAAGCAGGCGCTCGGTGCCGGGGTGTTCCAGGCGCGCCGCGTCGATCCGGCACGCCTGCGCGCTGTCGATGGCCGCGTCCACCACGTCGTCAGGGTCGCCTTCCATCGTAAAGATGAAGCGTGCGCACAGGGCCTCGCTGCCGCAGCCCAGGGCCACCCGGCCCTGCAGCTGGGCCCGGTCACGGGTTAGCACGGCCACCAGAACGCGCTCGCAGCCGACACCACGGAAGACGCCCTCGGCCACCATCTGAAGGATGTCCGCCAGCGGCGCACGGGCGAAGGTGAGCGCCGCCAGGTCTTGCAGGATGCGCAGTTGCAGCGCGGCGTCCGGCTCGACAGGCGGGCCAGCCGGCTCAGGCTCGAACTCGGGCACACCGGCGTTCGAGCCACCGCTGGTCGCGATGATCTGCCCGGCCTCGACGGCACCGAAGGATGCGGCAATGCGGGCGGCCTGGGCCGCATTGGCCAGGACTTCGTCGCGCACGGTCTCGATCGGCAGGCCGAGGTAATCGGCCATCTCACGGAGCGCCTGGCGGGCTGCGAGGGAGGTCCAACCGCCCTCTGCCGCCAACGCCAATCGCTGCCCGAGGAGCACGGCCCGCTCCGGCCCACGGCTGCGGGCGTCGCCCTCCAGCGCCGCCACCGCGAGGGAGCCCAGCCGCCACTCGCGGACCAGCCCCACCGACAGATGGCGCAGCGAGAATCCGAGGACAACCTGCTGCGCCTCTTCTTCGCGCAGACATGCGCTCTTCATGCAGCGCTCGAGGGCCTGGGCCTGTTCACCGCCAAAACACCAGAAAGCCATCTCGCCGACTCGCGACAGGAGGGCGGCGATGAACACCTCCTCGGCCTGCTGCTCACCGCGCCGCTGGGCCGCCCAGCGCGCCTGCACCGCGGCATGGAAGCTGCGTGCCATCTCGACATGGATACGCCCGCGCAGCCCGCCCGCAAGCAGGGAGTCGATCAGCGACACCGACAGGGCCAGCTCGGCGACCGGATTGAAACCGAGCACGACGATGGCCCGGGAGACGGTATTGACCGCCTGGCGCGAGTGGTTGAAGTAGGCGCTGTTGGCCAGGCGCAGCACCTTGGTGGTCATCGGCGTGTCCTTGAGGATCACCTGGGCCAGCGCCGAGGCCGATGCCCGTTCGTCGCCGATGATGCGGCGCAGGGCCGCGACGGTGCTCGCAAAAACGGGCATCTCGCGCCCGCGGATGCGTTCTATCCAGCCGGCCAGATCGGGGGAATTCGGGCTATGACTCATGTGCTCTCCTGTGGCCCATAACGGCACCCGGCCTTGCAGCTTGAGGCCCCCCAGACGCAACGAAGCCCGCAGGGCGGGCTTCATGTCCACACTTGCTACGGGGAAGGGTCAGAAAACCGTAGCGAGCGCGTCGAGGTCGCAAGGAGGAGCGCAGCTGTACTTGAGTACAGCGAGCACCGCAGTTGCGAGATCGGCGCGCGCAGTAAGTTTAATGACCCTTCTTATGAAAGTTTGCCGTGGCAGTGCTTGTACTTCTTGCCCGAACCGCAGGGACACGGGTCGTTACGGCCAGCCTTGGGTGCCGCGCGGTGCTCAGGCTCGGCGGCGCCCCGATCCGGATTGGCCGTGGCCAGGGCCTCGTCGTAGCCGGCGTGGTGATACTGGACGTTCTCGAGCTCGGGCGGCGCCTCGACCTCCTCGAGCTGGGCTTCGGAACGGATCTGCACCGTCATCAGCAGCTTGGTGACCTCGGTGCGCACGACGTTGAGGAGGTTCTCGAAGAGTTCGAAGGCCTCGCGCTTGTATTCCTGCTTGGGGTTCTTCTGGGCGTAGCCGCGCAGGTGGATGCCCTGGCGCAGGTGGTCTAGGGCCGACAGGTGCTCGCGCCAGTGGGTGTCGAGGCTCTGCAGCATCACGTTGCGCTCGAAGCCATGCCAGGCCGCCGCATCGACCATCGCCACCTTGTCGGCGTAGGCGCGGGCGCCGGCCTCGAGGACGCGCTGCAGGATGTCGTCGTCGCCGATGCTCGGCTCGGCCTTGATCCATTCAGCCACGGGCAGCTTGAGCTGGAACTCGGACTCGAGGGCGAGCTCGAGGGCCGGGATGTCCCATTGCTCTTCGACGGAATCGACCGGCACGTAGATGCGGAACAGGTCGTGGAGCACGCCATCGCGCATCGCGGTGATGGTCTCGCTGATGTCGTTGGTCTCGAGCAACTCGTTGCGCTGCTGGTAGATCACCTTGCGCTGGTCGTTGGAGACGTCGTCGTATTCGAGGAGCTGCTTGCGGATGTCGAAGTTGCGCTGCTCGACCTTGCGCTGGGCGGTTTCGAGCGACCGCGTCACCATGCCGGCCTCGATGGCCTCGCCCTCGGGCATCTTGAGGCGGACCATGATGGCGTTGAGGCGCTCGCCGGCGAAGATCTTCATCAACGGATCTTCGAGCGACAGATAAAAACGGCTCTCGCCCGGGTCGCCCTGACGGCCGGAGCGGCCCCGCAGCTGGTTGTCGATGCGGCGGGACTCGTGGCGCTCGGTGCCGATGATCTTGAGGCCGCCGGCCTTCAGCACCTGCTCGTGGCGAAGCTTCCACTCTTCACGCAGCTTGTTGATCTGCGCGTCCTTCTCGGCATCCGACAGCGATTCGTCTTCGCGGATCAGCGAGACCGGCTTCTCGACGTTGCCGCCCAGCACGATGTCGGTGCCGCGGCCGGCCATGTTGGTGGCGATCGTGATCACGCCCGGCCGCCCGGCCTCGGCGACGATCTCGGCCTCACGGGCGTGCTGCTTGGCGTTGAGCACGTTGTGGGGCAGCTTGGCGCGGGTGAGCATGTCGGACAACAGCTCGGAGTTCTCGATGGAGGTGGTGCCCACCAGCACCGGCTGGCCACGCTTCACGCAGTCCTGGATGTCGGCGGTGATGGCGTCGTGCTTCTCCTTCATCGTGCGGTAGACCTTGTCGTTCTGGTCTTTCCGGATCATCGGGCGGGAGGTGGGCACGACCACGGTTTCAAGGGCGTAGATCTGGTGGAACTCGTAGGCCTCGGTGTCGGCGGTGCCGGTCATGCCGGCCAGCTTGCCGTACATGCGGAAGTAGTTCTGGAAGGTGATCGAGGCGAGGGTCTGGTTCTCGGCCTGGATCTTCACGCCTTCCTTGGCCTCGACGGCCTGGTGCAGGCCTTCCGACCAGCGGCGGCCGGCCATCAGGCGACCGGTGAATTCGTCGACGATCACCACCTCGCCGTTCTGCACCACGTAGTGCTGATCCTTGTGGTACAGCGCGTGGGCACGCAGGGCGGCGTAGAGGTGGTGGATCAGCAGGATGTTGCCCGGATCGTAGAGGCTGGCGCCCTCGGCCAGCATGCCCAGGCGGCCCAGGATCTCCTCGGCGTGGTCGTGGCCCTGCTCGGTGAGCAGCACCGAATGGGCCTTGAGGTCGACGGTGTAGTCGCCGGGCTGGGTGATGTTCTCGCCCTCGCCTTCCTGGCGGGTCAGCATCGGCGGCACCTGGTTCATGCGCAGGTAAAGCTCGGTG
>RRZU010668581.1_pt1 | contig 12465 bp, 13 predicted proteins | sample 2165561 | NCBI WGS metagenome assembly RRZU01 (sample SAMN10456909, study PRJNA506462) | wastewater metagenome | isolation source: wastewater sludge | place: USA: Moscow, Idaho | reverse complement strand
TGGATTCGCATGGCGTGAGTCTCGGGGCGCTATCGATGATGTGAGGTTAGCGATTGGCGTTCAAGGGGTATAGCCCGGAATCCGGCCGACATCCACCGCGTCGATTTGCTCCGGTCGCAAATACTGCCGGGCGTACTCCAGCCAAATCCCCTCGCGGACAAACACGTCGAACAAATCGGGGTCGATCTGCCCATCCTGCACCATGTGGCCGATGATGGCGAGTACCTCGCCGAGCGGCTTGTCCGATTTGTAGGGTCGGTCGCGGGCGGTCAGGGCTTCGAAGATGTCGGCCAAGCAGATGATCCGGGCCTGCACCGATAACTCCGATCCGCGCAAGTGGCGGTGATAGCCGCCGCCATCGAGCTTTTCGTGGTGGCTGCCGGCGTATTCGGGGGCGTTGCGCAGATAGTTCGGCCAGGGCAGGGCGTTCAGCATTTGCAGCGTCAGCGCGACGTGCTCTTCGACGACGGCGCGCTCCCTCGGGTTCAGGGTGCCCCTGGCAATGCACAGGTTGCGGACCTCGTCCTCCGACAGCAGATCGCGTTCCCGGCCCTCCGGCCCGACCCAGCGCCGGGCGGCGATGCGCCGGATCCGTTCCTGCGCGGCCGAGTCCATGCTTTCCCCTCCTCTGTTGCAGCGATGCACATGCCGGCGGTCGTCCTCCAGTTCGATCAGCCGTTCCCGGAAGCGTCGTTCCAGCGGCGGAACGGCCGCCGCATCGCCGCGTTCGAGCGCGGCGGATCGGCCTCTCAACCATTCGATCTCGGCATCGCGCTTGAGCACCTCAAAGCGGGTGTCCACCAGATCGATTCCATCCAGGATGGTCTCCAGCTTGGTCCGCTTGTCCACGACGTGAACCGGCGTGGCGATTTTACCGCAGTCGTGCAGCAATCCGGCGATTTTCAGCTCGTACATTTCCTCGGGAGTGGGACGAAAATCCTTCAGCCCGCCCCGCTCGGATCGGCGGGCCGCTTCGGCGATCATCATCGTCAGGATGGGAACCCGCTGGCAGTGGGCGCCGGTATAGGGCGACGTGTTGTCGATGGCGATGTTGATCAGCCGGATCAGGGCTTCGAACAGGGCTTGCAATTGCTCGATCAGTTGCTGGTTGGTCAGGGCGATGGCCGCCTGGGACGCCAGCGATTCCGCCAGTTGCCGGTCGGCCGGCGAAAAGGTTCTGACCTGCCCGGTTTCCGGGTCGAGGGCGTTGATGAGCTGGAAGGCGCCGATGATTCGGCCTTCGTGGTTCTTCATCGGCACGGTCAGAAAAGAGCGGGAACGGTAGCCGGTCCGCCGATCGAACTGGTGCGTCCCGGAAAAATCGAAGTTCCGGTCGGCGTAGGCGTCGTCGATCACCACCGTGGTATCGTTCAGCACCGCATAGGTGACCACCATGTCGGTGTTGGGCTTGCCCGCCGAGTCGTGCAGCGGAATCGGCGCGAACGGGACGGCCGCCCCGGTGGTCCCGCCCATGTAGAGTCGCAGCGAGTCGTTGCGCAGCACCTCGAAACGGAGCTGCCGGCGGTCTTCCTCCAGCCGGTACAGGGTGCCCGCATCGGTGTGCAGCAGATTTTTGGCCGCGATCAGAATCGCTTCCAGCAGCTTCTCGGTGTTGCGCTCTCTGGATAGCGCGATGCCGATCCGGTTGAGCTGTTCCAGACACGCAAACGGGTCCCGCGAGTGAGATGGATGCATGGACGCCCCTTTCTTGCCGAGCCGGGAAAGCATGAAACGAATATCGAAGCGTTTCGGTGCCGCCACTCGGATATCGAGCGATTGAAAAAGACCCCTCTCTCTTCGCCTCTCTTCCACCGGGCGAGAGGAATTTTATACAACTTGTTAATATTATACCCCCGCCTTGACCCGGACTGTTGGAATTCTAAAACCGATCTTCGACGGCTTATCCAAATTTTTGTAATTATTTAGAGGCAAAGTGCCAACCCGTCGAAGCGCGTCCCCTTCCGCCACGAGCAGGGTCACAAGGAGTGAGTTCGCCATCGAACGACTGAATATCGCCAAAGCGCATGACGCCAAGCCGGCGCTTCGCAGCGTCAATCTGCGAGCCCGCCCAGGGGAGCTTTTGGCCCTGCCGGGACCGTCATGCTCGGAGTGGCGCCGAGCGCGATCCCGATCGCCCGACCGTTGCCGCGCGAGAAGACCGGATCGCCCGCCATGCGCGACGGTTGGGGTTGGGGTAAGATTGCTCCAGGCAATTTCGCCCTGGATTCGGCAATCCCAGGATCATGCACCAGTTTCTCCGCCGTTCATCGATCATCCTCGCCGTCGCTCTGCTCGCGGGTTGCGCGTCGAACAACGAACTCCTGCGCGACGATCCCGATCAGTTCGAGAGCTACAATCGCGCCATGTTCCAGTTCAATGACGCGGTGGACAAGGCGATCTTCAAGCCGGTCGCCAAGGTCTATCGGAGAGTCCTGCCCGAGCCGGTGACCGCCAGCGTCGGCAACTTTTTCAGCAACCTGAACGACGTGGTCGTGCTGGTAAACGATCTGCTGCAATTCAAGCTGCACGAAGCGGCCATGGACAGCAGCCGGATCGTGTTCAACACCACCTTCGGCCTGCTGGGCCTGTTCGATGTCGCCAGCCGCATGGAGCTGCCCAAGCACAATGAAGACTTCGGCCAAACTCTGGGCTATTGGGGATTCGGCGAGGGCTATTACCTCGTGCTGCCCTTTCTGGGGCCGAGCACGGTGCGCGACACCTTCGGCTTGGTCGGAAATTTTTACACGAATCCCATCGATTGGGCGACCGACTCCGAACCGGTCAAATGGGGTCTCTGGGGCTTGGATCTGATCAACCGTCGATCCAAGCTGCTGCGAATCGAACGGGTCTTGGCCGAAGACCAGATCGACCCCTACTCGTTCCAGCGCGGCGCCTACTTGCAGCAGCGGCGCAGCCTCGTTTACGACGGCAATCCGCCGAAACCCGATTTCGATTTTGACGCCGACCCGGACAAGCCGCTGCCATGACGGCCTCGCGGGTCGCGCTGACGGCGTTCGACACCCTGCCATCGGCGGAAATCGCGCGGGGCCGGTTGCTGGCGGAAGGGATATCCTGCCTGCTGGTGGACCGCTCGCTGTTGCAGCTCGGCATCGTCGCCGACGGCATCGAGCTTCAGGTGGCGGAGGCCGATCTGGCGCGGGCGCGCGAGGTGCTGGCGTCCGATTATTCCGGGGAACTCGAATAAGGCCATGAACCGAGGGGCGTGGCTGGCCGGCCTGCTGCGAGTGGCCGCTCTGCTGCCGTTGCCGCTGGCGCACGCGATCGGGTCGGCTCTCGGCTGGCTGCTGTGGCGGATACCCGGCAACAGCCCTCGAACTATCGCCGAGCGCAACCTGTCGCTGTGTTTTCCCGAATGGCCGGCCGCCGAGCGCGATGCGCTGTTGCGGCAGAATTTGCGGGAAACCGGCAAATTGCTGCTGGAACTGGGGCCGCTCTGGTTCTGGACTGGCGAGCGGGTGTTGGCGCTGGTCGGGCGAGCGGTGCCCGGCGAGGAGGCATTGGCGACCGCCGTGCGGCAAAAACGGGGGGCGATTCTGCTCACGCCCCACCTCGGGGCTTGGGAAATGGCCGGCTTGTACTATTCCAGCCGCCATCCGCTGACCATTCTCTACCGGCCCAGCCGGCTGGGGCTCGACGAGCTCAGCCGCCAAGGGCGCGGCCGGCTCGGCGGCAAGGTGGTGGCGACCGATGCCAGCGGGGTGCGCGCCCTGCTGACCGCCCTGCGCGACGGCGAGGTGCTCGGCATTCTGCCCGATCAGGACCCCGGCCAAGAGGGCGGCATGTTCGCGCCGTTCTTCGGCATCGCCGCCAACACCATGACCCTGGTATCGCGGCTGGCGCTCAAAACCGGCGTCCCGGTGTTCCTGACCTGGGCCGAACGCCTGCCGCGCGGCCAGGGTTTCGTCCTGCATTTGCGGGCGCTGCCCGAGGTCACCGCCGCCGCGTCGCTGGAAAAATCGACGGCGGCCCTGAACCGGGGCGTGGAAGCGGCGATCCGCAGCTTGCCGGCGCAATACCTGTGGGCCTACAAACGCTTCAAGACGCGCCGGCCGGGCGACGCTAAACTGTACTGAGCCACCGCAATCCAAAGGGGAATCGACGTGAATTTCAAAGCGACATGGCCTTGTGCGTTCCTGTTCGTCGCCGGCTTGGCGCAGGCCGCCGATCCGCCCATCGTCATCAGCACCGGCAAGAGCGGCGGCGGCTACAACACCATCGGCGAACGCCTGAAGAGCGTGCTGGCCGAACAGGATCAGCCGGCCCAAGTGCAAACCAGCGCCGGCTCGCTGGAAAATCTCAACCGGCTCGACAATCCCCAAAGCCCGGTCAACGTCGGGCTGACCCAAGCCGACGCCTTGAAGTACTACCTCAAAGAGCATCCCGGCTTCGCCGATCAGTTCATCAGCTTGGGCGAGATCGGCAAGGAATGCGTGTTCGTCGTGGTCGGAAAAGACAGCGATATCCGCGACGACAGCGACTTGCAGCAAGCCAAGGGCCGGTTGATCGCGGTGCAATCGCCGAACAGCGGCGTGGCGGTGACCTGGGAATACATGACCGTGCTGGAGCCCGAATTCAAGAACACCGCGCCGGCTTTCGTGGATGGCGCCGAGGCGCTGTTGCAGATCAAGAGCGGCGGCAAGGCCAGCAAGATTCAAGCGGCGATGGTGGTGCAACGGCCGATGGCGAAATCCACCGAAATGCAGGTGGTGCTGGAGAACCCCAAAGATTTCCGGCTGATACCGGTCAAGGACTGGGATTTGAACGACAAGCTGCCGGACGGCAGCGCGGTGTACACCTTCGAGAACGTGACCGTGGCCGAGAAGAAATGGGGTTTCGACACCACGGTGGACACCATCTGCACCCGTGGATTGATGCTGGCCAACAAGAGCAAGCTCACCGCCGATCAGCGCACCCGGCTGTCCAAAGTCATGTTGCTGGCCGCCAGCCGAGCGGTGGGCGACACCGGCAAGTGAAAACCCCGGGATGCGCGGGCCGGCCCTCCGATGGCGGCAGGCCGTCGCCGGCCCGCCAATCGGGCGCATTCTCGACAACAGCGAGCGCGTCTACCGCGAGCTATTGATTTGATTGGCGCTCCCTAGGGGTTTCGAACCCCTGTTCCCGCCGTGAGAGGGCGGTGTCCTGGGCCACTAGACGAAGGGAGCGGGAAGGCGGTGGATGGTGTCTTGAAAGGAAAGTAGTATTATACGCACGCTCCCGCGTCACACAAGAGTTCGCAACGCTCCTTGGAAGCCACTCCGATTCCCCAACCTCTCGTCATCCCCCGTCCCGAGCACAATATCTCGCGGGCCAACATCAGCCCCAACGCCGTCAAGGTTCTCTACCGGCTTCGCGAGGCCGGCTTTCGGGCCTGCTTGGTCGGCGGCGGGGTGCGGGATCTGCTGCTCGGCCGCGAGCCCAAGGACTTCGACATCGCGACCGACGCGCGCCCCGAGCAGGTCTACAAGCTGTTCCGCAACTGTCGCTTGATCGGCCGCCGCTTTCGGCTGGCGCACGTCCAGTTCGGCCCGGAAATCATCGAGGTCGCCACCTTTCGGGCCCACGGCGACGACAGCGAGGACGGCGACGGCCCCAGCGTGGAACGGGCCGCCGATGGCCGCATCCTCAGCGACAACGTCTACGGCAGCATCGAGGAGGACGCCTGGCGCCGGGATTTCACGGTCAACGCGCTCTATTACGACATCGACAACTTCGCGGTGCTCGATTACACGGGCGGCATCGCGGACCTCGAGGCCGGCCTGATCCGATTGATCGGCGATCCGGTCCAGCGCTACCAGGAAGATCCGGTGCGGATGCTGCGGGCGGTGCGGTTCGCCGCCAAGCTGGGGTTCCGGCTCGACCCCGCCGCCGAGGCGCCGCTGCACCGGCTGGGCCATCTGCTGGAAAAAATTCCCCCGGCCCGGCTGTTCGACGAAATTCTCAAGCTGTTCTTGGGCGGCAGCGCCATTCAAACCTTCGAGTTGCTGCGCCACTACCGGCTGTTCGGCCGGTTGTTTCCGGCGACCGAGCGGTGCCTGAACCACCAGCAGCGGCACTATCCGAAAATCTTGCTGGTCCGGGCGCTGGCCAACACCGACAGCCGCCTGGCCGAAGACAAGCCGGTCAATCCGGCGTTCCTGTTCGCCGCCCTGCTGTGGGAGCCGCTGCGAGAACAGACGCAACAGTTCCAGACCGAGGGCTTGGAAGAAACCGAGGCGTTGCAAGCCGCCGCCGACGCGGTGATTCAGGCGCAAGTCCGCCATACCGCCCTGCCCCGCCGCCACAGCCTGCCGATGCGGGAAATCTGGGAAATGCAGCAGCGACTGGCGGTCATCACCGGCAAAAAGCCGTTGCGGTTGCTGGCTCATCCCCGGTTCCGCGCCAGCTACGATTTCCTGCTGCTGCGCGCCGATTCCGACGAGCGGGCGGCGGAACTGGCGGACTGGTGGACCCGGTTTCTGGCGTTGGACGACGCCGGCCGCGCCCGCGCCGTCCAACCGGCAACCCCGGCCAAGAAAGGCAAATCCCGCCGCCGCCGCAAGCCGCGCTCCGGCCGCAAGGACGCCCCGGACGCCTCGCTCACCACCGAAACCTGAGTTTGGAAGCGGCCAGATGCAGCCAGCGCGGGCCTACATCGGTATCGGCAGCAATCTGGATGACCCGATCCGCCAAGTGCGGCGGGCCTTCCAAGCCCTGGAAAGCATCCTGGCCACCTGTTGCGTGGCGCGGTCGCCCCTGTACCGAGCGGCGCCTCTCGGCGGACCGGCCGATCAGCCGGATTACATCAACGCCGTCGTCGCCTTGGACACCGGCCTGACGCCCGGCCAACTGCTGACGGTATTGCAGGCGCTCGAACTGGCGCACGGCCGGACCCGAACCGTGCGCTGGGGACCGCGAACCCTGGATTTGGATTTGTTGCTGTACGACCAGCTCATCAGCGACGATCCCTGGCTGACCCTGCCGCACCCCCGCCTGCACGAACGGCCGTTCGTGATGCGACCGCTGCTTGACATCGCTCCGACCTTGATGATTCCGGGGCGAGGCCGGTTGCAAGAATTGATCGTAAAATGTCCGCCGCAGACCATCACCCGTCTGGACAGCGAAAATTAACTCGCTACGATAGCAGCGCCAATCCGCTCCCCTTCCCATTCCCTCGAACCCCTGCCGCCGCTCCGCCCGTCATCCCCGGCCCGCTGCGGCTCAAACCGAGCACGCCATGTACCAGGAACAGCCGACTCGAAAACCGATCACGATCACGACCCTGGCGAAGATGAAGCGCAACCGGGAAAAATTCGCGGTGCTGACCGCCTACGACGCCAGTTTCGCGGCGCTGCTGGAGGCGGCGGGCGTGGAGGTCGTTTTGGTCGGCGATTCGCTGGGCATGGTCGTCCAGGGCCAGCGCACCACCGTGCCGGTCACGATGGACGACATGGTATATCACACCCGAAACGTGGCGCGGGGCTGCGGCACGGCGCTGCTGATGGCCGACATGCCCTTCGCCAGCTACACCACGGTCGAACAAGGCGTGCGCAACGCCGCCCGGCTCATGGCGGAAGGCGGCGCGCACATGGTCAAGCTGGAAGGCGGCGCCGTTCTGGCCGATACGGTGCGCCAGCTCGGCCGCAACGGCATTCCGGTCTGCGCCCATCTCGGTTTGCTGCCGCAATCGGTCCACAAGCTGGGCGGCTACAAGGTGCAGGGTCGCGAGGAATTGGCCGCGCGCCAGATCATCGACGAGGCGCTGGCGTTGCAGGAAGCCGGCGCCGACATCGCCTTGGTGGAATGCATCCCGGCGGAACTGGCGATGCGGCTGACCGAGGCGCTGGACATCCCGCTGATCGGCATCGGCGCCGGACCCCACTGCGATGCCCAAGTGCTGGTCAGCTACGACATGCTCGGCATCACCCCCGGTCGCCGGCCGAAGTTCTCCAAAAACTTCCTGACCGGCCGCGACAGCCTGCAAGCGGCGGTGGAAGCGTATGTGCTGGCCGTCAAGAGCGGCGAGTTCCCCGGCCCCGAACACTGCATCGCCTGATCGTCGAGGAGCGCGCTTCATGCAAACCGTCCACACCGTCGCCGAATTGCGCGCCCGAGTCGCGGCCTGGAAGCGGGCCGGCGAGCGCGTCGCCTTCGTCCCCACCATGGGCAACCTGCATCGCGGCCACCTCCATCTGGTCGAGCGGGCGCGGGAACTGACGCCGCGCACCGTCGCCAGCATTTTCGTCAACCCCACTCAGTTCGGACCCAACGAAGACTTTGCCGGCTATCCGCGCACGCTGGACGACGACAGCCGCCAGTTGGCCGCCGTCGGGCTCGATCTGCTGTTCGCGCCCGGCGTCGCCGAAATGTATCCGCGCCCCTTGGACGAGATGACCCAAGTGACGGTGCCGGAACTGTCGGGGATTTTGTGCGGCGCCAGCCGGCCGATTCATTTCCGGGGCGTCGCCACGGTGGTCAGCAAACTGTTCAACATGGCGCAACCGGACGTGGCCTTGTTCGGCGAGAAAGACTGGCAGCAATTGATGGTCATTCGCCGGCTGGTGGCCGACCTCGACTTCCCCGTCGAGATCGTCGGCGTACCGACGGTGCGGGAAGCCGACGGGCTGGCGCTGAGTTCGCGCAACGGCTATTTGACCGCCGAGGAGCGGGCCATCGCCCCGGTTCTGTACGCCACGCTGACGGCGAGCGCGGAGCGGTTGCGCGCCGGCGAGCGGGATTGCGAGCGGCTGACGAACGAGGCCAAGGCGCGGCTGGCGGCGGCCGGTTTCCGGCCCGACTATTTCGAGATCCGTCGCGCCCGCGATTTGCGGCCCCCCGCCGACGGGGACACGGATTTGCGGATTCTGGCGGCGGCGTGGCTGGGTCGGGCGCGGTTGATCGACAATCTGGCGGTTTGACGGCCGTTGCGCGAGCCGCTTCCCCGGCGATCGCGGCGGTGAGGGTCCAACGTCCCGATTCAGCCGCCCGCGAGCGGGGTCGGGTGCAAGCGCCTGTCGGGCATTGATGGATGAGAAAGCCGTTCGGCCTCACCGGACTTTCAGGGTGGCCGCTTTGAAAAGGGCGCTGATCGGCACTTGGCGCAAACCGGGCTTTAACTCAAACGTCTGCCCAGAGGCAATGCTGCCGGTCGATTCGACGGCCAAATAGAAACCGCAAAAGCCGGTTTGCACCATTTTCTTCGCCGCTTTCTTGTCATTCATGATGGCGTTGAATTTGTAACAGGGTTCGCGGGGCTGAGTGACTCGCAAAACACAATCTGAAAAGTGAAGCTCATCGCCCACGAACAAGACCTCTTCGAGCAAACCGGATAAGGTCAGGTTTTCACCCAAGCTGCCATAAGGCAAATCGGGCGAAAACCCGAGCGTTTTTCTCTGTTCTTGCCAGAACGGATAATGTTCCGATGGATAGGCATAAACCGCTTTTGCAAGACCGCCGTGAACGGTCAAATCGGCCTGTTCATCGCCTTCGATTCCAAGCTTATTGACGCTGACTTTTCCTTCGACAGCATGTTTGCGAATACCGGACATCACCCGCCTGTCGCCGATTTGCAGCGGCTGAACGGCGCCAATTTGCACGCTCAAGACTCTATATTTTTGGCTCATGGGAATAAAACTTCAAATTTGGCAGTATTCGCTGAATGCAACGCTGCGATCAAAATTAGGGGGGCTACGCGGCAGCAAAATGTTCTGATCACACTAATCTCTGTTCTGTTCACGGATGCGAGGCCAGAGCCTCACTGGTCTGAACACTCGCTCAAGCGACGAAAGATCTATGATCTGATGCCGCATAACTTCAAATAAACCTCTAAAAGGCGAGATTAATCAAATCTTTCAGGGGCTTTTTTCCAAAAAATTACACGCAACTAAATGATTTTGCTAGTTATACCCATGGAGTCGCCCCCTAATCCAAGATCGATATCCGAACATTTGGCGGCGGGAGCACGCTTACCGGCAGGATAGCCGCACCCCGTCGGTTTCGGCGGGGGTGGGTGTTGTGACAGTCCGGTCGGTCACGCCAGCGGCGCGTGTCATGGTGGCGAAAGACCGAACGTTGTGCGACGACTGCGCGACAGAACGGCTGTGGCCGGCTAGGTGCTCGATCTAAGTCATTGAAAAAATGGCGCCCCGACAGCGTGTTGCAGGGAACCGCCGTCACGCTGATTCGCCCGCTGCCCGAGCGGATGCGCGTCAAGGTGCCCTGACATGCCGCCGCCGCTCCGAACCGAACCGCTCGACGAGATCACGTTCCGCTGCTCGCCCTGCAAGCGGAATTTCAAATCTCCTAATCCCCGGATCGAAGACGCGCCCGAGCGAGACTGGCACCCGTGGCGGTACTTCGCGCCGTGCCCGGATTGCGGGCAGGAGCGCGAGCAAGTCTACTGGGAGCGCAACTTCCTCAAGATGTTGGCTTCCCCGCCCGACCCGCGCAACTGCGGCCCGAAGACCGAAGAGGGCCGGCATAATTGCGGGGCCAACCTGCGCGCCCTGTTGGCCGACCCGGAGCGGCGGGCGCGGCGTCAGGCCAAGTCGCGCTTCAACGGCATGAAGCACGGGCTGTACGCCAAGGTGGCGACCTATTTCCCGGCCCGGCCCGGCCACTATCCCCACTGCACCGGCTGCCCGTACCGCGAGGATTGCGGCACTTGGGAGCACGGCGCTTGCCTGCACCGCACCGAGCTGTTCATGCGGCATCGGTTGGCTTTCCAGCAAAAAGACCCCGATGCGTTGCGCGACATCAACGCCGACAACCAGGCCCAAATTCAGGCCATTTTCTCCGACATCATCCTCGCCATCGTCCGCACCGGCGTCGAGATCAAGACCCCGGAGTGGTTCCCAGACAAAGAGGGCAACGTGCGCATGGCCGAGTTCGTCGCAGAGGACGGCGAGCTAAAGCAGATCATGAAGGTGGAAGCCCATCCGCTGCTCAAACCCATGTTCGAGATTTTGAGCCGCAACAACATGACGCTGGCCGACATGCGGATGACCCCGAAGGTGCGGGAGCAGGAGGAGGCGCTTCAGGGGTTTCTGGCCGCGCGGGACGTGACCGAAGAGACGATGACCGATTTCGCCGCGCGCCAAACCGACGCCCTGGAGCGGCTGGCGGGGCTGATCGAGCGCAGCCGGGACAAGCAAAAGCGCGACCCGGTGCTGATCGAGCATCAAAGGGACGGGGAGGAGTGACGATGCCGATCAAGCCTGAAAACCGCTCCCGCTACCCTAAAAACTGGGCCACCGAGATCAGGCCGGCGATTCTGGAGCGAGCCGGCCATATCTGCGAGCGGTGCGGCGCGCCGAACTATCAGCCGCATCCGGTCACGGGAAGCCGCGTGGTGCTCACCATCGCCCACATCCACGACCACTCCCCGGAGAACTGTGATCCCAGTAACCTGCAAGCCCTTTGCCAGCGTTGCCACAATCGGCTGGATGCGCCCATGCGGGCGAAAAACGCGCGGATCACGCGCCGATCAAGGCTTGCCGCAGGAGATTTGTTCGCCCATGTCTAGCATTTACTCTAAAGATGAAGTCACCTTGAATGCCATTTGCGGGCTAATCATCAATCGCGATTTTGTGATGAACCAATTGCCTAAAAAATTAAATTCGGATCAAAGTGACTTGCTGGAAATTTTGAAACGATATTGCTGCGATATACAAGTTGCATTCGATGAATCACAAGAATACAAGCTGATGAAAGATGCAGACGTGATCAATCCTGATTGGAATGCGCTGATCGAAGTTTGCCATGCTTTTTGGAGAAAGCCGATTCGTGCCTGACCGCATTTCCGCCGCCCAGCGCATCAAGCTGCAAAACCTCGCCGAGGTGGAGGTGATGCGCTTTGCCGGCGATCACGCCCTCTGGCACAAGCACGTCCACAACGTCGAACTCGACTCCATGCAGATCCTCAAGTGCCTGGAAATGGACCGGACGCCGCGCACCATTGATTTCAGTTGCCGCCGCACCGGCAAGACGGCGGTGAAAGAACTCTATCTGCTCAAGCACAACGCCACGACCGCCGATCAGGAAGAAGGCATCGTGGCGCCGCGCGAGGCGCAATCGCTGGTCAACCTCGGCTACCACCTGGACGCCATCCGCCGCTCGTCGATCCTCACCGCGTGGCTGGCCCACAAATCCGGCCGGGTGCAGATGGCCGACACCTATTACATGTTCTGCAACCGCAGCGTCGCCCGCGCCTACGGCATCATGGCCCAAGTGGACGGCGGCGACCTGACCACCGCCAGCCTGGAAGAGGTGGACGACATGCCGCAAGACCGGCTGTATTCCCGCTTCCTGCTGATGCTGGGCTCCACCCGCCGCCTGGGCGCGGTCCGCGAAAGCCGCGAAGACCCGCAGATCCGCATCACCGGCGTGTTCAAGGGCGCCGATACCCTGTCCGGCATGGTGGCGAGCGGCGAATACGCGGTGCTGCCCACGGTGGACGCCTACTTGGGC
>RRZU010113265.1_pt1 | contig 12467 bp, 12 predicted proteins | sample 2165561 | NCBI WGS metagenome assembly RRZU01 (sample SAMN10456909, study PRJNA506462) | wastewater metagenome | isolation source: wastewater sludge | place: USA: Moscow, Idaho | reverse complement strand
TCTTCTACTTCTGCAAATTTGTCACCTCTTTCGTGTTTGTCAGATGGTGTTTTTGCAATATCATAGTACTTATCATATCCAAAAGCCCACACTTTTTCGCGAATCTCTTCGTCGTGTGTTTCGTGATTGTATTCACGTTTAGGTAAAGATTTACCAACTTTAGCAGCTAAGCTTTCTTGCGCTTCAATTTGTTTTTTGATTTCAGAATGTGCAAATTCGATCGCGTCTAACATTTCACGCTCAGAAATTTCGCTCATTTCTCCTTCTACCATTACAACAGAATCTTTAGAAGCACCTACCATAATATCGATATCTGCTTGATCTAATTGTTCTTTTGATGGATTAATCATCAACTCACCATTCAAACGAATAACGCGAGCTTCTGAAATTAATGTGAAAGGAATATCTGTAATTGCAATGGCAGCAGATGCTGCTAAACCAGCTAATGCTTCTGGCATTACTTCTTTATCGTAAGAAATAAGAGAAATCATCACTTGTACTTCAGCATGGAAATCTTCTGGGAACATAGGACGTAAAACACGGTCTACAAGACGCATTGTTAAAATCTCATCGTCTGATGGTCTTGCTTCTCTTCTAAAAAAGTTTCCTGGGATGCGTCCAGCTGCATAAAACTTTTCTCTATAATCTACCGTTAATGGTAAAAAGTCTACACCTGGATTAGCATTTTTATTTGCTACAACTGTAGCTAATAACATGGTATCACCCATGCGTACAACTACAGATCCGTCAGCTTGTTTTGCTAATTTCCCTGTTTCGATTGTAATTTCTCTTCCGTCTGAAAGAGTAATTTTTTCTGTGATTGCCTGTGGAATCATTCGTCTTCTTAGTATTTAATTCGTCTATAAGCTAAAGCCGTTTGCTTTAACCACATTATATAAAGATAGTTATCTTATTTCGATATATTACAAAAAAAAAGGCAATTTCTATGTAATTGCCCTTTTATATTGTGTTTAAAATTACTTACGTAATCCTAATTCAGCGATAATCGCACGGTATCTTGTGATATCTTTTTTCTTTAAGTAGTTTAATAATGCTTTACGCTTACCAACTAACATAACTAAAGATCTTTCAGTGTTGTAATCGTGGATATTCTTTCTTAAGTGACCAGTTAAATGGTTGATACGAAATGTGAATAATGCGATTTGTCCTTCTGCAGATCCTGTATCTGTTGCAGATTTACCATGCTTTGCGAAAATTTCGCCTTTTACTTCTGATGTTAAGTACATGCCAATATTGTTTTAATAATTATTATGTAATGAGGTGCAAATGTACAATTATTATATCAAATAATAAACTTTTAGTAAAAATAAAAGTGATCGATTGGTTGGTTCGATCACTTTTTAAAAATTGGTTTAGTTTGATTTAATAGATAGTTAGAAAGTGATTATAAAAAATACTCTACTATTAAATCTAAGGTTTTGGTTGTGAAAACGGTTACTTTCACGGTTTGGTTGGTAGGTTAAAGTCGGCTTTGTTTAATATAAATAGGTTAGGTTGGTTATATTAAACTCGTCTACGTTAGTAAGATTAATCCTCTATAATTCGTATTTTTTTGTTGGTTATTACTTTTATTGGATACACCACTTTTTCATTTTCAGTTTGTATCGTCATACATATATTGTTAATTGCAATAATCACTCCTTTTACATCCTCTTCTATGATTACTTTTTGTCCAATCTCAAAGTTTCTGTTGGTATAAAAAGACAACAATAGTCTATAAATAATATCTTTAGATCCTAATCCAAAGGCTATTGCCAGCGTCAAAAATATCGATCCTAAGATTAAGGATAAGTTATTTGTAATCAAATCTGTGTTAACTCCTGCTTGATTAAGTGAAGTAATAATGGTAAAAATTAAAATCACGTAGAAAATAATATTACTAATTATTGTTGCTCCATTTAGATCAATTGATTTTAATAATCCTCTTATTATACTTTTGATATAATTGGCTAAATAAAATCCTCCTGCAAGAATTAATACTGCACTAAAAAATTGTGGCAAATAATCTATAATTCGACCTATTTGATTAGAAACTACTGATAATCCAAAAATATCTGATCCGATAACAATGATTAAAAGAATCATAAATAATCGAACAAATTGGATAATGATTTTTGTAGGATCTATTTCTATCGACGAATTTTTTAGCGCATCGCTATTGTTCAACGCTTTTTCAAGATTTTCTATCTTCGATAATTTCAGTACATATTTGGTAATAAAGAGAATTAATTTCAGTAATAAATAAGAAAGCAGGATAAACACAATTCCTCCGATTATTTTCGGAAAAATAATGACCAGTTCTTGATACAAACTTTCCAATAAACTAAAATTTAAACCTATATTCATACAAATCTTTTTATTTGTTAACCTTCTTTTTCGTTGTTATTACTTGTTGGTTTCTTTTTATTATTTCTTAAACCAAAAAAACTACTAATTGCATTAGGATATTTTACCGAAACCAAATCTGCTACTTCTAATGATAATTTAATTAAAGCCACATCATCCATCACTTTTTGTTTGATTGTTTCTGGAAGTTTCTCGTTAGCTATAATGGTCTTAAAAGGATTCTCCATATTATGATGCATTATAAATAGTTAACAAACGATTCTTAGCTCTATTCAATCTCATTTTAGTTGCGCTTTCTCCAATCTCAAAAGTTGATGCAATATCTTTGATCGAAAATTCGTCTTGATATTTCATTAATAAAATCGATTTATCTTCGACATCTAACTTTTTCAACGATTGGTTCAGTTTTTCTATTTTTAATTCAAAAATTTCTTCATCATTAATCTCATCTTCATTATAATTATCAATCAAATCATCCGTTACCGAATAATTTTTTCGTTCTATTTTTAATTTGCGTTGCACATGATTGACACAAAAATTGTAGGTAAAAGAATATAGCCAAGTCGAGAATTTCGATTTTGACTGATATGTTTTAAGTTTTACAAACAACTTTACAAAAATATCATGCGTCATATCTTGCGCTTCTTCTTTATCATCTACAAAACTCAAACATTTGTTATAAATACTATCCGCGTACCGATCATACAAAACGGCAAACAAATGCTGATTTTTTGTTTCAACAATTTCATACACCAAAATGTCATCCGCAATATTTTCTATTTCTATAATATTCTTTGACATTTTAACTGCTTTCATATATAAGACACCTCAATACCTAATTGGTCACATATTTTTTTAGAAAATTTTTCGAAAAAATATTTTTACAATATTAAAAGCGCAAATATGCTATTAAAAATCAATAAAATACAAAAAAGCCGATAAATGAAATTTATCGGCTTCTTATAAAAATTGATAATTATGTTAATGAATTATTTTTCTAATGCTTCTAAAACATCATTAAAACCGCCTCCATTAAAAACCTCATCTAATCCATTTGCTTGTAAAAACTGAGCTGCAGAACCAGAACGGTTACCACTTCTACAGAAAACTACAACAGGTTTAGACATTGCTTTAATCTCTTCTACTTGCGTTGGTACATCTCCCAACGGAATATTAATTGCATTAGGTACAAAACCATCTGTCTCTAATTCGTAAGGCTCGCGAACATCAATTAATGTTACGTTAGCGTTGTTAATTGCTTCGATTGTTGTCATTTTAATAACTCTTTTTCTATTTTTATACCACGCAATAATTTTGCCAAGCATATTACCAGATTTTAATACGCTCTTTTGGTGCTTTATATAATTTGTCTCCTGGCTTCGTTTTGAATGCATCGTGGAACGCATCAATATTAACGATTGGTCCAAAAGAACGGTAGAACCCTGGTGAGTGTGGATCCGTTTTTACTTGATTTACCACAGCTTCGTCAGTCGCTTTCGTTCTCCAAATTGTAGCCCAAGATAAGAAGAAACGTTGTTGAGGCGTGTATCCATCTAAGTTAGCGTAAGTTCCTTTGTCTTTAAGATACATTTGTAAGGCATCAAAAGCAACAGACGCTCCACCTAAATCTCCGATGTTTTCTCCGGAAGTAAATGTTCCGTTAACGTGCGTTCCTTTTACAGGCTCATAACCGTCATATTGAGTTGCTAATGCTTTTGTAGCTTTTGCAAATTTTTCTTCGTCTTGCGGTGTCCACCAGTTTACTAAGTTTCCATCTCCGTCAAATTTAGCACCTGAATCATCAAATCCGTGCGAAATTTCGTGACCGATAACTGCTCCAATTCCACCAAAGTTTACACCTGCATCTGCTCTATAATCATAGAAAGGTGGTTGTAAAATTGCTGCTGGGAAAACGATTTCGTTATTTGTTGGATTAAAATATGCATTTACCGTTTGTGGCGACATTCCCCAACGAGATTTATCAACTGGTTTTCCAAAATCTTTCAAGTTTTCAGCTTGACGCCATTTGCTAATCGCCATTACATCTTCGATCAAGTTACCTCCTTCTGCTAAAGATTTCACCTGTAATCCAGAGTAATCTTTCCATTTATCAGGATAACCAATTTTAACTGTAAATTTGTTTAATTTCTCTAACGCTTTTGTTTTAGTTTCACTAGACATCCAGTTTAATTCTTTGATGTGTTTATCAAAAGATTTAAACAAATAACTAATTAATTCTTCGGCTTTTGCTTTTGCTTCTGGTGGAAAATTATCTTTCACATAAATTTGTCCTAACAACTCTCCTGTTGCACCGTTTACAAATCCTAAACCTCTTTTTTCTAAAGGACGTTGTTCTTTTTGACCAGATAATGTTTTTCCGTAAAACTCAAAATTAATTTTATCTAACTCTGCTGTTGTATAACCTGCAAATGAATTGATTAATTTGAAACGTAAGTAATCTTTAATTACTGGTAAATTTTCTTGATTCAGGATTTTATCTAAATTCTTGTAATAATCTAATTCGCCAACAATTACAGTTTCAGGATTAATACCCAACGCTTTTACGTAACGCTCAATATCAACATTCTTTGTTAAGTTTTTAACTTCAGATAATTTTACTGGATTGTAAGATTTGTTTGGATCACGATCTTCTTCAACAGTTTTGATGTATTTAGACATCATTTTCTCGAAAGCAACAATCTTTGGTCCTTTTAAATCTCTTGTTTTTGATCCTGTATAAGGCATCAATTGATCAATAAATTTATTTAAATTAGCTAAAGTTTCAGTATTTTTAGCATCTTCTTTTTGGTAATAAGTTTTACCTAAAGTCAAATCAATATCTCCTAAATAAACAGCATTTTGTTTACTATTTTTAAGGTCTGTATAAACATAAGCACCATAAAATGGATTTTCGCCGATAGAAGCTACACTGATTAAATAATCCTGTAAACCTTTCATATCTTTAATCGCATCAATTTGCTTAAAATATTTTTGTAAAGGAGCTAAAGCCGTTTTGTTACGTGCATCAACATTCATATACGCATCGTACAAATCAGCAATTTTTTGCTCACTCGTTCCTTTTGCGTGTTTCGTTTTGATTAAGTCTTTTACCAACTGTAACGTTACTTTATCCGTGTTTTCACGTAATTCATCAAAACTTCCCCAACGAGCTCTATCAGAAGGAATTTCTGTAATTTTCATCCAATTTCCGTTCACATAGTTGTATAAATCATCTTGTGGACGAACAGATTTATCCATATAATTTGGATTAAATGCTTGATAACCCTCCTGTGCCATTGCTAACATCTAACATAGATGTGCAAGCAAATGACGCAACCAATAGTTGTTTTTTCATATTCCTACTAAGTATTTTATTGAATCGATTTGTCGATTTTTTTCGACGATTGTTACAAATCTACTAAATAAAGTATAAAATATATCATGCAATTATCAATACTTTTTTGCAGAAAAAAAGTACGATTCTGATTATCTAAAAACAAAAACATCTTGATCTCAATGATTTTTTTTACAAAATAAAGTCTATAAACAGAAAAATATTCTAATTCTCAAGTTCAAAATTTATTTATTTAACATTAATTGCGGTAATTCTGTATTAATATCTAAATATTATTTTATTATATCTAAATTCAATAGAAAATTTTTAAATTTGAGCACAAACAAAAGTAACTTTTAAGAATGAAAACTGAAACGATTTTGATCACCGGTGCGTTAGGGCAAATAGGTTCTGAATTAGCCGAAAAATTAAAAACAATTCATGGAAAAAACAATGTAATTATTTCTGACATTCGTGATCCTAAAGATGTTGATTATGATGGTATTTATGAAGTAATCGATGTAATGAATGTAGAGAAAATAAAAGAAGTAATTGCAAAACACAATGTCAAAACGGTTTATCATTTGGCCGCTTTACTTTCTGGAACTGCAGAAAAAAATCCAATGTTTGGTTGGAAATTAAACATGGATACTTTACTAACTTTCTTAGAATTAGCAAAAGATAAAGTAATCGACAAAATTTTCTGGCCTTCATCAATCGGTGTTTTTGGTCCAGATACTCCAAAAGACAACACACCTCAAAATACAATACAAACACCTTCTACAGTTTACGGAATTTCTAAATTATCAGGTGAATATTGGTGCAAATGGTACCAACAAAACCATAATGTAGACGTTCGTTCGGTTCGTTTTCCTGGTCTTATTTCATGGAAAACTCCTGCTGGTGGTGGAACAACAGATTACGCTGTTGACATTTATTATAAAGCAATCGAAGATGGAAAATACACTTCTTTCTTAAGCGAAGGAACTTATTTACCAATGTTGTATATGGATGATGCAATTGATGCAATTGTAGAATTAATGTCTGCTGATCCAAAACAATTAGGCGAATTTAAATCTTACAATTTAGGTGGTTTAAGTTTCGCTCCAGAAGATTTAGCAGCAGAAATCAAAAAACATATTCCAAATTTCACATTAGATTATGCTCCAGATTTCCGTCAAGCTATTGCCGATACTTGGCCATCTTCTATCGACGATTCTGTAGCAAAAGCAGATTGGGGATATCAACCAAAATTTGATATCGATAGAATGACAACAACAATGTTAGATAATTTGAAAGTAAAATTAGCAAAAGCTTAATTTTTTCTTGTAACACAATATTTTAGGAATGCTCTTTGATAATTTTTGGTTAAAAAACCACAAAATATGTCAGGAGCATTTTCTAATTTAAAAAACATCATACATCTACTAAAATCTGTTGATTTAGAGCAATTAAACAAAATTTCTCAAAAAGTAGATTTACCTCTTTTAATGGAAAACTTTTCGAAACTTGATGATAAACAACTTCAAGGCATGATGAAAATGTTGAATCCAAACAAAAAACACAAAGAACTACCTCCTATTGATGGAGATTTCTACGATGTCTTTCATACTCTAACTCCAGAACAGCGAGAATTACAACTAAAAGTAAGAGCTTTCATGGAAAAAGAGGTAAAACCAATTGTCAATGATTATTGGCTTCGCGATCAATTTCCTTTCGAATTAATTCCAAAATTTAAAGAACTTAACATTTGCGGTGTTACTTATGACGGCTATGGCTGTCCTAATTTACCGTTTATTATGGAAGGTGTCTTGGCAATGGAAATGGCTCGTATTGATGCTTCGATCGCCACTTTTTTTGGTGTACAATCTGGTTTATCAATGGGTTCAATTTATATGTGCGGATCTGAAGAACAAAAAGCCAAGTGGTTACCACAAATGCAAAAATTTGATAAAATTGGTGCTTTTGGTTTAACCGAACCCGAAGTTGGATCTGGAGCAGCAGGTGGCTTAACAACGACGTGTAAAAAAACAGAAGAAGGTTGGATTTTGAATGAACAAAAAAAATGGATTGGTAATGCTACTTTCGCTGATTTAGTAATTATTTGGGCAAGAGATTTGGATGATGGTGAAGTAAAAGGTTTTATTGTTGAGAAAGACAATCCAGGTTTTTCTGTTGAAAAAATAAAAGGAAAAATGGCATTACGAATCGTTCAGAATGGATTAATCACACTGAAAGATTGTCTCGTAACTGAAGAAAATCGTTTGCAAAACGCTAATTCTTTTAAAGACACTGCAAAAGTGTTACGAATGACACGCGCTGGAGTTGCTTGGATGGCAACAGGTTGTGCCCGTGGAGCCTATGAAAGTGCTTTAGATTACACACGAACGCGAGAACAATTTGGTAAACCAATTGCTTCTTTCCAAATGATACAAGGACATTTGGTCGAAATGTTATCCAATCTTACAGCCATGCAAACTTTGGTTTTTCGTTTATCTGAAATGCAAGACGAAGGAATATTGTTAGACGAACACGCATCATTAGCTAAAGTTTTTTGTACGATGCGAACACGAGATGTTGTTTCGCGAGCAAGAGAAGTTATGGGTGGAAACGGTATTTTATTAGAACACGACGTCGCTCGTTTCGTAGCCGATTCCGAAGCTATTTACAGTTACGAAGGAACAAAAGAAATCAATTCACTTATCGTTGGTCGATCTATCACAGGATTTAGTGCTTTCGTGTAATTTTTTTAAACAATTTATAAAACATAAAAAAAGGATTGAGAAAACTCAATCCTTTTTTGTTATTCATATAATTTTGTTGCGAAATCCTTCATCGGATTTCTAACTTTTTTCATGGGTGCCAACCAATCTTCACTATCTCTGTATCCTAAAGGAAGCATCAAAACGCTTCGCATTCCTTTTTCCTTCAAATCTAACAAATCATCTAATTCAGCATTATCAAAACCTTCCATTGGTGTACTATCAATTTTCAATTCTGCGGCTTGCGCTAAAGCAAAACCTAAACCGATATATGCTTGACGAGCTGTATGTGCAAAATTTTCGTCTGAATTTTGCGACAAATAAATTCCTTTCAATTTATCTGTATACGAACCAAAACGTCCTCTTGGCAACTCACGCTCATCTGTAGTATAATCATAAATCGCATCAATACGATCTTCTGTATAACGATCCCAAGCAACGAAAACCAATAAGTGTGAACAGTCCGCAATAATTTGCTGATCATAAGCAATCGGAACAATTTTTTGTTGTAACTCTTTGTTCTTAATGACCAAAATCCTGAACTGTTGCAAACCTGAAGATGTTGGCGCTAAACGAGCTGCTTCAACTATTTTTTTAACGTCTTCTTCTTCAACAACCAAAGACGGATCATATTGTTTTGTGGCATAACGCCATTTCAAATCATCTATTAATGACATAATTGTTTATTTAAAAATCTTTTTAAAAATACATCAAAAAAAGATTGTTGAAACTTAAAAATATGCTAAAATTTAAACTACTTTTCTTCTTTCCATTCTAAGAAATAACTTCCCGTTGCATTGGTAGAATTCCAGCGAACTTGATAATCACCTTTTGCTAAATCAAGATTAAAATTTTCTTCTTTTGAGTTTGTAAGCTGACGATTAAATACAACTTCGTTGTTTTGATCAACGATTTCAAAATTCATTTCACCAACAGTTTTGATATTTGAATGAAAACTAACTGTTAAGCTTTTTGAAAGTTTCAGTTTAATATAACTCGTTCCCGAAGCATCATCAAATTTTGCTTTTGTCCAATTATCACCATTCGAGTTCGACCATTTCGAATCTCCCACTCCTTTGTCAAAAAAAGTTCCTTGCGATTTGATATTCGGATTATCTACTTTTCTATAAAAACTATTCGAGTCAACATCTGCATTCACTTTTACTGTAATACACGATTGTAACGAAATCATTGCGATAATAAGTGCTATTTTTTTCATATTATTCTGTTTTACTAAATAGATGCAGCATTTTGAAAAAGGTTACACCAAACAAATATTTTTAAATCATTTTTGATATGCGTAACTTTCGCAAAATATTCTGATGAACGATACTACAACTCAATTTTTGCAAGAAAACTTTACTCAAAAAGCAATTGAAAGTTTAACTCAACTTTCGGGAGGAGGTTCGGCTCGAGTTTATTCGAGATTTTTTGATCAAAATCAATCCTATATTTTGGCAGAAAGTTCTAATATCGAAGAAAATAAAGTGTTTATTCAGTTTACATTAGATTTAAAAAAAGTCATCAATAATATTCCAGAAATTGTTTCAGTTTCAGATGACTTCACAGCTTATGTTCAAACAGATTTAGGCGACGAAACATTGATGAATATTATCTTGAATGATTTTGAGAAAGCAAAACCTTATTATTTTAAGACGTTAGAAAAATTAGCAATTGCTCAAATTCAAGGGGCTAACAAAATCGATTTCAATCATACTTTTTCTTATCCAAAATTAGATAAAACATTAATTTTAAGAGATTTATTTCAGTTTAATTTTTACTTTTTAGATGTCTTAGGAATTGATTATAATGCAGGAAAATTAATCAAGGATTTTGATCGTTTTGCATCTCAATTTGACAAACTTTCGCCACAAGGTTTTGTGTTCAGAGATTTCCAAACGCGCAACATTATGATTCATCAAAACGAACCATATTTCATCGATTATCAAGGAGGTTTGTATGGACCTGTTGTCTATGATTTGGTTTCGTTAATTTGGCAAGCAAAAGCCAATTTACCGTTTGAATTTAAGAAGGAATTGTACGAATTTTATTACCAAGAATTAACCAAACAAATTCCGACTTTAGTTCCGATAGATTTTCGTCAATCGTACGAATATTGCGTAGTTTCTCGACTTTTACAAGTTTTAGGAACGTATGGTTTGAGAGGAATTATCGAACGAAAAAAACACTTTTTAGAAAGTATTTCGTTTGGACTTAAAAACTTAGAATCTATAATTGATTATCCTATATTACAAAATTACCCAGAATTAAAACATATTATAAAAATCCTTGTTCTTCCTGAAACGTTAGAACGCATAAATCATAAAATAAATGGCTAAATTAAATATCAACGTTCGTAGTTTTTCGTACAAAAAAGGAATTCCAACCGATCCAACTGGAAACGGAGGAGGTTTTGTTTTTGATTGTCGTGGAATATTAAATCCAGGGCGAATCCAAGAATATAAAACACAAACAGGGCGAGACGAAGCGGTAAAAAAATACTTAGAAACGGAAACAAAAATTGCAGTTTTTCTTGAAGGAGTTTTCAAGGTTATTGATATTTCGATTGAAGATTATTTGCAACGCGATTTCGAGAATTTAGAAATCAATTTCGGCTGTACAGGCGGTCAACATCGTTCGGTTTATTCTGCTGATGCAACTGCAAAACATATTCAAGAAAAATTTCCAGAAGCACAAGTTACTTTACATCATGTTGTGCAAGAAGAAAAAAATTGGATAAACGAGGCGTACTAATATGAAAGCAATGATTTTTGCAGCGGGTCTTGGGACTCGTCTAAAACCTTTTACAGAAAATCATCCCAAAGCATTAGCTGTAGTAAACGGAAAACCTCTTCTGCAGCGGAATATTGAATATTTAAAATCTTTTGGCATTGAAGAAATCGTGATTAATGTGCATCATTTTGCAGATCAGATTATTGAATTTTTGGAAGAAAATAATTATTTCGGAATAGAAATTATCATTTCGGATGAAACGGATCAAGTTCTCGAAACTGGTGGTGGTTTGGTGAAAGCAAAAGCTAATTTTGATGAAGATTTTTTGGTAATGAATGTGGATATTTTGACTGATCTTAATCTTGCTGAATTTATCAAAGCGCATCAAGAAAATAAAGCAATTGTTTCTTTAGCTGTTTCGGACAGAGATTCGTCTCGAAAACTATTTTTTAACGAACAAAATGAGTTGAAAGGTTGGCGAAATCTAAAAACCGAAGAAGAAATAAAAGCTGTAGATTCCTTAGACAATTGCAAAGATTTGGCTTTTAGCGGAATTCATGTTATTTCTCCTGTTCTATTTGATAAAATTACGGAGAAAGGTAAGTGTTCGATCATGAAAGTCTATATGGATTTAATGCAAACCGAATCTATCATTGGTTTTGATCATTCTGGCGGAATTTTAATCGACGTTGGGCGACCAGAAAGTGTATTAGAAGCAGAAAACTATTTTAAATAAATCAAAAACTCAATTCTATGAATTGAGTTTTTTTATGCAAAAATTTATCTATCTTAGACAGAATGAAATACATTAATTATTTTGTCTATTTAACTATTGTTGTAGCATTAATTCCTATAAGTCTTTTTTACTTTTCTTACAAAACTAAAGTTGGAAACATAGATAAAAAAGAAATTATCGATCAAGAAACTTCTTTTGAGCCTTGTTCTTCTAATATTCTTCAATATTATGGCTCAAAAGCTGGCTATAAAACGGAACGCTATGGAATTCGTAAAGTTATTTCAGAACCTATCAATCAATTAAAATTCCCTATTTTTTCTGGAAATATAAATGTCAGATTCGTAATAAATTGTAAAAACGAAATTGGTTATTTCAGAATTAAATCGGTTGACAAAGAATATAAAAAAGTTGAAATCTCTCCTGATTTGCAAAAGAAAATTGTAGCAATTATTCAACAATTAAATGATTGGAACGGCAAGAATGTCGATTCATATTATCAAATTCAAATAAAATTGAAAGATGGAAAAATTGAAGG
>RRZU010576279.1_pt1 | contig 12469 bp, 11 predicted proteins | sample 2165561 | NCBI WGS metagenome assembly RRZU01 (sample SAMN10456909, study PRJNA506462) | wastewater metagenome | isolation source: wastewater sludge | place: USA: Moscow, Idaho | reverse complement strand
GTTTACACTGCCGCCCAACACCATTTCGACCACTTCCATGGTTGCTGGATCAGTGACACGCATCCCGTCAATACGGTCAGATTCGCGGCCCAGCTGCTTCAAAAAGGAATCCACTTGAGGGCCGCCGCCATGCACTACGATCGGGTTGATGCCCACCGTTTTAAGTAAAACGATATCACGCGCAAATGAACTTTCCAGCTCAGGATCGGTCATGGCATTGCCGCCGTACTTTACAACCAGCGTCTTGCCCGAAAATCTTTGAATGTACGGCAAAGCTTCTGTCAAAATTTGCGCTTTGTCGATGCCAGTATGCTGATGCGGCATTCGCCTCTCCTTATTGAGCATCTAAGATGTCTTGAGCAATATGCGGATACTGCTCTAACAACATGGAACTGAACAAGGTCCGTATTTCATCTAATCGCGCAGCATCATCTGCATCAAAGCGCACCGTGAAATACTCGCCTGTATTCGATGCTCGAATGATGCCAAATCCATCATCAAAATCAAGACGTATGCCATCAATTTTACTGATTTCTGCATCAATATACTGAGATTGCTGCTCTACCGCATTTAAAACGGTTTGAGGGATGGCCTGATAGGTGCTGATATACAAATCCTCGGTGCCGTTTCTTTCCGGGTACGGCGCCAGCGCCTGTGACAGGCTTAGGCCTTTGCGCTGAATGTATTCAAGCACCCGCAGCGCCGCATATAAGCCATCATCATAGCCGCCGCCGCGGCCATCATTAAACACATAATGCCCCGCATACTCACCGCCAAAAATAGCTTTTCCTTCTGATTTAGCTAAATATTTGCGCAGAAAGGAACTGCCTGTGCGGATCATGACAGGCCAGCCGCCTAAAGCCTGTATTGTATTGCGGACCATGGTTGAACACTTCACGTCATAAACAATTTCATATTCAGGATGATCTGACAGACACATTTCTGCAAACAGGCACAGCAGCCGGTCTGCAGAAATAATCTTGCCATGCTCATCAATCAAGACCAGGCGGTCGCCGTCGCCATCTAAAGCAATGCCAATCTCAGCATCTTGATCCAGCACGGCTTGGCGGATTTTTTTCAAATGAACTTCTTGCGATGGATCCGGCGCATGGTCTGGAAAATTGCCATCCGCTTCGCAGCGTATTGCCGCAACATCACAGCCCAACTTCTTCAGCACCAGCGCGGCGCAGCGCCCAGCCGAACCATTCAAGCCATCCAGCACAACTTTGACAGGATGCTTTAATTGAATATCCGAAAGCAGTGAATGCTGATACTGCAGGCAAAACTCCGGAAAAACCCGCTGCTCCGCCAAGACGGTGTGCGCTGCTGCTTTAGGGACAAAATATTTTTTAGAATCCTGCCCGGCTTGCTGAATCATTTCAGGACAAGGCGGTTCGCCTTGAATAATCCACTTGATGCCATTATCTGTTTTGGGATTATGGCTGGCTGTCACCATAATGCCGTTGCCGCCATACTGGCCAGCAATGTAATACAGCATTGGGCTGGAGCAGCAGCCGATCATCACTGTCTGCAATTGATGCTGCTGGCATATTTCCTGAATAATTTGCGCATAGCTTGGACTGGTTAAACGCGCATCATAACCGACCACCAGCTGTGATTGACCTGCACGAATATACTGCTCAGCCAAACCGTGCGCGATTGCCTGCACCATTTCCGCATTCAGCAATGATACTTTTCCGCGGATATCATAAGCACGGAAAATCTGTATTGGGAAATTATTATACAATGACCCCATAATGCATTCTTCTAATCATCAACGTTGCTAAAACCGATTCATAATTTCAAACAAATCGCATTGTGAATAAGTTAATTAAGCCCTATTTTAATTAAATTATATTTGCCTCGCCAAGGCGTATCTTTTTTATATGATTGCTGTTTTAGAATCAATTAAAAAAAATCAGCCTGAATAATACAGCATATTTACCCTCAGAAGAAATGTCAGTATTTATACGCCCGTCTATTTATTTTAAAATTCTTAAATTTATCAAGATGATGACTTCAATTTTTTTATGCCATCAAATTTTACGGCAATGAAATCGCCACTCTTCAGAAAAACAAAATGTATGATGCTTATTTTTAATAATGGTACTTCATGGTAAAATTCACTTTAAAAAACAATATATTGCCAAATAAATATTCAACAAAGCAAAAACAGCATTTCTCACTCAGCTTACAATTCAGCTGCTGATCGGCTCATTTAAAATCACTTTACATTTCTGTACAGAAACACAATGAATTAAATCCTTTAAATACAAGACGATTTATCACTTTAAACAGCTTAAATCACTGTTTATATATTATTTATTTCATTCAAATATCTATTTATAACGCAACAAAAAACGGATTGTTATTGAAGACAACAATCCGTTTTTTTGTTTTACGCTAAGTGTTTAAACTTAGTGTCACTGATACTCATTTTTTGCCAGTATGGCCGAAACCGCCTGCACCGCGCTCAGTTGCTGCAAATTCATTGACCACATCAAACTCAGCGTGCACAACAGGCACCAGCACATATTGCGCAAGGCGTTCACCCGGCTCTAGGCTGAATGCAGCCTGACCGCGGTTCCAGACTGAAACCATCAGTTCACCTTGATAATCAGAATCAATCAGGCCCACTAAATTGCCCAATACAATACCGTGTTTATGGCCTAAGCCTGAACGCGGCAAAATCAGCCCAGCAAAATTCACATCTTCAATGTATATCGCCAAGCCTGTTTTCACCAATACGGTTTGCCCCGGCTCAATCACGGTGGTCTGCTCAACGCAAGCGCGCAAATCTAAGCCTGCTGAACCTGCAGTTGCATACGTTGGCATCGGCCATTCTGTACCTAAACGTGCGTCGAGTACTTTTACCTGAACTTTCATCGGCTCATTCCTGTTTATAAAATTAATGGAGATTAACGCTTAATCAGCGCACGTAAATTGTCTAAGTAATGCTGCGCCTGCTGTTTCGGATCTACATTGCCTGCCAGCTTTTTCTTGCGGCCCAGCCATTCCAGCTCATCTTCCGGCAATTCATCCAAGAAGCGGCTTGGTGTCTGCTGTTTCATTTGTCCGCCCGCTTTGCGCTGTTCCGCCAAGGTAATGGTCAGGCCTTGGCGCGCCCGGGTAATCCCCACATACATCAAGCGGCGCTCTTCTTCGACAGTATCTGCGGCAATTGAGTTTTTATGCGGCAGCAGTTCTTCTTCCAGGCCAATCAGATAGACATATGGAAACTCCAAGCCTTTAGAGGCATGCAGCGTCAGCAGATTCACTTTGTCGGTATCTTCCTCTTCCTGCTGCTGCTCCAGCATATCCAGCAGCACCATTTTGCGGATGACGCTTTCAATGTTCTTTTCATCCACATCCTCAGCACGGTTAATCAAGCTTTGAATACTGCTGTACAGCACTTCAATGTTGTCCAGCTTGGTTTTTTTCTGCGCCGGCGTAGCTGCCGTTTCTTTGACATAATCGATATAGCCGGCTTCCAGCATCATTTGACGGATAATCGGAACCGGTTCGTCATCCTCCACCAAGCTGCGGGTAAAGCGGTCGATAAAGTCTGCAAACTCGGCCAATTGCGTTGTGGCCTTTTTCGGAATGGCCATGGTCAGGCGCTGATCGCCGGCTGCAGCCAGTAAAGAAAGCCGCTGTTCCTGAGCAAATAAGCCCAGTTTTTCCAGCGTTACAGGGCCAATTGCGCGCTTTGGCGTGTTGATAATGCGCAAGAAGGCGCTGTCATCTTCCGGATTAATAATTAAGCGCAAATAGCTCATCATGTCTTTGATTTCTGAGCGCGCGAAGAATGACTGGCCGCCGGACAGCTTATAGGGAATCTGCATTTGACGCAGCTGGGTTTCCAGTACGCGGGCCTGAAAATTGCCGCGGTATAAAATCGCGTAGTCTTTCCAGTTTTTGCCGTTCATCAGTTTATGCGTAATTAAATCCTTAACCACACGTTCCGCTTCATCATCATCATTGCGGCACGTGATCACCCGAATCACCTCGCCATGGCCTTTATCTGACCAGAGTTTTTTGTCAAAAATATGCGGATTATTGCCAATCACGGTATTGGCGGCTTTTAAAATACGGCTGGTCGAACGGTAGTTCTGTTCCAGCTTAATGACTTTTAAATTGCGGAAATCTTCATTCAGCAGCGCCATATTTTCAGGCTTAGCGCCGCGCCAGGCGTAAATTGACTGATCATCATCGCCCACTGCGGTAAACTGCCCCATCACGCCAACCAGCAGCTTCACCAGCATATACTGCGCCGTATTGGTGTCTTGATATTCATCGACCAGCAGGTAACGCGTGCGGTTTTGCCAGCGGTCGCGCACTTCAGCATTTTGCTGCAGCAGCAGCGTCGGCATCACAATCAGGTCATCAAAGTCGACGGCATTGTAAGCGCGCAAGTTGCGCTCATACAGCTGATACAGATGCGCCATCTGCACATCTTCTGCCGTTTCACAGGTGGTATGCGCCTGCTCTGGCGGAATCAGGTCATTTTTCCAATCCGAAATCATCTTCATGGCTTTGGCGATCAGTTCTTTGCTTTCCGCACCCGATAAGTTATCGCGGTGCATCAGATCCATCAGAATACGTTTGCAGTCATCGGCATCTAAAATTGAAAAGTTGGCTTTCAGCGGCGTATTTTTGAGTTCTAAGCGCAGCAGATTCAAGCCGAAAGTATGGAAAGTAGAGACTGAAAGGCCTTTGGCCTCTTCACGCGACAGCAGCTTCGTCACCCGCTCTTTCATTTCGCGCGCGGCTTTATTGGTAAACGTCATTGCCGTAATGCGGTGCGCCGGTATGCCGCAATTTTTGACCAAATGGGCAATTTTACGGGTAATTACCGATGTCTTGCCCGAACCTGCGCCAGCAAGCACTAACAAGGGCCCTTGAGTATATTTCATGGCTTCAAGCTGCTTGTCGTTTAACTGGCTGCCGAGTGACATAGTGTTTCCTTTTCCTGATTCGGAGTCGATTATAGTCATCTCTGCACAACTTTCATAATCTAAAAGTTGATTTTCCGTTCATAAAAAAAACCACCCGAAGGTGGTTTCTCTCACTCAATAAAAATTATTGAATTGCATAGATGCTGATTTCAACACGGCGGTTTTGTTCACGGCCTGCTGGCGTTGAATTTGACGCGATTGGGTTTGCAGAACCTTGGCCTTGCGCATTAATGCGTGTAGTAGAAACACCCTGAGCCGCTAAGTAGCTTGCAACAGATTGCGCGCGCGCTTGTGACAATGGAATGTTAATTGAGTCATTACCAGTGTTATCGGTATAACCCGTAACAAGAATACCGCTCTTGTTGTCTTCAGCCAAAGTTTGCGCCACTTTATTCAAAGTTGAATAAAAGTTTGGTTTGATGTTTGATTTATTGGTATCAAAAGTAATGCTGCCTGGCATAATCAAGCCCACAGAACCATCTGGATTACGGTTAACTTCTACGCCAGTACCTGCCATTTGCTGACGAAGTTTTTTCTCTTTATTATCGAGGTATACGCCTGTAGCGCCGCCCAGCACTGCGCCGATAGCGGCAGCACGGTTGTTTTGCGCGCTCGAGTTTGCATTGCCCCGAGACAAGCCATAACCGGCAGCTGCGCCTACAAGTGCGCCAATTGCTGTTTTGTCATATTCTACGCCGCCGATATTATTGCCTGTTGATTGACAGCCAGATAGAACTAATGCCCCTACTACCGCTGACGAAATTACCAGTGCACGCATCGCATGCCTCCTTCGTTGTGTTTGTTGTATGAATGAAATGATGAATGAAAACAAATGGCTGAACCATTGAATTTTTGTTAATAATAAGCTCTTTATTTACATTTTGTAATGATTGATTGCGGGAAAACAGTTAACTTCGTCACAATTTCTTCATAGTTAGAATACAAGACTTTTCTATTTTCAAATCTGCAGCTATATTTGTGAGATTCGGCAAATTATAAATGATTTGATCCTAGGAAACTTTTATGCCATCTCAAAGCAATAAGCAACCAGCCTTAAAAAAAATCACACGCGGGCTTACAGTCGGTTCAGTTATTACCGGCAGCACTTTTTTTCACGGCCCACCCGTTTTAGCCTTAGGATTGACCAAGCTTTTTAAGAAATCCAGCAAGGTGGATGAAACCAATATTAAAATTACCAACAGCTGGCTGGCAGTCAATAATTGGCTGATTGATAAAGTTTTACCCAATACACAATGGGACATTACCGTTGATGAACAGCTGGATTTGAATATGCAGGGCCGTTATTTGATGACCTGCAACCATCAAAGCTGGGTTGACACCACTGTAAACCAGTATTTTGGCCTGACCCGCATGCCGCTGACCCGCTTCTTTACAAAATGGGAACTTATTTTTATTCCCTTTGTCGGCCAAGCCTTTAAAATTCTCGGCTTCCCGATGATGAAGCGCCACTCAAAAGAGCAAATTGCGAAAAATCCGGAACTGAAATACCGCGATATGGATGAAGCCCGCAAGTCCTGTGAACAGCTGCTCAGCCAGCCATTCACCTTGCTGAACTATTTGGAAGGCACGCGTTTTACGCCTGAGAAGCAGGCCAAGCAGCAATCGCCATACCAGCATTTGCTGAAACCCAAAGCCGGCGGCTTAGCGCTGGCGCTGAGTATTTTAGGCGATAAAATTGATGCTTTGGTTGATATGACCATTGTCTACCCTGACGGCGCGCCAGGCTATGGCGAGTTTTGGCTGGGCGAAGTGCCGCGCATCGCCGTCAATTTGCGTAAAATTGAGGTTCCGGCATGGGTGCTTGAAGGCAACTATGATGAAGATGCAGTATTCCGTGAAAAATTTCAAATCTGGGTTGATGGGCTGTGGGCTGAAAAAGATCAGCTGATTGGAAAAATGAAAGCGCAATACGCAGCGCTTGAGCAATAATAAACCCTAAAAATAAGGAATAAGTGAACGGACATGCCGCAAACTGAAAGTGTTAAAAAGTCTAAATATCATCATCTTGACCCCGGCAGCTTACCCTTCAAGCTGTTCTTGGCCTATGATATTTTTATGGTGTTTATCATCATTTTTAACCTCTTCTGCTTGGGCATGAACTTCTTTCTTATGAGCAATATCGGCGGATGGTTCTTCAACAGCATCCACCTAAGCAGCGTGCTGGAATTTTACCGTGAGCACTTGCATCCGTGGGTCATTACCACTGAAGCCTGGTTCATCATTTTTCTGATTGCAGAGCTGCTCATCCGCTGGGGCATTGCAATTGTTCAAAAACATCATCAGCGCTGGTTCTTTTTTCCCTTTATTCACCTGTATGAAATACTGGCGATTATTCCGTATCTGCGTTTTTTAAGGCTGTTCCGCGCTGGCATTATCGCTTACCGCTTATATGAAATGGGCTATCAGATTTTTCCTAAATCCTGGCAGAACAAAGCCCTGTTTTATTACCGGGTGGTGATGGAAGAACTGTCTGACCGCGTGGTGATTACAGTTTTGGATGGGCTCAAGCACGAGCTGAATACCAGCACCACGCATAAAGACTTGATCAGCAATGTGATCCAGCATCACCGTGAGCTGTTTTCTCAAGTACTCGCCGACATGCTGCAGGAAAACTTGAGCAGAGAACTCAGAGCAGACCGTGAGCGCATTGCAAAAAATGTCGGACAGATTGTCAGCCAAGCCATTGAAGACACGCCTGAACTGACTCAGCTGCTGCGCCTAATCCCGATTGTCGGCGGACGCATTGAACAGCAGATTCAGAGTATCGGCCAGCGTCTGGGCGAAAATATCACCCAAGGCCTGATCGATCCGCTGGCTTATCCTGATACCTCTGCAGCGCATCAGCCAAACTTGTACTCGGATATTTCAAACCGAATCAGCCAGATTGAAATTGAAAAAAATGAAAAACTGGATGAACTTGTCCGTTCCGCAGTATTTGAAAGTCTGGATGCGGTCCGCAAACAAGTCAAAGTAAAACAATGGCAGCAAATCCTGCAGGAGCAGGATCAAGCCAAAGAATAAGCAGCAGTGCAAAATATTTGATTTTCACGCTAGTGAAATGCGTCAATTTGTTCTAGCATTTGCTTTATTTATCACATCGCTTCGGCATAAAACAAACAGCTCAGAAGTACGAAGGAATAATTATGGCTGACATACGGATAAAAGGCAGAATGGTCAATGCGATACGCATTAGCCTCGATACAAATGATCATGATGCGATCCGCCAGCAACTCACCCCTATGCTTCAAAAAGCTTTTCCAGCAGGCACTTTAGCTGTGATTGAAAGCAGTGTAGATCAGGAATTGATAGAACTGATTCAGCTTTTGATCAGCCTGGACTTGCAGCCGATGGCTGTCACTGAAGGCCTGCTTGCCTCTCAGGCGCGCGCCATTCAGTTCCCTGTTATTCCAGCTGACCGCCAGTTGCAGCAGGTGAAAGCCACCAAAGAACAAGTGGTGGAAACCAAGCCTGCCCCTGCTGAAAATAATGCAGCGGCTGAGCAGGCTGAAGAAGCGCCTGCAGTGCGGCACATCAGCTCTTATCACGATGAAATTCTGCGCACCGGCCAATGCCTGGTGCAAAATCATGGCGACATCATCAGTACCGCCGGCATCAACAGCGGCTCTGAAGTGATTGCTTCAGGAAATATACATATTTATGGCAGCGCCCGTGGTAGAGTCATTGCCGGAGCTGGAGGCAATGCCGCTGCACGCATATTCTGCCATTCACTGGAAGCAGAATTAGTATCAATTGCGGGAACTTACTGCGTTGCTGATGACATTCCGCAGCATGTGGCAAAACAGCCTGTACATATTTATTTAAATGATCAGCAAGAGCTGGTATTTGAAGCTTTGCAATTTTAATGTATAAATAAACACCAAAATCCCCATTTTTATATAGGGGATTACCATAACAGGAGTGGATTCGGTGGCGAAAATTGTTGTCGTAACATCAGGCAAGGGCGGCGTAGGTAAAACTACAACAAGTGCATCTTTTGCAACAGGTTTAGCCCTGCGCGGTCACAAAACTGTTGTTATCGATTTTGACGTAGGTTTACGTAACCTTGACTTAATTATGGGTTGTGAACGCCGCGTTGTTTACGACTTTGTCAATGTCCTGAATAATGAAGCTCGATTGCAGCAGGCGCTCATTCGCGATAAAGACATTGAGAACTTGTATATTTTACCCGCTTCTCAAACCCGCGATAAAGATGCCTTAACGGACGAAGGCGTTGCTCGTGTTATGGATGAGCTTTCTCAAGAATTTGACTACATTATCTGTGACTCGCCTGCCGGAATTGAACGCGGTGCAATTATGGCCATGTATCATGCCGATGAAGCCATTATTGTGACCAACCCTGAAATTTCATCGGTTCGCGACTCAGACCGCATCATTGGCATGCTGGACAGCAAAACCAAAAAAGTAGAACAGAATGAAGGCCGCATCCGCAAGCATCTGTGCATTACACGCTTCAATCCGGAACGTGCTGATAAGCAGGAAATGCTGACCATTGATGACATCTCTAAAGACATTTTGCGTGTTCCGACTTTAGGCGTCATCCCTGAGTGCAAGAGCGTGCTTCAAGCTTCAAATGAAGGTAAGCCAGTGATCCTCTTCACAGAAGAAACTGCGGGCCAAGCATATGATGATTTGGTCGCACGTTTCCTTGGTGAAGAACGCAGTTACCGTCATATTACGGTAAAACCGAAAGGCTGGTTAGCACGATTATTTGGAGCATAAAATGGCAGGATTCTGGAGTAAACTTTTCAGCAGCGATGATAAGCCATCTAGCGCTCAAACTGCGAAAGACCGTTTAAAAGTTATTGTTGCTTCTGAACAGGGCTTGGGCAAACGCTTAAGCCAAGAAAAAATCGACCAAATGAAAAAAGAAATCATGCAGGTCGTGAACCGCTACGTCAGCGGCGTGGATGAACAGCACATTCAAATGTCTGTTCGTTCAGAAGCAAATATTGAAATGCTTGAAATGAATATCAATTTGCCTGAAGAGCGATAATCTGATTTCTGATTAGTCAAGCAAATTGATTCAAGGCAAAATATGAGGCTGAACAGAGCGCTGCTTTGTTCAGGCGCAAGACAAGAAGCTGAGCTTCAAAGTGACTGAATGATTAAGCAGCACTTTAACCAGCCGCAGGGCGAGAAGCTATGCTCCCTATTGGCAAAGACATTCAAAATGCTTTGTCACTTGCTTGCTCATATTTTGCCTTTATTTATTTTCAAAAGAATACCAAGGAGACTGCGATGGCATTATCTCAACCAGCGACGTTTAACGAAGAATGGTCTGATGAGCGTGTATTTGCCTACTTGAATCAGCTGCCTCCTGAAGGCGTAAACGGCGATTTTCATGTGCTTTACCATGCGTTCAAACACATGCGCCCTAATGATTATGAGCGCCTGCTGACTAAATTCACAGCCGATGGCCGCGATGTCAATGCCACCAATCCTGAAGGCCAGCGTATTCATGAGGTCATCATGCAGTACCCGCGTCAAAGTGAAGGCTTTTTAGAAGTATTGGCAAAGTTCGCTTAAGCATTTTTCTGCCAATAAAAAGGCCTGCACATGCAGGCTTTTTTTATTAGGCTGCTTTCTTAAGTCATTTTTCAATTTAATTCATTGCTTCTTAAGTATAAATTTCTGATTTATATAATGATTATATTGACTATTTATTACACCCTTCTATACACATAACGCTTTTCACAGTAATTGCAAACCCTTAATACAGCAGCCACATCAATACAGGAAAACTGGCGGTAAAGCATAGTGTTTGCAAACTGATTATCCCCGCCATCAGCTGGCTGTCCCCTTGAAAATACCGCGTCAAAATATAGGATGCTGAAGCGGTTGGCAAGGCAAAGAACGTCACCATGATGATGCTCTGCAGCGTACCGAGGCCGATCCACAGGCTGACTCCAAAAGCAAAACAAGGCATCAAAATTAAGCGTCCAGCAGTGTTCAGCGCTAGGCTGCGTACATCACAGCGCAGCTGGCCAAACTGCAAAGCCGCGCCAACTGAAAGCAGGCCTAGAGGCAAGCTCATGGACGCCAAAATTTTCAGCAGGGACTGCAGGCCTGTAAATAAGCTTAATCCAGATAAATTAAACACTACCCCTGCAAGACAGCCTAAAATCAGCGGATTTTTAAAAATCGTCCATAGCGTATGGAGCCACTGGCCGCGCTGTCCTTGCGAAAAAGACATCACAGATAAGACATTCACCGCCGGTATCGCAACCGCAATCAGCATGGCAAACATCTGCATGCCCTTTGCTCCGTACAGCGTTCCCATCAGCGCCAAACCAATATAAGTATTAAAGCGGATCTGGCTTTGCAGATACACCCCAAAACGGGATGGCGGGATTTGATATATTCTTTTGAAGCACCACAATACAGTGCTGGCGCTCAGCACCACAATAAAGAATGCCATTAACATGCGGAATACCGCATTTAAATTGAGCTGTATATCCGCCAAATTGCTAAACAGCAAAACGGGAAAAAGGATAAAGTAATTCAGCTTTTCAGAATTGGCCCAAAATTCATCTTGCAGGAACTGCCTTTTTTTTAAGGCATACCCCATGGCGATCAGGACAATCAGCGGAAATAAAGCCATGATGAGGTTCATTGTTTTCCCCTGCGCATACCATCTATGCGCTTTCTCTTTCATTCACTCCATAATATAATCCTCATTCATACTCATAACAAAATGAGTGAATGCTCATAATAAGCCATGACCTTAACTCAACTCGAAATTTTTGTTTTAGTTGCCGAGTATCAAAGCTTTACTCTAGCGGCTAAACATCTAGGGATCACTCAGTCGGCTGTTTCACACGCGCTGAAATCCTTAGAAAGCCACTGGCAGGTCAATTTATTGATTCGAGAACAGAATCAAGTCGAGTTATCTCATATTGGCCGCCAGCTGCTGTCATACGCCAAAGAAATGCTGAATACAGCGCAAATTATGCAGCAGGAAATCAATGCGTCTCATGGCATTCAGCAAGGGACCTTGCGGATCGGTTCCTTTGGCGCATCAGCATCCATTCATTTGCTTCCAGAACTGCTGAATGCCTACCGCCTGCGCTATCCCAAGATTGAAGTTTTTGTAGAAGAAGGCACAGACCATGATGTCTCGCAATGGATTCAAGAACGGCAGGTGGATGTCGGTTTTGCTGTCCTGCCCCGCGCCGATTTAGAAACTTATCCGCTGCTGCAGGATATTTTTATTGCGCTGATTCCAAAATCGTATCCCGTAGCGCAGCAAAGCGCCTTAAATATACAGGACTTGCAGGATTATCCTTTTATTATGACCAAAGCCGGCAGTCAGACGCATGTCGAGCAGCTGTTAAAGCAATACCGGATTCAGCCGAAAATCATGTACCAGATGTCACAGCTGCTGACTATCTTGAATATGGTCAATTTACAGGAAGGCATTGCGATTGTCGCCGATATGTCGATGACGCCTGAATTGCTGCAGCTGCACC
>RRZU010500635.1_pt1 | contig 12478 bp, 13 predicted proteins | sample 2165561 | NCBI WGS metagenome assembly RRZU01 (sample SAMN10456909, study PRJNA506462) | wastewater metagenome | isolation source: wastewater sludge | place: USA: Moscow, Idaho | reverse complement strand
CGACCTCGTACCGACCTACAAGGCGCACCGGGTGGCTTACGGCGACGTCGAGGAGGTGCCGGCCGCCCTCACCTCGCAGGTGCCCCTCATCGTCGAGGTGTTGAGCTCTCTCGGCATCCCGATCATCGGCGCCGACGGGTACGAGGCCGACGACGTGCTCGCCACCCTCACCTCCCGAGCCTCGGGCCCTGTCGACGTCGTGACCGGCGATCGCGACCTGTTCCAGTTGGTCGATGACGACGCAGGCGTCCGGGTGCTGTACGTGGCGCGCGGCGTCCGGCTCCACGAACGCGTCGACGCCGCCTGGCTGGCCACGAAGTACGGAGTCACCGGCGGCAGCTACGTCGACTTCGCGGTGCTGCGCGGAGACGCGTCCGACGGGCTGCCCGGCGTGAAGGGCATCGGTGAGAAGACTGCCGCGTCGCTGCTGGCCCGCCACGGCGACCTGGAGGGCATCGTCGCGGCGGCGTCCACCCTCACGCCCGCGGTGACGCGGGCGTTGGCATCCGCGATGGGCTACCTCGGCCCGGCCGGGCAGGTGGTGGCAGCGGCACGCGACGTGCCGCTGCCCGACCTCGACCTGACACTGCCCGCGACGCCCCAGAACCCGGACGCCTTCGCGCGGCTCACCGCACAGCTCGGCCTCGGCTCAAGCGCCGAGCGCATCACCGCCGCCATGATGGTGGCCCACGAGGCGTCCTGACGGCCGCAACACGTAGACGGCCGCTCCGGCAAGGATGTTCGCGGCCCGTCCGTGCATGTGCAGCCGGACGCCGCGCTGCGAGTACGTGAACCGGCGCTCCACGAGGATGTCGAGACGCGCGAACAGGTCCTCGAGATCGGCCAACGTCGTCATGCGGATGTTGGGCGTGTCGTACCACTGGTACGGCAGTTCCTTCGACATCGGCATGCGGCCGCTCAGCAGGCGCAGCCGATGACCCCACCAGCCGAAGTTGGGCACCGACACGATCAAGCGACTCCCGATGCGGGCCATGTGCCGGAGCGCCTGCTCGGGCCACTGGATGGCCTGAATCGTGCGCGACAGCACCACCACGTCGTAGGACTTGTCGGCGAACTGGTTCATCTGCTCGTCGAGGTCGAGCTCGATCACCGGGACGCCGCGCCGGATCGCTTCCAGCACCCGGCCGGGATCACGCTCGACGCCGGTGCCGGAGCAGCGGCGTTCACGCATCAGATGGGCGAGCAGGTCACCGCTGCCGCAGCCGAGATCGAGCACGCGCGAGTTGAACGGCACCTGGCGTGCGACGAGCGCCAGATCGGGACGCAGACTCCTCACAACCCCTCCTCCAACGCCCGGTCGAGGAACGCCCGCAGCGTGTCGTGATAGCCCGGCACCTCGAGCAGGAACGAGTCGTGCCCCCACGGTGAGGCGATCTCGCGGAACGTGACCGGCAGCCCGGCGCCCTCCAAGTGCCTGACGATGCGACGGCTGTGCTCGGTCGAGAAGCGCCAGTCGGAATCGAACGACATCACCAGGCTCTTCACCGGGTGACGCTTCAGCTTGTCGGCCCAGTCGGGGCGCGCGAACGGGTCGAAGTAGTCCATCACCCGCGACAGGTACAGGTACGACAGGGCGTCGAACCGTTCGAGGAACGTCTGGCCCTGGTGGTCCAGGTAGCTCTCGACCGCGAAGTCGATGCCGAAGCCGCGCGCCGGGTCGCCCTGGTACTTACGGCCGAACTTCTCTGAGAACGCCTCCTCCGAGAGGTAGGTGATGTGGGCCATCATGCGGGCGATCGACAGGCCGATGCGGGGGGTGGCGCCCTCGGCGGCGTACCGACCGCCGTGGAACTCCTTGTCGTCCATGATCGCGCGGCGCGCGACGGCCGAGAACGCGATGTTCTGGGCCGTCAGCCGACTGGACGCCGCGATGACGATCGCGTGGGCCACGTCGTCGGGCGACTCGACCGCCCACTGCAGCACCTGCATCCCGCCCAGGGAGCCCCCGATGGCCACCAGCAACCGTCGGACGCCGAGGTGCGCCAGCAGCGCCCGGTGCACCGCGACGAAGTCGGCGACGTCGAGCAGCGGGAAGTCGAGACCGTACGGCTCCCCCGTCGCCGGATCGGTGGACGCCGGCCCCGTGGTGCCCTGGCAGCCGCCCAGCAGGTTGGCCGACACGACGAAGAAGCGGTTGGTGTCGAGCGGCTTGCCGGGACCGATCAGGTTGTCCCACCAGCCCGGACGCCGCGCGCCCTCGTGCCAGCCGGCCGCGTGCGCGTCACCGGTCAGGGCGTGGCACACCATGACGGCGTTGTCGGCCCGCGGCGACAGGGTGCCGTACGTCTCGTAGGCCACGTCGACCTCGGTGAGCACGCCCCCGCTCGCGAGCCGCAGCGGGGTGTCGGGGGTGAACAGGCGGGCCGTCGCCGTTTCGACGAGACCCACACTCCCCTGCTCGGGTGCGACGCTCAAGCCTGCCCCAGCGCCTGGTCGAGGTCGGCGATGATGTCGTCGATGTGCTCGATGCCGATCGACAGGCGCACCATCTCGGGCGGGACGCCGGCGGCCTTGAGCTCGTCGTCGGTGAGCTGGCTGTGGGTCGTCGTCGCGTTGTGGATGACCAGCGACTTCGAGTCGCCGATGTTCGCCAGATGGCTGAACAGCTGCAGCGCCTCGACGAACGTCGAGCCGCCCTCGCGGCCCGACTTCAGCCCGAACGAGACCAGGCCGCCGTAGCCGCGTCCGTCAAGGACCCGGTTGGCCACCTCGTGGCTCGGCGACGACTCCAGGCCCGGGTAGTTCACCCAGGCGACCGCCGGATGGGACTCCAGGTGGCGCGCCACCGCCATCGCGTTGCTGCAGTGCCGCTCCATGCGCAGCGACAGGGTCTCCATGCCCAGCAGGAGCAGCCAGGCGTTCATCGGCGAGATCGCCGCACCGGTGTTACGCAGCAGCACGGTGCGGGCGCGGATGATGAAGGCGGCCGGCCCTGCGACGTCGGTCCAGACCGTCTCGTGGTAGGCGTGGTCGGGGCCGGTGAGCGACAGGAACCGGTCGGCGTTGGCCGTCCAGTCGAAGCGGCCCGAGTCGACGATCACGCCGCCCATCGTCGTGCCGTTGCCGCCGAAGTACTTCGTGGCCGCGTGCACGGCGATGTCGGCGCCGTGGTCGAACACTCGGCACAACACCGGCGTGGCGGCGGTGTTGTCGACCACCAGCGGCAGGCCCAGCGCGTGCGCCGCCTCGGCCCACGCCTCGATGTCGAACACGCTGAGCGCCGGGTTGGCGAGGGTCTCGCCGAACACCAGCTTCGTGCGCTCGTCGACGTGCTGCGCCAGCTCTTCGGGCTTGCTCGGGTCGACGAACCGGGTCTCGACGCCGAACTGCGGCAGCGTGTGGGCGAACAACGCGTACGTGCCGCCGTACAGCGCCGAGGACGCCACGATGTTGTCGCCCGCACCGGCGAGCGTCAGCACGGCGTACGTCACGGCAGCAGCACCGGACGCCGTGGCGAGGGCCCCCACACCCCCTTCGAGGGCGTTGACCCGCTCCTCCAGGGTGCCTTGGGTGGGGTTGGTGATGCGGGTGTAGATGTAGCCCGGCTTGCGCAGCGCGAACAGGTCGGCAGCGTGCTCGGTGTCGTTGAACACGAAGGACGTCGTCTGGTGGATCGGCACCGCGCGGGCGTTCGTGGCCGGGTCGGGCTGCTCCTGCGCCGCGTGCACGGTGAGCGTGTCGAGATGATGCGTCATGGCGTCCCTTTCGTTTCGCCTGCAGGGTAGCGCTGTCCTCCGACAAGTGGGAGACGGGTGATCACCTGATAGCGGTTGCCCGGCTCGTTCATGTGTGACTCGATCAGCGCGAGCTCGGTGACCGTCCAGCTGCGGCCCGGCCACGCGTCCAGCACCCGCAGCCACTTCGTGCCCTCCACCGGCCTGTTCGCCCGGGCCACGGTGAGATGCGGCACGTAGCGTCCGCCCTCCACCTCGACGCCGGCCCGCACGGCCGCGTTTCGCGCCCGGGTGGCGAGCGCAGCCAGCTCGTCGGCGCCGGCCTGGACGCCGAGCCACAACTGCCGCGTCCGCTCGACCGATGAGAAGCAGCCCGCACCCGCGAGCCGGATGTCGAACGGGGCCGTGGCGGACGCCGCGAGCGCCAGCTCGGCGTCCAGGGCCTCGAGGTCGCGCTCCGCGACCCGACCCATGAAGGACGTTGTCAGATGCCAGGTGTCGGGGTGGGTCCAGCGCAGCGGCTCGAGCCGGCGCGGCGCCACGAACTCGTCGAGGTCTTCCACCACCTCGGGCGGCGGCAGGATGCAGGTGAAGAGGCGTGCTGACACGCGTGCGATGATAGGCGAGCCCGACGACAACGAAACAGGAGTGACATGGCCGCCATCAAGACCCGCCTCAAGGCCGACCTCGTGCAGGCGATGAAGGCCCGCGACGAGGTGGCGAAGAGCAACATCCGCATGGCGCTGGTGGCGATCCAGTACGAGGAGGTCGCCGGCAAGACCGCGCGCGAGCTGACCGACGCCGAGGAGCAGGCCGTGCTCAAGCGTGAGGTGAACAAGCGCAAGGATTCCGCCGACGCCTACACCCAAGGCAACCGCCCTGAGCTGGCCGCGAAGGAGGCCGCCGAGGCGGAGTTCCTGTCGGCCTACCTGCCGGCAGCGATGCCCGACTCCGAGCTGGACGCCCTCGTGGACGCCGCGGTGGCCGAGGCCACCGCGTCCCTGGGTGAGGCACCCGGCATGAAGCAGATGGGCCAGATCATCAAGGCGGTCAGCGCCGCGGCCGCGGGCCGCGCCGACGGCAAGGAGATCGCGGCGAAGGTGCGCGCGCGGTTGGCGTCCTGAGGGTCAGGGCACCGCGTAGCGGCTGTCGCGGGCGTCGGTGATCAGCATGTGGCCCGGCGCGTGGCAGATCGCGATCTCGGGCCGGGCCTCCATCACCATCGCCTGAGGCGTCACCCCGCACGCCCAGAACACGGGCACCTCTCCTGGCCGCACCTCCACCGGGTCGCCGAAATCCGGACGCCCCAGGTCGGCGATGCCGATCGCGCCCGGGTCCCCGACGTGGACGGGCGCCCCGTGGACGGCCGGGTAGCGCGAGGTGATGCGCACGGCGTCCGACACCAGGGCCGCCGGAATCGGACGCATCGACACCACCAGCGGCCCGCTCAGCGAGCCGGCGTCGCGGCAGCGCACCGACGTGCGGAACATCGGCACGTTGGTGCCGGCCTCGATGTGGCGCACCGGGACGCCGCCCTCCAGCAGCGGGTGCTCGAAGGTGAAGCTGCAGCCGAGCAGGAACGTGACGAGGTCGTCGCGCCAGAACGGCGTGGCGTCGGTCGGTGACGCGACGAGTTCGCCGCTCTCGTAGACGCGGTAGGCAGGGATGTCGGTGCGGATGTCGCCGTCGAGGATGCTGCCGCCGACCTGGCCCGCCTCGATGACGTCGAGCACCGGGCACGGCTTGGGGTTGCGGGTGGCGAACAGCAGGAAGTCGAAGGCGAGCGCCTGCGGGATCGCGATGATGTTCGCCTGCGCGTAGCCGCCGCACCAGCCGCTGGTGGGCGTGACGAGTCCCGCTCGGAACAGTGCGCGCGCCTCGCCGGGAGCGAGGTGGGCGACGTCGTCCGGCCGGGTGGGTGTCATGGTGGCTCCTCTCGTCGGCCGGGTCAGGCGCGTCTGAATCGGACGCGGTCGCCCGGCCTGGCCTGTGCGGCGACGTCGCAGGCGGCCCGGGTCAGGACGCCGATCACCGGATAGCCGCCGGTCACCGGGTGGTCATTGAGGAAGACGACCGGCTCGCCGCCGGTCGGCACCTGGATCGCGCCGCGGACCGCGCCCTCGGTGGGGAGCTCGCCGGTGTGGTCGGGGTGCCGGCGCAGGGGCGTCCCGTGGAGTCGGACGCCGATGCGGTTGCTCTTCGACGAGACCGCCCAGGTGGTGTCGGTCAGGTCGCGCAGGTCGGCGAACCAGTCGTCGCGCGGGCCGGGGACGAAGGTGAACAGCAGGTCGGCGTCCGGGAGGGGCGCCACGGGCGCCACGTCGACGCCGGCGAAGGTCATCATCGGTGCTGCGCTGACCCGCAGCTCGTCGCCGACGGCGAGCGCGCCGGGCCCGACGCCGGACAGCAGGTCGCTGGACCGCGAGCCGAGCACCGGCGTCACGTCGAAGCCGCCGCGGACGCCGAGGTAGCTGCGCAGCCCGCGGGCCGGGACGCCGAGGCGCAGCTCCTGGCCGGGCAGCAGGTAGAACGGGGCGTTGGCCGGCGCCGGACGCCCGTCGACGCGCGCCTGCGGATCGGCCCCGGTGAGCACGAGGCAGAACGCCTCGCGGGCGCGCAGCGCCAGCCCACCGAGAGTCACCTCGATCGCGGCGAGGGGCTCGTCGTGGCCAAGGAGGCGTTGTCCAAGAAGGTAGGCGGCCCGGTCGGCGGCACCGGAGCCCGACACGCCCATGGACGCGAGGCCGGGGCGTCCGAGATCGCAGAAGAGGGCCAGCGGCCCGGTCGCGAGAACCTCCAGGGTGCGCATCAGGGACGCTCCAGCGCCACGAAGCGGACCCAGGCGCCCGGGGTCAGCAGTGCCGGCGGGGTGCGATCGAGGTCCCACAGCGGGGCGTCGGTGTGTCCGATGAGCTGCCAGCCGCCGGGCGACTTGCGCGGGTAGATGCCGCTGAACGACCCGGCGAGACCGACGGCGCCGACGGGCACCTCGGTGCGCGGCTCCGGCCGCCGCGGCACCTCCAGGCGCGGGTCGCCGTCGACGAGGTAGGAGAATCCGGGCGCGAAGCCGCCGAACGCGACCCGCCACGGGGTGCCGGTGTGGGCGTCCACTACCTCGGACACGGTCAACCCGGTGAGCTCCGCGACATCGTCGAGGTCGGGCCCGTCGTAGACGACGCCGATGTCGATGGTGTCCGTCTCGCCCGGGTGGGCGGCGATGTCGTCGAGGTCGGCCGCGACGGCGAGAATGTGGCGCGTGACGGGCTCGAGGGCCTTTGGTGTGCGGACGGTGACGAGCAGCGTCCGGGTGGCGGGGACCAGGTCGACGACCGTCCTCCAGCCGTCGTCGCGGGACTCCACCAGCGGGCGGATCGCCCCGTCGAGGGCCAGCACCTCGGCGAGGTCGGCGACCTCGACCAGGACGCCGCACTCCCCGCACGCCAGCAGCCGCACGTTCATGTCGCGAAGGTCTCGATCGTCACGCCGTTCTCCTCCAGCGTGCGCCGGACCGCCCCGGCCATCGCGACGGCGGCGGGCGAGTCGCCGTGGGTGCAGAGCGACTCGGCGTCCAGGCGCACGGGCGTCCCGTCGGCGGCCTCGATCTCGGACGCAGTGACGAGCCGCAGCATGCGCGCGGCCACGGCGTTCGGGTCGTGCAGGACGGCGCCGGGTTCCCGGCGCGAGACGAGCGCTCCGGACGCCGTGTAGGCCCGGTCGGCGAACGCCTCTGCGACGCCGCGCATTCCGCGCTCGGACGCCAACCGCAGCACCAACGAGCCCGGCAGGCACATCACCGGGAGGTGCTGGTCGTAGGCGGCCACGGCGTCCAGGACGGCGTTGGCCTGCGCCTCGTGGTGGACGATCGTGTTGTAGAGGGCGCCGTGCGGCTTCACGTAGGCCACCTTCACGCCCTCGCTGAGGCAGACGCCGTCGAGGGCGGCGAGCTGGTAGAGCACGTCGGCGGCGAGCTCGTCGGGGCTGGCGTCGAGAAAGCGGCGTCCGAACCCGGCCAGGTCACGGTAGGCGACGTGGGCGCCGATGGTGACGCCCTTCTCGGCGGCCAGGGCGACGGTGCGGCGCATGGTGAGCGGGTCGCCGGCGTGGAAGCCGCAGGCCACGTTGGCGCTGCTGACGATGTCGAGCATGGCGGCGTCGTCGCCCATGCTCCAGGAGCCGAACGACTCGCCGAGGTCGGCGTTCAGGTCGATGCTGGGCACGGCTCAGCCCTGCCAGAGGGCTTGCAGGCCCGACAGTGACTGGAAGCCGAGGAAGAGCGTCAGCACCCACGCGAGGAAACCGGAGATCAGCAGCCACAGCGGGTAGCGGTAGCCGCCGAGCAGGTCGCGGCGGCGCCAGGCGACCCACAGCACGATGGTGAACCCGATCGGCAGGATCAGCCCGTTGAAGCCGCCCGCGAAGATCAGCAGGGTCACCGGCGCCTTGCCGAGCGTCATGTACAGGATGGTGCCGAGCACGATGAAGGCGACGGTGAGCAGGTTTCTGGTGCGCTCCGAGGTGCGGCTCGTCGTCATGAAGGTCACCGACGTGTAGGACGCCCCGATCACCGATGTGATGGCGGCGGCCCACAGGATGAATCCGAACAACCGCAGGCCGACCTCGCCGGCGGCGATCTGGAAGGCGCTGGCGGCCGGGTTGGCCGGGTCAAGCTGCGCCCCGCCGGCGACCACCCCGAGGATCGCGAGGAAGAGCACCACGCGCATGATGCCGGTGACGATGATGCCCAACGTCGAGCTGCGGGCGACCGCCCGGGCGTTGGCCACGCCGGTCATGCCGGAGTCGAGCAGCCGGTGGGCGCCGGCGTACGTGATGTAGCCGCCGACCGTGCCGCCGATCAGGGTGGTGATGACGAGAACGTCGATCTTCTCGGGCAGCACGGCATTCTTCAGCGCCGCGCCGACGGGCGGGTTCGAGGTGATCGCCACGTAGATGGTGAGGGCGATCATCAGGAAGCCCAGCACGACGACGATGCGGTCGACCGCGGCGCCGGCCTTCTTCGACAGGAAGATCCCGATGGCCAGCAGCGATGACACGACCCCGCCCCAGAGCGGGTCGACGCCGAGCATGGCGTTGACGCCGAGGCCGGTGCCCGCGATGTTGCCGATGTTGAACACGAGTCCGCCGAACACCACAAACGCGGCCAGCACCCATCCGAGACCGGGCAGGAGCTTGTTACCGAGCTCATGGGCCCGTTCACCACTGATGCCGATCACCCGCCACACGTTCAGCTGGACGGCGATGTCGACCAGGATCGACAGCACGATCGCGAACGCGAACGCCGCCTGCAGCTTCACGGTGAAGCTGGTGGTCTGGGTGATGAAGCCGGGCCCGATGGCGCTGGTCGCCATCAGGAACATGGCGCCCAGAACGGCGCTGCGCTGCCCGGCGCTGGTGGTGGTCGTCATTGACTCGCCCATGATGCGCTCCGATCCACTGGGGTGCCGCTCGGATCCGTCGCGGTGTGGCAAGCACTCTAGCGCGTCGCCGCGGGACCCCGGCCAAATGCGGGGCGCCGGATGCTGAGAAAGGACGCCGCGCGCCCGGCCTGCTTGGGTACGGTTCGGCATCTGGACGCGCGTACCGCGTCCCGGAAAGGAACATGCAATGAAGCGCTCCCCTGTCGCCCTGTTGGGTGCGGCTCTGGCGGCGGTCGCGCTGGCCGTGACCGGCTGCTCGACGCCCGCACCGTCGGCGTCCCCCTCTGCCGGCCAGACGGCGAAGTCGAGCTACAAGATCGGCGTCACTCAGATCGTCACCCATGCGTCGCTGGATGCGGCGCGTGAGGGCTTCAAGAAGGCGATCACCGCGTCCGGCCTTCAGGTCACCTACGACGAGCAGAACGCGAACGGCGAGGCCAGCACGGCCACCAACATCGCGAACAAGTTCAAGGACGCCAACCTCGACCTGATTCTCGCCATCGCGACGCCGACGGCGCAGTCGACGTCGCAGGTGATCAGCGACAAGCCGATTCTGTTCACGGCGGTCACCGACCCGGTCGCGGCGAAGCTGGTGAAGTCGAACGAGGCTCCCGGCGGCAACGTGACCGGCACCACCGACATGAACCCCGTCGCCGAGCAGATCGCCCTAGTGAAGAAGCTGCGCCCCGAGGCGAAGACCGTCGGCGTGATCTACAGCTCCGGTGAGGTGAACTCCGACGTGCAGGTCGCTGTGGCGAAGGAGGCGGCTGCGAAGGAGGGGCTCACGCTGGTTGAGAAGACCATCACGAACACCTCCGAGGTCGAGCAGGCGGCGGCGTCGCTCGACGTCGACGCCATCTACGTGCCGACCGACAACAACGTGGTGTCAGGTCTCGGTGCGGCGGTCACGGTCGCCGAGAGCAAGAAGATCCCGCTCATCGCGGCCGAGGGCGATTCGGTGAAGAACGGCGCCGTCATCACGTACGGCCTCGACTACGAGAAGCTGGGCTACCAGACCGGCGAGATGGCCGTCCGCATCCTGAAGGGCGAGGCGAAGCCCGAGACGATGCCGGTGGAGGCGCAGAAGGATCCGAAGCTGTACGTCAACGAGGCTGCGGCTCAGCGGATGGGCGTCACCGTTCCCGCCGACCTGCTGTCGTCGGCCACGAAGGTGGGCTCGTAAGCACATGATCGCAGCGCTCGATCTGGGCCTGATCTACGGGTTGATGGCCCTGGGTGTCTACCTGACCTTCCGGGTCCTCGACTTTCCCGACCTCACGGTCGACGGCAGCTTCACCAGCGGAGCGGCAGTGGCGTCCGTGATGATCCTGAACGGGCAGTCACCCCTGCTCGCCACGGTGTGCGGTGGGGTCGCCGGCCTGGTGGCCGGCGCCCTCACCGGCGTCCTGCACGCCAAGGGAAAGATCAACCCGCTGCTCGCCGGCATCCTGACCCAGATCGCGCTCTACTCGATCAACCTCCGCATCATGGGCAAGGCCAACCTGTCGATGCTGCGCACCGACACGTTGGTGTCCCCGTTGAAGGACGCCGGACTGCTCGGCTCGTGGGCGTCCGTCGGTGCGTTCGCGGTCGTGGCCGTGGTGGCGATCATCGCCCTGAGCTGGTTCCTGAAGACCGACCTCGGTCTGGCGCTTCAGGCGACCGGTGACAACGAGCAGATGATTCGGTCCCAGGGTGTGTCGACCGACTCGATGAAGATCCTCGGGCTCGCGCTGTCGAACGGTCTGGTCGGCGTGTCGGGGGCTGTGCTGGCGCAGTACCAGGGGTACGCCGACATCGGCATGGGCATCGGCCTGATCGTGGCGGGCCTGGCGTCGGTCATCATCGGGCAGGCGCTGTTCAACTCGCATCTCATCTGGGTGAACACGATCGCGGTCGTGGTCGGGTCGATCGTGTACCGGCTCGTGATTCAGCTCGCGCTCGGTGTGGGTCTGAACCCGAACGACATGAAGCTGATCTCAGCGCTGCTGGTGATCGCGGCGTTGCTGCTGCCCCGGTTGGCCGTGGTGCGGCGATGGCGGGCCGGTCTCGTGTCGAAGGAGATCGAGGAGACCGTCGTGGCCGGTGACCGCGACGTGCCGGACGCCGACGGTGGCGACCGCGCCGACCGGAGCGAGGGGGCTGGCGTCTGATGTTGAAAATTGAACGCGTGCGCAAGACCTTCTTCCCGCACACTCCCAACGAGCGCGTCGCGCTCGCCGGCATCGATCTCACCCTTGGCGAGGGCGACTTCATCACGGTGATCGGCTCGAACGGAGCGGGCAAGTCGACGCTGTTGAACATCGTGTCGGGCACCTACCGGCCCGATTCCGGGTCGGTGTGGATCGACGGCGAGGACGTCACCAAACTGCCCGACTTCCGCGTCGCCAAGAACGTGTCGCGGGTGTTCCAGGATCCCATGGCCGGCACCGCCCCCAACCTGACGATCGAGGAGAACCTCGCGCTGGCGCTCGCGCGCGGCCAGCGGCGCGGGTTGGGCTGGGGCGTCACGAAGGCGCGTCGGGACCTGTTCCGGCGGGAGCTGGCGACGCTCGAGCTCGGCCTGGAGCGTCGCCTCGGCGCACGCGTCGGGCTGTTGTCAGGCGGGCAGCGGCAGGCACTGTCGCTGTTGATGGCGACGTTCAGCGAGCCGCGCATCCTGCTGCTCGACGAGCACACCGCGGCGCTGGATCCGCAGCGGGCCGGGCTGATCACGAAACTCACCGCCGAGGCGGTGGATCGCTACCGGCTCACCGCGCTGATGGTGACGCACAACATGGATCAGGCGCTGCATCTCGGCAACCGGTTGGTGATGATGCACGAGGGCCAGATCGTGCTCCGGCTCGACGGGGACGCCAAGGCGCAGGCCACCGTGCCCGGGCTGCTGAGCGAGTTCGCGAAGGTGAAGGGCGCCGCGCTCAGTGACAAGACGCTGCTGAACTAGGTGTACTGACCGGACAGGACGACTGGCGCGAGCAGGCAGCGCTCGGGTCCAGGGGCTGGCTCTGATTCGCGGCGCGTGGAGCTCGGACGCCCCAGGGCCCGCGTCGTGGCGGTGGTGTGCTCGCGGGTGCTGGGCACCCGTCACTCGCCACGGCAACGGCACCCAGCGCGGGGCCAGGACTCGCGCAGGGACCTCGCCAGAGCCGACCCAAGGGGGTAGCCCGCCCCGGACGCCCGGGCCTCGATGGCCTGGACGCACTCGGCGATGTGGTTGCGTGCGGCGCTCAGTTGTGATGTCACGGCGCTGAGGCGCTTGGCGCGGTAGGCGTCCAGGCCGGCGAGGTCGTCAAGCTGGTCGATCACGCGGCGGAGCTCGACGACGGCCGGCACGAGGCCGTGGAAGGT
>RRZU012123907.1_pt1 | contig 12481 bp, 17 predicted proteins | sample 2165561 | NCBI WGS metagenome assembly RRZU01 (sample SAMN10456909, study PRJNA506462) | wastewater metagenome | isolation source: wastewater sludge | place: USA: Moscow, Idaho | reverse complement strand
GACCAGGATCGGATTCGTCCAGCCAAACTCCACGATGCTGGCCGCGATCTTGGCGATCTGCGCCGTCGCATGCGTGCGCGGATTGCGCGCGTAGGGCAGCAGCGCATCGATGGCGCGGTATTCGATCTGCAACGGAGGGGTTGTCATGCGTGTCTTGACAGGAGTCATATATGGCTCTATATTTGGAGCCGTTTATTGATTCAAGGAACAGTGCCATGGATGCCATCTACGCTGACCTGTCCATCAGCATGTCCGAGTTCAAGAAGAACCCGGCTCAGGTATTGCGCACGGCCGGAGATAAGCCTGTGGCCGTGTTGAATCACAACCGTCCGGCCTTCTACATGGTCACGCCCAAGCTGTTTGAAGCCTTGATTGAAGAGATGGCGGACCGGGATCTGGTTGAAATCGCCCGCCAACGGCTGAGCCGCAAGGACACAGCCATAGACGTTGACATCGATCGGATTTGAGCGGGCGATGGTTTCACCGTATCGCCTGAAATTTCTGCCAGAAGCACTGGCCATTGACAAACGCGAAGACCTGGCGGCTTATCGGTCTGCCATTGAGCGCTTGCTGGCCGGTAAATAAAAAAACCCGCCGGGCATGGCCACCGGGCGGGTGAAAGAAATTCAGAGGGTGGTAACTGTCGCGTGGGGTGGTAACCTGAAGTGGTAACCGAGCAGGGTGGTAACCTGTTTTTTACGTCAGACGCTATCGAAATCTTGCGCTCGCGCCCCCCGCATACCCTCATGGGCAGGAAGGACCCACCAGCTTTCCGCAGGGCTGCGCAATAGCCCTCTACGCATCAGCCATCAGCCGTACGTCGCACTCCGAATCTGTTGTCATGACCAAAGGCAATCAAACAATCTGATCTCTGCTCACGCCGCTGTCCTGACCATAGCTGAAAATGTACCCTGAAATGGGGCTTCATGCTACATGGGCAGTTTTGGAAAATACCCTCATTCACTGGCAATTGGTAGCACCAATACCCAACTTCATCTAACTTGCCGCAACTTGCCTCACAAAAAAGATCAGAGTTTCTCTTTTCCGGCTGGCTTGCCAAAACTGACCTCTTCATGGATGTTGTCTGCGCTGATTGCGTCGATCATCTTTTCTGCATCGACCTGTGCCGTGTACTTCGCTTCAAGGTTATCAAGTACCTGATCCGCTGAAATTTCCGCGCCACTCGAAAGTCCCTGCGCAACAGCAGATCGCAGGGATTGAAAATACGCAGTATCCGCCTGCTGGCCCTGTGCAGATGGTGCCAAGGCCCGCGCAAAAAAGCCATTCACATCGCCTGTGCATACAGCCGCTTTTTTCATAACGTCATGCAACGATCCGAAAGTCAGTTCCTTTTACGACGGGCCTCACATGCCTGTTCTCTCGCTTCATCTCTACAAAACCGTAGTTCGACATTGTTTTCAACGTGCGCGAAAGGTTGCCTGGCTTGCGTCCAGTGATGTCAGCCAAGGAGGAGATGGACTGTGGCTTGGCCTCCTGAATCACCTTCAACAGGGCTCGGTTGTCATCGCTCAAGACCTCCGCCAAGGAACGCATTGAGGTGAACCAGATTTTGGGGTCAGTCGCCTTGGGCTTGTAGTCACCACGAGCGATGGCCAGCACGCGCTCGCGAATTTTCTCCTGCGGCATGATTCCAACAACGATCGTCTTCATGATTACCTAATCTCCTCTAACACGCGGTCCACTTCGTTGAAGAAGTCCAACAAAAGCTGGTGTGCGTCTTTGAACTCATAGGGCACGCCTTTGTCGCTGACATGCCGATGCTTGTGGTCATACGGCAAACGTGTCCCTGCATATTTGAATTTCTTGGGTGGCTTTACCGCATGGGCATTGTCATAGCCAAGAATTCGTTTGCCATAGGGCTCATGCAATGTCAGCGAATAGCGAACCCCGTGCGGAATGTCCGTCGACGCATCAACAACCCACGCCTCGATCTTGATCCAATACCCACCACCTTGATCGATGATCTGATCATGGAGGTCGATAAGGGTGGCTATTCCGTGGTCTTCACGCATGCTTGAGTGTATCATCCGCTGATAAAGTATTCAACCGCCAAGCTATCAACTCCATGAGCCTTTTCCACCGCCGCGCCGCCGTGTTCCGGTCACAGGCAAAGCGTCGACCGATCTGCTGCCACTCATAGCGGTTGGCCCGCATCCACACCAGGTGGCGCTGCTCCACCTCCAGCCACTGAACCCAGCGCATGGCCTCGAGCATCCGCTCCACGTCTTGCGGACTGGGTGGCAAGGGCCGATACAGTCGCTCGGGATCGGGATAGCGATCCGGCACCTGAAAGGCCGTAGTCATCCAGGGATTGAAATACCCTCGCGGACCCATGCGAGGCAAACGATGCGCCGTCCAGGCGGCCTCGGCGAAGCGGTTGGCGACCTGCTCCACTGTCCATTGAGTGTGGGCTTCATGCATCGCTTGCTTCTCCCTTGCCATAGAGCCGATCGCCCAACCGGCGCACGAACTCTTTCTCGATCCAGTCCAGGCGTTCGTCGTGCTCGGAGACCACCAGAATGTGGTCGTTGCGCCAACCCTCGCGTTTGACGGCGTCCAGGTCGGGAGTCGTGGGCTGCAAGTCACCCAGGGGGCAGCGGTAGCGGTAGGGGGGAACTTTCATGTCACACCTCCTGCGTGGCCATCTCGATGGCCAGGTAGAGCAGGGCAATGGCATCGGCCTCGTTGTCATCTGCCGGACTGTGGCCCCGGGCACAGACGGCTGCCACCATCTCGTCCTTGCTGGCGTTGCCCTTGCCGGTCGCGTGCTTCTTGATCGTCCCGACCGGAATGCCCTGGTACGGAATCTGGTGGTGCTCGCACCAGGCGGTCAGTTGCCCCATGAAGCCGCCATAGGCGTGGGCCGCATCGACCCCGGCGTGACGCCGGACTTCTTCGAAGACCACCTGGTCGATGCCGGCATTGCACTGCTTGATCTCCGTGAGCCAGCGCTTGAACCGGAGGTAGCGCATGCCGCCGCCTTCGAAGCGTTGGGGTTTGAAGGATTGGCTTCCGCTGGTGATGCGGGCTTCGCTGCCGCGCAGTGCCCAGCCGGTGGTGGTGCCCAGATCGAGGGCGAGGAGGGTCGATTTCATGTCATTTCCTGGTTGGGACTGACGCAATGACGCTTTTGACTCACGAAACATGAATGTTTCGTCACGTACACGTGTGAGAAGAATTACGTTCTGAGGTGTCCAGAGCGTCAGTCGGTTTTTCATGGGAGGCTTGTTGCGGAGAATTTCAAAGGTCTGAGTAGTGCTGCGGGATAGATGGGTTAACCTTCAGGCCAATGCCGCGAAAGCCGCGCAGTCCCACGCTGTTGCGCCATTTCTCGATTCCGCGCGTGATCAGCAGGTCCGAGAAGCGTCGCTGCGAGCCCACAAACTCACCGGCCCCATCGGCCCACTGCTTCCAGTCGGTGAAGAGCTCAGCGGTCAACGACTTGGCGTTGGTGGTCAGAATGCAGCGCTCCTCGATCCATCGGCCCATGGCATCCTCGCCTTCGAAGTACTCCGAGGTTGCGTCCTGTACCGATTGGGGAGGGCACAGCCCCATGCGCTGCCATTGCAGGCAACCCTCCAGTGCCCAGGCCAAGATGCCGTCGCGTTCCTTGAGCAACTTGTCCTGGAGTTGGCGGTCGCGTTTCTCGCGTGGGATGGTCACTTCAAAGGGGATCAGGTGCATGCGGCGGCGCATGGCTTCATCGACGTTGCGGATGGCCGGTTTGTGATTGCCCGACATCACCACTTTGAATGTCGGTGGGTACGTGAAGTTGTCCTTGTGCATAAAGCGCGCCGTGATGCGGTCGCCGCCCGTGATCTCCTTGATCCGCGACTCGTTCCAGCGCCGACCCTGCTCGGTTTCTGTGGCGGTTACCACCCGTGCGCCACGCAGTCCAGCCAGATCGGTTGGGTGCCGGTCGTTGCGGTTGTCCATGAAGGTCTCCATGGGCGCGTTGGCGGCGTAATCACCCAGGATCGTCACGAGCGTGTTGACGAACACGGATTTGCCGTTGCTGCCGGTGCCGTACAGGAAGAACAGCGCGTGCTCCTGCGTTGAGCCGGTCAGGCAATAGCCGACCACTCGCTGCAAATAGTCCTGCAGTTCCTGGTCGCCTGCGGTCACCTGTCCCAGAAACGACAGCCACAGCGGGCACTGGCCGCGCGGCGTAGCGGTCGTGATCTTGGTCATGCGGTCCTGGCTGTCGTGGGGCCGCATGGCACCGGTCTTCAAATTGACCACCCCATCCACGGTATTGAGCAGCCAGATATCGGCATCCCACTCCTCGACCGTGGACGCATGCTTGGGCTCGCTGCGCGCAATGCGCTCGACCGCCGAGATGGTGGATGCACTGGCCAGCTTGGCCTTGAGCCTGGGGCTGTCGGCACGGGCAGCGGCTGAGCGGCAGATGCCACGGATGAGGTGCTGCACGTAGAGCACGAGGTCATCATTCCAGCGCCGCCCGGTCCAAGTGAGCCACCGGCCCCACGCCGCAACGTAACGCCAGTCTTTGCTGAAGCGCCGCGTAAAGACCGCCGCCAGACCGTCCTCCGTACCCCAGGACACTGCGTCGGGTGCGTCCGGTAGATCGAGATCCGGGCCGGTTCCGGTGTGTTCAGGCCTGACCTGCAACCGATTGCCGGCTTTGAGAAAGCCGATGATGTCGAAGGCTGGCAAGTCCGGTGCCATCGGCTGCCATTGCTCCACCAATGCGTCGGCGGCATCCCATCCTTGCGGGCGATCGGCGGGTGGTATCAGGATTTCGCAGGACACCGCACCTGCCTGCAAGGCAGCTTGTGCGGCCGCCTGGGCGTAATGCATACCCGGTGCGTCGTTGTCCGGCCAGATCAGCACAGCCTTGCCCGCCAGTGGCGACCAGTCGGTCTTGTCGATCGGCGCGTTGGCACCGTGCATGGCCGTGGTGGCACAGATGCCGTTGTCGATCAAGGCCTGAGCCGATTTTTCGCCCTCGACCAGGACCACGGTATCCACCACCTGCATACCCGGCTGGTTGTACAGCGGCCGGGGTTCGGGCGGTGCCATCTTGCGTCGCCGTGCGTCCCAAGGGCGGAATTCCTTCTTGCCGCCGGGTGGGTCGTAGCGGTACACCACGGCAAGCAGATTGCCATCGGCATCGAAATAGTCCCATTTGGCGGTGGCCGGCCCCAGGTTGTCGATGGCGTTGTCGCGCTGCTTCTTGCGAGGGGTGTTAGCGATGGCACGACCCAGCAAATCTGAGCACCGTGCCAAAACGGCTGCAAAATCGCCATGCACATCGAGGCCGAAGTGATCACCGATCAGATCAAAAATGTCTCCGCCCGAGTCATCGGCGCGGTCGGTCCAGAGCCCGGCTTTTTCACCGGTGAGCACGACCTCCAGGCTATCGCCCGGGCTGCCCAGAATGTCACCGATCAGGAACTTGCCGCGTTTGATCTTGCCGGCCGGAAACAGGCGCATCAGTACCGATTCCAGTCGGCCCAGCAAGGCGGAACGAACGGCTTCCCGATCGGGGGGGTGGGGTAGAGGTGCCGGTGGCCTGGCTACCGGCGCATCGTCATTGAAATCCAGACCTGGTGGTCCGGCAAGCTGGTGGGTGTGTTCTTCTTCAGTGTTCATCGATTCACGTTCCAGCAACGTTCCGCCCAAGGGCAGAACTTGCATTCAAAGTGGGTGGATTCGGCAAAGCTGCGCGGCAGCAGCTCGCCGGCTTCGGTGGCCTGAATGACCTTGACGGCCCGGTCCGACATGCGCTGGGCCAGCCCCGCGTCGAAGGCAATGCGCTCGGCGTAGATCTCCATCGTGTCGGCGTTGACCGCCGTGAAGAGGGCCGGATGCGCGTGCAGGGTCAGGTAACTCTGGTAGACCGCGATCTGGGCGGCATAGACCGGCTGGGCGACCGCCAGCTTGTGCTTTTGCAGCTCTCGCCAGGATTTCGAGCCCAGGCACTTGTTTTCCCATAAGGCGGGATAAGCGAAGCCCTCCGGTCCGCCCACGAGCACCCCATCGACGTGTCCACGCAGACGGCCTTGGGCCACGCTGAAGCCAAACTGCCGGCCATTGGCATCCTCAGTTTTGAGGATGAAACCGGCCATGCGCAGCCAGCGAATGGCCATGGCCTCGGTCTGATGCCCGCGTTCGAAGATGCGCAGCAACCGGCCCGAGAACCCCTTGCCGGGGTCCACCGGTGCCTGCGCATACTCGAACTGCAGTTTCCGCTCGCACGACACCCCCAGGCGGGAGCCGCCCAGGTATTGGCGTGGCGGCATGGCGTCACGTTCCTGTTCCAGGGAAGAATCAACCAGTGCTTGGAGCTGATCGGAGAGACTCGCCGATGCATTGAAGTCCAGCATCAGGGTGCCTCCCACGGCAGGTCGCTTTCCAGGCCGGAAAATGGATCATCGACCGCGGGCTTCAAGCCGCGAACCGGTGGGTACTTGGCTTCGGCATGATGGGCGACCATGGCCTCGGTGTAGCGGCTGACGATGGATTCGATCACCTGCAGGGCTTCCTTCTCGGAGTAGGCTCCCAGCGGTTTATCGAAGCCGATGTCACCCGCCACCTCACCAAAGGCGCGCAGGCAGGAGCGCATCGCCGATCGTTCAATGTCCGTGGCATCAAGCATTTCGACCTCCTGACCGAACTTCATTGCATTGATCCAGCTGCCGTACATCCGGTGAAAGATGTCCTGGCACGGTTGGCTGCAAAACACCCAGTCCAGCGGGTAGTGCCTGGCGTCGCCAATTGGAAAACGGTTGTCGGTGTGTCCCAGCCCGCGCGCCTGGCGCGAGCACACCCAGCATTTGCCTCGCATGCATCACGCCTCCTTACTGCGCCCAGGTGGGCTTGCCCGTGGGCACCACAGGGCGCGCTGGTTGTGCGGAAGCAGGCGTGGCTTGCACCGGCGCGCCGGAGTGGCCACTGACGACCCTGTGAGCGCCTGCTGCGGGGGACACGCCCGTCACGGGCGCGTAGTCCTTGTGGTCGGGTTCGATGGCGACCTTGACCACGTTGCGGTCTTCACCCTTGTTGTCTTTCTCCACATCGACGCGGGCCAAAAACTCGATGCCATCCAGATCGGCAAAGCTGTTGATGCGACGGGCGGCGGCGGCCTGCGGGCTGTTGTCCTGCGGGTGGACGTTGCGGGCGCTGTTGAGTGCTGCGCGGATGAAGCTGCGCCCCATCTGGCTCCAGTTCGGCCCCTTGGGAGAATGCAGGCCGACGTTGGACCACATCTTGCGCTTGGCAAAGGGCCCGTCGGTGACGACGAACTCGCAGGCGAGGTATACTGCCCCGGTGTCGAACGACTGGGTGGCATAACCGCCAGTCCACCCCTGAGTGTGATCGTCATGGCCACCAGGTTTGATGGTCATACGCACGGGCACGGCGATGCCGCGCGGAATCAGGTCAAAGCCACCTTGCTGGGCTTCGGCGTCGTTGAAGTCGTTCCAGCTGGAAGGGGTCGTAACGGGGTTGTAGCTGTTCATGGGATGTCCTTTCAGTTCGTTTGTTCAGGGGTGGGGGTCTGGCCCAGGCACTTGGCGATGAGTCGGCCCAGATGGGGTTCTTCGATGGGGTCCAGCCGGCCGCTACGGTCCTTGCTGGGGTAGCCAAAGCTGTTGTCGGCTCCGGTCACAAAGCCCCGGTAGTTCGATCCGTCATCGGCCTTGAGAACGGCCAGCGTCACCACCTCATCGAGCACACCGGGAAGTTCCAGAGCGGTCTTGCTGCCTTCGAGCTGCAACTGGTAGTAGCGGCGATTGAAGTCGTCGGTCTTCTCTTCGAGGATGGCGACGTAGATGACGTGCTTGTCGCGCACGTGTTGCAGGTGCGTGAGTGCAGTGAGCATTTCCTGGCCCAGCAGGCCATAGGCCCCCCGGTTGTCGGGCTTGCCAGTTTTCTCGCTGAAAGCCTGCGGCTGGGTTTTGCACCAGGCCAGGCACAACCGGGAGAGCACGGTCAGGCTGTCGACGAAATAGGTGTCGTACTTGGCCAACTGAGCAGGATCACCATAGGCGGCACAGACATGGTCGTAATGCGCTTTGGAAAACGCCTGATCGGCCGATGCCGTGGGCATGGGGCCCGCAAGAAACACCACCAGGTCGCGAAATTCCTGCCAGGTGCGCGGCCGGACCGTGTCGCCAGGCCAGTCTTTGACCGACAGATCCCCCGCCTCCAGGTCCACAAACAACGTGGACTTGGGTGGCAGGGTGCGCAGCTGGGTGGTTTTCCCAACGCCAGGAAAACCCACCAGGCCAACTTTGGCGCTGTGCCGTTCCTTGAGCCGTTCTTCGGCGGAGATGATGGGTAACATCACTGTGCTCCCCCATCAGCTGACGGCTTGCGCAGATTGAACTTGGCTGCCTTGGGCTTGACCGTGCGCGCGGCCATAAACGGTTGACGAAACACCTCAGGCCAGGCCTTGAAGCGTGTTTCACTCACGCTGTACTTGGCCGTGATGAACTCGGTCGGATCCTGACCCGCGTCGACCATGCGGCTCCAGATGGCCTGCAGCGCTTTCTGATCCCAGGACACGTCCTTGCTCACTTCCACAGTGATATCGAAGTCGCCATCAGAGACATGCGTGGTGCCAGTGTCTTTGTTTTCTGCGAGCAACTGAGCCTTGGCCTGTTCGCCGTATCGCAGGTCCAGGCCCGCTTGGATCGTGCTGGATAGCGCTGCGAGTTCGGATTTGGCGATTGCCTCGAAACGCTTGAGATCGGCCACATGGGCAAGCGGCAAATCACGGATGACCGTGGCCGACAGCTCCATGAACGGCACGGGCAGGGCAATGCCGCTTTGCTGAAAGGCGGCTTGCAGCGCCGACGATTCGGCGGCATGCTCGATGGGAGCGATGGTGGCGGTGTTCATGCGGCCACCCCCTTATCGGTGCTGGCACGCAGGCTTTCGATTTCGAAGGTATGGATGTCTTCGAGGCGATAGCGCACCTGGCCACGCAGTTTCAGAAAAATGGGGCCGATGCCCTCCGAACGCCACCGCTCGAGGGTGGCCTCACTGAGTTGCCAGCGTTCTGCCAACTGACTCTGCGAGACATGTGAGACGAGTTCTGTCGCTTGCACGTAAATCTCCTTGATGGTTGATGAGCCCTGGTTTCTGACCGCTTGGGAGCGGTGCTAACCAGTGCTGGCATTGCATCAATCGAGATTCCACAAACCGCTCTGCAGGTTCTGCAGCAATGTTCTGCAAACCGGTTTCGTGTGAAAAAGAAAGCAAAAAACCCGGCCTGCATGCTGCGAAACCGGGTCTTCAGTAGGAAATTGGAAATGCGTCAAGTCAACCAGTCACAATCCCCGTTAGGGACCGCCAGTGCGTATTCCTTATCGCCGTGGATATATCGGACGAAGGTTTTGTAAATAAGCGGATTGCGTCCGAAAAACTTGATCGGGCTGAACCGATCTGCGTCTGAACCACAGGCAGCGCGCAGCGCGTTGCCTTCCATCCGATGGTCATAGTCGTCCATCAGCGCCAGCAGAATGTTGGCCTGCATCGCCTCCAGCGGATAAGCGATGCCATCGACGTAGGCCTTGCGCTCGGTCCGAACATGTCGGAGCGTCGTGCCGCGATCCACGGCCGGTTCGGTAAGTTGGTTTGTCACCTCCGCCGCCATCATCCGATCGGCGAAGAATTCAAAGCGGTTTTGCGACAGCCGCATGACGTCAGGCAGATAGACCACGTGGTATTGCACCAGTGGTGAGCTGGCGGGCAATGGCACCAGACTGCTGGTCAGAATTCGGGCGCTGCGATCGGTCCGGTGAAGCGTAAGGTGGGTCAGGAGTATCTGTGCGGTGGCATCTCGATTGAGATGGCGTGCGAAATACCAGCTGACGGGCTTGCCGCGACGCTGCTCGGTCATGCCGAGGCGCCAAACCAGATCGGGTACCACACAATCGACAAGATGGCGGTTGAGGTTCAGCCCCATGGCCAGGTGGCCAACGACCCGTTCGACGTTGACAAGCGTGGTTTGGCGCACACTGCGGGGTGCCTCGAAATCCCCACACTCGCCAGCGCACAACAGCAGAACCTGGTCATCGGGCAATTCGCGCACCACGCGGGCCATGTCCACGCTGCACTGCGGGCAGTGCAACCAATTCAGGGGTTCACCAAAGCCGATTAACTGTTCGCGCCGCAGCTGTGTCAATGCCGGTTGATTGGCGAGATCACTCAATAATGGCCCTGCAATGTCTTTGGCGGTGCTTTGCAGCATACGGCAGAGCAGGGCAGTGGCGTCGATCTGCCCTTGGCTCATAAGCGTGCGCCGGACGATTCCACGATACCCAGGCCGTGCAGAACGTAATGGGCCAACTGCTGATTGCGTTGGGACAGGTTTTTGATGGTGCTCGACCCGCTGGCATAGACATCAAAGCTGAAATGTGCCTCTCTCCGAGTCTGTTGGTCCCGGGTATAGACCATCAGCGTGGCGCGGTCCATCTCAAATTCGGTGTCGAAAGAATGAGCGACTTTGAGCTTCTCGCGAGCCACGAAAATGGCGTCCTCACGATTTGATTCCGGGCTGGCTTCGATCTGGATGGCGCTGGTGCGCTGGTCGGCGGGTGTGAATTTGGCGCGGCGCAGGCGAACTTTCTCGATCCCCCGCGTCGACCAGTCTTCCTTCGGCGCCAGCAGACCATTGTTGAGTACGCTGAGCTTGAACCGGCAGGGCGTGATCGCCTCGGGCGTCAAGTCGGTCTGGGCCAGGTGTTTGGAAAACAGAGTGAGAACGGCGGCATGGTTTCTGGCGCCTCCCTTGACCACGGTTTCGACCACGCCTGACTGGGGGTGATAGACCAGTGCCGTTTCCAGAGCAACTCTTGTGGCGATGCGCTTGAAGTCGTGCTCACAGAATTGCGCAATCGCCGTGATGGGCCCCTCCACATATAGCGTGAGCTGAATGCTGCCATCGGCCCCACGGTGACTGACTTCGATGTGCGCGCCCATACCGCCGCCGGTCTTCTGGTACAGCGCAGCAACCTCCTGCTTGAAAGCGTCCAGCGACGCAGCATTCATGGCAGGCACCAGGTTGGGCAGGATTTGATGGACTTTCCAGTAGCGGCCATGGGTCTTGGCACGAAAGGCCAAGTGCAGCTCGATATCCCGAAAAACATCACCATGCCGGGCCAGCATCCACAGGGCCTGCTCGCGCGGATCAAGGTCTTTGAGTGTTGCAAGCGCCTCTTCGCTGTGGGCAAGCGCCAGTGCAAACTCGTGTGCCCCTTCCTCAGTGCCAGCGATGTGGGCCCGCCGCAAATCTTCGTTCCAACTGAACAAGTCTTGCTCGAGCCGAACCTTCTCGGCGGTGGTGGAGGTGGCGTCCTGAGTCAGCCGGTCTTGCAACGCCTGGATTACATCGGCAAGCGCATGGTGAACCGACGGCTCCGGCTGGCTCCAGTCGATGCACAGGTGTGGGCCCAGCCGATGTTTCTGACTAAAGATTTTTAGGACGGCGGGTGCTATGTGGAGCAAAAAGTGGCGAGGGTTGAATATTTTCATTGATTGTTTCCTCCAGGGAGTTTTACGGGTATCGGCGCACCAGGCCCACCACCACACCGAAGATTTCCAGCTTGCCTTTGGGATGTATGACGGGAAAGTCCGGGTTCGCAGGGATCAGGCAGTAGCCATCCTTGTCACGACCCAGGGTCTTGAGGGTGAACTGGTCGTCAACCACCGCTACGACCTGATCACCGACGTTGGCGCTCTTGCGGCGCGCCACGACGGCCATATCCCCGCTGTGGATGCCTGCATTGATCATGGAATCACCCTTGACCCGGATGAGTACGGTCTCGGCAGGGTCCTGGATCAGGAAGCGGTCGATGGCCATCTGCTCGGCAGCATCGCCCAACGTGCTGACGGGCATGCCGGCGGGAACAGGCTCGCTGGCGACCACCCGCTCGAAGAATCGCTCTGCCGGTGCCCAGTCGCCATCAGGTGTGCGCTCCAGCATGCCAACGTCCTGTAAGCGTTCGAGCACTTTTTTTACCGCTGACTTGGAGGCGTAGCCCAGGATTTCCATCAGACGGGCATACGAGGGCAGCACCCGGTGTTGCGCGTAGTAGCGCTGCAGGGTCGCCAGGTGTTCGTGATCGTGAAGGGCTTTCATGGTGAGCATCATTATAGAGAACGAACGTACCCTATGGAAGGGCTGCCCATCTGACCGATTCACGATCGTCGAAAGTGAAGAAATTTGCCGACGTTTTGGCAGCCTTCCGCAATCGCATAACAGTGGTACGCAACTCCCTTCTGGTGCAAAACGGTCAAAGTTCCGAGAATTTACGGACCCTGTTTTTTTAGTCAAGTACCTACCAATGCCACAGCTGTCCGGTTAAAACGCGAACAGATTCAATTGGTTGTTGATGGTGATGTTGTCGGAACTGGAGTTGCTGCCCGGAAAGGCTTGCTGCAAGGGCATCTTCTCGAAAAGAGTGACTGACAATATCTGTAGCAAAGT
>RRZU010051110.1_pt1 | contig 12481 bp, 10 predicted proteins | sample 2165561 | NCBI WGS metagenome assembly RRZU01 (sample SAMN10456909, study PRJNA506462) | wastewater metagenome | isolation source: wastewater sludge | place: USA: Moscow, Idaho | reverse complement strand
ATGAATTAGGGGATGAAATAGCGTTTTTCCACCAATTTTTATATAATTCCAAAAAGTATGGACATAAAAAAACCCTCTATTTTAGAGGGTTTAACAGCTTTTAGTGTTTATAAAAGTTGTTTGTGTGGAGCTGGCGGGATTTGAACCTTATGTTTTAACAAAATCACTAAAGAACGTTATGAGTTGATAAACAAATGTTTATAATAAACATTGTGTTCTAAAAAGTTGAATAAGGTTATCTAAAGTTTATTTTTTTGGGTGTAAATTTGGGTGTAAAATTATTAATATGATTATTAAAAGAAACATCATAATTACTCCTGAAAAAAGAAAGAATAAAGGAATTCTTGTTGTAGATAATGTTCCTATTAAAATAAGAATTATTTTTAAAGGAGAGAGACTTGATTTAAATTCAGGATTAAGAATAAATCTTTCTAAATGGGATGAAAAAAAACAACGAGTTAAAAATGGTCATTTTAACAAATTAAATCAATCTTCTACAGAAATCAATAGTACTTTATCTGATTATGAATCAAAAATTCAGGATTTCTTCAAAATGAAAGAAGTTGAAGATAAAGTTCCTACTTCTGATGAATTAAAAGATTATTATAATACAGAAATTCGTAAAATAAGTAAAAGTATCATATCTGAAGATTTATTTACCGTTTTTGACATATTCGTGAATAAAACTGGAATACAAAACTCTTGGACAGAAAGCACCTATCAAAAACATACTACAATTAAAAATCATCTTCTAACTTTAAATAAAAAACTAAAGTTGGAAAGTTTTGATGAAAATACTTTCTATGACTTCATTATTCATCTTCAAATAAAAGCAAATCTAAAAAACTCTACGATTATGAAACATATTAGTTTTGTAAAAGCATTTTTAAGATGGGCTAATAAAAACAATTATTACGAAAATGATTTAGGTTTTACATTCAAACCAAAACTGAAAAATGTTCAGAAAAAAGTAATCTTTCTTACAATTGAAGAACAAAAAATATTAAAAAATCTTGAAATACCTGAGTCTAAAGATTATTTAAAAAAAGTAAGAGATGTATTCTTATTCCTATGCTACACTGGTCTTAGATACTCAGACGCTCAAGCTTTGAAAAAATCGGATGTTAAGAGTAAACTAATTGAAGTCACAACTAAAAAAACATCTGACATTTTACAAATTGAGTTAAACAAAGAAAGCAAACGTATTCTTGAAAAATATTCAACATTAGTTTCAAAAACAAATAAAGCACTTCCAGTAATATCAAATCAAAAAATGAATGATTACCTAGAAGAGTTGTTTAAACTTGCTGAATTTAATGAAAAAATTCGTATTACTTACTACAAAGGCAATGTTAGACATGATGATTTTATTCCAAAGTATGAATTATTAAGATCTCATGCTGGTAGACGAACTTTTATTTGTACTGCTTTATCATTAGGCATTCCAGTACAAGTTGTAATGAAATGGACTGGTCATAGTGATTATAAATCGATGAAACCCTACATCGATGTTGCAGACAATATAAAAGCTGTATCAATGGAAAAATTTAATACGCTATGAAAAAAATAGATGATAAAATAAACTTCTTAATTCAAGAGCTTGAGAAATTAGATTTTATACTTAATCAAGATATTTATACACCTTCAAGATCTATATTTCAATATCAAACAAGTTTGTTTCATATCCATGAAAACATCAATACACTATTTTTTGATACTTTATTAATCGAAATATTAGATAAAGATAATACGGGACTTTATATTAGAAATGTACTTTCTGAGATTGAAAGTAGATTATTAACACTTGAAAAAATTGAACCTAAAACAAAAATTTATGGAGACTTTAAGTTTAAAGTAAGTTGTTTTTCGGCATATGCAATGTTTAATTTCAATGTAGAAGACATTGATGAAATAAATGATGTTGAACGAAACAATATTCTTTTTAATGAAAATCTACATAAAAATTTTTATAAGCTTTTTTTGAAGCTATTTGAGAAAGTAATAATCAAATATGAGAAAGAATTAATATATCTAGAAAAAAGAACAAAAGTTATACTTAGTTACAATGATAATTATTACCTATCTCCTTTAATTGTATTACAAATAGTTAGACTAAGTGAAGCATATTGTCTATTTAACAAATCTGAATTTGAATTACTTTACAATATTTTTAATCTCAATTTCTATTCAGACGAACTTAAAGTTAATAAGAATCAGAAAATACGTGTTAGTTATTTGATAAATTTTTTAGAAAAAAAATTTATAGACAATGATAAATCCTGGAGTAAAAAAATGCTGATATACTTTGATTTAAATGAAAATACATACGATAAAAGATTAATTTTTGACGAAGAAAAATTAGATAAAAATCAAAAACTTTTAAACGATAATTTAAAATTGCTTTTTGAAGAAGAACTAAAAAATCATTATGAACCTTTAAACACAAAACCAAAATAAAATGATTAACTTTTATTATTTAAAAGTTTTTTAAGGTCTAAAATATCTTAACAACCACTAATTATTTTTAATTTTTCCGAAATTATAAAATACATAACATTGATTATTAATATTATAAGACTAATATATTTTAGAACTTATCACTAACTTACCACCTAAAATCAGCTCTAATTTTGTGTAAAACAAATCAAAGAAAATGAATAAGTTAGAGTTATTAAAAAAACCATTATGGCAGATGACGGGTGAAGAATTCTTACACCTTCAGTACAATTGTCAAGAAAAAGCAGAAGATAGTCAAACTCCAAAATCTACTGAATTAATATATGGTTACGCTGGAATCATGAAGTTAATGAATTGTGGTCGATCAAAAGCTCAAAAAATGCTTTTAGATGGAGATTTTGGTGATGCTGTAATACAGTCTAAGCGTAAAATAATCATTGATAAAGAAAGAGCATTACATAATCTAAGATTAAAACAGAGAAAGTAATGGATTCAAGTAAAAATATCTCTGAATTAATCAATTCTTCACGTGTAAAAGTAACAGACGAATTGGAATTTCCTCCAGTAATCCTAAGAGTTGAAAATGTAACTATAGGAACGCTAGGAAATTTTAGTGCAAGTACTGGAAAAGCTAAAAGTAGAAAAACCTTTAACATTGGAGTAATAACAGCTGCTGCTTTAATCAATTCAACCGATTTGAAATATACAGCAACACTACCTTCCAAAAAACGAAAGATATTATACATAGATACAGAGCAAAGCCTTTACCATTGTCAAAAATCTGTAAAACGTATCGTTGAGTTGAGTAATTTATCTACAGATGTTCATCCTGACAATCTTGAATTTCTTTCTTTAAGACGTTTCAGTCCTAAACTTCGAATTTCAATCATTGAAGAAGCTATTAAAAACACAAATGATCTAGGACTTGTGATAGTTGATGGTTTAAGAGATTTAGCATATGACATCAATAGTCCATCTGAAGCAACAGAATTAATTACTAGATTTATGAATTGGACTGAAGAGTTTCAAATTCATATACATACTGTCCTCCATCAAAATAAGAATGATGAAAATACAAGAGGTCATTTAGGAACGGAGCTAAACAATAAAGCTGAAACTATAATTCAAGTTGCCAAAGATAGTATTGATCGAAATATTAGTACTGTGAGACCTTTGATTGTACGAGATAAAGAATTTGATTCTTTTGCATTCCAAATTAACGATGATGAATTACCTGAAATTCTAAATGATTTTTCAGAATCAGCAAAACGATCAAAAACTTTTGATTATTTTGAAGTATCTGAAGAAAAACATCGAGAAGCTTTAACAAAATTGTTTCAAGAGAATAAGATTGTTTCTTATTCGGTTTTGGTTGATTTACTACAAAAATATTATTCTGAATTGGGATATACTTTTGGAGTTAATAAAGCCAAAAATCTAAAATCCTTTTTAGAAAACAAGCGAATGATTTTAAAGGATGGTAAAAATTACATCTTTAATGAAGAGTTTTATTATTAAAAAGAAAGAGGTTTAGTTTAGTTTACCCTATATATATACTAACCTAAACTAAACCGATTTGAATTTAACGTTTAATAAGAGGTTTAATACTATTTTTTTCTCCTTTATTATTTTATATTTCGTCAAAGAGTAAGAACATTTTTGAAAATGTCCTAGCTCATTAGATGATTTTCTAAACGCTCCGTTACACTTTACTAAAAATCATCATGAGCCAAAGGTTTTCCCCCTTTGGAATCCTCCTAAAAATTTACATTTATGGGATATGCAGTTTTACACTTTGATAAAGCCATAGGAAATGATTCAGCAATGTCTGCACACATTGAAAGAACTATCATTCCAGATTATGTTGACAAAAGTCGTACTTACCTAAATAAAGAATTGATAACTTTTCCTGATGGAATTAAAAATCGAACGCAAGCAATTCAACACAGAATTGAAAATGCTAACTTATCAAGAAAAATAAGTAAAAATCAAGTTAGAGCAATCCGAATACTTTTAAGTGGTTCTAATGACGAAATGAATTCATTATTCAATCAAAACCAAATTAATCAATGGTCTGAGGATAATCTCAAATGGCTGAAAGAAACATTTGGAGAAGAAAATATTGTATCAGCAGTTATTCATCTCGATGAAAGTACGCCTCATATACATGCGACTTTAGTTCCGATAGTTTCAAGTGAACGTAAAAAGAAAAAGTCTGAACAAAATGTAAAAAAGAACTATTCTAAAAAAACTGGAAATCGACTTTCAGCAAATGATATTATGACACGAGGAAACTTGAAACAATATCAGACATCTTATGCTGAAGCAATGAGTAAATATGGCTTAAAAAGAGGTGTAGAAGGTTCTAAAGCTAAACATACGACAACAGCAGAATATTATAAAAATTTATTAATAGAAAATGAACTTTTGATTAATGAAAATGCTCAATTAAATAAAACGAAAGATTTAAAATCAAATGAATTAACTGTTCTTCAGAATCAAATTAATAACAAAAAAGTTAAAGAAAACATTGTCAATTTCTTTACTGGTACAAAAACTGACAAACTCAAAAATGAAATAAAGGAAATTAACAAACAATTACAATTTCAAAAAATAAATTCTGAAAAAATAGAAATTGAGTTAACTAGAAAAATTAACGAACTAAACAAGATTATTGATTCTCAAAAAAAATTAATATCTGAATCTACAACTAAAATTATTCAATTGAAAAATGATCACTTTTCTTTCATTAATAATGTAAAATTAATAGATCCAAAAATTGAATCTAAACTTAAAATTTTAAAAGGGTTAAGCTCTCAAAACGCTACAAATCAATATATAAGTAATTATTTTGAAAATAGAGCTGAAAAAAATGAAGCTGAATTGCTAAAAAAAATCGAAGAGTTGAATGCTTTAATTTCAAGCAAAGACGAAACAATAAACAAAGCAGGATTTCTTCATAAAAAATTAAAAGAAATTATCTCTTCTAATTTATATTATTCTTCAAAAATTTCTCCTAAAATTGAACAAAAGATAGAAATTTTCAAAAAATTAAAATCTCATCATGTTTCTGAAGAAAATATTTTAAATCTATTAGAAAATAATTCTGTTACAATAGATAAAAACAAACTAGAACTAATTGAAAATGAAAATAGAATTACAATTTTAATGAACGGTAAAAATTTTGATGATTTGGTTCAACAGTTTCATCAGATAAATAAAGGGAAGAAAATTTAAATAATTTAAAGTTAATTTTTAATAAAATTTCCTTTTAGTTTCAATATGATTTAAATATTCATCCTGCCATAATTCAGGGTAATCAACTAATAATTTTTTAACTATTTTTTCAAATATTACGATCTGACAAAATATTAATATAAATAGCACGCAATGATTAATATTTACCTGTTCATTTTGTTTAATTTCGATTAATATTCCTCCAAAATCAATTTTGTTTAAAGTTTTTTGGGAAAATCCATTATTATGTAAGCTATTTCTAAATGTAGTAAGATAATCAAAAATTAGACTGTATTCTATTTTTCTATCTTTAACTTTAAATAATAAATCACTTCCATAAATTCTATTAATTTCCATTATTATACAATTAATATTGAGAGAATTTTCAATACCAATTTTATTTATTAAGGAATTAAAAAAATAATTTTTTTTCTTTGATTTAGTCGCATCTGAATAAGATATCTTTTTATTAACTTGTTGTAGAAAGTATTCTAAATCGAAAAAAAATTTACTTAAATAATTTGTTCTCTCATATACTTCTTTAAAAATCATACTTTCAGAAGAAAACTCATATGAATAACCTAACTCTAAATTATCTTCAACAATTTTATCATAATTTTCAATTGTAAGATTTATATTATGAAAATAATAGGAAGTGTAAAAATCAAATTTTACAAACAATTGCATTCTTACGTCATTTTTATTAAAGTTCTGATGATTCCAATCTTCATATCCTATACTTTCTAATTTTTGAATCAAAATTTTTAAAAGTGTAGTATTTAATACATCTTTACCATTTATACTATTTGTACAACAAATATTTATAAAATTTTCTTTAAGCTTTTGTTGTAATTCTTCTAAATCCATATTAATAAAAGCTGTTATTTCAATTTTATTGATTGAGAATCATTGTCATACTTATAATTAACAATAGTTCCGTTAATTAATAAATTGATTGCTTCTTGAATTATAGGCAAAGGTGCTACAAACCATTCTCTCGGATTAATTCTTTCACCATTATTATAAATATCTAAATCAAGGCAAACATTACCAAAGAAGCGATGTAAAAGACTTTCAAATTTATGTATGTTGACATTCGCTATTTCACAAGAATAAACTTCTTCTACTTCATCAAATAAATAAGTTGAAGATTTTGAAGCATTTTTAATTCTTTCTTTGACACTTGATGTGCTTAAACCAATTTTGTATAAATCATTTATTGAAGCAATTTCAGGATTCTTAGATTTGGATTTTAAAATATAAATCCATCCTGAAGAAATATCTTCTTGATAATCAACTCCAGCATTTTTGAACAATTCTTTTTCACCGCCATCAATTACATCTGTAATTAATTTACCATTTTTTTGAATAGCTTTTCCTAATGAACGAAACAACATATTTGAAATAGTTCCATTCTCGAAAATTGTAACGGTTCTCCCCTCTAAACGGACTCTGTCACCTGAAGTATTTTCTTTTAAAACTTTCTCAGCTTTAGAAACTTCCAAATAAGCTAAAAGACCATCAACTAAATAAAAGTTACCTTCTTTTAGATTGGTTTCTGCATTTTTAAATTCTTTAAATTTTCTTTTTCCTTCTTTTAATTCTTGATGAACTTGTTTGAACATCATATCATATTTGGTAAACTCTTTTTCAGGAATTGATGAACGTTGTGCGATATAATCAGCTTTATCTCTTGTCGGTTCTTTAGGAACATAATTAAATTCAAAAATTGAAGAATCTCCTTCTGTATCTAATAAACCTAACTCATCATCATCTAAAATATCATCCAATGATTCTATTTTAGGCTCATAATCACCCAATAAATTGTATCGATCAAAAGCTTTTAAAACACCTTTTTTATTATCATTTGTTCTTAATTCTTTTAACCTAGAAGATAACGTATATTCAGACATAGAGCTATTTGAAGGCTCTCTTTTATTTGTTTCATAAAACGAATTGATCTCTTCAAAAGCGTCTATTAACCGATCTTCATCTGTTTTTATATAATTCTGAGGTTGTTTTGAATTTAATAAACCTAAATCATCGTCATCAAAAATGTCGTCTAATGTTTTAGCCATTTTGTGCTTTTTTACGTTTAGCATCTTGAATAAACAACAAAGCTTGAGCTAATCTTTGCTCTTTTGGATCATAAGATTGTATACTTGGTTTATCTCCAGTATGTTTAACCCATTCTTTGATTTTAGGCCATAAAATTACAGCCTCTTCCTCAGTCATATCGATTTTAGTCACATTAATTGTGTCCTGAATTGATTTTAGAATCGAAGTTGTTACGTTTTTTGATAATATCTCAAAAGCTTTCTGAAATGGATTGATTGTATCAATTAAATCGATGTTGATATCATCTATATTCACAAAACTACCAGCCATTTTAATGAATTTTTTAGAACCTTGCTCTTCAACTTCTCCATTTTTGATTACAGAGTCGACCACTACATATTGACGAACTGCTTCTACATCTTCCTCATTCAAATCAGGATAAACTTCACGAATAATTCGAGGTATTAAAACTGTATTAATTACTTCAGGTTCGATATTCCCTGGCATAGCTTTAATCATTGTATCATCTTGAAGAATACGAGCTTTTAAATCATTTAAATCACTTTCAATAATATCTTTAGCTCGTTGAGATTTTGGTTTCTTAAATCCTTTAATTTTGATTGTATTTTCATCTTCATTATCTAAATCATCCTCTTCATCATCCATTGGTTTAAATTTAAAGTTAGGCGCTAAAACTTGTTCCATTAGCAGAGAAGCAGTAATTGCTTTCAACATATTATTTACAGAAAGCTTTACATCATCATCTACTGCATCGGGTTGAGCAATTAAATTTGTAAACTGAGCATGCGTTTTATTGTTACTATCTCGTGTGGCACGACCAATAATTTGAATAATCTCAGTTAATGAACCTCTATATCCAATTGTTAAAGCATGTTGACAAAACGGCCAATCAAAACCTTCTTTTGCCATTCCTAATGCAATAATCATATCGATATCTTCAGGTGTTTTTACACCACGCAAATAAGCTGTTATTTTATCACGTTCTTTTTGATTGTCGTTAACCAAATCAGCTATTTTCAAAATTTTTCCTGATCGCTTACTTTTTACAAATAAAACTCCTGTTTCTGTATCTTGATATTCTAATTCGCCCAAACAATCAATGATATGATTTACTTCTTCTAATTTTTCTTTCGATGATTCAGCAGAATTTACACTTGGTATATGGATAATTGTTTTAAGATTTTCATCTAAGATTTCTTCTAATGCAGACATACCTCTCTCATCATCGTGTTTATAGTATCTTCCACGATAGAAATGATAACCAATACCTAAAGATTTTAAATATTCATATCCATTTAATTGATCGTAATAATTGTAGGTTACTTTGATAAACTTCTCTTCATCTTCAGGTAATAAAACAGGAACACTATCTCCTCTAAAATAAGATCCAGTCATTGCAACAATGTGTGCATTCGATTTTTCCATAATCTTACGCATCACATTTCCTAAAATATTATCTCCATCAGCCGAAACATGGTGAAACTCATCAATTGCAACTAAACAATTGTTAAAATCAGTTTCTGTTAATCCTTCAAAAGCAAAACGTAAAGTAGCGTGTGTACAAATTAATATTTTATCTTCTGATTGCATAAAATCTTTGAATGCCTGAACTTTACTTGTATCACTTCCAGGAGAACATAAATTATACTTTAGGTTTAAATCCCAATCAGCAAAGAATCCATATTTTGAAAGTTCTGTTGGAGCAAATGAATTTCCAATTGATCTTTCTGGAACAGCTACTATTACTTTTTTTATTCCTTGATTAATTAATTTGTCTAAGGCTAAAAACATTAAAGCTCTTGATTTTCCCGAAGCTGGAGGAGCTTTTAATAATAAGTATTGAGCAGAACGCGCTTCAAATGCTTTTTCTTGCATTTCGCGCATCCCATATTCATTTGTAGATTTACTTTGTCCAGTCTGTTTATAATTAACATTAACTAGATTAATTGGTTGTTTATAGTTGTTTGTTGTATTGGTTTTCATTTATTATTATTTTTATCATTTACCTATCAAATAAAAAGTCACTATTTATCAGTGTGTTACATTTTAAAATAACGTTTTTATCAAATGACCATCAAATAAGATTTATGCCTGAAATTTTGTATTTATATTTTCTTAATCTTGTCTAGAATTATTCTGCTAAGAATATTTTACATAATGATTTGAATTATTGCATCAAAGTAACAGCAATTTTGAATCTCAATTCTTCAGAAAACTCAGCCTTATAAAGTATTTCGCAAATAATTTCGTGTAATAATTCTTTGTCAATTTTATTGTCTGCAACATATACTGCAACATTCTCCATTTCTTGGATATATTTATTTACAATAAAATCAGCACCGTTTATTTCTAGGAAATATGCAGATAAACTTATTGAAGATCTTTTATTTCCATCATTGAAAGCATGATGTTTATTAATTGAAAAAAACAGATGACATAATTTATCTTCAAGGTTTGGATAATATAAATCATTTTGAATATGTTCTAAAATACTTTCTAGTAAGCCTTGATTTAACAAACCTTTCCTTCCTCCAGAATGTTGGATTATATAATCCTGAACTCCAAGTGCATGTATTACGTCAAAATACTTGAATTCCATAATTATCTATCCTTTAATCGTTTGAAAACTTCAATATTTTCGTCAATTCTATCCTGTAAAGATTTACTTTGATCTCCTAAGAATTTTTGATAATCATTTGGAGAAATACTTTGAATGTATTTTTCCAGCCTTTTATGTATCACATCTCTAAATCCATAATCTCTCGATGCCATTTTTACTCTAGCATCCTCTAATTGAGGAATCCAAAAACGCTGTTGAGTAAACGAGCTAATTAATTCATTTAATTCTAAAGGATTTAACTTTCTTCCAAGCTCGTTATATTTTATTTCCATTGCATCAGCAATACCTATTTCAAATGATGCAATAAGTTTTAAAACTTCTGCATACATTGTTTCTCTTGCAATTTCTTTTTCTTCAAGTTTTAGTATTTGCTTATATTCAGAAGCATCTTCATGGAAGATAGCTTGATATATAGCATCAGTATAAATACTATATTTAGCATTTCCCATTTCTAAATATTTACTCAAAGCACTTGTAAACTCTTTTCGATACATTGGCTCACGTAAAATAGCAACAAAATACTCTTCATCTCTTTGATTAATATATTTTGTTTGACCTCCTACTTTCTGATGTAAACTATCTATTACAATGTCTAAAATAGTACTTCTAATTGATTTTGCTCGTTCGCTTTCTGTAAGGAGCATTCCAATATTTAGAAATGCTCTAAAATTAAATACTCCTATTCTTCTTATCTTGCTAAGATTCTGTTTATCAGTAGATCCCGTTTTGATAGGGACATCAATGTCCTTATCAAAATCATCCTCAATATCAGCATATATTAAATGACCAAAAGCATCTTTAAATTCCTTCAGTTTTTTACCTTTTAATACACAATATCCGTTGTGTGTAAGTTCTTTTTCTGATGCTTCAATATATCTTCTAATCGTTTTAATATTTACTTCGTAAAAATCAGCTATCTGAGCAGTAGTAAATCGATACTCTCCATCATATAACATACCAGTAATACCTAAGAACTTCTGAATATTATCTAGAAAATCAGGATTATTAAGTATGTTTTGTCTGTCAATTGCCGAATCTGTTAAATTAACTGTCATATTTTTTGTGTTGATTTCACAGATAGACATATATGTCCATCTGTGAAATATGCATTACTAATTTTACTTTTTTATACGATATAAAACGCTGTATATCTTTATAATATTATTTGATAAGGACATCAGTGTCCTTATCAAATCTATATTTTCTTCTTCCCTTTTTTCACTTTCGCAAACAAAGTTTCTTTTGTTGTCATTTCGTCATAGAGTTTGAACAGATACTCTAATCGTTCTTCGTCTGAATGGAAAGGTGCTAAACGATAAATTTGTTCTATTGCCAAATCCAATTCTTTATGTGCTTGTTTTAGTCCACTTGGCATTGTTTCTGGGTTATACAACCAAGCCATTGTTTTCTCGGGATATTTGGCACGTTCGTCTAATATTGCAAATACATATTGGTTAATGGTTTCTTTTTGCTTTTCGGATAATGTAGGAAATGGAAAAGTGTTGTAACATAATGTCTTTGAATATTGATATCGAGTTTCTACTTTTCCACCTACAGCATCTATCCATATCATATGCATTTTTGAATGTAAAACACCAAATAAAAAAGGTTCAAATGATGTAATACAAAAACACCTATTATTAATTTTATAGTTAGATGTAAATATACCAATAGGTATATATTCTCTATCTTCAGATGTAACGCCAGGTATCAAAATAAAATCTTTATTACTCGGTTGAGTAATCTGAGCAAATAAATGTGGGACTTCTGCTAATTTTGGTCGTGAAGATTTTAATCTTATTTTATATACTTCCTCAACTCTTTCCTTAATTAATGGTGATTTATCTAATTCATCATCGGTAATATCCTCCAACCATAAACAGTATTTCTTTTTACTATAAAGGAAATCATCAGCAGACAATAATTGCTTAATCCATTTTTCAGCATTTTTATCTTTATTGATAAAATCTTCTTTTTCTTCTTCACTTAATATCAACAAACCTCCATCAGCTTGCATATTACCAAAATTCATATCAGGAAATTCTGAAATTGATTTTGTTAATCCTGAAATATATTTATTACTAGCTT
>RRZU010568124.1_pt1 | contig 12482 bp, 13 predicted proteins | sample 2165561 | NCBI WGS metagenome assembly RRZU01 (sample SAMN10456909, study PRJNA506462) | wastewater metagenome | isolation source: wastewater sludge | place: USA: Moscow, Idaho | reverse complement strand
CATGATGGCCAGGTCCTCTTCAGTGACCTCTGGAGTGGCGTCGTTTTCTTCCAGGTAGGACCAGACAAGGTTGTTGTAAACCCCGTAGACAGCTGCGTCTAGATAGAGCCAGTTGCGGATGGCATTGAAGTTTTGGGAGGCAATCACATCTTCTGGCTTAGAGGAAGCGGCATAGACCAGGGCGATATTGGGAGCTGGACCAATCTTGACCTGTGGCAGCATCTGGTGGCAAATCTGCATGGCCTTGGCTTGGGCTACCAGCTGATGGTGGTTTTGTTGGTAAATTTCCTTGGTCAGATTGGTCGTGCCTTCTGGAACATGGAGGGTACCGATAATAGGGCCCACCAGGGTCAGCATATTTTGCTCATTGATGGTCAACCAATACTTGACCCGGTCGCCAAAGTTTTCAAAGAGGACGGTGGCAAATTCTGCGAACCAGTCGATGGATTCCCGTTTGGACCAGGAGCCCCGCTCATCCAGGGCAGCTGGCATGTCGAAGTGGAACATGGTCACGATGGGCTCGATGCCGTATTTCAAGCATTCGTCAATCAGGTTATTGTAAAAGGCGATTCCTTGAGGATTGACTGCCCCAGTACCATCTGGCAAAATACGGGACCAGGAGATGGAGAAACGGTAGGATTTGAAGCCCATTTCAGCCATCAGGGCGATGTCTTCCTTGTAACGGTGATAGTGGTCAACAGAAACAGAGAGGTCTGAGGTTCCTTCTGGAATCTCTTTGACATCCTGACAGGATGGGCCCTTGCCATCTTCCAGGGCTGCTCCTTCAACCTGGTAGGCGGATGAGGATGCACCCCAAAAAAAGTTTTCTGGGAAGGGTTTGAGGTCTTTATGAAGCATAGGATTCTCCTTTTATTTGATATCTTATCCATATTATACTTTTGGATAGGAGTCATGACCAATGATATCAAACGCTTTCTTGGTACTATCCTCTGAAGTTCTGAGCTTTTCATCTGAAGATGGCGAGCGATTCTTGTAAGTGTTTTCAAAATGGTTTAAAATGAGGACAAGAAAACATTATGTGAGGTATCTTTTATGACAAAAGGACTGAAAATTGCGACCATCGGTGGTGGTTCGAGCTACACACCAGAATTGATGGAGGGCTTTATTAAGCGCTATGAGGAGCTGCCCATCAAGGAAATTTGGTTGGTGGATGTGGAAGCTGGCCGGGAAAAGCAAGAAATTGTCGGTGCCATGGCTCAACGCATGTGGGATGCATCCCCTTATGAGGTCAAGGTCTACACGACCCTCGATCGGGAAGAAGCATTGAGAGATGCGGATTTTGTCACCACCCAGTTTCGTGTCGGACAACTCAATGCTAGGGTCAAGGATGAGCGGATTCCCTTCTCCTATGGGCTACTTGGACAGGAAACCAATGGGGCTGGTGGTATGTTCAAGGCCTTTCGGACCATTCCAGTCATCCTGGATGTGGTGGAGGACATGAAGCGCCTTTGTCCAAATGCCTGGTTAATCAACTTTGCCAATCCAAGTGGGATGGTAACGGAAGCCGTCCTTCGCTATGGCAAATGGGATCGGGTCATCGGCCTGTGCAATGTACCAGTCATGGCCAAAATGACCGAGGCCATCATGCTGGATAGGCCGGTGGAGGACCTGATTTATAAGTTTGCGGGTGTCAACCATTTTCACTGGCACAAGGTGGCCGATAAGGCTGGCAATGATGTGACCCCTCTGGTCATCGACAAGCTCTATCAGGAGGACAATGGCCTGCCCAAAAATATCCATGGCGTGCCCTTTTACCGGGAGCTGCTGGATCAGATGAACATGATTCCCTGCGGTTACCACCAATATTATTACCGGGCTGAAGAGATGCTGGCCCATGGTTTGGAAGAGTATGCAACAGTGGGAACCAGGGCGGAGCAGGTCAAGGCCTTGGAAGCGGAGCTCTTTGAACTCTACAAGGACCCAGCGCTCAACTATAAACCAAAGCAGCTGGAGGAAAGGGGCGGAGCCTACTATTCGGATGCGGCCTGTGAAACCATCGCCTCCATCTATGCCAATAAGAATACGGAAATCGTGGTCTCCACCCGCAATGATGGAGCAGTTCCAGACCTGCCAGCGGACTGTGCAGTTGAAGTGACTGCTTATCTGGGTGCCCAAGGGGCTCGCAATGTGGCCTTTGGCCCCCTCCCAACTGCGGAACGGGGCTGGTTGCAGGTTATGAAGGCCATGGAGCTCCTAACCATTGAAGCAGCAGTGACAGGTAATTATGCCCTGGCCCTCCAAGCCTTTACCATCAATCCCTTGATTCCATCAGGGGCAACTGCCAAGCGGGTCATGGACGAGCTCTTTGTGGCCCACAAGGCCTATTTGCCACAATTTGCAGCAGCTATTGCCAAATTGGAGGCTGAGGGCATCACCATCAAGGATGAGAAAGTTCGTGCTCTGATGGGATCAGTAAACTAAAAAGGGGACTCCCCCCTTTTTTTACTGTTCATTATTTTCTGAAGACAGCATGATGGTCTCCAAGGTATGTAAGAACATATTGGCTGCCTTGGATTGTTTTGAAAATCGTCTCCAAATTAGGTTGATTTTATCAGGATTTTCAACATCAAAGGAGACAAAGGTCAGCGAAGGGGTTTGTACGATACCATCCAAACAAATGGCAATACCCAAACCAGCCTCCACTAGTAGGGAAGCATTGTAAAGAAGGGTATAGGTTGCAATGATATGATAATCGCCTAAACCTGCAAATATGGAGTGGTCAATGTTACTTTGGGCAGAAACAATTAAAGGATAGGGGAAAATTTCGACATAGCTGACAGAATTTTTTGTTGCCAGTGGATGGTTATTGGGTACCAACACTCCCCATTTGTCGTGGTTCTCCAATTGGTAGTGGTTATATTTTTTTGTGTTTACCTCACCAATAATAATTCCAAAATCTAGTAGGCCTGCATCCAATTTTTCCTGCACTTCATCAGCATTGCCGCTGAAAATTGAAAATTGTATTTTAGGAAAGGTATCGGCCAATTCTTTCATGGTTTTGGCAATAAGATTGAGTGATTGGCTTTCTGCTGCACCAATCGAGATAGTGCCTACAACCTCATCGTCCAATCGAATAGTTTGCTCTGTTTTTTCTACCAAGGATAATATTTCCAGAGCACGATTGTAGAGGTATTGCCCTTGTTCGGTCAGTTGAATTTCGCGACTCCCTCGAATTAAAAGTGTGACACCAAGTTCTTCCTCTAATTCCTTCATTTGTCTTGAAAGAGTGGGCTGGGTCACATGAAGTGACTGGGCTGCATGAGTAATGCTTTTGTGCTGGACGATGGTCACAAAATAGTTCAACACGCGAATATCCATGTGCATCTCCTATGCTTTTTGGTAATAATATGTATTTTGTATAAGTATTTGATATAGGGATTATACCATGATACTATGAGAGTGTAAAGATAAAGGAGGGAGTTATGCGAAAATGGCTGTTGCTAATGATTTCAATCGGTATTTTATCAGCCTGTTTAACTGGAAAGAATAATGCAGTTCAGTCAAACCTAGAAGTTGATAAAATAGAGACTAGTAGGCAAAATGTAGAAAGTAGCAGTGAGGAAGAAGAGATGAAAATTAAAATTACAGTAAATCAAACTGAATTCTGGATTATTCCAGAAAATAATGCGGCGAGTCAAGCCTTTATCAGTCAATTACCACTAGAAATCAAGATGGCAGATGTGAACGGCAATGAAAAGTTTTTCCTATTTGATCAAACTTTTCCGACCGAGGAAATACGTCCAGGCCAAATCCATTCTGGAGATTTAATGCTGTATGGCGACAGTGGTTTGGTGCTATTTTATAAAGATTTTTCATCTTTCTATTCCTACACTAGATTGGGAAGAATGGAGGATGCAAATGGTTTAGAACAAATCTTAGGAAAGGGAGCAACAAGAGTTGTATTTGAGGTGGAATAGGATGAAAGCAGATAAATATCTTCTGGGCCTCTTGACACTGGGTGTATTTGCTATTTTAAACACAGAAATGGGGGTCATGGGAATATTACCTCATATTGCAGAGGAATATAAGGTCTCGCTTCCAACAGCAGGTCTCTTGATGAGTGGCTTTGCCTTAGTGGTCGCACTTGCTGGTCCAACTATGCCTCTTCTGTTTTCAAAAATGGAACGAAAGCGGACAATGCTAATAGCATTAGGGATGTTTACGGTCTGTGGCTGGATTTCTGTATTTTCGCCAACTTTTACTATACTTTTATTATCTAGAATCCTACCAGCTTTTTTCCATCCTGTCTATGTCTCAATGGCATTTTCTATGGCAGCAACCAGCGCTGCAAAGGGGGAGTCACAAAAATCAGTGGCAAAGGTTTTTATCGGTGTATCGGCAGGTAACTTGCTGGGAATTCCAATTTCAAATTTTTTAGCGAATTACTATTCATTAAGGGCAGCTTTTCTATTTTTTGCTTTGGTGAATACTCTTATTTTCATTGCCAGTTTAATATTGGTGAAAAAACAGCCAGCTCCTGAAGTTCTATCATATGGAAAGCAGTTGGCTGTCTTAAAACGTTCTAATGTTTGGCTTGCAATTATGACGGTTATTCTACTCAACGGAGCTACATTAGGGTTTAGCAGCTATATAACAGCTTACTTAACCTCGGTGAGTCAAATAGAGGCTAATCTGGTTAGTCTGACTCTTCTGGGATTTGGAATCTTCAATATTCTAGGAAATGAATTGGCAGGTCGCCTACTTAGCAAATACGCTAATCCAACAATAGCCGTTCTTCCCCGTGCAGTGTTATTCGCATTTATCGGTCTATTCTTTTTTGGGGAAATTAGACCTGTCCTCTTTCTATTGCTGATTATTCTAGGGGTACTTTTTGGGCTATCTGGAAATGTCAACCAGTATATGATTTCTCAGTCTGCTAAGGATGCTCCAGATTTTGCCAACGGCCTGTTTCTCTCATCAGCCAATATCGGAGTGACAGTTGGAACAAGTATCTGTGGCTATTTTATCGGACAAAGCAATCAAATTAATCGTAGCATTATCGGTAGTTGTTTGCTGTTGGTGATTGCAATATTTTTCATTATTTTGCAGTTTAGGCCTAAAAAAAGGACTGCATAATCTTCAAATATTTATCTGTGAATCTTTGCTCAAGAATTGGCAAGTTGAAGATTTATGACGTCTTCCACTTATAAGTGAAAGTGGTGGACCAGTTCAAAATGTGGCATCACCAGAATTTTTATAGAAAATGTCTCAGCAGCCATCGCTAAGTTGGAAGCCGAGGGTATCACCATCAAGGATGAGAAAGTTCGTGCTCTGATGGGAGAATAAGCATAAAGAAGACCTCGGGGTCTTCTTTTCTATAAATTCAGCTTACTTTGGTCATAGAGTTCTTGTAGGAGGGCAATGAGGTTGGCGATGGCTGGGTTGAGTTGATCCTGGTGGCTGACAAGGACCAAGTCAAAGGATTCGGGACAGTCAAATGGTATCCAGGCAAAGACCCCGCTGTGGTCGTTGAGATAGCCTGGTGACAGGCAGATGGCCTTGTCACTGGCTACCTGTATCAGGGTGAAATCATGGGTGGGGCTATTGAAATAGTGGATGGGCACTGTGCTGAGAACCCTTTGCTGGACCTGGCGCAGGGTTTGGGAAGAACCGCCATTAACCAGGAGGGTTCTGCCAGCCAAATCCTGAGCGGTCACTCTGTCTAGCTGGGTCAAGGAGTCCGTCTGTTGGCAGAGCAGGTAGATCTGGCTGATATAGAGGGGATGGATGACCACGTTGCTTAACTTCTGCGCTTCCTGCTTGGGGAGGAGAATGAGGTCCAATTCCTTGTGCAAAAAGGCTGTCAGAGAATCATTTGGAGCCTGAATCTCGGGGACAATCTGGACATCAGGATGCATTTGTTCAAAGAGCTTCATGGCTTGAGGCAAATAGTAGAGGGCGCTGCGGGTGGCAAAGCCAATCTTGATCGAATCCTTGTAGATTTCCCCCATATTTTGGGCCTGCTCAATGGCAAATTGGAGGTCGACTGAAATCCTTTGGAGGGAAGTAACCAGCTGCTGGCCGGCAGGAGTTAAGCGGATGCTCTTTCCTACTCGATCAAAGATGGCAAAACCCACCTCTTCCTCGATGACCTTGATTTGGTAGGAAAGGGCCGGCTGGGAAATGTAGAGATTCTCAGCCGCTCGACTGAGATTGAGAGTCTTGGCGGTTTCGATAATGTAGTCCATCTGCTTGGTATTCATTCGAGTCCCCTTATAAAAATCTTTTATAAATAATCCAAAATATGTATTGGATATTTTTATTATAAGGGATTATAATCAACTCATCAAGCAAAAGGAGGACAAACTGAAGATGTCTCAGGAACAATTGAAAGACATGTATCGCCAGGTCAATCAAGCCATGGTGGACAGGGACCTTCCAAAATTGAAAGAACTCATAAAACCTGAAACGGTTTTGATTCATATGACGGGCTACCATCAGCCTGTTTCAGAATGGCTAGACCAGATTGAATCGGGGGAAATGTTCTACGATTCTTGGCAGGAAGAAGCCATTAAGGATGTGGTCATTGAGGGGAACCAGGCCAGGCTGATTGGTCAAAGTCGGGTAAAAGCTCGTATCTGGGGCGGTCATTCTCATACCTGGCCTTTGCAAGTTGAGATGCAGTTTGAAAAAATAGATGGGGAATGGGTGATCCTAAAACAGATTGCCAGTACTTATTAAGAGGAGGGAAACAGCATGAATCAATCAAGTGAAGTTGTCGTTTTGTTGGGAGCAGGAGCTATCGGTTTGGAAATTGTTTGTCGTCTGGCAACCAATAAAATCCTGCTCCTGGGAGATATCCGTCAAAACAACCTGGATTCTGCTAAGGCCGATTTTGAAAATGCAGGATTTACAGTAGTGACTGAAATTGTCGATGGGGGGAATCGGGCTTCGATTCAAGCCTTTGCAGATAAGGCTCGTCAGCTGGGGTCAATCAGCCATTATGTTCACACAGCTGGCCTTTCTCCCAATCAGGCCGAGTTTGCTGACATTATCCGTGTCGATTTGGTTGGAACAGCCATCGCTTTAGAAATTTTTGGGAAAATCATGGCTCCTGGTGGTGCAGGTCTAGTGATATCCAGTATGGCTGGTCACATGTTTACGGATTTTGTGAATGCTGAGCAACGTCAGGTTTTGGCGACAAGTCCAGCAGATGAATTGGGGAAATTGGACTTTATTCGGGAGGATGTTCCTGGTGGTGCCTACGGACTCTCCAAGCAAGGTAATATCTTACGGGTACAGGCAGAAAGTTTACACTGGGCAGAGCGGGGTGCGCGTCTCAACTCCATCAGTCCTGGCATTATTATCACTCCCTTGGCCCGCCATGAATTAGCAGCGAATCCAGTTGCCTACCAATCTTTGATTGACAATTCGGCAACGAAACGTGTTGGCACGACGGCAGAAGTTGCGACAGCAGCAGCTTATTTACTAGGTCAGGAAGCTAGTTTTATAACAGGAACAGACTTGTTGATTGATGGGGGTGTTATTGCGGCCATGAAAAATGGTCGGATGGGCTAACGGTCAAAATAGGAACAAGAAAATAAGGAGGCAGACCATGACAAAAGAAGTAGTATTGGTAACAGGGGCGGGGCAAATTTCCCTAGCGATCACACGTCGGATGGCCTTTGGTAAGAAGGTGCTTTTGGGGGATAAATCCTTACAACATGCGAAGACCATGGGGCAAGTCTTGACGCAGGCAGGTTTTGATGTGGAGGCGGTGGAGATGGACCTGGCCTCCAGGGAGTCGATCAAGGCCTTTATCGCAAGGGGGCAGGAATTTGGTCCCATCAAGTATCTGATCAATGGGGCTGGGGTATCGCCCTCTCAGGCTTCCATTGAAACCATCCTCCAGGTGGACCTATATGGGACTGCAGTGCTCTTAGAGGAAGTTGGCAAGGTCATCGACAGCTCTGGAGCTGGAGTGACCATTTCTAGCCAGTCTGGCTTTCGGATGCCGGCCCTGACGGACCAGGAAGATAGGCTCTTAGCCACCTGTCCGACAGAGGATCTGCTGAAGCTGGAATTCCTGCAGCCGAGTGTTATTCGGGATTCGCTTCATGCCTATCAGCTGGCCAAGCGGGCCAATGAGAAGCGGGTCATGTATGAGGCTGTTCGCTGGGGGGAGCGAGGCGCTCGGATCAATGACATTGCTCCTGGAATCATTGTGACACCCTTGGCTCTGGATGAGTTCAATGGGCCCCGCGGTGAGTTTTATAAAAATATGTTTGCCAAGTCGCCTGCTGGCCGGCCGGGGACGGCAGATGAAGTGGCCCATTTGGCGGATTTGCTGCTGAGTGAAGGGGGGCAATTTATCACTGGCTCCACTTTTCTCATCGATGGCGGTGCAACAGCTAGCTTTTTCTACGGACCCCTTCAGCCTGAAAAGGGTTAGGTGTCTCCTTTAGCTTGACTTGAAGTGCACTCCAAGGTTTATAATAAATATAAAAATGGATGGGAGGTCTTGCCATGAATATAAAGAAGGTCAGTGAAGTGACGGGGATTTCGGCCGATACCATTCGCTACTATGAGCGGATTGGCTTGATGCCACGGGTGACGCGCAACCAGTCGGGCATTCGGGATTTTACGGAGCGGGAGATTGGGCTACTGGAATTTGTTCGTTGCTTCCGAAAGGCTGGGGTTAGTGTCGAGGCCTTGATTGACTATGTCGCTCTCCTGGAAGAAGGGGAGGGGACAGAAGAAGCCAGATTGGCTATCTTGAAGGAGCAGGCGGAGAAGCTGGATGCCCGTTTAGCGGAATTACAGGCGGCGCGTGAGCGCTTGGCCTATAAGATTGACAATTATCAAGAGCTCATTTCCCAGAGTGAAAGAAAACTCTTTGACTAGAATGCTTAGAAGGAGGAAACAATGGCACAATTTGAAGAACTCAACGGACAGGGAATCTTTCCCTTGGGTGAAAAAAATGAGGCATACGCCCAATTCTTTACTGGTCAATCCTACCTGAAAACCCTAGCTCAGGCCCCTGATGGGCATTTTGGAGTAGGAAATGTGACCTTTGAGCCTGGCTGCCGCAACAACTGGCACCGCCACTTGGGAGGCTACCAAATCCTGTTGGTAACTGGGGGGCAAGGGCTCTACCAAGAAGCTGGGAAACCAGCTCAGGTCTTGAGACCAGGTGATGTGGTGGTCATTGCAGATGGGGTCAAGCATTGGCATGGGGCGACAGCTGACTCCTGGTTTAGCCATGTGGCCATTACAGCTGGCCAGGCGCAATGGCTGGAGGAAGTGTCTGAACAAGACTATGCCCAGGCTCATCCAGGACAATAGGAGAAAGAAAGATGACGGAACAACAAGAAAAAATCGTACAGACTGCTGGTCGCGATCGTTTGGGGGACTTTGCACCAGAATTTGCCCATTACAATGATGACATTCTTTTCGGTGAAAACTGGAACAACCAGGACCTGGACCTGAAAACCAGGTGCCTCCTGACTGTGACAGCCCTTATGGCTCAAGGAATAACGGATGCTTCTATGGAGCACCACCTACGAAATGCCAAAAATCATGGGGTTGGCCAGGCAGAAATCGTAGCGGCCATCACTCATGTTGCCTTCTATGCTGGCTGGCCCAAGGCTTGGGCAGTTTTCAATCTGGCCAAGGGGATTTGGACCTAGCATACAAAAATGCCTGACTTAGAGGTCAAGCATTTTTTTATTTGTCTTTACTATTTCTGTAAAGCGGTGGGTGAAGAGGGCGGTCATGCCCCAGATGGTTTCGCCCTTTTGGTCATAAAAGGGGATGGAGCGGGCTCTTTCGGTAAAGGGATAATCTTGGCCCCTGTGGATACGGTCAAAGGGAAAATCCTGCTCCAAATCGACGGTCAAGGCCAGCGAATGATAGGTAGGCCCTTCCTGCATCAGGTTTTTAAGGGGAACGGGGAAGATTCTAGCCACCTCGTCACGATTGGGCTGAATGGACTGCCAGTCTTCCACCAGGACCTGACCGACAAAGCAGTGGATGGTCCGATGGTGGTGGACAAAGTAGTCAATCTCTCCAAAGACATCGATTTGCTGGGGTTGGAGTTGCAGTTCCTCGCAGGTCTCGCGGATGGCAGCCTCTTGCAAACTTTCACCAGCCTCAACCGCCCCACCTGGAAAGGAGACATCTCCTGGCTGGGGAATGGTTTCACTGCGTACCTGATAGAGGATGTGCCATTCTCCTCTGATTTTGATGAGGGGGAGAAGGACACTGTATATTTTCTTTTGGCCCAGGGGCTGGGGTTGGTAATGGGAAAAAATTTCTTTCATGGCAAATATTGCTTTCTTGGGAATCAATTTCTATTTCCTATCTTACAAAAGTTTTGGCCCTAGGTCAACAAGCCAGTCCAGGACTGCTTATTTTCTTGTAGATTATGGTAAAATAGAGTCAGAAAATCTTCAAGGAGAAAAAACATGTCTGATGTTTTACAATTTGGCTATGGTCAAACAGTGGCCGAGCTGCAACTCAAGCGCCTCAATCGCCATGGCATCATCGCTGGTGCAACCGGTACAGGAAAAACCGTCACCCTCAAGGTCGTGGCTGAGCAGATGAGCGAGGCCGGAATTCCTGTCTTTCTCTCTGATATCAAGGGTGACCTCATCAGTCTGGCCCAGGAAAACACGGAGCCAGTCTCAGCAGAACGCTTGGAAGCGACCCACTATGCAACCTATGAGCCTGCCAGCTACCCTGTCGAGCTCTGGGATGTGACAGGTGAAAATGGGATTCCTGTTCGGATGACCATTTCTGAAATGGGGCCAGTTCTCTTGACCAGACTCTTGGGCCTCAATGAAACCCAGGAAAGCATCCTTAATATCGTCTTTAGCGTGGCAGATGAGCGGGGCCTCCTCCTCATTGACATGATGGACCTGAGAGCCATGCTCAATTTTGTGGCTGAACATGCGACCGAACTGAGCCAGTATTATGGCAATATTCCAGCCAGATCTGTTGGTGCTATCCTGCGGAGCCTGGTAGTCTTGGAGCAGCAGGGGGCCAAAATTTTCTTTGGTGAGCCAAGTTTGGACATTGCTGACCTGATGCGGACAGATGAGAGTGGCCGCGGGGTTATCAATATTCTCAATGCTACTCAGCTTTTTAGCCAGCCAACCCTCTATTCGACGGTCTTGCTGGCCCTCCTGTCAGAACTCTATGAAGTTTTGCCAGAAGTGGGTGATTTGGACAAGCCCAAGATGGTTTTCTTCTTTGATGAGGCCCATGTCCTCTTCAAGGACGCGCCAAAGGTTCTCTTGGAAAAAATTGAACTCATCGTGCGTCTCATTCGTTCCAAGGGTGTCGGTGTCTTCTTTGTCACCCAAAATCCGACCGACATTCCAGACAGCGTGGCCAGCCAGCTGGGCAATCGCATCCAGCATGGCCTCCGCGCCTTTACGCCAAAGGAACTGAAAACAGTGACGGTGGTGGCAGAAACCTTCCGCCAGGAAGCGGGTCAGGACCTGGCCAAGGTAATTCAAGAACTCAAGGTAGGAGAGGCAGTGGTGTCAGTCCTGGCAGCTGATGGCACCCCAACCTATGCGGACCGGGTCATGATTTACCCGCCAAAGAGCCTTTTGGGAACGGCTGATCCAAGCTTAGTCAATGGCCTCATCAACCGCTCCAGCCTCATGGACAAGTATGGGGAAGCCATCGATCGAGAATCCGCCCATGAGCAGATTGTTGCTTGGGCCCAGGAAAAGGAAGCGGCCCTGCAGGAATCTCTGGAAAAAGAAGAAGCTGAAAAAGCCCAGAAAAAGGCTGAACAATCCGAAAAAGCTGAGGAAAAAGCTGCCAAGAAAACCAGCAGCCCAAGAAAAACAGATTCAGCCATGGACCGTTTTACCAAGAACGTCATGTCTGCCGTTGGCCGAGAGGCTGGCCGCATCCTCATGCGGGGCATCACAGGCATGTTGACGGGGAAAAAATAGAATAAAGAAGTCTGGGACCAGTTGGTTTCAGATTTTATTAAAACAAAACTGTTTACAAATGTAATCGAATAAGATATAATGTGTTTACAAATGTAATCGGAAAGAGGAAAGATGATGGCAAAAGAGAACTATGCAGTAGAAGGGATGACCTGTGCTACCTGTGCGCTGACAGTGGAGAAAGTCTTGGGGAAACTGGAGGGGGTTGATCAAGCCAGTGTCAATTTAGCCAATGAGACGGTCAGCTTGGACTACGATCAGCAGGTCCTGTCATTTGCAGATTTGGAAGCTGCTGTTGAAGGAGCTGGCTATCGACTGGTCCGGAATCTGAAGACAGAGAACTTTGACATCGAAGGCATGACCTGCGCCACCTGTGCCCTGACAGTGGAAAAGGCTGTTGGCAAGTTGGCAGGAATTGAGGAGGCCAGCGTCAATCTAGCAACGGAGAAGTTGACCGTCACCTATGATGGGCAGAACCTCTCCCCCTCCCAAATCGTGGAAGCAGTGACCAAGGCTGGCTATCAGGCTCTTCCTCAAGCGGAGGCTACCAGT
>RRZU012900669.1_pt1 | contig 12483 bp, 12 predicted proteins | sample 2165561 | NCBI WGS metagenome assembly RRZU01 (sample SAMN10456909, study PRJNA506462) | wastewater metagenome | isolation source: wastewater sludge | place: USA: Moscow, Idaho | reverse complement strand
TTTTTCTAGGGGATAGAAACACAAACGCAATAGCCCTTTTTTCCCTATTAGCAATTACAACAAAGACCCGATTTCTAGGGGATTGAAACTTTCAATTGATGGTTGATAAATGATACTGCTTGTTATTACAACAAAGACCCGATTTCTAGGGGATTGAAACTTAATAAGAATTGTTGTATCATTAATTGCTCATCAATTACAACAAAGACCCGATTTCTAGGGGATTGAAACTTGTCCATAAAGCCTTTATTTAAGCCCATTTTAGAATTACAACAAAGACCCGATTTCTAGGGGATTGAAACATTGCTATTGTTGTATATTCCATTTTGTTTCTCTCTTATTACAACAAAGACCCGATTTCTAGGGGATTGAAACTATCCAAAAGCTTCTCTAAAACCTTGCTCCTCAATTACAACAAAGACCCGATTTCTACGGGATTGAAACCAGAGAAGATAATATTAAACCATACATTCAAACAGATTACAACAAAGACCCGATTTCTAGGGGATTGAAACTTATTTCTATTACCGTTACGAAGTCGCAAAATTTTATTACAACAAAGACCCGATTTCTAGGGGATTGAAACCTTTAAACACTTCCCCGTTTCGTAAATCCTCCAATTACAACAAAGACCCGATTTCTAGGGGATTGAAACACACCATTGTTTGGATAAGCAGTATTTAAGTCTTATTACAACAAAGACCCGATTTCTAGGGGATTGAAACAGGCATCGTGTATTTTATTTTCATCTTCGTTCTCCATTACAACAAAGACCCGATTTCTAGGGGATTGAAACTTCTTCTAATGAAGAATGTACTGTTAAATCTAATGATTACAACAAAGACCCGATTTCTAGGGGATTGAAACTCGTCTTTCTAGCCATAGTAAACTCCTTAAATTTAATTACAACAAAGACCCGATTTCTAGGGGATTGAAACTGACTTATTGATACCAATGAATTGTGCTGTTATTTATTACAACAAAGACCGATTTCTAGGGGATTGAAACTGCCCAACGATTTCAAGAAAGACTAGCTTTCCATATTACAACAAAGACCCGATTTCTAGGGGATTGAAACTGATGTCGTATTTTGCTTTTCTACACGATTTACAACATTACAACAAAGACCCGATTTCTAGGGGATTTCTTACAGTCATTGCGAGGCACGAAGCAATCCAGAGTCGGCTTTTGAGACTTCAATTAAATTGTCATAAGCCCGCTTTGTGGACTGCTTCACTTCGTTCGCAGTGACGATTGAGCAGAAAATGGTTCAGAAAATCACAAATAGCATACATAAGTACTTAAAAATAATACCATTAGGTTTTATTTAACTGGTATTCAGATACAATACCACAAAAAAAGAGGAGAGATTTATGAAAAATCCATTTGTATTTTCACATATAGTTACAGATGATGCTTTTTGCAAAAGAGATGATTTAGCCACCCTTAAAACATATATGAACAACTCTATAAATGTAGTATTGTTCTCAAAAAGAAGATACGGAAAAAGTTCTCTTATCAAAGAGATATTTAAAAATCACATCGATAAAGAGGAGTATCTTTGCATCTATTTTGATATTTTTGATATAAGCTGTAGCAACGATTTTGCATATAGTTTTTATAAAGCAGTTGCAGGAAGCTTTAAAACAGATATGCAAACTATCTTAAAAACACTCAAAGAGTTATTTTCAAAAGCCTCTTTTAGTGCGACAGTTACTTCAAATGGCGAGATAGAGTTTAAGCCCTCATTTACCACTTTAAACTTTGAAGATATGATGGAAGATATTTTTGCAAATCTCTCTTCGTATCTTGCAAGACATAACCAAAAAGCTATTATCGCAATAGATGAATTTCAACAAATAGCAACGATAAAAGAGGAGAATTTGGAAGCGATTTTACGAAAATATATACAAAATCTTGACAATATAAGCTTTGTGTATAGTGGTTCTAAAAGACATCTTTTGACCCAAATGTTTACTTTAAATAAACAGCCATTTTACAATCAAGCTATTCCACTTGAACTAAAATCTATCCCAAAAGATGATTTTTATGATTTTGTATCACACAAATTTCAAGTCTCAAACAAAACTATTTCAAAAGAGGCATTTGAAAAGATTTATGATGAAGTAGATGGTGAGTCATATCTTGTCCAAAATATCGCTTACCATCTTTGGCAAGAGTATGATGATGTGTCATTGGATTTGATAGAAAACACAATCAAACAGATAATCTCTATGAGTGATAGTATCTTTAGAACTCTTTTTGATAGTTTCTCCAACACTCAAAAAACAGCACTCAAAACGATAGCAAGACACAATGGTCAAAGTCTCCTTTCAAAAGAGGTTTTGGCTCAAAATAATATCTCAAAATCTTCCCTCTCTTCGGCACTCAAGGTTTTATATGACAAAGAGATAATAGATAAAAGGGAAGATATTTATTATATCAACGATAAACTTTTTGAGTTGTGGCTAAGATAACTATGTTTGACTGTTTCATATTCGTTCGCAGTGACGGGAGTGGGCAGTTTCTCTATCTTTCACAGTAACTATTGACCAAATACAACATAGTTTTAAATAATTAAAGTACAATAAGAAATTATAAAAAGAGGGGATACCATGAGTACAAAAGTACAGATAATCAAAAGATTAGAGATATTAAAAAATAGTATAGAACTTGAAGATAATGATATCGTGGAGCTGCAACTCAAAAAGCTAGAAGAGGAAAATGATGAAAATCTTTCTACGATTATAGAGCTTGTAAAAAATGAAGACTACAGTAAGATTAGTAAAGCTATCGATGAGTATGTATTTGGATTTAAAAATGCTTCTCTTACGCCACATCAACAGGTGATATTCGATGCTGTTATGGGGGATTTTGATACTATTTTAAGTGATTTTGATGAAAATGATGTTTCACCAGAGAAAAATTTCGTCTCACTTACAGGCTCAGCTGGGGTCGGGAAGACATTTGTGGCATCTAAACTTATAGATGCTTTCATATCAAAAGGATACAAGATATTACTAACTACACCGACTCATAAGTCACTCGGTGTTGCAAAATATATGCTTAATGCAAATAATATTCAAGTACCCACAAAAACATTACAATCATATCTTGATCTGAAACTCGATACAAATTATCTTAAAGGAACTAAGGTATTTAAAAGAGATAAGGTTGATGCACAGCATGATTATGAAAAAAATCTTGATATTCTTATAGTCGATGAAAGCTCAATGGTAAGTAATGAGTTATTAAAATTTATTGAGGAAAATCTTGAACAGACTAAATTAAAATCTGTACTTTTTATTGGTGACCCATACCAATTGCCTCCTGTGGATGATGGAATTAATGGGGTAGAGATATTGCCAAAACAACATTTACTTACACAAATAGTACGACAAGCTCAAGATAGCTATATAAAGCTTATAGCAAATGATTTAAAAGAGTCGATAAAAAATAAAAAATACACACCTCTTGAAGATATCTTTAGTCCTACAAAATATCCAAATCTTAAAATTTTTTATAGTGAAAAAGATTTTTTAAAAGATTTTTCACAAAGAGATAAGTGGTATGAGTGTAATAATATTGCATTGTCATATACAAATGCAAATGTTGATGATTTTAATAGAATAATAAGATATAAATATTGGAGTGACAAAGGGATAGAAGCAACCGATGCAGTAGTGCCTGGAGAACTACTTGTGTTTAATGATGCATATAAACAAAAGTTTCAAAATTCTGAATACATAACAGTCAAATCTGCCGAAAAACTTTTTGATGAATATATTAAGATTTACTATTGGAGTTGTATAGATAGCTTGGGGAGAAATTTTAATGTTGTGGATCCAGATTATCAAATCGCTTTTAACAAATACCTAACTGATGTGTTTGAAAAAGCAAGAGACACGAAAGATGATGATGAACTAAGAAAAAAAAGATGGAGACACTATTTTATTACAAAAGAGAGTTATGCTGATTTGAAATATGTTTTTTCTAGTACGATTCACAAATCACAAGGAAGTACACACACTATTTCATATATCGATATGCCATCTGTAGTTGCACTGATAAATAGAAACGAAATAGATTTTGCATATAGATTGCTTTATGTTGCAGTTACTAGAGCTTCTAAAGATATTGTGTTACTAAAATAAAAGGGGTTTTGATGGCGATTAAAATAGTTAAGAAGAAAAATATAAAAGAGCATAAAGTGAGAAAAACAGTAATCATAACTATTTTAGGGACACTTAATAAAGAAAATGCATTGTATGTAAAAAATAGAGAGTTAGATTTGGAACTAAAAGAGGGGATGTATAAAAATATGTTTCCCCTTTTGTGTGAAAGTTTTGGATTAGAGGCAAACATCAAAATTATCCCCATTTTTACAAGAGAATCAAACCTTATTCAGAGTGAAGTTGTGCCGAGTTTTGATATTGAAAAAGAGGGTTATCTTATAGATGAAGAAAATTTTGACGATATTTTTAACACTATAAATACACTTATAGCTGATGAGGATGAAGCAGATTTTATCATCGATATCACACATGGATTTAGACATCTTCCGATTTTAGCAACAGTTAGTATGATAATTAATAATTTTCAAAATAGTTCTAAAATAGCCCATATCCTCTTCGCGAAAGAGATTGAAAAGTTTAAAAAATATGAGATTATCGATCTTAAAAATTATCTTGAAATCGCAAATATCTCATTTGTACTCAATACATTTGATGATAATTATACAGTAGCCACACATATCCAATCAAGAAAATACAATAGCTTAATAGTGGCATTAAATGAATTTTCAAATGACATAATGGCACTCAATCTTTCCAATCTAAATGACTCAAGTTTACCAAACTTAGTGAGGGAACTTGATAAAATTGAAGATAAATCGATTAAAAATATGGCTTGTGAACTCAAAGAGGAACTTAGCAAAGATTTTTCATTTGAAAGCAAACGATACCTTACATTTTATAAAATTGCAAAAAATCTTTATGAGAAAAACTATATTCTCCTTAGTTTGTCTCTTTTATATGAAAGTATTAGAATCTATTTAAAAACAGCTATCAAGCAAGATTATCATGCAATCATAGAAAAGTTAGAAAAATATTATGAAGATGATTTGTATAAACTTGGAGATTTTGTCAAAAATTTAGAAAAAAAGCCATATAAAAAGTTAAAGGAATCTGAACAAGATGTAATTAGTGAAATTGAATATAAAAAACTTCAAGAGAGGTTTCCCCATAGAATGCCAACACCAGCACTTATGAAAGAGATTATGAATACACGAAATGACCTTTCACATGCAAATTCTAAAGAGAAATTTTCGGCTATTAAGAAAAAAACATACGAACTTATCACTAGGTATAACCAACAATATAAATTAGAAGAGAAACTACTCCAATAAAATCTTTTAAAATAACAGATAGACAAATTATGTCTATCTAATTTCTTATAATTGACTATCTAACAACCTTATCTGTAAAAACAGGTAGATTTCTCCACAATGGAGGGATATTCACAAATCATTTATTTTGATAAATTCTATTTAAGTATAGGGTAAAAAGCAACTTAACAGGTTGTTAGATACAAATTATAAAAGGGGATTTTGATGAAGAGAGATTTAGTATCAATATACAATACATTTAAAAGTATTAAGCCAATAGGGATAGATGGCATCTCAAAAGAAAACTACGATGGGATATTAGAATCGGAACTTGAGATTATCGAAAGAAAAATAGAAAATATGAGCTATGATTTTTCATATTATAAAGAGAAGCTCATAGTAAAATCAAAAGAAAAGATAAGGGTAATCTCAATCCCAACACTAAGAGACCAGTTGGTACTTAAATATTTATACAACATCATTCAAGAGTGTTTTTCAATCAAAATGAATACAAAAAATACCGTAAAATCATATATTAAAGAGATAAAAGAGGCAAAAGATAATTTTGAGTGTTTTATAAAAATAGATATACAAAATTTCTATCCATCGGTAAACCATGAGATACTTATGGGGAAATTAGCACTTTTACAAAATGAAAAAATAGAATCCCTTATACAAAAAGCAATCACACAAACAACAGTAACAAGTGATAGTCCAAAATCAAGCCGAATAAAATATAACAACACACTAGGAGTTCCTCAAGGGTTATCAATTAGTGGAATATTAGCAGAGTTATATCTACAACAGTTTGATACAAAATATACCAAAAACAAAAAAATTAAATATTTTAGATTTGTTGATGATATAGTGATTTTATGTAACAATGATGATATTTTAAAAATACAAAGATCACTCAAAAGGGAACTCAAAAAACTCAAACTTACATCTCATAGTTTTGTGAAAAATTCTCAAAAGTCATCAATAGGAAAAATAGGGGAGAGATTTGAATATCTTGGGTATGTTTTTGAAGATACAGTTTTAAGTGTAAGAGAGGCATCTTCTAAAAAAATGTTTTTAAATCTAAGTAAGATTTTTACAAAATACAAACATGGTGGTTTTAGCTCATCGTATGAATTTTATAGAAAACTCAATTTAAAAATAACTGGTTGTGTAGTTGATAATAAAGAGTATGGCTGGATACCATTTTTTTCATTGATGAATGATTATAAGTTACTTTATCTACTCGATTCTTTTGTGGAAAAAAATTGTAGTAAGCTTGGGATTGATTATAATTTAGTAAAACGATTTTCAAAAGCATTTTTTGAGCTAAAAAATCCAAATAGTACCTATAGACCAGTATTTAGCTCTTTTGATTTAGATGAGAGTTTTATAATGGAGCTTGAGGAAGATGTGGAGTTTTATTAATTAAAACAACTCCCATCTTTAAAATCCACCTCCCCATCAAAGTCATTATCTATCTTATCAATACAGCTATTTTTACTCTCATTTCCTTCAGGCTTGGGGTCTTTGGATAAAAATCTATTAGGTATCATCTCCCATAAATCTAAAAAGTATTTTTTGTATTGTTTTGCAAGGAGGGTATTTTTTAGAATAATAGTGTTTTCATCATTCTTTTCCTCTCCTGCTTTAGTAAAATTCATACTCCCACTTACAATATAGCTATCATCAACAATCATCGATTTATTGTGCATTTTTCCACCAAAGTTTTCCACCTTAACTAATATCCCATTTTGTCGCAAAAGAGTATGCAAGGAGTATTTGTTGTTTGCTGCACTTGCATCAAGGATTACTTTTATCTCAACTCCTCTTTTGCTAGCTTTGAGGAGTTGGTTGGCTAAATCTTTATGAGTGAGATAAAAAATAGGGATATAGATGTAGCTTTTCGCATTTTCTATTATCTCTTTTATCGCATGGTCGTATGTGTTTGATTTTGGAGAAAAATATACCCAAATTAAAGAAGTAGGGGTTTTGATGTTTTCTAAATGGTGCTCTTTCTTTGATAACCCAAATTTCCCATTGTACATTTGTAAAAATTCATTATAGTAGAGTAGGGCAACCCTCTCATCATCAATCACCACAACATTATTTGTGTTGTATCCACCTGTTCCAGTATCACTGATATTTGATGAGCCACTCCAGATTATTTTTTTATCAAATATAAAAAACTTATTGTGCATAATAGAGCTCTTGTGGTCACTTCTGATATCAAATTGATTGTATAAGCTGGCAGTATCTTTATAGTAGTTTTCCCCTTTTGAGTCGCTATCTACAACCCCTTTAATTTTTACCCCTCTTTTTTTCGCATCTTGAAGGGCTTCTAAAATATCTTCTTGTTCCCTTAGTCCATAGATTGCAAAGTCAATTTGAAATTTAGAATTTTTGATAAGTTTTATAAGCTCATCCCCAAAAGATGTGTTTGAGTTTTTTGATGGAAGTTCTTTTGGATAATTAAGATAGAGATACTCTTTGGCACCTACAAATTGCCATAAAAATATCCCAAGTATAAGGATAATTTTCATTGTTTGTATTTTTTGAGTATCAAATCTGTTGTTGTGAGTATCTCTTTTTTATCTATTGTATTTTGAGAAATATCGGGATAGATTTTCTTTTTCTCTTTCTCTTCAATTTCCACTTTTATGTTTTTAAAATAATAGATATTAAATACAATAACAATCAACACTAATGACCATTTTGTAAGGGCAAGTGGAAGGAGCATATCTTTGTCATTGATTTTTAAAAGATTAAAAAGATCTTGATAGATAAAAGATATCACAAAAAGTATCAAAGCGGAGATTATTAATACTTTGATTTGTTTTTGAAATTTCTTCCATAAAATATAATAAGTGGCACTACGAACTAAGCTTCCCATCTCTACCATCCAAATAAGAGATCTAGTCCCACAAAAGCGAGTAACCCTTGAGTTGCTTTTTGTGCATAGTTTTCCCGTATATCTTTTGAAAGATCGCTCACCATAGCTTCATAATCATCTTGAGCAATGCTACTGATATCAAGCCCTTTTTCTCTAATCTTTTCATTAACATCCTCGATAGCTTTTTCTCTTATATGACCATCGTAACTATCAACAACTTTATCTTTTGTATTTTTGATTGCTTCAATTGCACTTGATAAGATAGAACTATCCATGGGTAATCTCCAATTTTTTAGATGCGATTTGTTTTTCCATTTGTAAAGATGCAATCTGTTCCTCTAAAAGTCTCTCTTTTTGAGCTTTTCTCTCCTCTTGAATAGAAGTGGCTATCTCATTTGTAATCTCTTGTTTGATTTGCCAAGCTATTCCAAGAGCAGTTGGAGTATTTTTAACTACAAATTTTGTGACAAACCAAGTAGATTTAGAGAGAAACTTAGTAGCACTCCAAAGAAGTGAAAGGGTAGAAGGCTCCTCTTTTATATAAAAATCATGTTCGTTGAGTCTATAATTTTTCATTTGGTATCCTTTTAAAATAATCCACCAGTTAAAATCGAAAGACCAATTCCAATTCCAACACCAATCCCCACTTTTTTACCATCACTTTTGATAATATCCCTCTCCATAGAGAGTAACTCTTGATATTTTTCATCAGTAAGGTCAGCTCTTGTGATACCTTGAGTGTTTAGTTTTTTTAATAAACTATGTTCAGCCATTTTATGTAAACCTTGATCTAATTCGTTTTGTAATTCACCTAACATTTGTGACTCCTTGTTTTTTTTGAATAATGAATTTTATATGACTTGATAGACATATCTTGTCTAAAGATTATTTCTTATCTAAAAATATTGCAGCTGTTTTTACTTAGAGAAAGAAGCCATTTTTCTTGAGTTTTAGATAATACTAGATGGGGATTATCTAAAAGACTCAGCCATTGTAGATTTTTGAGTTTTGTGATGGTTGATGGAAGCTTACTAAGATTATTGCCAGAGAGATACAATCCTTGTAGCTTTTCTAAATTTCCAATAGTTTTTGGAAGAGTTAGTAGTTTGTTATCAGATAGCACTAGCCAAGTGAGATTTTCTAGCTTATTTATTGAATTTGGGATTTGTGTTAGTAGGTTATCATTTAAAATAAGTTCCGTGATATTTTTAAATTCAAATATATTTTCATCAATCTGCTGTAAATTTGCATTTGAGATATCACATCTGTTTGTTTTGATAAGTTGCAAGATTCGTTCATTGTAAACTTCATTGAGTGACATAAGATACTCCATAATTTTTCTAAATTATAAAGTATTCTATAGCCATATTTTGTCTATGAAATTATTTTTTCTTTTACAAGCTCCTCTATAAGTAAAACAAGTGCCGTTGTCACAAAATAAGCATCCTCTTTAAGCATTGTTGTTGGATTTTCGATATGTTCATGAGTCCCCACATTTCCAATAGTTCTAATAGTATGAAGATGGCTTTGTGCTTTTCTACTGAGTATTTGTTTTGTAAAGCTTAGATATCTAATTTTATCATTTTGAGATACTTTTTCTTCGTTGGATTCATATCTTGCATATATTTTTGAAGTGATGATTTCAGTTGCTTTTCTGATTTTAAATATCACATAATCAGGGTCTGTTTCAATATTTTCTTTTACTTTTTTAGGGTCAAGTGTCGGGACTACAAATTGGGAGAAACTTTCAAGTTTTGAGTAAATATCAAGATGATATTCTCTTATCTCTTCCCTTGCATTTTCTATCTCTTGAGGTTTTGCTGGAGAGACTTTAAATATCTTTTCATACCTTGTAACATCTCCTAGTGGATTTTCTCTAGCTGATATTAGTTCAGTATCAAAGTTTTCGTTAAAGTGATTAAAAAATAGGTCAAGTCTGCTATTTTGTTTGTCATTCCTCTTTGGACTTACACACACAAAATATTGCTCACTTTGGATATTGAGTGATATTTTTTTAAAAAAGTTTGTATCCAATTTGAAGCTCTCAATATCTAAGATATTTGAAAAAAGATGTAAAATGGGATAGTTGTTTGTAAATCTTAAATCACTCTCTTCAATACAATCAAGTGTTTTATGGATAGGTGTTATTTGATACGCTTTTTGTTTTAAAATATCAATATGCAAAAGCCCCCGACTAAGTGCCAAAGATGATGGCTCTATAAGTTTGATACTATTTATATCCAAAACAGACTCTTTTTTTCTAGCAAAATCAAGCAAAACCATAGTAGCTAGTGCTTGCCCACAACCCCAATCTATGATATTAAACTGCTCATCTTTTATCTTTGAAAATATCTCCTCATAGCTACTGTCAAGTTTACTTTTGTGTTTACCACCAAAAGACACTAAATATTTATACAAAAGTTTTTCATCATCGATGATCGCTTCACCTCTTTGAAGTCTATTGAAAAGTTCGTCAGTATCACCGATACTTTGAACATACTTATAAGCTATGTTTCTTAATATCTCAAAAGACAAACTAGAAAGATTTTGTAACTTTTGGCTATATTCGCTTACTTCTTGAGTGATACCTGAAGTCTCTACAAGACAGCTCCTGTCTTGTTTTAAACTACTATTATCCAATAAATTTCTGATTGTTTGCGATATTTCTAAAAGATTTGCATTTGGAGACTTTTCAAACAGTGGCTTAAGAGAACTATCTTGTAAAAACCGATAAATAGACACTTTTTCCTTTAAGAGTGCCACAAAAGATTGAGCCAAAGAGATATTTTGTACTCTATTAAATTGCAAGATAGCCGAATTATAAAAGTACAAAAATGACTCTATTGCTTTTGTGTTGTATTCATCATCTTTTGTCGAATCTTCCAAAAGATTCAAAATCTTATCACATCTATTAGTGTAATCTTTTGAGATATCATTTACTCTTAGATAGAGCTTCGCAGCTTCTAATCTTTTTTTGATTCCACCTTCAGGGGTATAGTCAACTACGATAGAAATTGCACCCAACATAGAAGTTTGGATAAATTTTTCAGCCAAAAGAAGTAAAAAAGCATTTACGATTTTATTATTTTTTGACCCTATAAGTTTTTTATCGTTTAAGTCATAGAGCAAATCTTCTATATCAAATTTTATCTCTTCAATCTCATCGATTGATAGAGTATGAAAATATTCTTCAATCTCCTCAAAAAAAGATTCAAGAAATTGACTAAATTGTTCTGTGGTATAAATTAAAGAGAGATCCTTTGTAAATTGATTAAAATTAAACATCAAACTTCCCTTGGATGGGTTTTATTTTTGCTATAGCTTTAAGTGTAATATACTCTTTTTCAAACATTTTAATTTTAGAAGATATTTCAAGTGTTGTACTGTTTCTTATTTTCATTGGTTTTGGAGGTTTTGGATACTGTAAATATCCAAATTCATCCCCTTTTTTCTTATTATAAAAACTATAATTATAAAGTGCCTCAATAGTGATATAGTCTAGTTTACTATCCATTTGAAATTTCATATTAAACTTTGTGCCAAATATCTTTTTGAAGTTCTTATTTTTTAGTTCTACCGATTCAACTGCTCTTATGTTGCCATACCCTAAATATATCCCCAAAATAGCAAGTGATATTTCAGCCACCTCATAAGGGATAAGGCTTTTGATATCGATTTTAAAGTTATCTTTTTTATTTGAATCTTTTAGTCTAAAATAATAAACCAATCCGATTAGATAATACAACTCTGCTCTCTTTTCAAGCAATAAAGAGAGTGTTTTTCTTATGCTATTTGGACTTGAAATTTGCAAAAATATCTCTTTTATTTCACTATCTTTTATATCTTGGGCTATATTTTCTATAAATTCTTTATCTATTTGTCTATCGCTAAAAAGTAAACTTTTAAATTCTTCATTATTTCGTAAAACACTCAACTTTTCAAAACTCTTTTCATCAAGTTTTTCCTTGAGCAAAAAGGACAATGCACCAAAATAATGTTCACTATAATTTGAGATAATTCCTCTATCATCACTATAGTAAACATTTGTATTTTTCATAAAAGCAAACATGAGACCACTGCGTAACCAACCCTCACCAATCTTCTCTCTAAATTCTAATTTTTAAAACTATTTTCCAAACATATTTATTTCAAATATAATTTTTATCTCTCTTGTAAGACAATTTTGTCCTCTTGTATTCAATAATTT
>RRZU010851764.1_pt1 | contig 12483 bp, 8 predicted proteins | sample 2165561 | NCBI WGS metagenome assembly RRZU01 (sample SAMN10456909, study PRJNA506462) | wastewater metagenome | isolation source: wastewater sludge | place: USA: Moscow, Idaho | reverse complement strand
TCGGCAGGTCGGCGGTGCTGGCAGGGACGATGCCGACGGCTTGTGCCGCAGGGGCTTTGCGTTCTTCCGGGAGGGCTGCCCCCGGTTCGCCTGCCGGCGACTCATCTGAGTGCAGCAGCGGTAGATTTTCGGTGTACATCAGACTGCGACCGTCACCGCCCGGCGGTGCGGTGAGGCCGCTGGGGGGGCTCGGGATCTGTTCTGGAATGCCGCGTAGAGCCGTCTGCATGTATGCGATCCAGATGGGCAATGCGGCGACGCCGCCGGTTTCCCGGCTGCCCAGTTTTTTCGGCTGGTCGTACCCCATCCAGGCGCAACCGGCGACCGTGGCCTGGTAGCCACAGAACCAGGCGTCGTAATAATCATTGGTGGTGCCCGTTTTTCCTGCCAGATCACGCCGTTTGAGCTGCGCCGAGGCGCGGGCTGCCGTACCGAAGAGGGTGACGTCACGCAGCATTGAGTCCATCAGCCAAGCGTTGCGCGGGTCAATGGCGCGGATGTTTTCGTCGCCAGCCTTGGGCACGGCGCTGTTGGCGATCACCTTGTTCTTGTTGTCGTGAATTTCCTTGACGATATGCGGCGTGATACGGAAACCACCGTTGGCGAACACGGCGTTGGCAGCGGCCATCTGCCAGGCGGTTACCGACCCGGCGCCCAGGGCCATGGTCAGGTAGGGCGGATGTTTGTCGGCGTCGAAACCGAAGCGGGTGACATAGTCTTGCGCGTAGCGTGTACCGATGGCCTGCAGGATACGGATCGAAACCATGTTTTTCGATTTCATCAATCCGGTGCGCATGCTCATCGGGCCATCGTATTTGCCGTCGTAGTTTTTCGGCTCCCAGGCCTGCGAGCCGGTTTCGCCCGCGGAAACCACCAATGGTTCGTCAGCCACTACGCTGCCAGGGTGGAAACCTTTTTCCAGGGCGGCGGAATAGATGAAGGGTTTGAAACTCGAACCGGGCTGCCGCCAGGCTTGTGTGACATGGTTGAACATGTTGCGGTTGAAGTCAAAACCACCGACCAGGGCGCGAATGCTGCCGTCTTGTGGCGAGAGGGCGACAAAGGCGGCCTCGACTTCGGGCAACTGGCTGATCTGCCACTCGCCTTTATCGTTCTTGAGCAGGCGCATGATCGCACCGCGGCGCAGGCGCTTGTTTGGCGGCGCCTGGTTGTCGAGCATGCGGGCCGCAAATTTCAGGCTGTCTCCGCGCAGGGTGATGTTTTCGCCGCCCTTGATGTAGGCGCGGATCTCTTTGCTGTCAGCCGCCAGCACCAGGGCTGGGCGCAGGTCACCGGCGTCGCTGATGTCTTGCAGCAGGACATCGATGGCTTCGTCCTGATCGGAGTTGATGTCTTTGAGATCAAGGTAGGCTTCGGCGCCCCGGTAGCCATTGCGCCGGTCATAATCAAGAACGCCTTTGCGTAGAGCCTGGTATGCGGCTTCCTGTTCGGCCTTGACCAGGGTGGTGTACACCTTGATGCCTGCGGTATAGGCGTTCTCGGGAAAGCTGTCGGCAGCGATCTGGCGCGCCATTTCGGCGGCATATTCTGCATGCACGGCATACTCCGAGAGCTCGCGCTTGATGATCAGGGGTTCTTTTAATGCCGCTTCATATTGTGCCGAATTGATGTAATTGAGTTCGCGCATGCGTCGCAGCACGTACTCTTGGCGAATTCTCGCTCGGCGTGGGTTGGCAATAGGGTTATAGGCGGAGGGGGCTTTGGGTAGCCCGGCCAGCATGGCTGCTTCAGCGATGGAAATTTGTGCCAGCGGTTTGCCGAAGTAAATCTGGGCGGCAGCGGCAAAACCGTAAGCCCGTTGGCCGAGGAAGATCTGATTGATGTAAAGCTCCAGAATCTGGTCCTTGCTCAAGCTGCTCTCGATCTTGAGTGATAGCAGTGCTTCGTAGAGCTTGCGGGTATAGGTCTTCTCTGTGGTCAGGAAAAAGTTGCGCGCCACCTGCTGCGTGATGGTGGAGGCGCCCTGTGTTTTCGAACCGCGTAGCAGATTGGCGCTTGCCGCGCGCAGGATGCCCATGTAGTCTATGCCAATGTGCTGGTAGAAGCGGTCATCTTCTGCCGCCAGGATGGCCTGCTTCATCACGGTGGGGACCGCATCAATGGCGACGACGGCACGACGTTCTTCGCCGAATTCGCCCATCAGGAAACCGTCTGCGGTGTAAATTCGCATGGGAATCTTGGGATGATAGTCGGTCAGTACGCCCAGCGATGGCAGGTTGGGGTAGGCAAGCGCAATGATGATGGCGACGATGGCAACAGCAACCGCGGCCAGACCGAGAATGGCAAGCAGGGGATAAATGATGAGGATGCGCAGGGCGAAGGGCATACTGGACTGGCGTCAGGAAGAAAAGTGTGGCCGAATTATACGCCCGGGCTTCAGGGCGGCCCAAAAGTGCTTTACAGTCCTTCAAAGTTGCTGTTAGCATCTCAAGTGAATTATTGCTTTTGTTTCTAACCTCGTAATCTATAAGTATTTTTTTGGGGGTGTGGTGGGTTTCGATATCTCCGCTTTCTTAAATCCCAAGGCGCGCACTCTGCTTGGTCTGGACATTAGTTCGTCCGCGGTCAAATTCGTCGAGCTTGCTGCCAATGGGAAAGATGGCTACCGCGTCGAGCGCTACGCCATTGAAGTGTTGCCGAAGGATTCAGTCACCGACGGCAATATCACTAACCTCGATGCGGTGGTTGATGCCATCAAGCGTGCGTGGAAGCGTCTGGGTACGTCCACCCGCAACGTCGCCATGGCATTGCCGGCATCTGCAGTGATTACCAAGAAAATCATTGTTGCGGCAGGTTTGCGAGAGGAAGAGCTGGAAGTCCAGGTGGAAACCGAGGCCAACCAATACATTCCTTTTCCGCTGGACGATGTCAATCTTGATTATCAGATCATTGGTCCAGCTCCGTCGATGCCTGACGAAGTGGAAGTGCTGATTGCAGCTTCCAAGAAGGAACGTGTCGAAGATCGGGTGGCGGCGGCGGAAGCTTCCGGGCTGAAGGTGCTGGTGGTGGACGTCGATTCGCTGGCCAAGCTGGCTGCCTTCGAGCTGGTTGAGCGGCAGTTGCCCAATGGTGGCAAGGATCAGATCGTGGCTTTGGTCGATATTGGCGCCAGCGCCATGCATCTGACGGTCCTGAAGAATGGCCAACAGGTGTATGCCCGTGAGCAGGCTTTTGGCGGTGGCCAGCTGACACAGGATATTGCCCGCCATTACGGCATGAACCAGGAAGAAGCTGAAGCGGCCAAACGCACCGGCAACCTGCCGGAAGGTTATGAGGCCGAACTGCTGGTGCCGTTCATGGAGAACCTGGCGCTTGAAGTTTCTCGTGCCCTGCAGTTCTTCTTCACGTCCACCCAGTTCAGCAAGGTTGACCACATCGTGCTTGCCGGTGGCTGTGCTTCCATTCACGGCGTTGATGAAGTGGTGGCGACCCGCACCCAGTTCGATACTCTGGTGGCGAACCCATTTGCCAATATGGTGCTGTCCGACCGGGTACGCGCCCGTGCGCTGCTGACCGATGCGTCGGCTTTGATGGTGGCCTGTGGTCTGGCCTTGCGGAGGTTTGATACAGCATGATACGGATCAACCTGTTGCCGCACCGTGAGGCGGCTAAAAAGGCCCGGCGTGAGCAGTTCTATGTGCTTTTTGGCTTGGTGGCATTGCTCGCGGCAGTCATTATTTTCGCGGTCTACACCCTGATCGAAACGCAGATCGAGCAGCAGAACCGAAAGAATGATTTCCTCAAGCAGGAAATTGCGGTGCTGGACAAGCAGCTGGAAGAAATCAAGCAACTGCGGGAAAAAACCAACGCGCTGCTGGCGCGCAAAAAGGTTATCGAAGATCTGCAGCGTGATCGCGGCGAAACCGTCTATCTGTTGAGTGAATTGACGCAACAGGTGCCGGAAGGTGTGTATCTCAAATCGCTCAAGCAGGACGGACTCAAGGTGAATATCGCGGGCTATGCGCAATCGAACGCGCGCGTTTCCGCGCTGATGCGTAATCTCGAGGCGTCGCCGTGGCTGGAGCGGCCGGTACTGATCGAAACCAAGGCGGTGGTTCTGGATGGGCGGCGGGTCAACGAATTTTCCATGAGCTTCAGCTTGACGCGAGCCGCTGCTGACGAGAATACCGGGGAGAAGGCAAAATGAGTAACAAATCTCCTGGGCTCAAGGAAACTTTGGGGAAAATCGATATTCAGGCCGTGCTTGAAGACTTTCGTCACCTGAATCCAAATGATCCGGGCGCCTGGCCGCTGGTTCCAAAAATCGTCATCCTGATCGGTTTCCTCTTGCTGCTGCTGGTCGGTGGCTGGTGGTTCCTGTGGGATGCGCAACTGACGACCCTGTCGACGGCCGAAACCGAGGAACAAACCCTGAAAGACCAGTACCTCGTGAAGAAACGGCAGGCGGTGAATCTGGATCTCTATGTGCAGCAACTCGCCGAAATTGACCGTTCTTTTGGTGCGCTACTCAAGCAGTTGCCGAACAAATCCGAGATGGAGGCCCTGCTGATCGAGGTCAACCAGGCTGGCCTGGGGCGTGGCCTGCAGTTTGAGCTGTTCCGTCCCTCCGCCGAACAGGCGAAGGATTTTTATGCGGAATTGCCTGTCACGGTGAAAATCAACGGGCCGTACCATGATATCGGTGCCTTTGCTGCGGATATCGGCAAATTGCCACGCATCGTGACCCTTAACGGGATCGCCATTGCGCCAGTCAAGGGCGGCGCCCTGACGCTGGATGCCACGGTGAAAACCTTCCGTTACCTTGATGACGAGGAAGTGGCACAGCAGAAACAGAATGAAAAGAAAGGGGCGAAAAAGTGAAGAAAACACTTGTACCAGCCCTTGGCCTGATCATGAGCCTGCTGCTGGCCGGGTGTGCCGGCGGCGAGCATGATGACCTGCGGTCGTGGATGGAAGAAAACAGCCGTGATTTGCGCGGCCGGGTCGATCCCTTGCCCGAAGTCAAACCCTACGAGCCGATTCCTTACGAAGTTGCAGATCAGGTCGATCCTTTCCAGAGTAGCAAGATCGAACCGACTTCGCGGCGCGGGCAGGGGGCCGGCAATGCCGGTCAGTTCCAGCCTGATTTCGAGGCGCGCGATCTGCGTAACAGCGTGCTGGAGAAATATCCGCTGGAGTCTTTGACCATGATCGGTCGTCTGGTTGTCAATAATCAGCCGCTTGCCGTCATCAAATACGAAGACAACGTCCGCCAGGTCAAGGTGGGTGACTATATCGGCCTGGATTTCGGGATGGTGACGCAAGTCACTGAAAATGAAGTGAAATTACGTGAATTAATTCAGGATTCTGCGGGCGAATGGACCGAACGGCAGAGTTCGTTGCACCTGCAGACCACGGAGGGGAGTAGCCAATGAAATGGGTTAAATATGCAGTCGCAGCCTGGATGGGTTGCGCCGCGCTGGTTTCCGGCGCGCAGGCGGAGGAGGCCAAGGCCACGGCAAGTGCCAACGCCAATGCAATCGAGGCCATCAATACGTCGCGTAACGGCAACGAGATCGCCATCAAGATCGATCTCAACAAACACATGGCGTCTCCTCCAGCAAGTTTTGCGGTGTCCAATCCGCCCAAGGTGGCACTTGATTTTCTGGGTACGGTGAACGCTCTGGGCAAGAACACGCAACAGGTGAATGAAGGTGATCTGCGCAGCCTGAACGTGGTCCAGGTCGGCGACAAGACCCGGGTGGTGTTCAACCTGGTACGCTCGATGAACTACAACACCCGGGTCGATGGCAACTCGCTGTATGTCACCTTGACGCCGATTGAACGCGTCAATGATGTGGCTGCCGAGCGCAGCCAGCGCTTCCAGGAAGCCAACCCGCTGAGTACCGGGCATGCGGTGCGTGATCTGGTGTTCCGCCGTGGCAAGGATGGCGAAGGGCGTGTTGTGGTGGATCTGAGCGATCCAGGCACTGCAATCGACATCCGTAAGCAAGGTGCGAATCTGGTGGTCGATTTCATCAAGACCACCTTGCCGGAAAACCTGCGGCGCAAGCTCGACGTGACCGATTTCGCCACCCCGGTGCTGGCGGTGGAAACGAAGCCGGTGGGGCAGAACACCCGCCTGACGATTTCGCCCAAGGGCGCCTGGGAACACAATGCCTATCAGGCAGATAACCAGTTCATCGTCGAAGTCAAACAGATCGTCGAGGATCCGAACAAGCTGGTGCAAGGGACCAAGATCGGCTACCAGGGACCGCGTGTCAGCATCAATTACCAGAATGGTGATGTGCGCGCCCTGCTGCGTCTGATGGCGGAGGAGCTGGGCCTGAACGCAGTGATCAGCGAAACGGTGACGGGGACGACCACCCTGGTGCTGAAGGATGTGCCGGCGGATCAGGTGATCGACATCATCTTCCAGCAAAAAGGGCTGGACATGCGCAAGAAGGGCAACATCATCATGATTGCCCCGCGCGATGAAATTGCGACGCGTGAAAAACTCGATTTCGAATCGCGCCAGCAGATTCGCGAACTGGAGCCGTTGCAGACCGAGCAGTTTGCGCTCAATTACCAGAAGGCGGGTGAAGTCGCTGCCTTGCTGGCTGGCCCCGGTGGGGCTTCGGAGGCCGAAGCGGGGAGCAGCGCTTCCCAGCGCATTCTCAGCAAGCGTGGCAGTGCGGTGGCGGACAAGCAGTCGAACATCCTGTTCGTCTCGGATATTCCGACCAAGCTGGAAGAAATTCGTGCCTTTATCAAGACTATTGATGTTGGCGCGCGCCAAGTGCTGATTGAGGCGCGGATTGTTGAGGCGCAGGATAGTTTCCAGCGAGAAATAGGAGCGAAACTTGGGTTGACCAATTCGCGTGCGTCAAATCTTGGAAATTCTCACTGGGGTGTTGTGGGTGGCAAGCTTTCTCCCAGTCAGATTGATATGTCCAAGGTGACTGATATTGGGGTGACTCAACCGACAACGCTGCTGACACAGGCTGCAATGGCAGGAACCAATCTTCCCCTGCCGGCTAAAGGTGGCAACCTAGCTCTTTCCCTATTCAACTCCTCTCTCACCCGCATTCTCAACCTGGAAATCGCGGCGATGGAAGGAGATGGCTTGGGTAAGGTGGTTTCCAGCCCACGCGTGGTGACGGCGAACAATGTCAAGGCGAAGATCGAAGACGGTACGGAAATTCCTTACGTGACGTTGCAAAGCTCCGGTGGGACCAGCACGGCGACGGTTAACTTCAAGGCGGCCAAGTTGTCCCTGGAAGTGGTGCCGCAGATCACGCCGGAAGGCACGGTGAGCATGAATCTGATCGTCAAGAAGGAAGAGGCTGACTGGACCAAGGCGGTCGTGCTCAATGGTTATGCCAACCCGCCGATCAAGAGTTCCATCGTCGAAACCAACGTGGTGGTCGATAACGGCGGCACGGTGGTGATTGGTGGCGTGTTCATCACCGATACCCAGCGCAATGTCGAGAAAGTGCCGCTGCTAGGAGATATTCCGGCGCTGGGCTGGCTGTTCAAATACCGCAAGGAAGATTCCAAGCGTCGGGAATTGCTGGTCTTCATTACCCCGCGCATCATTTCGGACAAGATGAGTCTGAACTGACAGACGGATCAAGCAAGCAGCGGGGCGGGTCATTGACCCGCCCTTTTCTTTTCGTGAACCTGCGCGTCTCGGCTAGAATTTCGCGGTGGATAAAAATACCAACATCTATCTGGTCGGCCTGATGGGGGCTGGCAAAACGACGGTGGGGCGGCAATTGGCGCGACGACTGGGGCGGCGCTTCTATGATTCCGACCATGAAATCGTGGCGCGCACCGGTGTGCCCATCCCGACCATTTTCGAAATCGAAGGTGAGGCCGGCTTTCGCCGGCGTGAAAGCCAGACCATCGCCGAGTTGAGCGAGTTACGCGGCATCGTCATGGCGACCGGCGGTGGTGCGGTGCTGGCAGAAGAAAACCGCCACTGCCTGCAATCGACTGGCTGGGTGGTTTACCTCTGCGTCCCGCCGCTCTTGCTGCATCAACGCACCCGCAATGACCGCAACCGGCCACTGCTACAGGTGGAGGATCCGCTCGCCCGTCTGGAAAGTCTGCATGCTGTGCGCGATCCGCTGTACCGTGCCACCGCCCACCTCGTCGTGGAAGGAGGCATGCTGCTGGCGGCCGGCATCACCCATCACATACTCAGGGAGTTCAATCAGGCATGTGCACGCACCAGTTCGTGACGCAGGAGGTGGCGCTTGGCGAGCGCAGTTATCCCATTCGCATCGGCAGTGGTCTGCTGCAGCGCGGCGATCTGCTGCTGCCGCACATCCGCAGTAAAAAAGTAGTGGTGGTGAGCAATACCACCGTCGCTCCACTCTATCTGGACAGCGTGCGTGCGACCCTGCGTGCCAGTGGCATCGATGTGTTGCCGGTCATCCTCCCGGATGGCGAGCAATATAAGACGTGGGAAACGCTCAACCAGGTCTTTGACGCCCTGCTGGGCAACCATTGTGAACGGAGTACACCGCTGCTTGCCCTGGGGGGCGGGGTGATTGGGGATATGGGCGGATTCGCGGCAGCCTGCTACCAACGCGGTATGCCCTTCATCCAGATACCGACCACGCTGCTGGCCATGGTCGATTCCTCCGTGGGCGGCAAGACGGCGATCAACCACCCGCTGGGCAAGAACATGATTGGCGCTTTTTACCAGCCGCGTCTGGTGCTGGCGGACATCGACACCCTGTCCACGCTGCCCGAGCGGGAATTGCGGGCGGGCATTGCCGAGGTGATCAAGTACGGCTTGATCCGTGATGCCGAGTTCATCGATTGGCTGGAAACACACATGCCGGCGCTGCTGGCGCGTGAGACAGGGGCGCTGATGACGGCCGTGGCCCGTTCCTGCGCGCACAAGGCGGAGGTGGTGGCGGCAGATGAGCGCGAAAGCGGAGAGCGCGCCTTGCTCAACCTGGGACACACCTTTGGTCATGCCATTGAAACCGGCCTGGGTTACGGTGCCTGGTTACACGGCGAAGCGATTGCCGCCGGCAGCGTCATGGCGGCTGAGTTGTCACGTGCGCTGGGGTGGCTGAGCAGGGCCGATGTGGTCCGCGTGCAGGCGCTGTTTGCCAGTGCTGGTTTGCCGGTGTGTGGTCCGCGCCTGGGCGCAGAGTGCTATCTCGAGTTGATGCGGCACGACAAGAAAGTTCAGGACGGGCGTCTACGCCTGGTGCTACTGCAGAAGCTGGGGCAGGCGGTGCTGTCGGACGCGGCCAGCGTCGACCAGATCGCTGCAGCAATCGATACCTGCTGCGCGCCAACCTGAATGCAGTAGGTTGTTGCCCGCGCCGCCTGCTAGCGGGCGGGGGCGCAGCTTTCCTGCCACAGGCGCTGTCGTTCGGCCAGGCGCAGGAGTGGCAAGACGTCGCAGTAACGCAGGTCGCTGGCATCGTTGAGCACGACTGCCGCCGCACCATGCTCAATCTCGCTGGCGAGCTCACCGATACTGCGCTGCCAGTGGTTGATGACAGCCTCCCAGGTGGTCAGGCCAGCTTGCGCATAAGGCTTGTTGGTTGCGGCGCTGACGGCAGGGACTTTGGCCAGTCGCTCCGGCTGTGCCGAAATACCGCTGAATCCAGGCTCATCGAGAACCACGCGGGCAAAACTGACGGTTTCCATGGCGCAGTCGCCAAAAGCAGCGTACAGCGGTAGCTGCGGTTCGCTGATGCGGTCGGCCAGCCAACTTTTCGTATCGACGGGACCGGTCTTGTAATCCAGTACGGCGAGGCTGCCGTCAGCGAGTTGATCGACCCGGTCAATGACGACACGGATGCGGAGGTTGCCCACTGCCAGCACTTTTTCCTGCTCGCAGGCGAGTACGCTAAAGGCACAGGGGCGCTCTGTTTCTACGGTCAGCCAGCGTTGCAGCAGGCGCTGCAGGCGCTCGCATTCAAGTTGGCGGAATTCCGCTGGCAGGGAAAAGCTTCCGGCCTGTTCAAAATCTGCCAGAGCAAGATGGATGGCCTCTGCGATAGCCGCGTGTCGTGCCGCATCGTTCTGGGCGAGCAAACTGTCCTGGTCGCGCGTGGCCAACCAGAAATGCTGCAGCGCGGAGTGCACCAAAGTGCCACGCAGACTCGCATCCAGGCCATCGACAGGCGTTTCCAGCGCCGCAGCGGCCAGGCGGTAGCGATAGAAGGCCCAGGCCGGGCACAGCGCCTGGGCCTTGAGCACGCCGCTGCCGCCTTCAAGCAGCTCGCCAGAGGCAAGGGGTGGTGCCTTGGCATCATGTATGCGCTCATGCGGGCGACTGGCTGCCCGCGATGTTGCCGGAGTAAGGATGTGATCGCTCGCCACCGGGGATGCCGCATTGTCTGGATCGAGCAGTGGGCTGGGGCGCAGGATGCGGTTGCCATCGCTGCTGGCCCAGGACAGGGTGACCAGTGGCGCTGCGCCGAGCAGGCGGGTATGTACCTTGCGGGCAAAAGCCAGTTCTACCGCCGCGCTGGCACGCGCGCAGCCGGCGGCCTGCTGGCTGGCGATGGGCAAGAGCGGATTCGGGCGGGCGGGCGGCGGCCAGAGCTCGTCATTCAAGCCCATGACCCAGAGCGCATCGAAGTGCAGGCCGGCGCTTTCCAGGACGCCGAGGATCTGGATGTGCGGCTCGCCCCGCGTTTGTGGCTGGAACAGCCGGCGGCGGCAGAGGTCGGCGAGGCGTTGCAGGGCGGTAGAGAAGGACAGCGGGCCGAGCAGCGCATCGAACTGCCCGAGTTCATAGCACAGGGCCAGGAAAGCCTGTTGCACTTGAAACTCAACCGATGTGAGTGTTCGCTCACCCGGCCAGCCGGTGGTTTTGAGCAAGGCTGGCAGGTGCTGTGCCCACTGGCTGGGCAGTTGTCGTCGTGGCAGCGCCTGTGCGGTCGTCATGGTGGCACGCAGGGCGTGAGCCGAACGGGAGGCGCCGGCAGCCGCCAGACTGTGGAATACGCTGGCCCACTGGGGGGTGGCCGGCAGCTGGCGCCGCATGCGGGCTTCGCCCTGAGCACGGGCATCCGCCTCGCTGTCGTCGCCGGCCCAGAAAGATCCCAGCAACAGCGGCGACAGATCGGTTTGGGCGATGTGCGAGGTGGTTCGACCCAGCAGACGTAACAAGCTCAGGGCGGTCGCAATCAGAGGCTGCTGCGCCAGCGGTTCGCCCAGCGAAATGTTGTAGCTGCGCGGCATGTCGACGGCATCCGGGCGCAGACTGGCAGGGTGCAGGGCTGCGTCGAGCAGGCGGATGAGTGGCGTGCGTACGCGCGACAGATCGGGGGCCACGATGCCCAGGCGGGCCTGCGGATTGGCCTGCAATTGTTTCTGCGCCCAGGCGACTACGGCATGGCATTCAGCCAGGCTGTCGGCGCAAGGCTGATGCGTCACGCTGCCCGTGCTGCCGGCGGAGAGCTCCTGGCGCTCGACAGTGCAGCCGCGGGCGCTGAATGCGGCGAACAACCGCTCTTCCAGTGGCGTGAAGCGGTCGAAGCCTGCCAGTACGATGTGCTGCGGCAGGCTGCCGTAGCCGGCCAGCAGGAGTTCGACCAATGACTGCAGCTGATTAACCTGTGGCAGGCGCTGCAATTTTGTGCACTGATTGAGAAAATCCTGTTGCCAGGCGGCAAAAGCGCGACTTTCCGGGCTCGCGGCGTGGGGTGCCGGCAGTTGCCAATGGGTCGCCAGCGCATGCGCAGCCATGGCTTCCGCCGCCAGTCCGCTCAGGTCGAAGAGTTCGGCTGACGCCTCGCCACCGATTGCCTGTGCCAGAACCACTTCCCAGAGCAGCTGCTCGCTTTCGGCAGTCAGTGCCGGCAGCAGCGTGGCACGACCGGACAGCAGGATTTCTTCTGCCATTTGCGTCTGCCATTGCGCCAGGGTCAGCGCTGCCGGCGTACGCCAGCGTTCAGTTGCCGCGTCATTTGCCTGCCGCAGGCTTTGAGCCAGCCGGCTGGTGGCGCACAGGTACAGGGTGCCGGGGGTCATGGTGTGCCGATGAACAGGAAGAGATTGGCGACTCCGCTGCCGGAATAGCCGAGGCCGATGTAAGCTGGGCCGAACGGTGTTTCGCCGCCAAGATAGAGCGCAGTGGAATCGAACCAGTCGTCGTTTCGGGTTTCGCTGAAGCGCCGGCCCAGACGCGCGGCTTCGAAGGCGATGCCGATCCGCATGTCGCCGCGCAGGCCCAGTGGCAGGCGGCCGATGATCTGCTCCATGCGTACGCCGGCGTAGCGTATCCGGTCGCCCAGTAGCTGGTTGGTGGCATAGGCCGTCATGTTGAGAAAGCCGCCCAGCCGTCCGGCGTCGTAGATCGGTAGTTGGCCACGCGGCGAATCGACGCTCGCCAGGCGGGCGGTGAAGACAGTGTCGCGGAGCTTGAAGGCGCCGCGTAATTCGAGATCGAGTTTGCTGTAGTCCTCTTTCGCCGAAGAAAAATAACGCATGTTTGCCGACCAGCCCCGGCTGGGGAAGTAGAGGCTATCGAAGCGG
>RRZU011985741.1_pt1 | contig 12487 bp, 13 predicted proteins | sample 2165561 | NCBI WGS metagenome assembly RRZU01 (sample SAMN10456909, study PRJNA506462) | wastewater metagenome | isolation source: wastewater sludge | place: USA: Moscow, Idaho | reverse complement strand
TGGCTGGATTATCTGCTGACATGGAACTGTCGGCATATCGCAAACCCTGAGATACAAAGATGCATTGCGGAGTACTTTGAGCAGATTGGTCCATTTCTACCCTTCATTTGTACACCGGAAGAACTTCTTGGAGAAGCCAATGCTGAATGACGAAGTGGTCGATGAAGTGCGGGCCATTCGTGACGCCCATGCCGCTAGATTTGCTTACGACCTGCGCGCGATTTATGCAGACCTGAAAAGGTCGGAGGCTGAGCGTATTGCCGCCGGCCATCCCTTTGTTTCTCCTCCATCTGAACTTCCTACGCCTAACTCTGCATTGCAGCGGACTCGCTTCGCTCACCGCTGAATTTGAACGTTCGGCAAATCCTGCTGGTAACGCGCCAGCGGCGTGATTCCTCCCAGTCCGTCATGGGGGCTGTGGTGATAGACCCGTTCGACCCACGCCCACAGGCGCGCATTGATGTCCGCCAGACCGGTGATGTGGCGCTCGTCGAGTTCAGAAAGAAACTGATCGCGACAGGTGCGGTGCCAGCGCTCCAGCTTCCCCTTGCCTTCGGGCGCATATGGCCGGCAATAGATCAACTGAATGCCCAGGCGGGCGCAGATCCCTTGCCAGATGTGGGCGCGGTAGGCGGCACCGTGATCGACGACCAGCTTGAGCGGGATGCCGCGTTTCAGGATCGCCTGCTTGAGCACGCCCTCGATGTCCAGCGCCGTCTCCCCGGGGCAGAAGGCGCCGTGGGCGAGCAAACGTGAGGCATCATCGAACAATACCCTTTGGCGAGCTTGCCGCCGATGGGGACCTGCGGAGCGTGCATCACGTCGCTGTACCAGATCGCGCCGGCCGAAGCGGCGACGAAACTGCGCCTCTCCTCGGGCAGGCTGGCCGAGCCGGTGAGGCGGGAAAGACCGTGTTGCTGGAGCAGACGATGGATCGTCGATCGCGACAGACTCCCGCGGGCGACGGTTCCAGCGGTTTCGAGCAACTGCCGAATCTGGCGAATCGAGCGCCGGGGATTATCCCGTTTGGCCGCCAGAATCGCGGCCTGGATGGCCTCGGAAAGCTTCGATTGCCCGCGGTCGGCGGGCGCCTTCGGCATCAGGCCATCGAGGCCTTGGGCTCGGTAGGTGTACCACCCTTGAATCGTCTTCTCGCCCAGATGGCGCCGACGGGTGCCGGGAATAGCGTATTCACGTACGGCCAGATATGACCATCGCATGCACAGGGTCGTAGGAGCCAGCCGATGAGCCGCCGGCGTGAGATCGCCAGGCGGCTGGAAGCGCTGTCCGATATCGGTGGCATCCTGTCGGCGATGAAGGGATTGGCGCTGATGGAGACCCGCATCCTGGGCAATTTCCTCGTCAGCCAGCAGCGCATGGTGGCAGGGATCGAAACGGCCGCCGCCGATTTCCTGGCCTGGCACGCCGAATTCAGCAGCGAGCCGGTCGCGGGGCGGGAACTCTGCGTGCTGGTGGGCTCGGAACAGGGCTTCTGCGGCGATTTCAACGAAGCGCTGTTGGCGCGGATGGAGGCACTGTGTGAGGAAAAGGAGGCGCCGGTTCGTTGGCTGGTCGTCGGTAGCCGTCTGGCAGCTCGAATCGGCGAACGCGACTGCGTTGCCCTGGCGCTGCCGGGCGCCATTGTCGCCGACGAAGTTCCAGCCGTTCTGCTGCGCTTGACGCGCGAGCTCGGCGGCTTGCTGGCCCGCGAGGTGTACGCCGGTTACGGGCTCTCGGCCCTCTCTCATTGTGATGCCAGTGGCGATATGCGCATGCGTCATCTGCTGCCCTTGCGCGATCTGCCCGCTCCCGAGCGGGCGTATGCGTACCCGGCGGAAATGAATCTGCATCCCATCGAGTTCCTGCGCGGGCTGACCGGGCATTATCTGCACGCGGTACTGAACGAGGTGCTGTACAGCTCGCTGATGGCCGAGAACCGGCAACGGCAGGCACACATGGATCGCGCCCTGCAGCGACTCGATGAAGACAGCGAGCGGCTCAGACTCCGCTACAACTGCCAGCGCCAGGAGGAAATTACCGAGGAAATCGAGCTGATCCTGCTCTCGGCCGACATGCTGAGCGAAGCCGAACACGGTTGAATGCGGCGCACGGTTTTCGCGGTTTCCTCTCTGCGTTGGCGGAGTTCGCGTCGACTAGGGTAAGGGGGGTCTTGAGCAACCATCCCAGATTGCGGCAGACTAGCGCGCAACAACAGTTTGAGAGGCAACATTCTTCATGATTGCCATTGCAGCAGTCGTCACTTTTAATGTGAAAAGTTAGATGAACAATAACGATCCGTCGCTCTTTTTTCAGCCGAACCCGGAGTAGCGCAATGCGTGTAGTGCACATCGAAGAGTCTTCCCAGAGGAGACTGGCCAAATGGTTACTCAGCCTTTTCATCGCAACGGTTGCCTGGGTTTTGACCTACAGCCAACTCACCGCCTTTGCCAACTGGATCCTCGGACTGCTCAGCCTTTCCCGTGAGACCCACTTCGGCGAAGCCGTCCATTTCTTCTTCTACGATACCCTCACGGTATTGCTGCTTCTGACCGGCATCGTCTTCGTCATGGGCATCATCCAGACCTTTTTCTCGCCGGAACGTACGCGGGCGCTACTTTCCGGCAAGCGGGAAGGTGTGGGCAATGTGCTGGCGGCTACGCTGGGAATTGTGACGCCGTTCTGCTCCTGCTCGGCCGTGCCGCTGTTCATCGGCCTTCTCTCCGCCGGGGTACCGCTGGGAGTGACCTTCTCCTTCCTGATCTCGGCACCAATGGTCAATGAGGTGGCCTTGGTGCTGCTGTTTGGCATGTTCGGCTGGAAAGTTGCCGGCCTCTACCTTGGACTGGGGCTGCTGGTGGCCATCATCGCTGGCCTGGTGATCGGCAAGCTGAAGATGGAACGACACCTTGAGGATTGGGTACAGAAAATCCTCGCTGGCCAGGTCGCCCAAGCAGATGGCGAGCGCCTTTCCTGGCTGGAACGTCTTGAGGCCGGCGGCGCGCACATGCGCGAGATTGTCGGCAAGGTGTGGCCCTACATTCTGGCGGGCATTGCGCTGGGCGCCGCCATCCACGGCTATGTGCCGCAGGACTTCATGGCCTCGTTCATGGGCAAGGATGTGTGGTGGGCAGTCCCCGCCGCCGTTCTGCTCGGGGTACCGATGTATACCAACGCGGCGGGAATCATTCCGATTGTCGAAGCCCTGATCGGAAAAGGAGCCGCCCTGGGTACGGTCCTCGCGTTCATGATGGCTGTGATCGCGCTTTCGGCACCGGAGATGATCATTCTACGGAAGGCGCTGAAGCCGGCCTTGATCGCGACCTTTGTCGGTGTCGTGGTGACCGGCATTCTGCTGGTGGGCTACATTTTCAACTGGCTGCTATGATGGATACCTCGCCTTGGCTTCGGGCTCTTCTCCTGGCCATCGCCGTCTTGCCGATGCCTGCCTGCGACCGGGGCGACCCCTTTACGAGCACTTCTCCCGGCATGCGCCTAGTGCAGAATGCCACCGCTTCAGGACTGCCTACGGTGGTCGAGTTCTTCGGCCTCGCTTCATCTTCTTGACCCAACGAAAGGAAACTCCATGAAGAGCATCAAAGTCCTCGGCACCGGCTGCGCCAAATGTCGCACAACCATCGCCCTCGTCGAGGCGGTGGCCAAGGAAAAAGGAGTGGAGATCACGCTCGAAAAGGTTGAAAGCCTGCCGGACATCATGAGCTATGGCGTGATGTCCACACCTGGCGTGGTCATCGACGGGCAGGTGGTGCATGCCGGTGGCGTGCCCACACGCGACAAGGTGGAAGGCTGGCTCTGAAGGGCTGCCAATGGGGTTGGTCCGGCAACGGCGAACTGCGGTGATTTCCCACCAATGGTCGGTGATGACGTTTCACGAACGCTTCGATCAGGTCGTTGCCCTGATCCTTTCAGCGGTGATCACCGTGATCATCGTGATCATCGTGGTGTCGCTGCTCAAACTGATCCAGATCGTCTTTACGCTGCTGATCATCGATGCATTCAATCCGCTATGACAGGAAGTGATCCACGGGATGGGCCGCAAATTTGGCCGCGGCATCGTTCGATCAACCGCCTCCAGACGGCGCTGCTGGTCTTGACATTGATCGGTATCGCTGCGCTGGCAAGTGGTCTGCTTTTCGGCGAAGGTGGCCTCTGGATGGCACTGGGTGCAAGCATCTTCGCACTGCTGTTCGAACCGGCGGCAGCCTCCACGCTGACGCTGAGGTTGTACCGTGCACGTCCCATTCATCCGGGCGACGCGCCCGAACTGTGGGAGATCGTGCGCGATCTGGCCACCCGTGCCGGCCTGCCCGCCGTCCCGATTCCGCACTACATCCCCAGTGCCGTGGTCAATGCATTTGCGACAGGCTCGAAGCGTCATTCGGCCATTGCGCTGACCGATGGCATCTTGCGCAGCCTGACGCCGCGCGAGCTGGCGGGTGTCATTGCTCATGAGGTTGCGCATATCGCCAATGACGATTTGCGTGTCATGGGGCTGGCGGATTACATCAGCCGGCTCACCAGCCTCCTGGCCATGCTGGGGCAGATTGCGATTATTCTCAGCCTGCCCGCGCTGCTTGTCGGGGCGGCGGAAGTCAATTGGTTCGGCCTGTTCCTGCTGGCGGTGTCTCCACAACTGGCATTGCTTGCTCAACTCGGCCTGTCTCGGGTACGCGAGTTCGATGCCGATCATTTGGCGGCGCAGCTGACCGGCGACCCGCATGGTCTGGCATCGGCCTTGGCGAAGATTGAACGGGTGAGCCGCTCCTGGCGAGCCTGGCTAATGCCGGGTTGGGGAAATCCGGAGCCATCCTGGTTACGCACGCATCCAGCCACGCCGGATCGCATCGCCCGACTGCTTGAACTCGTACCCCAGCATCCCGTGACGCTGCGGCCCCATCCCTTCTACACCGCCCCGGAACCCGTCAAGGCGATGCGCTCGCCGCGCTGGCACCCCGGCGGCCTCTGGCGCTGATTCGAACCAAGGAGACCTTGCTTTTGGCTTACCACGATCCCTACGGTCACGCAGCTCCGGACCGCTTTCTCCGGCGCTGGCTGGTCATTACCGCTTGCATTGCGGCGCTCATGCTGCTCTGGCAGTTTCTGCCCGCCATCGAAGCGTGGTTCAGCCCCCAACAGGCAGCCGAGAGAACGGTCACGCCCCGGGGAGACCTCGCGGCCGATGAACGGGCAACCATTGAGCTCTTCGAGAAATCGCGCGATTCGGTGGTTTACATCTCTACGGCCCAGCTGGTTCGCGATGTCTGGACACGCAACGTCTTTTCCGTACCGCGCGGTACCGGCTCCGGCTTCATTTGGGATGATGCGGGGCACGTCGTCACCAACTTTCATGTCATCCAGGGAGCCTCTCAAGCGACGGTGAAGCTTGCCGACGGCCGCGACTATCAGGCTGCCCTGGTCGGTGCGAGTCCGGCCCACGACATCGCGGTGCTCAAGATTGGCGTTGGCTTCAAGCGTCCCCCGGCTGTGCCCATCGGCACCAGTACCGACCTGAAGGTCGGTCAGAAGCTCTTCGCCATCGGCAACCCGTTCGGACTCGATTGGACCTTGACCACAGGCATCATTTCGGCGCTCGACAGATCGTTGCCTGGCGATGCCGGTAGTCCCTCAATCGAGCACCTGATTCAGACCGACGCCGCCATCAACCCCGGCAACTCCGGTGGGCCACTGCTCGATTCCGCAGGGCGCCTCATCGGCATCAACACCGCCATCTACAGCCCTTCTGGCGCGTCGGCCGGCATCGGCTTCGCGGTGCCGGTCGACACGGTGATGCGAGTGGTCCCGCAACTCATCAAGTCAGGCAAGTATGTGCGCCCGGCTTTGGGGATCGAAGTGGACGAGCAACTCAATTTGCGGTTGCAGATGATTACCGGCCGCCGTGGCGTATTTGTCCTGTTGGTACAGCCTGGCTCAGCTTCTCAACGAGCCGGTTTGCTGGGCATTCGCGCTACGCAGGAGGGGATTGTTCCGGGCGACCTCATCACAGCGATAGACGGGAAGTCCATTGACGGTGTTACTGGCCTCCTGGCACAAATGGATGATCGTCGGGTGGGTGACATCGTCGTCTTGTCTGTTGAACGAGAGGGGAAGGCTCGCGAGGTGCGTGTTGAGCTGCAGCCGGGCACCTAGGTGCGCTGGTACAGAAAAGCTTTTTTCGCCCGCAGTAGGGAAAAACGAGGGGAAAGCCGTCCGAAAGTCCGCAAAGTCGACGAAATCCGGCCCGCTCATTCCGCATCGTGAAGTTTTGCGGTTTTCCCTTTTCCCTTTTCCCTACTCCCAGTCCGACAGGCTGCTGGAAAACCTACCCCGGTAAGGGCAGGCCGCCCTCCCCTGCCCGCTGCTCCAATCATTCCGCTGCGCGTTCAGATCAGCTCCCGACTCGACAGTTCGTCCTTGAGCCAGGCATAACAGATCGGCGCAGCCACCAGACCAGCGAGACCGAAGCTGCTCTCCATGAGCAGCATCGCAGTCAGCAGTTCCCAGGCCTTGGCCCGGATCTGGGCACCGACGATACGCGCGTTGAGAAAATACTCGAGCTTGTGGATGAATACCAGGAAAACCAGTGACGAGATCGCCACGCCGGGCGAGTGTGCCAGGCTGACGACGAAGATCACGGTATTGGAGATCAGGTTGCCGACTACCGGCAGCAGGCCGACAATGAAGGTGACGACGATCATGGTCTTGGTGAGCGGCAGGTGCACACCAAAGAGCGGTAGCACGACGACGAGGTAGAGTGTGGTGAAGGCGGTATTCAGCGCCGAGATCCGGACCTGGGCGAAGACGACCCGGCGGAAGGCCTCGCCGAGGCGAAAAACCCGCTCGGCCAGCGCGCGCGTCAGCGGCCTCATGCTTTCGCCGGCGTCCGCCTCGCATAAGGACACCATGCCACCGATGATCATGCCGATCAGCAGGTGTGCGAGCAGGCGACCGGTTTCCTTGCCGATCATCTGCAGTTCGGCCGAATGTTCCCGTAGCCAGTGGCCAGCTCGTTCGCGAATGGCCTCGCCGCCTCGCGGCAGCAAGTCGGCGAGCCAGTTCGGCAGCGTCGAGCGGGAAGTCTCGATGATCTCGGCCATCTTGGCGAGCAGCGCAGCGAAACTGCCGCCCTCGCTGTTCATGAAGACAATCAGCCCGAGCACTGCCGCAGCCACCGCGCCGAGGACCAATAACACGACCAGACCAACAGCCATGGCCTTGGCGCGCGTGCTCGAGAGATGGCGTGCAAAGAACGGTGCCAGTACATGCACCAGTTCATACACCAGCAACCCGGCAATCAGCGCCGGCAAGAGGTGCACCTCGATGACCAGCAGCATCGCCAGCAAGGCAATGCTCCAGGAAACGTACTCGCTGACGGTCGTTTTCTTGAGTGGGTCCATGGCGGCAATGAATGTGAGGTTGGCTGGCGGTCGTGTCCGTCAAGCTCAGGCGACGACCAGACGCGCGGCGCTGTACAGGCGGTCGTCCAGCCAGCGCAGGCCGAGTGCGGGCAGAGCGGCCTGCAGTCTTTCCGGCTGGGCGGTAGCCAGCAGCGTCAGTCGGCCTTGCCCGAGTGCGTCGGCGCCGGCCAAGCGAACGCACTGGCGAGCAACGGCGTCGGCAACGTCGACCAGCGTTGCCTGCTTGGCGACAATCGGTTCCAGCACCGGACAGAGGAAGGCGTAATGGGTACAACCAAGAACAATCTGATCGACGCCGGCAGCGAGCAGGGGCGCCAGATGACGACGCGCGTCCTCGACGAAATCCGGGTCGTCGAGGTACAGGGTTTCGACGCGGGTGGCCCAGCCGGGACAGGCCTCGATCTCGACCTGGACGCTGCCTGCGTGTTGCCGGATCAACTGTGCCAAGCGCTCGCTGCGCGCCGTCGACAGCGTCGCCAGGACAGCGATTCGACCACTGCGCGACATGGCCGCTGCAGGTTTGACGCCGGGCTCGACGCCGACCACGGGAAGCTTGGGAAAGTGTTCGCGAAAGGCCGCAACCGCTGCCGCGGTGGCGGTGTTGCAGGCGACGACGATGACCCCGCAGCCCTGATCGACCAGATGATTGCCGATCGTCAGCACGCGCCGGCGAATGTAGGCGTCATCCTTGTCCCCATAGGGAAGGTGAGCCGTATCGGCAAGGTACACCAGATCCGCGCGCGGCAGCGCACGTGCAATGGCGGCCAATACCGAAAGTCCGCCGATACCGCTGTCGAAAATGCCAATCATCGGCTCAGGCAGAGGTTTGCGCCGCTGGCGCCGCCAGGCAGCTAGCGAGCGGCAACGACGGCAACTTCAATGAGGAAGTCGTGATGGGCCAGCTTGGCTTCGACGCAGACCCGCACCGGCGCGGTGCCGCGCGGAATCCACCGGTCCCAGACCGCATTGACCGCGATCGAATCGTCGATGTCGCGCAGATAAATGGTGACCATCAGCAGGCGTGTCTTGTCGCTCCCCGCTTTTTCGAGCAGCTTTTCGATGCTGGCCAGAACCTCGCGTGTTTGGGTGGCGACGTTGCTGTCCAGCGTTTGCGGCGTTTCGACGAGATAGATGGTGTTCCCGTACGCGCAAATGTCTGAATACCGCTGTGTCGTTCCGTGCCGCTCTATCGCCATGCTTTTTCCCTCCCGCAAAGCCGGCCTGGAGCCGGCTCCCCGCCTGTGACTCCCGGAAACTCAGACGACGGCGACCGGGATCTTGCCGATCCTGGCCTGCCATTCCTTCGGTCCGGTGTTGTGTACCGATGTTCCGGTCGAATCCACCGCGACGGTCACCGGCATGTCCCTGACGTCGAATTCGTAAATTGCCTCCATTCCGAGATCGGCGAAACCGACCACCCTGGCAGTCTTGATCGCTTTGGCGACCAGGTACGCTGCACCGCCGACAGCCATCAGATACGCCGACTGGTGTTTCCGGATCGCTTCGATCGCGGCCGGGCCACGCTCGGCCTTGCCAACCATCGAGATCAGCCCGGTCTGGGCCAGCATCATCTCGGTGAATTTGTCCATCCGCGTGGCGGTCGTTGGGCCGGCCGGGCCAACGGCCTCGTCGCGAACCGGATCAACCGGACCGACGTAATAGATGACGCGGTTGGTGAAGTCGACCGGCAGCTTTTCGCCTTTCGCCAGCATGTCCTGGATGCGTTTGTGGGCGGCGTCGCGGCCGGTCAGCATCTTGCCGTTGAGCAGCAGCGTTTGACCGGGTTTCCAGGAGGCGACCTCGGCCGGTGTCAGCGTGTCGAGGTTGACCTGCGTCGAGGTCTCGGTGTTCGGCGTCCAGTTGACCTGGGGCCATTCACGAAGGTCCGGTGGTGTCAGAATGGCCGGCCCTGAACCGTCGAGATGGAAGTGCGCGTGCCGCGTCGCAGCACAGTTGGGAATCATCGCCACCGGCAAGCTGGCCGCATGCGTCGGGTAGTCGAGGATCTTGACGTCGAGGACGGTCGTCAGTCCGCCGAGGCCCTGCGCACCGATTCCCAGTGCGTTGACCTTTTCGTAAAGCTCCAGACGCAGTTCCTCGACGCGGTTGCTCGCGCCGCGGGCGATCAATTCGTGGATGTCGACCGGCGCCATCAGTGATTCCTTGGCCAGCAGCATGGCCTTCTCGGGCGTACCGCCAATGCCGATGCCAAGGATTCCCGGTGGACACCAGCCGGCGCCCATCGTCGGTACCGTCTTGAGAACCCAATCGACGATCGAGTCCGATGGGTTGAGCGCGTAGAACTTGGACTTGTTTTCCGAGCCTCCCCCCTTGGCGGCGCAGATGACTTCGAGGTGATGGCCGGGAACGATCTCGTAATGCACGACTGCGGGCGTATTGTCGCGCGAGTTCTTGCGCGCGCCAGCCGGGTCGAGCAGCACCGAGGCCCGCAGCTTGTTGTCCGGGTTGTTGTAGGCGCGGCGCACGCCCTCGTCGCACATTTCCTGGACCGACAGGCTGGCGTCCCATCTGACGTCCATGCCGACCTTGAGGAAGATCACCGCGATGCCGGTATCCTGGCAGATCGGGCGATGGCCTTCGGCACACATGCGGCTGTTGGTGAGAATCTGGGCGATCGCATCCCTGGCTGCTGGGCTCTGCTCGCGCTCGTAAGCGGCGCCGAGCGCCTGGATGTAGTCGAGCGGATGATAGTAGCTGATGTACTGGAATGCGTCGGCAACGCTCTGGATGAAGTCTTCCTGCTTGATCGTGGTCATTTCAGGCTCTCTCTCGTGGGTGGCCGCGGGGCACCTCCCCGCAGCGGGTGTCTATTTCAGCGTGCTGCAGCGTGCGGCATTTTTCCGAGCTGGATGGTCTGGGTCATCATGCGGTCGACCCAGGCCATGGCCAGCGCCGAGCACAGAAAGAGGGCGTGGATGATGACCTGCCACATGATCGTGTGCTCGCTCATATTCGCTGCATTGATGAAGGTCTTCAGCAGATGGATCGACGAGATGCCGATGATCGCCGTAGACAGCTTGATCTTGAGCACCCCGGCATTGACATGCGAAAGCCATTCCGGCTGATCGGGGTGGCCTTCGAGGTCGAGTCGGGAGACAAAGGTTTCGTAGCCGCCGATGATCACCATGATCAGCAGGTTGGCGATCATCACCACATCGATCAGGCCGAGGACGACGAGCATCACATCGGTCTCGCTGATCCGCGTGCTGCTGAAAAAGAGGTTCTGAATCAGGTGCGACAGTTCGATCATGAACAGATAGACATAGGCGCCCTGGGCGATGATCAGGCCCAGATACAGCGGCGCCTGCAGCCAGCGGCTCCAGAAGATGAACATTTCGAGTTTGTCTACGGCAGGTTTCAAGGAGGCCATTTTCTTCAAGGTCAACAGATTGGATGCGGGATTTTAGCATCAAGGCCTGTTTGCGTTGCGTTGCCAGGCAATGCCGTAAGATATGCCGTAAGTGGTGTGTAAGATTGGCGGCGTTTAATCTGACCCACTTGGCGTGACACGGAGCAGGGCTAGCAGCGTATGATTTGCCTTCCGCTAGGCGTTGAACGTTAGACGGGGGTCGCGAGCGACGGGTTCTTTTCGTTAATTGCAGCATCGATTTCTTGAATTCTCTACCAATACCAAACAGGAGATGGGACATGTCATTGAACGAGGCCGTAAAATTTTTTGAGCCCTCTGCCGAATTTGTCAAGCAGGCCACCATTTCGGGCATGGACGCCTACCGGGCGCTGTGTGCCGAGGCAGCAAACGATTACACGGGTTACTGGGCCCGCCTGGCCCGCGAACACGTCACCTGGAGACAGCCGTTTACGCAGGTACTTGACGAGTCCAAGGCGCCCTTCTTCAAATGGTTTGCCGACGGTACGCTGAATGTTTCGTATAACTGTCTGGACCGTAACATCGAAGCCGGTCTCGGCGACAAAGTGGCGCTCGTCTTCGAAGCCGATGATGGCGAAGTCAAGCGGATCACTTACCAGGAACTGCTGGCCCGCGTCTGCCAGTTTGCCAACGGCCTGCGGGCGCGTGGCATCAAAAAGGGCGACCGGGTGTTGATCTATATGTCGATGGGCATCGAGGGCATTGTCGCGATGCAGGCCTGCGCGCGTATCGGCGCCATTCACTCGGTCGTATTTGGCGGTTTCTCGGCGCAGTCGGTGCGTGACCGGATCAACGATGCCGGTGCCGTGGCGGTGATTACTGCCGACGAACAATGCCGTGGTGGCAAGAAGATCCCGCTCAAGCCGGCCGTCGACGAGGGCATTGCGCTCGGCGGCTGCGAGTCGGTCAAGGACGTGATCGTCTTTCAGCGTACCGGCGGTGCCTGCCACATGCTTGCCGGTCGGGACCTCTGGTGGCACGACGTCATCGCTGGCCAGTCCGAGGTTTGCGAGCCGGAATGGGTCGGCGCCGAGCACCCCCTGTTCCTCCTGTACACCTCGGGTTCGACCGGCAAACCGAAAGGCGTGCAGCACTCGACAGGCGGCTACCTGCTGCATGCCATCCTGACCATGAAGTGGACCTTCGACCTCAAGCCGAACGATCTCTTCTGGTGCACCGCAGACATTGGCTGGGTCACCGGTCACACCTACATCACCTACGGGCCGCTGGCCTGCGGCGGCACCGAGATGGTTTTCGAAGGCATCCCGACCTATCCGGATGCCGGCCGTTTCTGGAAGATGATCCAGGACCACAAGGTCAGCATCTTCTACACCGCGCCGACCGCCATCCGCTCGCTGATCAAGGCCGCCGATACCAATCCGTCGGTCGCGCCGACCCAGTACGACCTGTCGTCACTGCGCCTGCTCGGTACGGTTGGCGAACCGATCAACCCAGCCGCCTGGCAATGGTATTACGACAGCGCCGGTGGCGGCCGCTGCCCGATCGTCGACACCTTCTGGCAGACCGAGACCGGCGGCCACATGATCACCCCGCTGCCGGGGGCGACCCCGCTGGTGCCGGGTTCCTGCACCTTGCCCTTCCCCGGTATCGAGGCGGCTGTCGTCGACGAAACCGGTACCGAACT
>RRZU011242242.1_pt1 | contig 12488 bp, 13 predicted proteins | sample 2165561 | NCBI WGS metagenome assembly RRZU01 (sample SAMN10456909, study PRJNA506462) | wastewater metagenome | isolation source: wastewater sludge | place: USA: Moscow, Idaho | reverse complement strand
TGTTGCGTCCGTCAGTTCCTGTGGAGCAGCCGTTCGTCGGCCCGTTTAGCGGAAGCTTAACAGTAGCACTTGGCGGTTCGCGTCTCCTGCGCGTGACGCTCCCGACTGTCTGCTTATGAAAGCTCGACAGACCGCATAGGTTTAGCTTTGTTTCGACGCCTGCCTTACGCGTGAGCATGGCCGAGCCGAAATGCCGATGGCAGGCGTTGGACAAAGCTCCAGGGAGGAAACCGCGGATTGAAGAGCGGTCAGCGTGGGCGAGACGCTATGGGGAATAGAGAAACGGCATAGCGCTGCGCCGCACGACGACGAGTGAAGGCGACCCCATAAACCGCTGGGTTCTCGGCCCATGAAACGCAACGACGGTTAGGCCATGCACGCTGCGGCCAGTGGGCACCCCGTGGGTTGATGGGATTGATGGCCGGAGGCAAAGACGCCTCTCTCGGCGAGCGCAAAGCGCAAGTCGATGGGCGATAGCAGATCAGAAACATCGATGCCGTCATGGCGGACTCCGCGCCCGCGGCGGCGCACGGATTGGTTGGCCGCGAGCCCAGGTCTCGATGACGACCATCGCCGCACCGCACTGCGGGCAGACGAAGGTGGGCAGCACATTCCGCTCCGAAACGGGCGGCTGATCGGTGGTTGCCTCGCACACGGCGGAAACCGCCAACAATTCGCGGATGCGCGCCAGCGATTCGCGTCGGCGGGGATTTGCCAGCAAACCGTAATGGCGAATGCGATGAAACCCGTCGGGTAAGACATGGAGCAGGAAGCGGCGCATGAACTCTTCGGGCGCGAGCGTCATCGTCTTCGGTCGGGTCCGTCCCTTGGCGCGGTAATCCTTCCAGCAGAACGTTACGCCGTCTCTGTCGAAGGCCACCAGTCGCCGATTCGAGATCGCCACCCGATGCGTATAGCGCGACAGATAGGCCAGCACCGCCGCCGGACCGGCGAACGGCCGCTTGGCATAGACCACCCACTCACCTTGGCGCAGCGGTGCCAGCCATTCGGTAAAGACGGCCGGGTCGGACAGCGACGAGAACTCGCCGAAGAACCGCAGTTGTCCCGCGTGATAGGCTTTGGTGAGTTCCTCCAGGAATCGACGCCGGAACAGTCGCGAGAGTACCCGCACCGGCAGGAAGAAGCCGGGCTTGCAGGCGATCCAACGCGCGCCATCGGGCGACAGTCCGCCGCCGGGAACGATGCCATGCACGTGCGGATGATGCGTCAGTGCCGACCCCCAGGTATGCAACACCAGCGTTCCGCCGATTCGGGCGCCGAGATGCTTCGGATCGGCCGCAATCCTCGCCAGCGTTTCCGCGGTGACCTCGAACAGCAGGCTATAGACCACCCGCTTGTTGGTATAAGCGAGCGCGCTGATCGGTGCCGGCAGGGTGAACACGACGTGGTAGTACGGCACCGGCAGCAGATCGGCCTGCCGGGCTTCCAGCCAGCGCTGCGCGGCTTTCGCCTGACACTTCGGGCAATGCCGGTTGCGGCAGGAGTTGTAGCTGACTTCCTGATGCGCGCAGGCATTGCAATGCAAGACGTGGCCGCCCAGCGCCGCTGTGCGGCACTGTTCGATGGCCGACATGACCTTGAGTTGCGAGAGATTCAGGTGGCCGTGTTGTGCTTCGCGCCAGGCCGGTCCGCAGATGCGGAAGATGTCGGCAACTTCCAGGGCAGGACGCCCCATGGCTCGCCTATACCGACGAGAGCGTCTCCAGCGGACTGATGACCTGGCGCAAGAGGTCGGTCGCGACGTGGGTATAGACGGTGGTGGTATCGAGCCGCTTGTGGCCGAGCAACACCTGGATGACGCGGATGTCGACCTTCTGTTCGAGCAGGTGCGTGGCAAAGCTGTGGCGCAGCGTGTGCATCGACACCCGCTGGTCGATTTCCGCCGCGTCGGCCGCGGCATGGATGGCCCGGTTGAGCTGCCGGGTGCTGATCGGATCAACGGGGTTCATGCCCGGAAACAGCCAGCCACCGTCCAGCAATTTGCCCTGCATCCGACCGACGCGCCACCAGTGGCGCAGCCGTTCGAGCAGAACCGGCGAGAGGATGGCGTAGCGATCCTTGTGCCCTTTGCCTTGTTCGATGCGCAGGATCATGCGGTCGCTGTCGATGTCGCTCACCTTGAGTGCGGCGACTTCGCTGGCGCGCAGGCCTGCCCCGTAAGCCACCGACAGCGCTATCTGGTGTTTCAGGCTCCGGCAGGCGGCAATCAGCCGCTTCACTTCTTCGCGGCTCAGCACGACCGGCAGTTTCTGCGGGACCCGGACCGGCTGCATGCGGGCCATCAGTTCGCCCCGGTCAAGCGTGATGTCGAAAAAGAACTTCAGCCCGAAAATCGCCGCATTGATCGAGATGGGTGAGGTGCCGCTATCAACCAGATGCAGCTGGTAGTTGCGCAGGTCTTCGACCGTGGCGGTGTCCGGTGACCGCCCGAGATATTGGGTGAAGTGGCGGACCGCACGGATGTAGCCGCTTTGCGTCTTCGGGCTGAATTGGCGCAGCCGCATGTCGTCGAGCATCCGTTGCCGTAACGGACTGATGCGTGCCTTCGGGGTGTCCATGGTGGGCTCCTGTCAAAGAAGAGGCACATCGCCTCTTCTTCAACATCGCCCCTTCCTCGTTTCGCGCAACTCCAATTTGCCTATTTCGGCTACGATGCCGGCCAGCACCTACCGCGAGAGCGGTTTAGTCCTTGGGTCGGGTCCGGCTGTAGCCGGAATTGGTGAGCGGTCATTGGCCCGCCTTGGGGGCTGAATGGCCGTTGACCGCCACGTTGCCGACCGAGTTTCACCTCAGGTTCAACGGCAGCAATGGCCGATCTGTTGCCTAAAGCCTAACCAGCAGCATCACCACGCGCCAGCAATCCGCACCAGGGATAAGAACACATCTTTAGCCTTCCCTGTTTGATGCGCAATCCTGATACTCGGCGCGATTTTCTTCGGCGGACGGACATACCACTGGTCACAAACCTGAACGAGATCGAAGTACGCGGGTTTCTCGGTAAAGCTCTTCATCAAGTCCGTAGTCAGCCGGTCGTTCGGAATGTGTAGATACGCGCCGGGCGTATCGAGGTTGACCGCACTCACATCGCCAATCGCTGGTTTCTGGAACATGAATCGCGGAATGGTTGCCCCTTTGCGATCAGCAGGAGCCATCTCGTCGAACAGAGGGGCCATCAGATCGACGATCCACCCATCCACTTCAACCCAGCAGTGGAAATGATCGGCGTCAGCGACAAGCGTATCGCCCTCCTGTCTTCCAAAGACGATTGCGAAGTTGGTTGGCGTCCGTAGGTTGTAACCCGCCACTCCGGCGACCGGACAGGCCGAACTGAGTTTGTGATGCCGCTTGAGCAAATAAGCCCCGGCCACCGCAAAGAACAGGCAAGCCTTGGTCGGATCACCCTGCTCATTCGCCACAACGGCATGGATCGTCCGAAACAGCCGCTCGTATTCGGGAAGAGTGATCGGTGGTGTAGCGCGTTTTGCCATGAAGATCTCTGCGGAAGTTGTTCAACGCGACATTATCCGGCGTCAGGGTGACAACGTAAAACGCCATTTCCCTGTCTTTTGCCTACTGTTCTCTGCAATTTGAGCACGTCGCACACTACACCCTTGGTCACTGCTCATCAGGAGAACGCCATGCCCCATTTGCAGACAGCGGATCGAATCATTGCCACCTGCACGCACCCTGTTTATGTCATTGACTGGAATTGTTCGTCAGAACACGGCACCCCAGATGGTCTGCCACATCCCATCAAAGATTGGCTCGAAACCAAGTGCCCGGAAGTTGAGTTTGGCCTACTGGATTATCCCCAAGCACCTGAAGCACAACCGTCTATAAGCGGGAACTGGGAAGGGACCACCGCGTCGGTCTATATCATCGGATTCAGCGCCGAACAGGCTGACGCTTTCATTGCCGATTCATCGTGCTGGCAAAGCAGGCTGCCGAAATCACCCAGCTTTTACTTTATCCGATGTACCCCCAAGCATCTTGGCGCGCTGATCCAGTCGAACGTTTTCCGCGTCAGACAACGATTGCTCGGGCGACTACGCAATTTCATGCGTGCAACAACGCACAAACCGACAACCCAATACAAGGACAACCAGCATGACCACACTGACTTCCATTGAACAAATCCTCGCCGAAGGTCTCGACCCGGTTTATGTCGTTTTCGCCCTGCCCGAGTGGGAGCATTTTCATCCGACGGACTTACCCGCGCCTATCGCCGACTGGATTGCCCAACATTGCCCGGAGGTTGAAGTCCGGCGTATTTCAAATATTCCGAGCCCAGGGACGGCTCTATTTGGTCTCGATCAGCACCACGATGAGATCACTTCAGCGCTAGAGATCGCACCGATGTTTATGATCGGCTTCAACGAGGAACAGGCCGAAGCCTTCGCTGCCGCGTGGCCGAAGCACAATGGCTCGACCTGCGAGAATTCGGAGTTTTATTTCTGTGACGTATCTGCAGCGGATGACCCCGGTGTTCACCAATACGACGTGCATGGGGTTTACAGCGTGCCGGGTTTCCCGCACTTTGCCGAACACGACAAGGGTGAGCCCTCTGAGTAACGGACAACATAGTCACGCCATACAACGTACCAATGTTGGTACAATAAGCTCATGGCTAACCCTGTTGGGTCTGTCAGTATCTGCATACTGTGTCCAGCGGTAAACCGTCGCGACGAGACAAGGGCTGAGCCATGAGCAAAAAACACGTGGGTAGTAACTTTGACGACTTCCTCGCCGAAGAAGCACTGCTGGAAGAGGCCACCGCCACAGCGGTGAAGCGGATGATCGCGTGGCAGATCGAGCAAGAAATGAAGGCGCAAAAGCTGACCAAGACCGCGCTGGCCGCCAAGATGCGTACCAGCAGATCGGCGCTCAACCGCTTACTGGACACCCGCGATACCAGCCTGACGCTGACTACCTTGGCCAGCGCCGCCGCTGCGCTCGGCAAGCACGTCAAGATTGAACTGGCGGCCTAAATATCTAATCAACCGGGGCAACCTATGTAGTTGACGCTAAGGCATTGCAGAAAGAATCACCTTCAACACTTTGTTGAAATCACCACCCTTGAGTTGCTTGGACTCCGTATTGCTGTCAACGAGATGGGCTATCACCAAGTCCTCAGCCTGCGAAACCATCAAGATTTGCCCTAGATGGCCACGAGCACTAAAGACTGGACCTTTGAATCGGCTCCCATAGTGGATGCCGTTTTCACCAACCCACCACATATAGCCATAAGCAATACCGGGATTCTTGGTTTTTGAGATAGGAGCGGTGCTTTCTCTGACCCAGTTATCCGGAACGATTTGCTTGCCGCACCAGTTTCCGTTGCGACTCATCAGCAAGCCGACTCTCGCCAGATCGTTGGCGGAAATAGACATGTGGTAGGCAGGATGGATGGAGCTGAATTCGTACTGGTACTTGGTATCGAGGAATTTTGTGAAATTCTCAAACTGCAGTGGCAGGGCCAATTCAAGTTTCAGACCTTCATATACGTCATTGCCTGTTAATTGCTTGTAGATAGTACCCAAGGCGTTGAAATCCCAGTTGTTGTAGTACCAGGAATCTCCTGGTTTGCAACTGCCCCGCGGCGGTCGGGCCGCTTTCATTTCCTTGGTTTCTGCCGCCGCTTCTATATACACACATGAGCGTGCCGAAAGCAGATCTTTGATCGTTGCTGATTTTTCTACCTCGGTCAGCGGTGATCGGTCATCGATGTTCAGAACTTTGAGATTGGCGGCGAGGTCAATTTTTCCTTGGGCATGCGCGATCCCAAAGAGCATGCTCATCACACTCTTTCGTGCAGAGTGCAGCAGGATCGAGGAAGACGGACGGCCATAATCCATCACAACTTTCCCTTTGTGTACCACGACTAATGCGCTCGTTTCCATGGTACTCAGCATCTGTCGCGCTTCGTTCAGCTTCTCGGCATTCCAACCCGCATTTGTCGGTTCGATTTTCTCCCATTTTTCTCCGGGACACATCGGCAGCGTTTGCGCCGACACCAGGCTGCATGTAAAACACAGGGCAATCGCCAGAAGGACCGCGCGCATTTTTCTCTCCACGTCGAATCAAAATCTTCCCCGAATCGGAATGAACTTAAGCCAGACACGCGCTTTTCCGTCGATGCGTCGGGCGAATCAAGTGTATTGCACGCCCGACTATGCCAGCCCCACCAGCTTGATATGCGTATCGTTCAAGGACAGCGTTGCGATGGTATCCATAAGTGAAGGATTCAGACATGATCGTTAGCGTTCTGGTTACTCAATCGAAGAAACGACCCGGTTAGTTAGAAGCCATTCCGCCATCGCCTTCATCACCACCGACTCCCTTCCCACAAAGCCGTGCTGCGTGTAAGCCTCGCAAGCGTCACCGCGAGGATTCGAGGAACCTTTCACGATCACCATAGGGACGACGCCTTGATACTTCTTCAACGGCTCGAACCCGGTCAGCCGACAAGGATCTTCTTCGTGATGAACGATTAATTGCCGTACCTCGGTCTTAGCTAGATCAACGTCGAGCAGAGGTTGGCCTCGGCCTACCCTCGGTCGTGTTATGGAAGCCGTATGGATCGCCGCGTCGATCTTTCCGACGAGCTTCTTGGCGAGCAGTTCGCTCGACACCGTTCCGTAACTTGTCCCGACGAGCGCAACTTTGATGTCCGGCGACAGCAGTGACTTAAGCGCGCTGATCTGCTTCAAGACATCCTCGACGTGCCGTTCGCTGTCGCGGTAAGCGTCACCGCATGCGGAAAACTCATCTGAAGGGCAATCCAGCGTCGCCAAGGCGATGTCCGGTGAAACCAAATGGCGACGTGCCCGAACCAGGAAGTTGCCTTTCAAGTCATAGTCGGGGACGCCATCTTGATCCCGAATTCGGAGAATGCCGGGATGACCAGGGAAAGATACAACCAGCCACTTCTCCCCGCCATCTGCTTTCCGGCTGAGAATCGACCGGTGATACACACCGTCACGGGGTTTCGTTTCAACAATCCGCTCGGTCAGCCCCTCTGATTGCGGATTGGCGCCGATGGCAGCCATAGAACTGGTCACCGCAAGAACGGTAAACAGGGATTTCCACATGCCCATATCGATATCAATTCCCAAAATAGAAATTACGGAGCCGGTACTGCGCTACCGCTACTGCCGCAATGAAGCGAGAGCATTCTGTATACGACTTGCCAACTTCTTATCTGAATCCTTGATACTCGCGAGCGCTCTTTCAAGCTGAGGGCTCAGTTCTCGTAACAACTCGGTTCTGCCCGATGCCTGATTGCTCTCAAACAAGCCAATTAGGCCGTAAGGATTGTTTGCATCGATTCGTAGCGTATTTTCGTATTCTCTTCTGGCTCTGTCGTTATCTCCCTGCTTAGCCAGGATGTCGCCGAGCAAAGCACGAAGACGCGGATTTTCCGGATACCGAGTGACTCCCTTGCGAACTGCCGTTTCCGCTTCGGCAGCCTTTTCGATGTTCAAGAAGAAAACACCAGCCTGTATGTATGGCGGCAAAGAGTCAGGATTTAGTGACAGCATTTTCGAGAATGCCACCGCAGCTTCGTCTGTGCGTTTCATATCGCGCAAGGCCCGGGCTTTGGCTGCATATCCCCACCATTTGTCGGGCGCGTACTCTATGGTCAAGTCTGCTTCAGCCAGGGCGGAATCAAATTCTTTCTTTTCCAGATGGAACCACGAGGCCATGCTGTGTGCTGGGGCGAATTTCGGGTCGATGGACATGATTCGCTCAAAATCTGCCTTTGCCGCGCCATAATTTCCACGAGTAATGTTGATGTAGCCCCGCAAGTTAAGGGAGTACTTGTCGTCGTCCTTGCGCTCATTATTGAGAACAACGTCAATCATCCGAAGTGCGTTATCTTCGTCTTTGTCACGGTAGTACACCGATGCGGCGATATGCGGATCGAAGACCTCAATCATCGCAAGAGCGGTCTTCTTGAGAACCGCCTGGGGGTCTCCTTTGGCCGTCAAATCGATCAGCACCTGGTTTCCAGGCAAACGGCGCATTCGGACTTGGTAGGCTATCGAGTCGCCTTCCTTCTTGAAAGTAATTTCGCCGGTAATCGTCTGCTTCTGGATCCCCAGCACATCCCGAACAATCCCTTCGAATCGCTGAATGTCGACTCCAGCCGCCGAGGCCATTTGCAGTCGTTGCAAATCGTCGTGCTGGTTTTTACTGAGAATCGAGACCCGTTCCTTGGCGGAACTCTGTTGCCTTCCGTATGTGGCGATTTCATCCAGCAACCTCGCCGTCGCGATGTCGGAATTAAACCCTTGCTCCTCAAATGGAGCTGGCACTTTCAGCGGTTCGACGGAAACAGAATTTGAGGTAACCGCGTTGAAGGTTCCAATACCTGCGATCGCGGCCGCGCCGGAAGCAAGCACCGTCACTGAAGCGCTCTTGATTCCTTGCGCCCATCGGTCAAGCTGATCCAAAGAAGGAATCAAACTACGCAGTACAACAGCCATTCAATTGCTCCTGATGTTTCGACGTTCCTCATGATGCGGTTAAGTCAGTAGGGAAGATCCGTCCTGTTGGGGTCTTCATGTTGATTTCCGGAATATGAAATAACACTTTAGGTTTGGTTGGCATAACTCTAGCGCAAACCAAACTCAAAGTGTGTGGTGTTGGGTCGGCGTGTCGGAAACACTTCCGGCATGCAAAACCCAACCCAAAAGTGTGATGCGCAGCTACTGTTCGCTAAGAACATGCGGCGCATTCGCCTTGGTCAGGAAATGACGCAAGAGCGTCTGGCCGAGCGGGCGGAATTGCATCCGAACTACATCAGTTCGGTCGAACGGGCCGAGCGTAATATCTCGATCCGCAACATTGAGCGGATCGCCAAGGCTCTCGGGGTGACGATGGCGGAATTGGTCAGCCAGCAGGAAAACATGGCCGAAACAAAACCGGCTACGGACGAGGCCCAGTAAGCTTCATTGATATACCTTGGCTATACGCCGCCAGCGCAGGAAGAACCCAAGACACCTTGATACGTTCGACACCGGCAACACCTGAACCGACGGTTTCAGCGATTATTGCCGCGCGATAACCAGCCACCTGTCGCGGGAAGCCATTTACCTGCGCTGTCCCGCGCTTTTTAGCGCCTCCGGCAATGGTTACGTGCCACCGCCAGCGAAAGAACGCGGGAAATCGCCAGACCGTCGCTCGGCGCTTCGAACGAAAAAAGCCGCCAGAACCAGACTCGGCAATGGCGGCTTCTTCGTACTGACTTCTATTTCTTGGCGGCCGGTGCGGGCGGTGCCTTGGGAATCCCCGATGTCGGGTATGGCATCGGATACACCCCGATGTACCAGCGTGGGCAAAGGCCTTTGATGTCCGTGGTAACGGGTTCGTGGGATGTCATCCAGTACGCGGGGTCCAGGACATACTCTTCGTACCCCTTCGGGTCGTTCTTGCTCGCCGCCCGTTGATAAACGACAGATCGACCGATCTCTGTATCCTCGTCATAGTCGATCATCACGATGGCGATGTCTGGGAGGCCAGCAAGTGGCGTCATGACGGCTTTCCATTCGGTCGCTTTCCAACCATAGTTGGCCAAGACTTTTTGAATCAGATCTTCCGTGATCCAGAACGGGCCGTGACCCGGCAACCCGTTCTTCAAGGCACAAGCCCGGATTTCATCCAATGTCTGGCTGGTAATCGTTGCGATGCAGGCCAATTCTCCGATGAAATCGGCGCAATGAATGCCGTCCTTGAGATCATTCTGTGCGACACGTTTGAACAGCGGGCGGTATTTGGGCGTATTTCCGGTTGTTGCAGGTGCAGAAGCCATATTTCCTCCAGAAGGCTAGGTGAAATGAGCGCGCAGCAACGCACCGCCTTCCACTCGGGTGGCTTCGACAGGTTCGGATTGTGAATAGCTTGGGAACCGGCCCGACGAAAATCGGACCGAGAAGAGGTGTGCGCGGCTACGCAGCGGGTTGCGGCGAAGTGCTTAAAAGCGTCTTAACACCAGCAACTAGCGATAGTTTGCCACAGACCACGCTAAATGACAATTAGATACAAACTTTGGCATTTTAATGCCGGAAAACCAGAGTTACGTCCGATCTTCGAGCTTTTTCAGGTAGCCATTCCAAATTTCGAGAGCCTGTTTTCGCTCGGTGAAATAGGTGTGGACATCGTAAATTCCTTCTACGCCCGGAAGCTTATGATTGAGGCACATTTCGGTGATGTCGCGTGGAATGCCGAGCGCCCGCATGTGACTCTTTGCTGTAGACCGAAGGTCGTGTGGAGTAAAGGGCCTGATTGGAGGTTTATACTGATCCAGCCAGTAATTTATGCATTGGCCAATCGTATTTCGATTAACCGGGGCATCGCCACCTGTCCGTTCCTTCCTGCTTATAACTTTTGTAGGGAGAACGTAATCAGAGCCGCCGCTAATTGACTTCAGTTCGGAAAACCAGTGTGCGGTTTGGTCTGTGAGCGGAATTTGAATGCCGGCCCCTGTTTTTGTTGAAGGCACGCTCCAGACTCGCTGAGTCAGGTCGATCTGATCCCATGTTGCTTTAATGAGTTCCTCGGATCGAACCGCAGTTGCTAGAAGAATTCTAATAGCCAAAGCATTCTTCTTTTTCATCTTCGCGTGAAGCAGTTGGACTAGCTCTTCCTCGCTCAGCATCAAGCGTCGGCGAATCGGAGGGCGTTTGCCAAGTAACGCCTTGAGTTCAATTCCTGCAGTTGGGTTAACCGTGATTATTCTCTTAGCGGCTGCGTGCCTGAAAACCATCTTGGCGGCACACAGAAGCATGCTTGATTCTGACCAGGTGACATGGGCGCTTTCAAGCATTGAGACAATGTCGAGCGGAGTGACCTGAGTTACTGTTAGCGAGCCGATTTTCGATTCCATGCGCTTGAGGCTTCTTCCATAACTTCTTTGGCTGCTCGCACTGAGATCCGACAGAATTTTTTCGCTGTAATCTTCGATCAGTTGTCGAACCCTCCAGTCCAGTAGCGCTTGTGTCTTTGCCTGCTTTTTCTCGGAAGCCGGGTCGCCGCCTTGGTCGATTTTTACCCTATACTCCCTCGCTAGTTTGCGAGCCTCTGAAAGGCCAATATCTGGGTATCCGCCGATGGTTAGTTCTCTTCCTCGCCCTCCGTAGCGATATCGGAGAACCCAAGTTGCTGTCCCTGTTTTAGAGAGGGTGAAGGTCAGCCCGTTGCCATCAGACCTTGCTAGAGGAAGTGGTAGTTTTTTTACTGTTTTTTCTTTCTTGTCTGCAATTGTCGGGCTCTGTCCGTTTTTTACGGCGGTGACCCAATGTTTAATCTGAACCGCATCCAATGATTCATTCGTCTGATTTGCCATGACAAGGCCGAGTAAACTGCATGTGGCAAACTATAGCTACACAGCTAGCTACACACAAGTTTGGCGATTGCATTGCAAGAATATAGACGACAATAGAGTCTTGACCGTTTTCTCTGTTTTGTATAGTTGTTATTTATTAGCAACTTACCGTCGTAAAGATAGAGTGTAATAGATGAATCTAGACAATCAGTTTCTTACACTTGAACAATACGACATCGTATTGCTCTGATCCGCGTCAGTCGAGATTTCCGAGCGCCTCGCGGTAGCGTTCGAGCGCGTCTTCCCGCCCCGTGGCGCTGACCTTGAGATCGTTGATCAGGCCATTCTCCAGGCTGTAGCACCAGCCGTGCACGGTCACCGCCTGGCCGCGTGACCAGGCATCGCGCAGCACCGAGGTCTGGCAGACGTTGACGACCTGTTGCATCACGTTGAATTCGCACAGGCGATTGACCCGTTCTGCCCGATCCTCAATGGCATTCAGCCGGGCTTCGTGGCGATCGCGAACGTCCTGCACATGGCGCAGCCAGTTGTCGGTGAGGCCAGTGCGGTTATCGAAAAGTGCGGCCGTGACACCGCCGCAGCCATAGTGACCGACGACCAGAATATGTTTTACGCGCAGGATTTCCACCGCGTAGTGGATCACCGACAGCGCGTTGAGGTCGGTATGCACGACCACGTTGGCGATGTTGCGATGAACGAAGACTTCACCGGGCGCCAAACCGATGATCTGGTTTGCCGGCACGCGGCTGTCCGAGCAGCCGATCCAGAGATATTCCGGCGACTGCTGATTGACGAGTCGAGCAAAAAACTCCGGGTCGCCTGCGCGCATCCGCTCCGACCAGGCTCGGTTGTTTTCAAACAGGTTTTCGATTGACGCATCCGGCATGGCAAATCCTGTGCGGTAAACGGGGAGGGGGCACGTTATTCATGTTCGAACAAGGCAGATCGATCCTGCCTTATCAGCGTGTCGGACATTCAAACCGTTTGATTGTTCGGTAACTGAACAGGCGAATAGCGGGTACGGCGATGGCAGATTGCCGCAATCAAGGAACGGTTGCTATCACTGACTGGCAAAAGCCGACCCAAACCGGAAGTGGCTCACTAAGGGAAGCAGTCATTC